>Ga0049107_10000361_pt1 | contig 13153 bp, 6 predicted proteins | sample WorMetilPIANOSA1_FD_61187 | JGI IMG/M metagenome (GOLD analysis project Ga0049107, IMG submission 61187) | Marine gutless worms symbiont microbial communities from Max Planck institute for Marine Microbiology, Germany - Olavius ilvae PIANOSA.1 | ecosystem: Host-associated > Annelida > Digestive...
TGGCGCTAGCGTAACAAATTTAAATGAGCCTCCTAGAGCTTTAGCTACCTCCACTATAATGTGGGTTAGGAGCTAGTTCCATCCCTTTTGGGTCGTTGTAAACAAAAGCAACGCGGGTTAGGGGGTTATTATGTCACTGGCCCTCCATTACTGAATGGGAGGTGCAGATCACTGCTCAGGGTTGTCGTCTCCGAAATGACCTAGGCTATACTGTGTCGAGTGGGACGTTAAACTCTACTATACCATACCATACAATTAATCGAAAAACGCTTTTGCAATGACTTTGAGTCACCTCGAAATGGTGTTTGGATTGGAGCATTGCGACAGATAGGTTCAGTATTTAAGGGTTCAGAAGTTCAGGGTTTGAGGTTATGGTGCGGTCAAATGTCGGTATGCGTCATGGTGTATCTTGAAATAGCGACACTCGGAGACCAAGTTTCTAATGACCTTGAATGACCTTTGAGGTCATTTCATAAGTTTAAAGACATTTCGAATCCAACATTTCGTAAAACACCATTGCGACGCTGTACATAGCGCGCAAGCCTATGAGACGCTGTTAAGTGAAAAGTAAGCAGCACTCAACCGCAATCTCCCTCCTCTTAAACCCTAGACTCATGGCCTTCGTCCCAGGGGACGAGCTCCTGCACCAATGTCGGCTTCAGCTCCGTAAGAAATTCGTGCATTATCTGATGTCTATACACAAGGCCTATAAGGCTCATATGGTGATGATACGGTATTGCATTCTGTTTTCTTTTTCTGTGTGATTCATATATTAGTTAACCTTTGCATGTACGTCTGTTACAGGTTTTAAATAAAATATTAAAGATTATTGGCAAATGCATCGCGCGGTTTATTAGCGACAGTTGAGCTTGTTTATTGCGCGACGCTGTGCATAGCGCAATCTACCTGTTGTCCGGTGTCCGTCTATCTGTCACGCTCGTGTTTGTAATTTGTATCGCAACGACTAAACATATCATCAAAAATATCGGCCTGGTAGGCTGGTAGCCCTATTATTCTAGTTTTTGAGTCTAAACACCGTTGAAAAATTTGAAGGGTAACATGGTGGACTTCATTCCACTGGATTTTTGAAGGTTTGTTTGTTTGCTTGCTGTTTAACGGCACTTTCAGCACATAGGGCCAGGGGGAAACATATATAGCAACATAAACAATCAAAACGAAAGAAAAATACACACAAACACACTCTTCCACCTGGGCTTTGTGGAGCTCCTCACCTCATGAAGGTGTCATCAGAGGTGTTATAGCCAATCACTTAGTAAGTACTGACAACTTAACCAAAACAACTAACACACATGAACATATAGCAGAATACAATCACACAAAAAGAAACCCTACTGAGATACGATACGTAATGAATACATGCAAGAAAATCCTCGAATAAATCAACAGGACAGACAGAAGATCACGTTCCATGGATCAGCTTACCCCAAGATCTCCCCACAGTGCACTCCCGTTACAAATACAGAAGCAGTGCACTGCCATACGGTCTTCTTGAGGGTTTTCCATCCCTGTATCTGACCACTAAAGGCTCCTGGATCCACCTTTGGGAGGAGAGTCGCCAAGCCTTTCGTCAGCTCTCTGACGTTAGTACCCATAGCTCGGTGTTAACTTCAGCACTGCCTGCATGGCGGAGGTGTACGGTCTCAGTCTGAGTGCTTCTAGTTTCATTGCATTACGCAGGCCTACATACTACATACTACATTTCCGCTGCTATCGCCGGACGGACTACCAGTCTGTTTCGATCATCAGTCCTAATTATGTAGTTTTTTCTCATCAGGTGGAGCAGTTTAAGCTCGCTTGGTTTTAGCCTTGATTTAGACTTATTAAAGGGAAGTGATGCTGGCGTTGTACGTGCGAAGGGCTCGTCCCACGCGCTGGCAAACGCCGACAACGACCATCAACTGGGCTAACATGTCGGTCTGTCGGTCTTTTTGTCCATGAATGCAGCGCTGAACAGCTCACGAGTCTGCCGTTTGATTGACGGTCGCGACTGTAGCTCGGTGTTAACTTCAACACTGATAGCTGCTGCACTCACTCACTGGTTTCTGCCGATGTTCCACTGCTGGGCGGCTTTGGTTACTGTTGCTGAAGAATGCCAGGTGAGCTAACAGTTCGCCTACGGCCTGCCACTTGCTAGCGGAAGCCGATAAGCCTGCGAGTCTGAGTTGTCCGTACACTGCTCAGTCGCCACTGGTGAAGTCGACTGAACAACAGCGAGGCCGCGGTAAGTGGCTTATCAGTGTTTGATACACTTCAGAACAGTGAAACAATTGCTGTTAAAGGGCGTCGTTAGAGACATTACTGTCGGGTAATATGGTAATATTCTGTCCAATAACAATTTCTGGAAGATCTTAACGATAAAATGCCAGTTCTTCAGCGGCGACATTAACCCAGCGTAGGCCCTCCTACAACAAGCTGTAGGCGGGCGGCCGCCACGATATGCCCCCGCCCCTCTCCTCTCCTCATGGCGGCCGAAGCCGCGAAGCGCCTCGCGCTGCCGAGCAGACGACAACGTAGCAGCAGTTTCCCATGGACAACACGTTCCCACGCCCACCGCTGCAGCCGCCTGACGCGCCGACACGGCGGTGAGCAAAGCTGCCTGGTGACCTTGACCTTTGACCTTTTGACCTTGGAAGTGGTGTCCCAGTCACATGTGACGTGCCAATTTTGATCTTCGTAGGCCTCTCTGTTCTCGATTTAGGCCCGATGTACGCGACAGACTGACAGACAGACGTCAGACAGCATCATCGCTTTATGCCCCGCCTATTAGAGGCGGGGGCTTAACAATGATCAAACAAACCTAAGTTAGCTTATCGGCGATCGTGACTATAGTGCGCTGAACTGCAGTAGTGCTGCTGCTGCTGCTGCTACTGTTGCTATTTCTTACGTAAACACTGCAGTCGTTGCTCTTGTCTGCTTTCTGCTTTTTGCATGCACGCGAAGAAAAAGAAAGTGCTTCTCGGTCAGTGTTTCGTCGATGTTGAACAGTGAAAATCTTACAGATTATTGATCTGACTGAATTCGATTGTAGCAAGTTGTGTACTGTGGTGTCATGTCAATTGTCGACAAAGACCTATTATTACGCGGAGGGAGGGAGGGGATGGGGGGCAAAAATCTAACGTTCTAAACGCAATTATCATAGTACACCATGATCAAGAAAGACACGGGCCCCTCTATCCTTGGTTTCTGTTAACTATTTTAACCCTTACAATCAGAAATGATCAGCTCGCATATCTGAAATAAAATCTACTACCTCACCTACTGCGTTGCCGCGCACTACCGGTGAAGTACGAGCAAGTGAATTTTTGCAAAAACTCGCAGTTTTTTTTACTTATTTTCTCGCAATGAGAAACATGTCACCGTGACGTGAATTGGTCTTTGCTAATTCTGATACCTACTCATTCACTTTCTGCGAGATGACATCAAATTAATGCCGTTCAAACGTGTTTCTGCCGGAGGTTCATCTGCGCATCGAGCTCGTGATACGGTCAAACTGCTGTGTAGAAAGAAGCCAGACTTTATTCCACTGAATTTTTGACTTTCAAGCAGCACTTACCTCTATACGCAGTTGACTATCAGATATGGACGACCATTCAGCAACGTGTTTACCATACGGACTTCCAGAGCACTGATGAACTGAAACAGCGGCTGATTCAGCTCTGGTGCAATCTTGACCAGGACATTATCGACGACTATTGGCCAATGATGTCAAAGACTTCCAGCGTGCGTTCATGCGAAGGGCACTGACTTCAAGCACCGCACATGAAGTTACAGTGACCGCGTATGACTTGTTCTGTGTGACTAGCTTGCTCAAACTATCCGTACATTATTGTAAAAATATATAAGAAATGCAGATATTTTTACTGCACAATTTTGTCAGGTATTGCGGAAAAGCAATTAAGGTGAAGTGACGGATGTGCCTATGTGCGGTAATCATTTCTGGTTATAACGGTAAACGGTCAATATAAACTAAAGGTATTGCAGAAAATTAAAGTGGCGCAGTGAAGTTTCTCGATCACGGTGTGGTATAAGCAACATAATATGTAGTGTAGTATTTGATTTAGGCATTGCCCGAGATTATTACCTAATTTTGTCATGATCCACATTACAGATTCTGTCGCCTTCGTACCGTATCTGTATTTGTAAACTCAACAAACAAGTAACAGTCAGTGCTAATATTTATTCTTTAAAATTAACCGCAGAATAAATGTCACACACTGTTACTAATTTTCGATTAAAAGTAACCTTCACCCACTGTGATAACCACCCAGCAAGAACGTCACTGGAAGTAATTTGAAAACTCGCGCGTGATTGTTGTCGTAGTAACTTAGTGAACATCAAGAACATGGCAGTGTTGACTAATGTCAGCAGCGTGCTGGGCTGCAGTGGCTGTGTTGTGACTGCCACGCGGTCTTGCTGCGCTGTGTGTGCAGGTCTCTGACATCTTCAGCAGCAGCGACAGTGAATCGACGAGCACTGTGTTGTGACGTCATCATCCTCATCGTCTTCATCTCAGTCAGCAGCTGCAGCCAGCAACATGTCGACGTCGACGACAATGCGTACGACGACGGAAGGACCGGGAGGTGCTTCGCAAGTCACCAAGACGACGACGTATGAGAGTCGTTCGGCGAGTTCGTACGTGGTGGACGACACGACGCCGAGCTACCGACCGGCGATCGCTCCGCGCACCTACGTCATTCAGCGGACGTCGATCGGTGGCTTGGGCGCCTCGGCCGGCGGTGGAGTCAGTAGGAGCATGGAGCGCTCAGCTCAATTCGGCGCCCTGGGGGCCGGCGCTCCTGCTGGTATGCTGCACACTCCCACCCTTCACCTTGCACCTTTTTATTTATGCATAGACAACAGCCGTGTGACTGTCTGTCTGTCTGTCTGACTGTCTGTATGTCCGTAAATGATGCACAAACAAAATGACAAAGACTCCAGACACATGCCTAGTCTTAATCATGGTCACCAGAGGTAGGTCGTAAACGCTCAAAATTAAAAAAAAAATCGTAACCCTAATCCTAACCCACTCCATTGGAATGAGTGCGCCAGCGAGAGTCGGCCGTCAGGACCGGGATGGCGCACTTTCTACTCTCGGCGGCAGGTTGCCCGCAGCTTAACGTTGCCAAAACGCTAGTTACACATTGTTCGCCAATACGGTTTTGTTCGACACCATACACACATTGAGATGTGGTAATTTCGTCATCAGCAACTTTGTACACAACGTGATCGTTTTAAGAGTTTACTAGTGATGAATGCATTGTGGAATTAGAAACTATAAGATGTAGCATCACGTGTGAACTGCTGTGCAGTTATCATAGTATAGAGACAGTAGTAGATGTATTCACTGCTCGTGAATACATCTACTGAACGACACCATCTCCGTTCAGCCAGCCGCAACTTACTCGTCGCCCCAAGGTTCCAGCTGAACACGTATGGTCGTCGTGCCTTTGCCTTGGCTGCGCCAGCAACTTATAACTCACTGTCGGATGAACCGCAGCTTAACTATCCGGGAGAAACCCGGATCTCCACAGTGCCACCTTCCGACGCAACTTAAAGACGTTTCTGTTTCAACAATACCTGATGCATTGAGCGCATTAGAGGCGCTGTGCGATTATGCGCTATATAAATCTACATTTACATTACATTACATTACATTGCATTACAGTGGGTGAGGGTGACAGCGACGTGGCTGTGTGCTGTTTGAGGCGCGTACGCCAACGTGACGCAGACGGGCGTCACGGCCGTCAAGTCGTCCAGAGAGAAGGAGAAGCGCGACATGCAGGACCTCAACGAACGCTTCGCCGGCTACATCGAGAAAGTGAGGTTCCTCGAGGCACAGAACCGACGTCTGGCCGACGAACTGGAGAAACTCAAGGCCAAGTGGGGCAAGGAAACGACGCAGATCAAGGCGATGTTCCAGGCGGAGCTCGACGAGGCCAGGAAGTGTCTGGATGATGCTGACAAAGAGAAGGCGAGACTTGAGATCCGCGTCGCGTCTCTTGAAGAACAGCTGGAAGAACTACGTCAGAAGTAAGTCAACGCTGCTCACTGCCGTCTCTTTCTCTCAAGTCTATGCCATTTCATTTTGCCATATCTTTTTCTCGTATAATCAACCTGTGATGTAAACAAATCCATTTTGCAAGACCAAGACCAAAACCATGGTCGAAAACTCCGACTTATTATGCTAACTAAAATCGGAAAACCATTTCATTCCGGAGAGACTGAATAACAGAAAGTAAACCCATGGTTTTACTTAACAGTTACTGGATATCTGCTGTCTGATACATGCAGTTAGGTACCACAAAACATGTGAAATATAATGAAGAGTTTATTCAGGACGTGATTTCATGACCAACAGCAAGACCGCAGACCTCAAGACCAAGACCGTCAGTAAGCGGTCGCGAGGCGCCTCGAGTGCACGACCAAGACCCGAGGACAACAACGCTGAATACCACACGGTGTGGTGTCATGATGGCCGCCACGGTATGCGGCTCTCGCTGTGGATTAAGTCGTTGCATCGCGCGGTTTCTCTGCGACAAATACATAAAACTGTAATACAGAAAGCAGGAAATGCCTTTTCATTTTAACGATACCGGAACACGACTCTTTTAAGATAAATAAGGTTAGCTACCGCAAACAGACAGCGTTAGCATTAGTGTCACCAAAAATTTTGAACAGGTCAGGGGGCATGGTCACGTCTGGTTTGTTCACCATGCAAAATTCAGTTGTTGTTTCTCATGCAGTGTGCGCCCATGTAGGAGGCCCCAAAATTTTTGGGACGCTGGGGCCCCGCCCCCTTGGGATGGGCATATCTGACCCCTAGAAACACGCTCCTCCCCACATGTGTTACCGTACAAAATAGGTCGCATTACGTCAAACGGTATACGAACGTAATTACAGAGATCCACCGAAAAAAGGATTGATCGACTACCTGTGACTTCGTGTTAGTGATACATATCCATGGGCCTATCTCGTAACGGCGAAAATTGCGAATTTTTCCCATCGCATGTATTTAAAGCCCCCGCTAAAGGGGTTCACATTGGAATTTTGTAACGGCGGTGGGTTCAAGAAAACAAGAATGATGCCCCTACCAGAATGTCGAAAAATGTGACGATATGTCATTTGTTTAGGCACAGTACCAGCTTAGGCAGACGGACAGAAAAACGGATTTGCTGAAACAAAATCGGGCTCTGCATGCATTGCATGCTGACGCGCGATACAAACTATAGAAGGGCACTCACTAGTGCATACATTACATAACGGCTATAACACTGATTCTCCCAGAGCCCCGCGGTAAAAAAACTTCCCGTCATAGATACATTACCGTGTGAAATTTGGTATTTTACGTCAAAATGGTGTCAGCGTGTTCTGAGTGGGGAAATCCTACGGGTGCCCGCCGTCTTCGATATGAAGTGCGGTTGGCCCCCAGAACCTTCCCCTTCCATAGATACCGTAATTGGTCGCTCTAAGTAGTCCAGCTCGATCGCAACCTCTGCCTATCCGTTCTCCAGTCGTTGGCATCATCTCTTGTTTTATCGCGGCTGGTTTACAGCAACGCAACACTTTCCGGCATTCCGCGCCGCCATATCTCCTCCAGCGGCTGCATTGTTGGTAATGAACTCGGCAGCTCTGCGGGGTGTTCGCTGCGTGAAGGTTTGGTCTGCGCCAACTCCACTGGCTGAAAGCCGTGGAGTGGATCGAATATAAACTTGCTGCCTCGTGAACGCGCGACAGCGCAGCCGTCCGCCGTACCTTGCATCGGTCGGCCGACTCCGGCAGCGTCTTCGCTCTGCCTCGTCGACATCTCTGATTGTCCGCCGTACACGTCTGTCAACCGTCGGTGACAGACAGGCCTTCCCGGTTGCTGGTCTGCGACTGTAGAACGCTCTAGCACAGCATGTCACTTCTGCTGCTTCATTTCCTTTTCTACAATCGCCTGAAGACCTGTCTCTTCAGGCGCTGATACACCCATGCAGTGTTCATTATCAGCGCAGTGACGCTCGTCATCTTGGACACTTTCATCGCTCATATTACTTACTTGTTACTTACTTGCTTATTTATAAGGGGTAAAAAGTAGCCCATACCCTGAGCTCAGAATCTAACCGTTTTGTTCTTGGCACGTAGTCTGTCAACCCTGAAAATTTGGTACAAATCCGTCAACGACCAAGAACTTCACGTTATTGGCCCGTCGCTCTGCCAACTGCGTTAATTGCCAAAATCTCAGCTGGAGCGTGTTGATGTGAACGGATTCGTTAGGTGTCGCCGCTCTTTCGACGACCTTCCCTGGAGTTAAGACGGGATGCACAGACGGACGTGCTGACGGACGATAGCATTCTGTAACTGATGGCTGCATAATAAGTATATGTTCTATTATTATTATTATTATATGCGTTTGAATGCTACAAATTTCGACTTCAGCTGAGCTGTGGCAGAGAAAGCGAGAAAGCGCGCGACGTACCGACTTTAACCACAGGAAGGCCGCATATCGAGGCGGGCGTCCATCTCGGCCATACATCACTATCACATTATCACTTTAATTCAGAAGAATTAAATCAAATAACTGTTTCAAAACTGTAGCTAAGAGTTCTACAGCTATTACAATCAGTCTCAATGTTTACCTATAGATATAGGAATCAGCGTGTTGCGTTTGAGATGGGAGGATATGAAAATCACATGGACGACCTATGATGAACGGTATGGCCGAGTGGCTGCAGTGGACGTCAGGCGTGTACACTGTCGGCGCATCTGTCTACGCGATCTGTCGACTGCATCGCATTAGTCGTGCGCCTCTTCCAGCTCACATCACATGTTCTCTATGCATTGGAATCAGATGCAGTTCAAAAGGCCTACAATAAACACGCGCCATATACTTTGTAGGTTGTAACCTTTTCACTCTAAACAAAGTGGCAAGCGATAAAAACATTCAGAAATTGGCATATCTGTATATTGGCATAATGCTTTTCTTTTTCATCTTATTCTCCCGTCGACCTATGATGATAACTGATCTCGCAACATTCATACAACTGCGCCTGTCCCGCAGCGCCAAAAATTCCGTTGAATTTCCTGGATAGGACCATGATCTGGATCACCACCAAAATCTAATCTAATTCGTATGTATGGACATAGGTGAATTCATAGTAAATCAGTAAAATTAAAACTGAAGAACAGTCAGTAGGACATCAAAAGTTAGGTCGGGTTAGTTGTCTAGCAGCTGTGGCTGTGAAGTCGTAGAGTTCATTTCAGCACGTATGTCCTCAGGCAGTGAGTTGGACGCTGACTGACGGACCTGCATGTGAAACCGCACCGCACGCTCACCAAACTTCCTATGTAACTGCGGCGTACGCATCTGTTGATGCTGAGCGAACACAAGACGCCATTAACAGACTGCAGATGCACTGCAGTGTTCGCCAAATAATACATCAGCAACAGTGCCTTGGGCTCCTAAGATATATTCAAGGTGCGGATAAAAAAGACCCCACTAGGTAATTTGCGGTGTCGCGTAACCGGTGTACTTAGCGTTCGTTAAGAATACATAGCATACAGTGACACAGTCACATAGCATCACATTCTCTTGTTTTGAAATTTTATTCAATACTTAAAAAAGTTACTGTATTGGTTTTTGACGCGTAATATTTTTCAACAAAATAGAAATTACATTTGAACGAATCAGTATTAAATTTTTGACAGATTATCATTGTGCTGATAATGCTGTTATTGTGACACATCTGTTTCGAAGTTTGTTTAAAATGAATGAAAATCAATCTAAAAACCTCAGAACACTTTCTAAAGTGAGACGGGCGCAGCAAGTTATCTGGGATGAATTGCCAAATGACACAATCCGTTAGTTTGTTCTGACCCTTTGAAAGCGGCTTCAGGCTTTTGTTGAGGCTAACGGCAATATTTCGAACAACTACTAAACTAAGGTACAGCAAAGAACGCAGTTTTTGATGGTTTTTAATATCAGCTTTGTTTTTTCTTAACGTACGCTAAAACAGTAAATTATCTGATTGAAAATATAGCTTACGCGGTTACGCCTAATCCAATTTCTCTAGCGTCATAGGCCTATATCTGTTGGAATTTAATCACATTTGGTCAGACTGTGGCATAATATAAGGCAATTATTGCTGTAATTTAGGTAATAAAATTTGACTCATTTCAGAGAAAATCTAGTTCATGAGGTCACATTGAGGTGGGGTCTTTTCGAACGCGGTGGAGCGTTAACGTTATCAGTACTCGTGCATCACAGATATGATACCGTAGCATGTCGTTCAACAGATTAAGACGTGCACTAGAGATGTGTAGCATTCTTCCATGCATTCTGAATCATAAGGGAAAATAATGTGTGCATCGAAGACAAAACAAAATAGTTTTTACCCGCTCGACGTAGTAAGAGCGGAATATGCTACGGCAACGTGGCTTGGTGCATGGCTGGGTGGCTGGGTGACTGGCTGGGTGTCCATCACACGCCGGTATTGTATCAAAATGGCTAAACCTTCTTAAAACTTTTCGACCTTCTGGTAGCCGCATCATTCTGCTTTCTTCTGACCTATGCGCCGATACCCAATTCCAACGGGAACCCTTTCAGCGGGGGACGTTAAATACACGTGGGGTGGGAAAAATTGGCGATCAACGGAAATCGCCGTTTATCTCGGAAACGGTGCGAGATAGGCCAATGGTTACTATGGAACGTTAATAGGAAGTCACGGGGGCCGGATTGAATGGTATCATTTTCGATGACATTGAGTGACACCTAACATGCGTTTCAAGGTCACTGTATACTTACAAGTCGAATATCTACAAAAAAACGGTGCGTTTTAGGGACAAAGTTACTAAAGAACACTAATAGGAAACCATACGCGATCTACTGAATGGTACAACTGTCAATGACCTTGAGTGACCTCTGACCCCGATTTCAAGGTCACAACATTTTAGTCATTGAATATCTCAGAAACGACACGAGATAGAGCCATAGTTACTATAGAAAGTCAATAGGAAGTCATATGCCCTCTATCGAACGGTAACATTTCCGATGACCTTGACGGACCCCTAACCCGGTTTTCAAGGTCACGGCATTTTAAAGTCGGTGCATTTTAGGGACAAAGTTACTATATGAACACTAACAGGAAACCATACACAATCTAACGAATGATATCACTCGCAATGACCTTGAGTGACCTTTGACCCCGATTTCAACGTCACGACATTTCTTGAAGTCGAATATCAGAAAAAAACGGCACGTCTAAAAGACAAAGTTACTATTGCACAATAGGAAACTGTACGTAACTTATGGAATGGTACTATGTTTGGTGACCTTGACTGGCCTATAAACGCGTCGCGCAGGTTTGTCAGCATCAGCTGAGCTTCTTGTTTTTCAGTGAGACAGTAGCATCTTTAGATTGCACAAATGCGATAATGCTGTCAGTTTTATGTTTGTCATTGCGTAAATGAAGTCAAATGTCCAGTTATGCGTGGCTGTTGTTTGATGCCGATTAAACCGAGAAGTATTGGGGAGTGAACTTACTTACTTACTTTACTTACTAAGGTATGGTATTACTTTACTTACTAAACTCGAGTGAGGAGAACATTTAGCATCTTGACGCGTGCTGAACATAACAGTTCACCGTAGACAACAGACGCTGTAACACATGCAGACGAATCTATCTGCGTCTATCTCCGACCAGACGCAGCAGCCAGCTGCTGAGCTGCTAGGCGCACATGTGCAGCCGTGGCTGCGGCGAGGCCGGTCGGCGTCTATACGCCGACAGTACGACGCACTGGAGTGAGACAGAGCAGAGCTAGCTCGGCGGACTGGCTGCAATGTTCACGCTGTAGTACTTCCATCGTGCTCCCACAGTTGCTGTGGAATTCCGTGGCTTTATGACGGGCAGCAGCGCAGTCAGTCGGCTGCGAGTCAGCGTGTCCACCTGGCAACGCCCTAGCACGAGCGGCAGCAGCAGCAGCTCAGTCTCAACAACAACACGTTTATCGGCAACGTTAGTCATACAGATACAGTGTAGCAGCAATTATATACTGCACTGCACAACGTTTTACTGCACGATATTCACATTCTCTGCAGCAGACGCAACACGATCATCATCATCATCTCCTCGGTCGGCGGCCGCCATTACTCAGCCAGGTGCGTTGCGGCGCCCGCCCGCTGCTGTAAATACAAAACAAATCCAGGATTAACTACAGCAGCAGCACAATGATAACTGTAGCCGTGGTTTCACGTTATTTCCAACGCCAGACACTACTGCCGAGCAAGGTGCAGGTTGAGGATACACAACTGAATGTTGCAGTGAATATTGCAGGGTCAGCGTAGTGACGTAGTACGCAGCAGTAGCAGCAGCTGTGGCAGCAGCAGGCAGTCAGTCAGTCGATTATCAGTGCGTACCTGGTACACAGGGCTGTGCTATCGTTATCGCGAGTGTTAAGCAATCAACGCGCGCAGGAACACGTTAATCGTCGTGTGGTGGCGGCCCGGCGACGACTCACCGTTCTATTTTGGCGATGTATGGATGAGCAGGGTGGGCCGAGTAGGTGGCCGTCTGGTGAACTGATGCAGATAGCGAGACTACTAATAGTCAGTCGCCCTCCCGCGCTACCCGCCCAGACCCTGCATCCCTCACATCAGCCGCCCTCCCGGCGCATGTGTGATCGTCTATCATTGGCCTGTCCTCGCCGACAGCAGCCTTTGTTGCAGCACCGCACGACGTCAGTGGCGCCTACTGCGGCACTTGCTGATGGCGTGTGGGCTCATCCTTGTCTGTCTACTTGTCTGTAAGCCTACATATCTCTCTGCAGGTGCGCTGATGTGCAATCTCTGCGACCCCCGCCCCTCCGGCCACCAACTATAGACTTGTCAATTGACGCACATTTCTCAGATGTCGATCACTGAGCCGCAGTCTCTTATATACCATCTCTATGTGGAAGCGAGAGCAGTAGCTCAGCTGGGTCCTGACATTTCGTTGCCACGAAGAAAGCACGCCGAACGTGTCTGAATGATCGCCTGCCAAAAGTGCCAAGCATAGGCGCCGACATGGTTTTGAAGTGGGGGCACAATCTTTTTGGCGCGAAGCGCCAGAATTTTTTTTAGCGTGCCCCCCAAATTTGCGTTGTGCCCCCCCCCCCC
>Ga0049107_10000362_pt1 | contig 13152 bp, 9 predicted proteins | sample WorMetilPIANOSA1_FD_61187 | JGI IMG/M metagenome (GOLD analysis project Ga0049107, IMG submission 61187) | Marine gutless worms symbiont microbial communities from Max Planck institute for Marine Microbiology, Germany - Olavius ilvae PIANOSA.1 | ecosystem: Host-associated > Annelida > Digestive...
GTAAGTAAGTAAGTAAGTAAATTTATGTCCGCACAACTATTTACAGCCTAAACTGTCACGAAGGCGCTATGCTAAGTACAATATGCTCAGCGAAACAGAAAAGTCTTCAGATGTGTGCAGAACTGCATCATTGTCAGAGATGGGTCATGAGCAGAGAGCGTGTGTGTTCTTTTGATCTGGTCTAACTCGGTAAATATAGGCTAGCTTTTCTGTAGTGGAGACTGTTCACTGCAAGAACTTGTTGCCGTGTGCAAATGTCCAGAGGCTATGGAGTTCCGTGAATACTGTCAGCGGTTGTTCGAATTCAAAACAATAACAGTTCGTCGCTTCAGGTGAGTTCTGCATTATTTCATGGTTTCCTGAGACTGATACTGTTACATGTACGTTGCAGCTTTAGTAAAGCTACCACTAATAATACTTTCACTATGGGTTAGGCGAGGCACACAAACGTCTCTGTAAGAAGAATCTTCTGGGATTGCTGATGCAAGATTTTTACAGGCGACATGCCCTTCTGAAGCGTTACTTATTATGCTTCCACCCCCACAGGGCGGAGGTGTTAAGCGATGCTTTTGTCTGACGTCTGTCTGTCGCATACATTGGGCCTAACTCGAGAACAGAGAGGCCTAGGAAGACTAAAATTGGCACAGAGGTAGTCCACGTCGTCACGTGACTCGGACACCAGTTTCAAGGTCAAAGGTCAACTTGTCGCTGATGTCTTAAATTGCCCGCCACCTGGCAAATAAATACGAAGATATTGTCACCTTGTAGGAGCGGAGGCATATCGTGGCCGCCAACCTACAGCTTGTTTTACTAACACTAAAACTGTTATTCTAGTATTGATGCAGTCAGTACTAGAATAACAGTCAACAGTAGTCACTTCAGTTTACTGTTTTGGTTGTGGCATAAAAACAGTCCCGTGGGCGATCTTTAGTATTCAACTAACAGCTATACGTTGAAAGAAGCATTGAACATTTTGAGGGAATTAGCCACATTTTCTAATCAATATATCATAATACTTTGTTTAGTTCAAAGATTACAGAAGTTTTAAATTCAAGTCAGTGGTGGCATGATGGTTTTTGCCTCCCGGATGAAAGTCTGTAAATGCCAAAATTCCTAATTTTCACCTCTCAAATGCCCCCCGGCTGCAAAGTGCCTCCCGGGGCGTCCGCCCTCCCTCGCATCCCTTCCCACCGCCACTGATTAAAGGTAGTATTTTGATCCAGCAAACACAATTCACTGTTAGCTGTTCATGCAGCCAAGCAAACTACAATCCACATTAGCTCATATTAATGGACAAGAGTTGTTACAGGATTCAGAATATTGAGTGATGTAATGTGAAACAGGCGTTGGAAAGATCGTAGAAAACACAATGTTCAACTCAAGGAAGCTAGTCGTCCTGTATTGGTAAAAATTGTTTGGCAATACTGTACATAAATTATTGTTGTAAAGGTGTGAAGTTATGGTTTCTTAGTAGCTTCATTTCAGGGACATTAGTCGCGTTATGAATGAATGGTTCATATCATCATATGATACAATATGGAATACAGGAAAACTTTGTATTTGCTGCAAACAACAACACTTGTTTAATAGCCATTTTCCAGAACAATGTGTTAAGCGGTATCAGAATGTCAAATCATTCTGGATTTTTTACTGCAGCAAGAGACGATGGAAAATTATTTGTAAAAAAATGTTGTTCAGCTGTATTGGTTAATTTCTTCGATTAACAGAATATTGTGTCATGATCTGGAAAATTGTTGAGCATGCTTCAGTTTTTACCGCGCAGTGCTATGCATAAGCGCGGTCTTTGCTGTCGCCCGGTGTCCGTCCGTCCATCTGTCTATCACATTGGTGCATTGTATCCAGACAGCTGAAGATATCGTGAAACTTCTTTCTCATCCCGGTAGCCCCGTCATTCTACTGTAGTTCTTTGACCCAGAGCGCCGTTCCAAGGGAACCCGTTTAGCAGGGTCACAAAATACATGGAGTAGGAAGATGTTTGTGATTTTCGACTGAAATCGCCGTTTATCTCGGAAACGGTATGAGATAGGCCCGTTATTGCTATGGAACGTTAATAGGAAATCACAGATGGTGAATTGATATATGTCAGTTCCGATGACCTTGAGTGACCCTTAACTCCGGTTTCAATGTCACTGATATCTCAGAGACTAAGTTACTATAAAACACTAATAGGAAACCATACCCAGTCTGTTGTATGGTATCACTTTCAATGACCTTCAGTGACCTCTGACCCAGATTTCAAGGCCACAACATTTCTCGATATTGAATATCTCAGAAACGACACGAGATAGAGCCATAGTTACTATAGAACATCAACAGGAAGTCACATACGCTCTATCGAATGGTGAAATTTCAAATGACCTTGACGGATCCCTAACCCAGTTTTCAAGGTCACAGCATTTTTGAAATGAAATATCTCCAAAATGGTGCATCTCAGGGACAGAGTTACTATAGAACACTAATAGGAAACCATCTATAATCTATCGAATGGTACCACTTTCAATGAGTGATCTCTGACTCGGATTTCAAGGTCACATCATTTTTCAACATTGAATATCTCTGAAACGACAAGAGACAGAGCCATAGTTACTATAGAACATCATCAGGACGTCATAGGTAATGTATCAAATAGTGTCATTTTCAATGACTTTTAGTCACTTTTTTAAAGGCGTCGTGATGTTTGTCAGCGATAGCTTGAGTTTCTTGTCTGGTGTATAGTGAAATGTGAGTGCCTGCATGCATTTGATGACCGTGTATGATGATCTGTTTATTGGATGTAGCTGCCGTCAACAAAACTGATTACTTGTCCTCTGCCTGCGTCCAAAACGACACACAGATCTAAGAAAAAAGGTTTAATTGCCAGTTTGCATTCTTGCTGTTTTCTGTGTCTTTATCTCGAATGCTGATTAGATAGCAAATAAATAAATATGCATTTGATCCAGTTCTATAACTTGCGATAACAATATAGCTTACAGCCAACAAACTGCAATAATGACCGTATGGTGTCTTGGAGGCTTTCGCACAATGCATGTTCCAGTACTGTTTTTGCCTACTGACATCCTCACATATCAACACGTGCAGTATCTAAAAACCTGTTATCTATTTATTTCTTTTATTTTGGTTGTTAACTCCTTCATTTATCACAGTCAAGATCGTGAGAATGCTCCACACGAGTTGTTTACTAGTGGGACTGTGCATCTGGCTTATGTTCAACCCACAAGCCTGTTTGGTTTACGTGACGTTTTGGAAATACTGTGCTGAAGCAGGAAAACTAAGCTAACAACAAACTTTATTATTAGCTGACATCAGTTGCTTCTGCAAATACATGAAGGATTCTCCTCATTGATCTTACTGATGATTTGACGTCACTTGACATTTGTACCGCCAACATGGGAGGAGGTAATAAATCCAGTTTTTTTGTTTGTGTGTTAGCAACTTAACTCAAAATGTTATTGTCAGATATTGATGAAATTTCTGCAGTATATAACTTTTGAGACAAGAAAAACTTATTAATATTTGGTTTTGATAATGGTCTGTTTCATACCCCGGAAGTTACTGCTACTAGTATTACACTGATAATGGCACTGTTGTGGTCAACGATTGATATCTCAGGCCCTGTGAAATGGAGTGGAGCACCACTGCCCAAACAGCAATAGACGGTCATCATCATCATATATTCTTTAATAAAATGCCAACAAAACGCAGCAAGTATATAATGGCTGAAATATCTGTGAACAAGCTAGAACAATAATGTCAATCTTCAATAACGGTCTAGGAATAACATTCTCTGTAAAATTACAATCTCTTAGATGCCCGCTTTTATTGGGAAGTTCTAAGTTGTGTCTATGGTGAGAGAATCTGTGGCTGAACAGGAGACTTTGCTTTTTTAAATTTGTTTCTGCCCCGTTGTTGTGCAGAGTTTGTGCTGAACCCCGCCGGCAAGTCACACGTTTGCGTACTACACGAGTATGCTCAGCACGCCATGCGCATCCAACCACGTTACATCTTCGAAGAACTTGGTGTGCTTCTGCCTCGTATTGCACTGAAACATGTTGAATGGAATAACGTGAAGTTCAGAGAATTTTGTTTCATAATGTTTACACACCTTATAACATTATCGGATAATTGAAATTATTTAATCACGTTTACTTTACTGGAATACGTGATTAGTCTTTTTCACTACTTTTTGACTGCCATGATTTTTGAGGGTTCTTTAAGCAAAATTTTTAAGGCCATATGCCATTGCTGATGCCTACCAGCAGATAACTGTGACTCGTGAGTCGGAAGGAGCATCCAGAAAGTATAGTGGTTTTGCTACTGCTTTTAAAAGGAAAGGTCATCCAATGGAATGTGGGTCATGCAGAGCAATGTTTGAGCATCAAAATATTATCATCATCATTGTTATTATTCCTTTATTACGCCGTAATGGCAGCATAGCAATACACAGATACATATCACCAGTAGTCTTGTGCTGTGGAGCCGGTTTTTGACATCCTTTCTCTGTGTCTCCACTACTCTCTGTCCTCAGCTGCCCGTTTGAGTGTAACATAGCCATTTCATCATTTGCCAAATCATGTAGCATTTGAGTTCTCTCCCTCTTGTTGGTTTACCTTTCATTCTGCCTTTAATAATTTCATGCAATTGTCTGTCGTGTCTCAAAACATGGCCAATCCATCGGTGTTTCCTTTGGCAAACGAGTTCAGTATTTGCCCGTCTTCATGTACTCTCCTGAGAACTTACTCCTTAATAACTTTATCAAGCCAGCTGATCCTTACCATTCTTCTCTGTATCCACATTTCAAAGGCTTTTAATCTTGCCTCTGTCTGAGTCGGGTACACAGGTGAATGAAAAACATGAAAAAAACCAACACGTGAATGACAGTGATAGAACATGTGTTTGAAAGAAGGTTTGGAGAGAAAGTTAGAACTGATGATATGCAGTTTGGATTTAGGCCAGACAGGGGAGCTGTCCGGTAGATGGTGGAGAAATGTGGAATAAGGGGGAAAGGCTCTGTTTGCTTTTGCTGACACTGTAGCTTAGCGTGAGAGGCTCAAGAGGGCAGTCAGATATCACACGGGGTGGTTGTACATCTGGGGTGGTTGTACATCGTGGCGGCAATGTCCACCACTGATCTTGTTTAATACGTGATGTGACTGAATGTTGACAGAGAATGCGGAGACGCCGTACAGTGCCACAGTCGTTATCGACGACATCAAGTACGGCACTGGATACGCCAGCAGCAAACGTTTGGCTAAGCTTGACGCCGGTAGGTCTAACAGCTCAGCAGTAAGTAAGTAAGCAGTTTTATGACATGGAAGTGGTAGGGTTACGTGTGATAAGTCGTCAACAGTTTTGAATGCAGAAATTATTTGCATTGTGTAAGTTCACAAAGACGTGACCTCCGTGTCACAATGTATTTGTGTTCTGTGAAATTCTGTGTGTGCTCAAAATATCTCAAAGTTCACTCTACAGCAATATTTACGGCAAGCATTTCACATTGCAATGCCAAAAAATTGCATATTGACAGCGTGATTAAATATGACGTGCCGTGACGTTATTCGGGTGATGTGTGTAAATAAGTAAGTAATATATGTCGCTGAAATTTTGCACATAATTTTACTAAACTCACCCATGCGGTGACATAAAATATATAACTATACTAAGAACTTAAGCCAGCAATACTTTTTGCAGTACTAGTTTTGGCACACAGAATCATTCATGCCATATCTTGTCACCCATGACTATGTTAATATTGCGTTGTAGGCTATTGTTTTATCGCATGTCAGCATGCAGAGTGCGATATTGTTTTACCAATTCTGTCTGTCTGCCCGTCTGTCCAATGCTGGACAAATGCTCTCTTCACCCTGGGCTTTGTGGAGATAATCTCCTCGCCATGCATAGACGTCCTCAGAGGAGTCTTCCTAGCCAATCACTTTCCAATTACTGACAACTAAACCATAACAACTAACACACACGTGTGCATACCTGTATATATCGACACACACACACCGTTTTAACGACCATTTTTTCCAGGTGAAGCTGGGTTAGCCAGTTGCCCCCTTAATTCTCCTTTGCCATTTATTCCTAAACTGTGCATCCTTTTGAAGAAGAAGAAGATTTCGCATAGACAGCTAGGTCCGTTGCGTGGGAGCTTATCCCCTTTTAGTCCTTTAGCCAGGAAGAGTTAAACCGAATAAAGCCAGTATATGACCCATATCAGCCGGATGGGCGGCTCAATTTAACAGCCAGTGCCTTTAACCAACTGGGTCAGTATACCAGCAGTCCTGGTCACAAGGGCTACTGCTACGCAGAACTTGCCGTTTTCTTCCCTAGCGGTGGCCGTAACCATCGCCAGTACTCATTGCGCCTACCCACCGACGAATGGCCAGGCTGAGTTCGCCTGGCTGGTTACTTTTTGGGACAGGCTTTAAACTTTCCATGTCATCCTTAACACAATCCCACCAGGCCTTCTTCGGACATCCTCTCTGTCTAATTCCTTATACTTCCGACACCATACAACATTTGACCCATTCATTATCATCTTTACGTTCCACATGTCAAAACTGTCTCAACCTCAACCTGCTTTTCTTGATCCATCAAATTGAGTGGCACCAGTCCTCAAGATGAGTTCTCTGATCTTCACTTTCTTTCTTTCAGCTTAACCCCACACACCCATCTAATCATTCTCATTTAAGTGTAATATAACTGCTTCATGCTCTGCTTTTCATAGGTCAGGTCTAACTGCCATACATCAGACAGCTCCTCACACAAGTAGCGTATTATACCTTGCCTTTCAGTCTATAATATGACAGAAATATGTAATAGAATATAGAATTGAATAGAATAGAAAAAGTGTACGCAATAACAGTGATATACAGTAAAAATACACTCAAGAAAATCTTATAGGATAAATTGACAGGACAGACAGAAAATCATGTTGCGAGCAACGGACTCCAAAGGCGATCTCCAATCAGCGCACTACTGCTACACATACAGAAGCAGTGCACCGCCAGGGGGCCTCTTGGTGTCTTCCATCCTGGTGTGTGATCACGAAAGGCTCCTGGTTGCACCTTGGGGTGGGGATCACCAAGCCGCTTGTCAGCCCTCTTACACCATACTCCCAGCTGGTTAAACAAAGAATGCAAATAATAGTAATGGTAGTAGTCAGTGTGAAATTGCACCAGTCATCACGTGTTGAAGCAGTTTGAGCATGTAACAGTCAACTGCAGTCGTGTTGGTGTGCATACAGCACGAATCACGTTGTGCATTCTCATTCCTGAGATGAACAAAGTGCTGCAGGAAGACAAAGCCATTAATCTACACGACCTTTCGGTAGGTCCACGTCATGCTGGTCGGTTTTTTCGTAAATTCGTTCACGTTGTGTTGCTAGCAGTGGCGTAGCTAGTATGAGGCACGAGGAGGCAATTGCCTCCTCTTTTTTCTGCAAACTAGAAAGTTGACAAGGATTATGATTGCGATCAGCCCCCAGAGTCCCGATTCCATGATTCACTAACTCACTCCAGAAAACTGAAGATATTTTGATTCAAAATCCATAACAGTGTTGTCACAACTCACAAGAGCCATTCTTTTTGGCTCAAATATGCATCAAATCGTTCAGCGGCTGGGGCTTTGCCCCATACCACACTGGGGCAATTCACAGCGCTCCCTCAGACCCCTAGCTGGTAAAGGGGAGAGAGGAGGTGAAGGGAGGAATGAGGGTGAAGGGAAGGGAGGGGGAGGTTGCCTCCTCTTAAATTTAAGTCTGGCCAAACCCTTGGTTGCTATCATATGCTAGCACAGCTTTGTGGCACCTCGGATGACTTTCCATCATTCATAATGTTCATAGTTGACATAAATTTTGTGCCTGGTCGTCATAACATGTTAAATTGTTTCAGTAATTAAATTTAAGTTCTTTTTTACAAACAGGATTAATTATAAGCTGTCCCATTACATGATCATTGTTGTGTACAGGCCGTTAAACACAGCTGTTTGGCCTGCCTGCCTGTCCGTTATAGTGTTATGCAGATCGATTAATCTGTTTAACTAAACTGATATAGTTTGTTAATGACAGAGAAAGTAATATTACTGAAAACTTTTCATTAATAATCATTTGTGTATTTTTTATGAAGTCTGTAATTATTAATCGTAGTTAAGCTGATAGAATAGGTAAGTACACGTGGTGTTAACGGATGTTTTTTTTGGTAAGGTGCAGTTTTTTTTAAATGAACAGTTCACATATAATTTGATGAATGGTTTCAGCAACATGTCATACTGTCAGATTCTGCTGCTATCAGACTACAGTACATTGTACTACTGGTTCCTGTACGTTTATGTTTAACTTGCATCTGTACTGTATTTGTCGCAGTTCTTTGACGATATAAAGATCGAGGACCCTCGAGTGGCAGATCTGTGCATCAAAGCTGGCCAGCCGACTCCATTCCAAGTCCTCTGCGACTGCCTCAAAAGGTTTGAGTAGACATTTGAGTTTGCTTCGTTCACATATGCAGATGTTCAGTTAAAGTACACGTTAGAAACTTTTTAAAAACTTTTTCTGTGCAGTTGGTCGTCGGTGTGAAACTGACTGAGGGTTCATCCATAAAGGATGTCCGCAAAAAATACAGTAAGAATCAACTCCCTTCCCCTTGTCCGCATCGGGACATACCCCCTCCCTCTCCTGCGGACATCCGCAAACGTGACTAAATATGCAGTGAACAGTGACTCATGGACATCCAGTAATTACCAGATGTCCGTGAGTGACTGCTGTTGGCACTGGCAGGACATAGTGCTGGCTGCAGGCTGTCAGCGGGAGCTATCTATCTATCTGTCTGCCTATTGCCTATACCTCGAATGCCTCAGTCTACATGTTGCAAGCTGTGATTTATTCAACTAGTAACTTTATCACTGTTTTTGTCACTAAGTACCATACACTGCTACACACGTTGCGGACGTACTCACTCGCTAAACCCGCCCCCCTTGTCCACATTGGGTCATACCATCCCTCCCCTCCGTGCAGATGTCCTTTATGGATGACCTCTGATGGGTTACAACATACATAGCTGAAAACCTAGGACGGAAAGATATTATAGCAGTATTGCAACGTAACAGGTTGTGGACATGTGCTAGGGAAGAGTGACAGTCAATGAGTGGGTGACGAAGTGCATGGATTATGAGACTGAGAGTGTTAATACTAGAGGTAAAGCTAAAGTAACTTGGAATGAGTTAGTTGAGGAAGATGTGAGAAATTTGAACGTAAAAAGGAAGATGCTTTGGTTCAGAGTGAATGGAGAATACTGACAAGGAGTATTGACAGTGATGATAGTGGACACATTAAAGGTAAAGGCATGTACACTTGATATAACGCCTCTTGGTGAATCATCATCTCAGAAGCGCTCAGGTATGGCACGTGTTCTCCAGGGATCTCACAGTTTTACCCGCACACCCACACGTTCATCCACAATCGGAGTGAGCCATACCTGCCTTTGCCTTCCCAGCTATATATCGTACTCATTTACCGACCCCAGAGGGATGAAAGGCTGAGTTGGCCTGGGTGGCTGGTTACATAATGAGACAGTTTACCTGCCCGAAGGCACCCATCCCATCATCATCTTAAATTTGTATAGCGCCTATTACAGTAAAAAAAGAACATAGGTGCTACAGTAAAAAGTTAAGAATAAAAAAATACTATAAAACCTAACAACTGGGATAATAGAGACAAACTAGCCTAATAAGTCCAATGTGAGTCTTAAAAAGTATGTCTTAAGAATGTTCTTGAAATGCGTAATGTCTGGTTCAGCACGGATATCCACGGGTAAATTGTTCCAAACGACTGGTCCTACTAACTTGGCTCAATGTAGAGCAACTGTGTTGATCGAGACCACTGCGTTGCCGCTACATTAAACTGCTACACTGAACATTAGCGTCTGATCGTTTCTTGTTGCTGCCCACACGGGATGTCCTGGAGAAGAGTACAGTGCTGATAGTGTGAGTTAACGTTACAGCTGTAGATGAAAAAAGCGCTCAGAGGACACGCAAACACTGCGCGCTGACTGTAGTAAGGCGGAGCCAACAATTTTAGCCCCGCCGCAGACCCCTTACCGGGGGTGTGGGATAGCCAAAATTTAATCAGCCTGGAGATGGTCACTACGTTTACCTACAAACCCAGTTTGTTGAGGATCGATGCACACAATTTCGAGTTATCGTGGTAACAGATCCACAAACAGACAAACACACCTACAAACAGACGGGACTGATTACAATACACAGCGCCGCAGCTAGCGCGCAGTGTAATAAGTGGTTAAGGCGCTGGACTTTCATCTAGCGAACCTGTGTACAAGTCCGTCTCACTGTCACCTGTGCGAGTCACTGCTGATGTCAGGAACGGCATACGGCCAAAATTGCTTCGGTGCATCAGAAAAATTCCACTTTACACGTGGGAAAGTCTGAGCCTTCGTAACGAGGTAGTTCGCGACGTTAAAAGGCCCGTTATGTCTGGTACCAGCTCATCCAGGTTGTCCTGGAAAAGGCTTCGTATAATGGTTGTCGTTGTTCTGCTGTCAGGAATTTTGGCATGGGCGACACCAAAATTCAGATGGAGTCCAAGTCTACCAAACATCAGAGGAGTGAGTTTACAATGCGCGTTGGAAAGCACGAGGCAAAGGTGAGATTTGACGTCTTCTGCCATTATTCTACTTTCGTTACTGCTCATCAGTGGTTTTGTCTGTGTGTCCCTTGGTCTGTCCATCAGACTCATCATGTATTGTGTCAAGGTAGTTTATCATATGGTTTCAACATCCAGTATGTTGGTTTGTTGGTGGTGATGATTTGACTGGAGCTTTGCACGACTTAAAACGGAGAGAGACAGAGAGAGAGAGAGAGAGTACAGAGAGAGTCTTGTACTTCTGATAACACAGAATACTGTGTTGAATTTCCAGTAGACATCTGGGATTACAGATGGAGAGGGGGTCAGAAAAATGTGTGATTTTCCATTAGTATAGACTGTTATCGATGATCTTGAGCTACTTTGAGGTTTTTTCTGTGAGTGACTTAATGTGAACTGTAGTGATTGTTTTAACTTCCGCTGCTGCTGCTTTTGGTTTTGTTTAACCTGCCAGTTTTCTCCAGTTAGGCCTCCACGTTAGGCCTGGTTGCCCAAAGGACCCTTGAGGATTGCTGGTGCACGAGTTTTTTTATAGGCACGATGGCCTTCCTGACACCCAGCAAACAGTGTAAAACCACTCAAGGTGTATTGTTCAAGGTCTAACAGGAAATCAAAAGGGAATGTACTCTCTCTCTCCGTTTTAACGGCCAATTTCCAGGTGAACCCGGGTTAGCTGGTGTTTATTGGAGCAAAGGATGATGGAGGTGGTGGTGACAACTGGACTACTGGAGCTATGAGTCATGCAAAGCTCCAGTCATATCATCACCACCAACGAACGAACATCCAGTTTTTTCACAGGCCGGATGCCCTTCCTGTCGCCCAACCAACAGTATCAAAGCACTGAAGGGAAAAATATCACATTCTATGGACTTGCTTACCCCAAGCTCACCTGGGGGTCTTCCAACTTTGTCTCTGACCACTAATAGCTCCTGGTTACCTTGGTGGATGGCTGCCATGCCTCTCATCAGCCCTCTGATGCCAGTACCCCAGAAGGGGAATGTACTGCAAAGTCTAAAATGCTGCTGCTGCAGCTGTGTGCGACATTCCGTGTCACGGATGGGTCTCCCATGCTTACAGGATCACCTGATGCAGATCGGAAAGAAGAACGGAAAGTGACGGGTGAGTTATGCCAAGAACACGAAGTCGCTGATTTGATGTAGCTGGGCATTCCTGGAGCCATTGTTCGAGGGTGTGCGCTGCCAAATTACATTTTCGACAGAGCGGATCTGATGATGGGTCTATAATGTTGTGATATGCAGCAAGTTTCCAGCAGTGAACCAGAAGAACCTCATCTTGTCTCGTCTCGTTTGCTGCTGCTGCTGCTGCTACTACACTACAACTAATGCTACTTTCTGGTTTTATTTAACTGGCGTTTCTGCAAGACCCACCAGTAAATAGGTTGACTAAACAAAAAAACTGTCTGCCACGTGTTGCAAGTTTTATAACTGTTATTTCAGGTTCGGTGCAAGAACAAACGTGAAGGCAAGCAGCTTGCAGCACAGGCCGTTCTTCAGCTGATGCATCCGCAGCTGACTACATGGGGCTCGCTGCTGCGGCTTTACTCCAAGTCCAGTGAAGTCAAGGAGAAGAAGGTGTGCCGTGCTACGTGTATATTTCACTGCTGTCCATATTACATTAGTATTACGCACTGTTTGTTTAGTCACGTTTGTAAGAATGCCTTGCTCCTCCTCTGCTGTCTGTGGCGTCCTACTTAAAGAGTCCACTGAGCCGAAGTGCCTCCCAAACCTCACCATACTGTGATAACGACATAAAAACATTTAAATTTAGTCTTGCTTAAAGTGGGAAGCAGAATTTCAGTGCCACTTTGGTGAATGCATGAACATCATGGATGTGTTCAAAGGTCACATGAATGTGTTCAACTTCTTCCCGTCTCTGTAGGTGTATAAGCATTGTGTGAAAGGCTCATCATGTCAACAGCAGCAGCTTGTAATTGTTGACATTTAGTACAGTTTATACAATTGATGAGGCCTTACACGGGGCCTCATGCAGTCCCTCGCTGCAAAGGCGTGAATGTGTCCATGTGTAACGTGGGGCTTCTTCTCTGGTGCACGAGAGCAATGTTGGTTGGATGCCATTCCTGATGTAATCAATGAGATACACGGGTGACAGCAGGTTGGCTCGGTGAAAGTCAAGTGCCTTATAACCACTGAGCCAAAGCCAGTGATGGGCAAAAGTTAACTTTTAAAAGTTAACTTTTAGTTAAACTGCTTTTGTTTAGTTACTGTAAAAGTTTAACTGAAATTTAAAAAAAACTAAGTTAACGTTCAAGTTTAACTGGTTATTTTTAATTAATAACTAAAAAGTACTGTTTTTGTTAACTTTTTATTGTAAAGCAATCAGTGGTTAAAGTGGTTTTGTGAAGCAGGGGGGGGGCTCACCTGACGAAGCCAGGTTGGAGCAAACCCCATACCCATTCCAACCCCACTAATTTGGCATTATTTAGGCATAAAATAACA
>Ga0049107_10000363_pt1 | contig 13136 bp, 10 predicted proteins | sample WorMetilPIANOSA1_FD_61187 | JGI IMG/M metagenome (GOLD analysis project Ga0049107, IMG submission 61187) | Marine gutless worms symbiont microbial communities from Max Planck institute for Marine Microbiology, Germany - Olavius ilvae PIANOSA.1 | ecosystem: Host-associated > Annelida > Digestive...
CCGAATATCAATCCGAACTACGGGATAAGAACGAAATTCGTCTGCCAGATTAATGATTATCTTATACTCTAGGATAAGTACTGAGATTATCCAAAAAGTGAAGTCACCCAGTGCCTGCTTACACCTCGAGAAAGTAACGTTTTATCGAGCCACTTACTTACTTAGCCTACGAGTTACGGCTTACCAGAGATGGAGTGTAGTTTTACCAAATATACTGGATCCAGTATATTTGGTTTTACGTCATTGACACTCATGATCTTTTGATGTGGTGCAAGATCAATGGTGCCAATTAAAGAACCCTAGGCTCGAGCACCTGGCACTTAAGTTCATGTTAATTCTAGCAACTTCTGTTCCTTCAGACTGTTCTGTACAGCTGGCGAAATTGTCAGCAGACGACGGGCCGGTCTGAAACCGACCAGTTGACATATCGTGTTTCTGTCAAAGAACATGACACTGCTGACTGCCGAGTGACTCTTAGTATAGTTTGTAGTTGGATTGAGTAGAAAACTTGAGTTCTGACTTCTGATAAGAATTAAGACGCTAGACTAAAAACTGAACTGCAATATTAGCCTTCAGCTGTTTGCCAAATCAGCCTTTAAATACATTTGAAATTAAATATGAAACAAACAACCACTACATCATGTCTTTCGTAAAATGTAATAGTCATTTTGTATGGTAGTAGGCCCACAGACACTAACACAGCATGTATGTAGCTCAATAGTTGCAAGTACCAACTGCAAAGCAACTTCCACACGGGTACACGGTATTGTCTGAAACAGACAAAACAGGCCATGCATTAATAATGCTAGCACGAAATTAAAAATTGTTTTACAGCCCTATTTTTACTTACTGCAATAGTTGTGTACTATGTTTATTTATTTTATTTATTTGCTTGGTGTTTAACAGCACTTTCAGTCTTTCAGCACTAGGCTATCGTGCCATAGGAGTATGAAGTATATCACGTAGGGCTGGAGGACAAGACAAACATAAAATACAATTAAACAACAAAACAAGAAAACCATCCATAAACGCTCTTTTGCCTGGGCTATATGGAGACGATCCCCTCACCACGGTTAGGCTTCCTCAGAGGAGTCTTTCTAGCCAATCAATTGGCAAGTATTGACAATGTAACCAGAACAACCAAAAGACAGAACACATATCTACGAAAACAAACAATACATACAAAGGGGCCCTAATAAACAACACAATAAGAAACATGCTAAGATGTGATAGACTAAAGCCTGGTTTAGTCGCCTTGTACGATATCCGGCCAGGAAATGGAGCGGGTCTATTCTTACAACCCCGGAGCCTGCACGAGGCTTGTGTACCGTGACAATAAAAAAGCAGTTCAGTGACTATGAACCAAGATGAACCAGGCAACCTCATCTTGTTTCTTCCTTTGGTAAAATACATATAAATGAGATGTTTGTGTAGTATTTTTAACCTGTGTTGTACACATATGCCTCTTGTTTCTTGACTAAATCACATACAGACACAGTGAACAGCACCTCACTTTAAATAACAAACACTGACAACAACCAACAGAAACCAATGTGCACTTAGTTGGCTCATCAATATAGATAACACTCAATATAATGCAACAAAACATCAAACCAAATCTATTTACAATTTTCTGACATATACATGAACATTCCTTGCTACAGCATTAAACAGCCATATACCACACCCGGCCAAATTGTCATTTAATTGTACAAAGCTTTGGTCGACTCACGCTGTTGTTAACTTTGTAAACAAGTGCAATCAGTAACAGCAGATATTTGAAACAGCATGACAGTGGACTGGACAGCCAAACCAGTTACAATGGCAGGAATTCAATAACAAACCAACCAGAAAAGCACTCCAGACAGTGCAGACCTTTGACAACAGCTGAGCAATTCCAACACGGTGGTTTGTTCCAGTGCAGCTCCAGAGGCAGGCGTGGCATGGTAGTCGACACCCTTACAGTTAAACTACCTTATATAGATTACCATGCACAACTGGTTGCTGTATGTCAAACATGCTATGAGCATGGAATAAACGGAATAAGAAAAACCTGGAACCTGCCAGCTTTGGTAGTTGGGGTGCATTCCATGCAAAAATCTTCCATGGATTACTGAGCCAAATTTAGTTGTTATAACTCAAACGGTGTTGAGTGCACATGGGGGTTCAAAAATTCTGTGCTCTTTGAGCACAATTTGACTCAGGACAATAGTCGACGGCCAGATAGCCTTCCTTTCCCAGGTGTATCACAGCATTATCATGCCAAATTTGTTTGAAACATGGTATAAGCACATATACATAAAAAATTGACTTTCTGCGAGTACGGGTGCTAAAAATGTAGCTGTTTTCAAATGAACCAAAAGTCAGTCAGATCCTGAAAGTTTGATTCAGATCCATCTACAACTTTGGGAGTTACGCTTGACACAAACCAGCATACCAGCATATATGTGCTTATATATGAGGGACATCCACTGCATTATCTTCTCCATTGTCGAAGGTAACTTGTCAACAGTATCTCGTGTATTCGTCATGCAGCACTTCAATTCAGCTGAAAGTCACAAAGATACTGCAAGCCTGGTTAATGAAAAGCAAAGCAGCTTTGATTACAGTAATCTTCGCTAACCATATCTGCATAAAGAATATACAGGCATCAGCCCTTTCCGTTAGTTCTATACAAAGTTTGTGTTTTTAACTTTGAGCGTGGTCTACATCTTGCACTGGATACATGTTTTCACGCTAAATAAAAAATGTCAAAATGGAAATATGCTAATTTTAAGCTCAACGATATCTACAATAAACATGTGCTAAGCAAGTATCGTAACATAGTGGCTGTTATTCACTATTAAGAAACTGCAACAGTTAACGTCAATGATTAAAAATCAAATGTACAAAGTCCAACTCAAATAGCTGTACAGAACAATCTAGACGGCTGTTCGTGCCTGCATCCTGTGTGACATGACGATTAAACTGTTGTTTTTCTTTTCATGTTTTTTGCCAGGCCCTGAGACACTGTGGGTGGTTTACAATAACTATTGTTTGAATTATTGCTGGAAATAACTTCATTATGGGAACAGTTTTTTTAGTCGGTGTTGAGTTCAGGGATTACAATGTAAAATAACTGTTAAAGAATTTATCTGAATTTTGATCATTACTACACTGGCATACATTTGGCTTTCTAATTCAAAAATCTTGTAACAATGTTGTGACAGTTAAACAGAGAAGATGAGGGTGATACAAGTGTCATTGCAAGCACAACATCACAGTCAACGTGAATGTTTCAATCGTGCATCTAAACTTTCAGCTAGCTCGGCATCCGACAGCACTTCCTTCCCCACCCTCTCGTTCACCGGATCCATCGTCGTCCAACACATTGGTGATTCTATAGCCCATGTTACTCAGCATCACTTCCAGTGGATCGGCGTTCATTCGTTTCTGATTGGCAAGAGCAGCGTCGTCCGAGTTGTCCACTTCACGTTCGTTCTTCTGACCATCCTGCAGCATGTCAATCAACACCAGTTACACTAAACTTTCACCCAGAAAATTTAGCTAAAATCAGTCCACAACTTCTCAACTTAATTATGTTGACGCATTGCTAATACATAAGCTCATTACCTTCTCCAGTGACGGTGCACATCGGCATTTTCTTGAAGAAAAACTTAAGACTATAACTTCCACAATATATTGCTGAATGGCCAGTATCTTCTCTTTCAAACCATCACATAATTATAACTGACTAAAACCGATATCTGTGAGATCAATGGGGTGGCATGTAGCAGGCCAGATGCCCTTTCTCATGCCCAACCTAGAGTGTCAGTGCACTAAAGACAAATAAGTTAAGTGCAGGAAATGAAGTTCAGCTTGCTCACATCAGGCAGAGGACTCCAGAGGCGGACGTACGGATCAATTCCACTCGTAGCTAATAGACATGTAATGGGGTGTGGCTCCAAGCAGTTAACAATTGAGTCGTCTCCTCGCAGAATACGAACAATGTTTGTTGTTGACTTTTCCCAGATAAAGAATGAGCCATCATCAGAGCCAGCGACAACGTACTGACCATTGCTGTGCACAGCACCAACAATCATCCATTGTCAACTTATTATGTCTCAAATAAAACTACTGCATCACGGAGAACATTTTAATGCTGGTTAATAAGTCAAGATCATGCACATGTACATGTATCTGTTATAAAACAGATGCATATACATTATGCATCTGCTATAAAAGCATCACCAATAAGAAAGTCACATTTTAAATGTTTCAAATCAATGATCTAAGTTAATACATACGTGGCAACGGCTAGACTGCAATGCTGGTAATATATAAGATTTTGAAAAATAACATTTAGTTGATCAGGAATTTAGAAAAACAGCAACATTAGGAAGAAAAAGATTTGTTTATTACATTTTATTAATCTTAAAAATTAGTTGTTCATGTACACCATAACCTCGGTCAATATTACAGAATTCTTTGCATACAACGTTCATTACAAGCATAACAAAACGCAGTTTTTGCAAGCAAATACCGTCAATTAAATGTTTCTGTTGGCCCATCTGCAAAGGCTATGATAAACAAGCTGTGTGGGAGGCCGCCACAATATGCCCCACCTCACACGTGACCTTAACCTTTTGACCTTGTTGGTGGTGTCTGAGTCACATGTGACGTGGGCTACCTCTGTGCCAATTTTAGTCTTCCTAGGCCTCTCTGTTCTCGACTTAGGCCTGCTGTACACGACAGACGTCAGACACCAGACAGACAGACGTCAGACAGCTTCATCGCTTAATGCCCCCTCGGGGGGACATAATAATAACGACCAGAGTAAAAATTTATTAATTTAATTCCATAAAAATTATAACAATAATTATTCGTGATTAATTGTTAACTAGCACTGCCCAGCTAGGCTGCTAGACCACTAACTAGTAAACAGTGGAAAATGATTGCAGGGAACTGGAGTGACAGAAGCAGTGACAGTGATGTGGAGAAAGGAATACAAATTGTACGTTTCTGGTGCTGACTCACCAGGTTAACCTGCACTTAAGGGGCATTAAACAAGTCTGTTTGTTTTTGTTTTGCCCAGCTAGACTGCCACTGATACTACACCTTGAGTCATTCATTCATTCATTCATTCTGTAAAAGCAGTTGACAGAACGCAACTGTACAATAAAACTCGATTACTGGTTAAAGTACAACAGTTCAAACATACAATTACAGATAAAATTACAAGTACAAATGGGATTAACAGTTAATGTAAATGATTTGTTATGGATGCTGGCGGGAAAGAAAGCTATTGTGTACAGATGGGTTAGCATTTTTAAACAACATTCTGTCAATAAAATTGCGTTCATCGTGCTGAGAGGAGAGTTTAAAGCTGTGGGTTCTAGGTCTTAAATGATATGGATGGTTGGTATGTTCAGGTAAAAGGGCATGAAGGAGATGGTGGGAGGAGTATCTTACTGTGCGGAAGAGGGTATCGTGAGCATCTTCAGCGAGGTGAGCAAATGTCGGCTGGTCATCACAGTAAAATCCAGAGCGCCTAGCGCGACGGAGAAAGGACTCCAGGCGCTGCATGTCTGCTGCAGTGGTAAAACCCCACCATGCACAATAGGCGTATACTGGAGCTTGGCGATGATGACTGCCCTGTATACTGTTTGTTGGAGCTCACAGTTCATACCTTGATGATGTAATATCCTCAGAGCATGCAGGGACTGGGTGCAGGAGCTTATAAGAGAGCTAACGTGGTTACTTACTGACAACTTGTTGGTAATTGTTGTTACCCCGAGAATCTTAATGGAGGTGACGCGAGAAATATCGGGGAGGGGTGGTGGGGGTTGAAGGGTTGGCAACGTCTAGTTTCGGAGAATATGAGTTCAACGCACTTAGCTCGGTTGAGACGGAGGTTATTGCGGTTGGCCCAGGAGTGGATATGGTCGAGTTCGGCAATGCGGGAGTGGTGATTGGAAGCGGGTATGATTAAGTAGGTGTCGTCCGCATATGTACATAGCATGTTACCGGTTGTTTTTGATACAAGGTCTGAGGCGTGAACAACATACGATGCTGGGCCAATGGCAGAGCCCTGGATGATGCTCGCTGATATGTCGGTGAAGGATGACATTTTGCTTTCAAATCGGGTGCAGTGTGATTGACCACTGAAGTAATCAACGAGCCAGTTATATACATGATCGGGGAGGTCTAAGCATCAAAAAAGGGTGCAACTATAGTCTTGTTCATAACCATAACTTCACGAAATGATGGCCGATTTTCAAAGTTCTTTCACTGTTGGACTTATCACTAAATTTGTAAAGCAGTGATCATTAAACGTTCCACCACAGCTTAAGTATGAGGCTACATTACCGTGTCAAATATTATTGCTAGCAAGTTACGTAAGTCTCTCCCAAGCTATGTTGATTAACGGAGCACTGTCCTGCTGAAATATGAAGAACTAAAGCGTTTTGCTGCAACGTATTTCTTCCTGACGGCAGCAAGAACATACAGTCTGTCATTCTGCTGCACCGAAGAACCCACAGAATGACAGAGTGTACGTTCTTCCTGCCGTCAGGAAGAAATATGTTGCCACGAAACGCCTGCTTTGCACGCGATCCATGTTCAGCCAGTCACTGATGGTGTCGGTCGGTGTGTCAAAACTGGGCCGCATTGGTTTGATATTCGTCGAGCCTGGAGTCAAGGTGAATGGAGCCTACTACCAAGATGTTCTGCTGCTGCAACATATGCTGCCGGACATACCTCACATCGCCAGCAAGGGCTTCATATTTCAGGACAGTGCTCTGGCACACCGGGCTCGTCAGACGATCTTGAATGCGAGAGTCCTGTTTTCATTTTGTCGGATTGTGGCTGCCAAACAGCCCCAATCTCAATCGAGTTAACTACAAAATCTGGGGCCTGATGCAGCAACAAGTCTACCATATGAAATTTCAGAACGTGGACGATTTGAGGCAGGGTCTGACTGACGTGTGGAATGGAATGGAACAACACGTTATTGACGACGCCATTGACCAGCAGTGCAGACGTCTCTGTGCATGTGTTCAGGCCAAAGGAAGACACTTTGAACATTCACTGTGACTTGTTAATCACTTTAATTTGTTCTGTAAAAATTTGTTGATAACATTCATCATTAATCAATATAGCCTGGGGTCAGAGTTCCATAATATGCTCACAATAATAACTGACACGATAATGTAGGCTCACATCTAAAGTGTGGTGGAATGTATAATGGCTACTGTTTTATAAATTTAGTGTTGACCCTAATATTGAAAGAATTTTGAAAATGGGCCATCATTTCGTGAAGTTATGGACAAGACTATAATGGCACCCTTTTTCTGACTCACAGTGTACTTTGCAGACGGATAATACAAAGTGTGACGATTATGTCTAACCTGCCAAAAAAGTTGGCTTCTTTTATGTCAGTTGTTGTGTTGCAATGTCCACAGAATCGCAGCTCATAATCACATGCTGTAGATCGCCATGTCCTCTCCTGCTCCGATGTGGCATCCAATGAAGTACTGTCTCGCCAACGAGATGTTGGACTGTGACTGGCAGTTGATGTTGACGTCGAAGCATTGTCACCTTTAACAATGCGTGCAATTTACACTTTCTCACAACATGCAGACAATAGTTCCATGTAATGCCACTGCTGACGAAGACACACAAAGAAATGTACATTTATTTCATGGAGTGTGGGTTTGTCAGCATCAGCTGACATGACAATTTTGTCATAACTAGTCAGTTATGACAAAATTGTCATGTCAGCTGATGCTGACAAACCCACGTGACGCGTTTAGAGGTCAATGACGGTAACCAATCATGGTACCATTCAATATGTTATGTATGGTTTCCTATTAGTGTTCTATAGTAATTTTGTCCCTAAGACACACCGTTTTTGACATATTAGACTTCAGAAATGCTGTGACCTTCAAAACTGAGTTAGGAGTCCATCAAGGTCATTGGAATTGTCACCATTCGATAGAGCGCATATGACTTCCTATTCACGTTCTATAGTTACTATGGCTCTATCTCATGTCGTTTGAGATATTCAATGTCGAAAAATGTCATGACCTTGAAATTTGGGTCAGAGGTCACTAAAGGTCATTGATATTGGTACCATTCAAAAGACTGGGTATGGTTTTCGATTAGTGTTCTATAATAACTTTTTCCCTAAGATGCACCATTATTGAGATACTGGACTTGTAAGTATACATTGACCTTGAAATCCGGGTCAGGAGTCACTCAAGTTCATCAGAACTGACATGTATTGATCCGCCACCTGTGATTTCCTATTAATGTTCCATAGCAACCATAGGACTATCTCGTACCATTTCCGAGATAAACGGTGATTTCAGTCAATAATCGCAAAATTTTCCTACCCCCATGTATTTTGTGCCTCTGCTGAAGGGGTTCCCATTGGAATTGGGTACCAGTGCTCGAGGTAAAAAAAACTAGAATGATGGGGCTACTGGACCGAGAAAGAAGTTTGACTATATCTTCAACCATCTGGATACAATCCACCAATGTGTCAAGACAGATGGACAGACACCAGCTGACAGCAAAGACTGCGCTTATGCATAGCATTGCACGGTAAAAATTCTCAATAAGCAAATGAAAAACTGCTGCTCAACGGTGGTAGTTATATAGTACAATGGCACACGTTAAAGCACATATCTCCAACAGTCACTAAGTAATCAAAGTTCCAAGGTATAGACATTAATATTTCATGTCAGTGATATCATCAGCAGCAATGATATGATATCTGTCTATTTACACACAATATCTAACTAGCGAAAATGTGACAATATAAAATCACAAGAATATCTTAGTCTTAATGTGCTACACTGTGATATTACTCCAAATGCACACAACATAGACTTGCCCGAGTTTTTAGAAAATATTGCAGCACGGATATCTTTCTCCAGAGCTTCACACGTCTTGCTTGATGCATTGTCAGGGAACTTAGCTTTAAACAAGAGAAGACAGTCAAGTGCCTCAGTTGTCCATGACAGCTCATAGAGACATCGAGCAAGCCGAAAATGAGCTTTCATATGGTTTATGTCAAGATGCAGAGCTGTATAACAATCTCGCAGTGCAGCATACACATCACCATCCCTAACAACAAACACACAGTAACAATAACACACAGCAGTAACAGTATCTCAATGCCGTTAGCTCTATGGCATTATTCACAAGTCAATTATATGACTTCTTATTAGCTGAGAGATTGTACTACCAAGATTTGTTCAACGCTAAAGAAAACTCTATGAAGAAGCTATGAAATAACATAAATAATATATGCTCCTTTAAAAAGAAAAATAATAAATTTAATATAACTAAAATTAATGTACATAAAGTAGACTTCTGATCCCTCTTTAATGTGCAACGTATTTAACAAGTATGTTTGTAATATTGGAGACTCGTTAGTTAACAAGTTACCCCAAAAGGACTATAGTAAAGCTGACTTTCAGGATTACTGTAAGCCATCTTTATTAAGTAGTATGGTGTGCGATACTGTAGATCAAAATGAATTATTAAATTTAATTGCCACACTTAACAATAACAAATCACCAGGTCCAGATAATATTGGTCCTAGATTAATTAAAGAGGTACAGCAGTCAATATTAGACCCGTCGTTACATATTATCAGCTTGCATTTTAGTAGTGGAGTTTTTCCTGACTGCTTGAAAATTGCTAAAGTGATACCAATAATGAAGAAAGAAGACAGATCCTTGATGAGTAATTATAGGCCAATTTCCATTTTAAATGTATTTAGGAAATTAATTGAAAAGTTGATGCATAAAAGACTATTAATTTTTGATGAAAAAATAATATATTGTACAACTACCAATTTGGATTCAGGAAAATTTTTTTCCACTACTTTTGCACTTATTGAAGTATGATAATCTTATCCAAAATATGGAGAATGGTAACATCTCAGTTGACATCTATTTAGATCTGCAAAAAGCATAAATCATCAAATGCTCTTAGCGAAAATGAATAACTACAGAGTACGGGGTATAGTCCACAACTGGTTTACCAGTTATTTAATTAACAGAAAACAATATACTGTCATAGATCATAATCAGTCTGAACTGCAAATTATTACATGTGGCATTCCACAAGGATCTGTCTTAGGACCTTTGCTGTTTCTAATGTATGTGAATGATATTCATAAAGCTGTACCTGATGTGAACGTAAGACTTTTTACAGACGACACTAATATGTTCATACATGATAAGAACTGTAAAACCCTAATGCAGACAGCTAATGAGAACTTAAGTAAACTGAATGATTGGCTTACTGTGAATAAGCTCAGTCTGAACCTAAATAAAATATGCTATTCTGTTTATTGCAATGATAAAATAAATGACTTTAAGATCGCTCTTAATGGTGTTGAAATTAAAAGGGTCAAAAGTTGCAAGTATCTTGGCATTATTATTGATGATGAATTAAAATTTATGACGTACATATTGATTATATTTACAAGAAAGTTATTAGATATGTTGGTATATTTTACAAACTGGCCCACAAATTACCTTGCTTTAGTTGTAGAAATATTTACTATGGATTTGTTAATTCCATATAGCATATGGAATAGAAATCTATGCCAATAGTAGCAAAACAACGTTGCACAAATTGCATATTTTAAACAACAAGCTGCTGCATATATTGCAAAAGCAAGACCTTCTCACAGTCATCTATCAACTTTATAGTACGTTTAACATTTTACCTATACATCTGCTGTATAATCCAAAAATATTGGAACTTGTACATTGCTCAATGTTTCATGTTTGTGATTTGCTAGAAGTGTACTATAATTATTTTACTGTTAACAAATCTGTGCATAGTTATGACACTAGGCAAAGCAATTATCTGCATATTCATTATATCAAGAAATCAATCAGCCAAATAACTGTTCAGCATACTGGAAGTATTTTGTGGAATTCTGGACCACCAGTTCTTAAGAATGCATGTCTAAAAAATCATTTAAAGGTAAGCTTAAAATGCATTTGCTTTCAAAAATTGTAGCTAATTAATTAATTAAATACTGCAGGTAATACTGTATTTAATATTGTTGACATGATCATTCCATCCTCTGTCGATTAATAATTGGTTATATATGGGTACACTACTACGATTTGTGCTGTTTGTTGTTTGTTTGTTTCTGATGTTTGTTGTGCTGATTATATTATCTGTTATTTGGTGAATAAAGTACTTCTTCTTCTTCTTGTTTTATACTAACCATATCTGTAGCTATTATTGTTAACATTGTATTACATTTTTATTTCACAGAATTGAACAATACACACATCACTGATGTGACCTACCAGTTACGTTTAAGATACGCAGCAGCACGATTTCCATAAAGAATTGGCTGATCTGCACATATAGACAATGCTTGGTTGTACAGCTTAATAGCCTGATTGTATTTCTCTTGTTCAAATGCTGTGTTAGCCTTCAGTTTAATGGCTTCAACAGCTGAAGGCAGAGACTTGGTGCTGTACTTAGTTCTACAATAACAGAACATTCACACATACACAGCACACAGACAACACCATGTCTCAAACAACGTGAGCCACTTTTATTTTTATGATAACTTCGGCAAACGTGGACTAATTTTCATATTTTTTCACTGTTAAATTCAGAAGGGATCTATGGAGGAAGATGGGATTAAAACTACCACCTTCCCTCAAATCTGTTGCCACATTACCTTGAGAAAAGTGTGGTCAACTATACTGCTGTTAATTTAAGTTACTTTAGCTCAAAGTGATGAAAAATGCTTAATTACGGTGAATGTTCACAAGAGATGCTATGCCTTTGTTTTTCTACAAAGATAAATTTACGTTATGTTTGAAATGTCCATCTTTGGCAAAAAATGCCGTGTTTTGAGTCATGAATGCCACTGTTCAATGGATGCATCATTTGTGCGTTGTTCAATGCTGTGCTAAACGTTTATCTTCATAACTTAAAGGAATGAGTAATGCAAGAAACAAAATATTGCAATAATGTCATATTTACGTCCGTATCAGGAAGAAAAATAAATAAACAAATAAAAACTCATGAAACAGATGCCACCTGACACAAAGCATAAACATGAATGTAAAGGTGTATGGCTGACCACTTATGTTTTGCAAGGTAGTGTGGCAACCAATTTAAGGGGAGGTGATAGTTTTAATGCCAGCTTCCTCCGTAGATCGATTCTGAAGTTAAGAGTGAAAAAAAAATTATGGAAATTGATCCACTATTGCCGAAATAATCGTGAAAATAAAAGTGGCACACATTTTTTGAGACACGGGTAATTATGGCCTGATTCTGTATCAAAACTGATACATTAAAAACTTGTAAATTTTGTCAATTCTGATGTGGTCGAAATTTTAAATACTGGAATGTCGCTATTCAAAGCATGTCATCATGAACAACAATAATCAATCAATGAATACTTCAATTAATAATGCTCACAAGATCAAAAATACTTTGAATCTGCAGTGCTTAGTTGGCTATGCAGTTGCAACGTATGTTTTGACGTTTTTTGAGGAATCTACTGTAGAAACATACATACAAACGAAAGGCAAGTTATTCCAGATATGACGAGCTGAATAACTGAAGGAGCTTCTACCAAATTCCGATGTGACTGTAGACATTAATAAGTGGCAGACTGGAATGTACGTAACGGGTGATAGCCATTTTACACAGAGTGCAGATATACTGGTTCTCTTATACAGAAAGTTAATGAGACAAGTGTAATACTACAGTGCCAGTAAACTGGGAACCAATGAAGGTGATGTAAGACTAAGGATGAAGAGGGGTAAGCATAACCTGTCAGGACAACACGAGCAACGGTACTCCAAGCACATAAGATGTATTCAGGATTTATACAGCAAGGCAGTGGCGTCGCTAGGATTTTGAGCGGGGGGGGGCACGGCCAGGGGCGGCATCACATATTTAAAGATAGTGGTATAAAATCGGGCGAGCGATAGCGAGCCGGAAAAATTTTGAGTGTTCCCTTTATTTAGGGGGCATAAAACGCCAAAATTCAGCTCCCATTTGGTGTACAAGCTACCGTGAAGGCAACTTAATAATCACTGAAAAGTTATTGCTGATAGACTTGCTGGTGCACACGCGGAAGCTCCAGGGGG
>Ga0049107_10000364_pt1 | contig 13116 bp, 5 predicted proteins | sample WorMetilPIANOSA1_FD_61187 | JGI IMG/M metagenome (GOLD analysis project Ga0049107, IMG submission 61187) | Marine gutless worms symbiont microbial communities from Max Planck institute for Marine Microbiology, Germany - Olavius ilvae PIANOSA.1 | ecosystem: Host-associated > Annelida > Digestive...
AATCAGATTTTCAAAATTTCAGGACAAATTGGACAAATTTCAGGACACTTAGTGAATTTCAGGACATTTCAGGACACTTTTTAAAATTTCAGGAATTTCAGGACCGCGCTCAGGCCTGATTATGGTCATGCCATCTCAGTATAAGCAGGACGGGGTGCCGTCACCATTCCTTTTCTCTTGTTATATCCAACTGCTACTACAGCAGATTTCGTCGTGGCATTGGATGCCATATTGGTGGCATGGCCACAAACATATTTGCATACGCTGATGACATAGTACATAGTTCTATTGGCCCCCTCGTGGGCTGCTCTGCAGTATCTCATTGACACATTGTCTGTCATTAAACATATTGTGTAACCTCAAGAAAACGGCATGTATGGCAGTTAACCCGCATGATAAAACAAATAAAATATTTGTATTTAGTAAAAGTAGCCCGCTAGTTTAAATTTTGTTACAATAAATGCTTAAAATTCTTCTTTGGCTATAGAAAGTTTTCCAGTGTTACCGAGGTGCTGATGGACGTTGGCTTACTGTGCTGATACTGTGATTCATAACTACACTCATTTGACAGAATAAATGTTTGTTCAAATGTTGTTGTCGTACATTTAAAGCTGCTTGGCTTGTTTTGCAGTTAGGGCGTATCTGCATGTGTATCTTCTGTTTCTTGATTACTACGTGTTTTGAGGTGTTTGATTTTAGCATTCTTATGTTTGCACCGTATATTTTACTGTTCTATGAACTGCATTTAGTACTATTACTTTTTTTTTACCTCTTTCATCTCTTTTTATTGTGATATGGACCATTTGTCTGATGCAAATAAATGAATGAATTTATGACTGGAAGGCAGAACAGGAGCCAAGCCAAAAAGTAGGAGGTTGCCATCTCTGCACTAAGGTGCAACTCTATAATCAACACAATTAATTATGCAAATCTGCACTAATATATAAAGCTGATTGCCTGTATGCGAGTTTGTTGGTTACCAGTAAACTCGGGCCAATCATGGTTTATCCTACATATGATACATCTTCTGAATCAGCACAATCATGTGAATGCATCGGTATATAATTCGTTCGCGTTAACTGTAGGTCGACAAATTACTCTTTGACACGACAAAAGTTTCCAATAGAAGATTCTGAAGTTCGTAGTTCAGCTTTGGTTAGGATGGTATAACAAAGCTCAGCTGATGCTGACAAACCCACGTGACGCATTTAGAGGTCAGTCAAGGTCATCAAACATAGTACCATGCCATATGATATGTATAGTTTCCTATTAGTATGAAGTAGTAACTAAGACGCACCGTTTTCCGATATTCGACTTCAAAAATGTTGTGACCTTGAAATCTGGGTCAGAGGTCACTCAAGGTCATTGACAGTGGTACTACACGATAGACTAGGTATGGTTTCCTATTAGTGTTCTATAGAAACGTCTATAGAAACTTAGTCCCTAAGCTAGAGTAAGCGGTTAGAGTTTTTGAGATAATTGACTTCAAAAATGCAGTGACCTTGAAAACCGTGTTAGAGGTCCGTCAAGGTCATTGGAATGTCACTATTCGATAGAGCACATGACTTCCTATTGACATTCTATAGTAACTATGTCTCTCTCATGTCGTTTCTGAGATATTCAATGTCGAATAATGTCGACCTTGAAATCTAGATCAGATCAATAACTCAAGGTTATTGAAAGTGCTGCCATTAGATAGACTTGGTATGGTTTCCTATTAGTGTTCTGTATTAACTATGTCTCTAAAATGAATAGTTTTTGAGATAGTCAACTTCAAATAATGTTGCGACCTTGAAATATGGGTCAAAGGTCACCGGAATTGAGACATATTGATCCGCCACCTGATTTCCTAGTAACATTCCATAACAACCAAGGGCCTATCTCACACCGTTTCCGAGAGACATCGATTTCAGTCGAATATCGCAATTTTTTCCCACCCCATTAAAGGGCTTCCCTTGGAATTGGGTATCGGCATAATGGGTCAAAAAACTAAAATGATGGGGCTACCAGATGGTCAAAAAAGTTTTTAAATAAGTTGAGCCATTTAGACACAATACCGGCATGTGACAGACATGTTGCAACTGCAAAGACCACGTTCACATATCGAGTTGCACGGGTAAAAAGCGGACAAAACCCAAATTTGAATACAAAATAAGTAATCAATAAACAAAACAGAACAACATCGCTTTGCTTCTGGATGCTGATACGTATGTTGAGAAATTCCTGCATTCGCAACGTCTTGACTGGCTGCAGCATTTGAGGCTAGTTACTGAATAAACCTGGACGGGGTGAAATGAAAAGCTCTAAAAAGAAATACACTCAACAGAGTCGTTAAAACCTCTTACGTATGCTGCAACATCACACAGAATTCACTGAGTAGCGTTTACGAAAAATGCCACTTAACATTAATACATTTCAACAAAGTCTGCCACATTCTTTAAAGTGTCTGCTGCAGTGATTTAATCAAACATTATTATGTGGTTAAAATGCACCAGTAAGGGCTGAATGTTAACCCATACTGGTGCATTTCTTAACCAGGTACTAAAGTTAACATTCAACCCTGTGGTAAGTCAACATTATCAATAAAGATAGGAATCAATTTCACAGTATGCAATGTCGCTATGAAAGGTGGGCAACTGATAATCCAAAGAATGAACGCTATAGTCATATGTAACTGCGTAATTCACGTCAATGCACTGGCTGTCTTTGATTACGTGCTACAGCAGTGCGTTCAGTCACTAACAAAAAAAAACGCAGACAACATTTAAAATATTATCATTCACTGGTCACAGTTTCAGCCGCTGGTCATATGCTGCTGTCGTCCGTCAACGTTTCACTCATTTGTCATCACCCTTCCCTTCTTTGTCGTCATCATGTGAGTGCCAGGTCAGTCTCTCCTCATAGAACGAGATCACCACCTGAGGACAGCGCACGTTGGCAAGACGAGCTGGTACCAGGTCTGCCTCGTCGGAGTCTTTCCTATAATCACAAACAGTCAAGCTACCGGTACTATTGCTACAACCACAGCTAGTACTACTACTTTTGGTTTTCGTTTAACAAGTCCCTTTTTTCTGGAGACTACTTCAGATTAGGCTGGCCCAAAACGGTCTACCAAAGAACCATTAAAAGTTTTTTACATGCCAGATGGCCTTCTAGTCACCCAAATACACTTACGTATTCACAGCACTGCAGGGTTCTTCAAAGTAAAATCATATCAACCACACTCGCTGTCGCCCTTCTACTAGAGATTTTGACTCCCGGCCCTGTAAAATCAAAACCCTAGGATAGATGGTCCCAAAACTTGTCGCAGTTTATGACACTGCCAAAACAAATGCCTCACACCAAATTTGGAAAAATCTGTCCATGGGGCCTCCAAGGCAAATGGGTGAAATATAGCTTCTCGAGTCTTTAGCAGTTAATTTTTTGCCAATTGGGCAACTGATAATCCAAAGAGGTCGTGACCTCTGGAACGACAGTGACCCAAATGATTAAAAAAAAGTGGAACTGTGCAAGAATGTGCCTTTTGGGTTAGAAAATGTAAAATAAAATCCAACCCCTATTTACCCCACAACCATCAAACTTGAACCAAAACTAAACTGGTCATTTTTTGACCCTCACATATACGTCAACAGAGATTATATTTCTGTAGGTGTGTGTATTGCTAACGTCGCATTTCATATGTTCAAATTAGCTATAGTCATTTCAATCATGACGGTACATTCGAGGGACCTGACACACAGTGCTGCCGATCCTACTTTAAATGATGTCACACAACATTGCATGACATCAATTACCCGACATATGACAAAGCCAGTGGCACAGAATTTGACTGTCAGTTGCAGAGAGGAACTCTACAAAATTTCATACTTGGTGATAAAAAGGGTACGGCTTGGGTAAGATTTTTGACCCCTTCATATTTTGGTAAACCCAAAGAAGAACTTTTAGAGATTGCCAGAGTGAGCATTTATGGGCTGTTCCCGTCATCCAACCAATAGCATCAAAGCAGTGAACAGAACCTAACAGAAAACAGAAGATTCCTTAGAAGGGCACTTCAGACAGCGCACTTCGATGACAATGGCTGAGCAATGCCAACACAGTGAAGTGGCATGACAGTCTATCCTGACTGCAATTCTCCATTTTTAACGGCCATTTTCCAGGTGGATCTGGGTTAGCCAGTACCAGAATGTCTCCATTCTGGACTTTATTGGAGCTAAGGGCAATGGAGGTGGTGGTAACAACTGGAGCTATAAGATGTGCAAAGTCACACTGTCATCACCAACAAACCGACATCCAGAAAACGAGAAACCTCTTAGGTGTTGGAAACCTAAGAAACAGGCCTATGGTGAAACTGTACAGCAGTGAAAGGTAGTCCTATACTTAACCCGAGCATAGAGGCTGGTCGGTTTCTAAGCAATCAGCCTAAGATTCATCGTAATCGCAACCCGGTCATAAATTGCTGTTCCTATCCACTGCGCCCAAAGTTAGCTGAAAATAGTGACATACCACTTCATCAGGAACATCAGTTCACCGCTGCTGTCTGTGGCACCAATGATTCGCTCTGGCTGCAACCCGCGATCAAAACCACGAGGCTTGCTGTCATCATCGTGCTAATCAATCAAAGCAGCAACAGTGTATTAAACATTTTACAATGCCAACACTTCCACTTTTCATTCACAAACTTCATTAAGAAAACTAAATAATTGACGACTGCTTTTTTGGACTTTCTGTATTGTTGGGCAGCTGGCCTGCAAGAATTCTCACACTAGCAAATCCCACACAAAATTTTCCTATGGAGATTAAGGTGGCACTATGCCGTATGCAAGGAGACCATGGGAAATTAGGCCAGTTTAAAAGCCAAGACAGAGTGTGTGATAGATCAGCATTACTTAAAGAACACTCTTGAGGCCAATTTGATACAAAACATGGTATCCGTAAAATAACCTCAGAGAAATGTCAGTTACAGGCACACAACTGCACATCATGCTAACATTATAGCATGCTCTGATAACGAAAACTGTAACTAACATCAACAAAGAAAACATGAGCATCAAAAATAAAAACACAACCACTAATTTCCTATATATATATATATATATATATACATATATACACTGCAGTTATCAGTCACATATAATAATAATAATACTACAAACATTTGTAAGGCGCACATTGTCAGCATCAGAGCTGAATCTGAGGCGCCGGCAGTCGCTAGGTGGAGAGGATAGATAGCGGTTGTAATTTAGCCAAATATGTAAGTCTTAAGATGGCGTTTGAAAGTGTCAAAGGTAGGGGCAAGTCTTAGTTCGAGGTGTAGACTGTTCCACGTTTTAGGCGAAAGGTAGCTGATACATTTGCCAAATTCAGTGGAAACCCGTGGTTGCTCCAGAAGGCATTGATTAACTGAGCGTAAGGTACGGTGCATGTGTAATAATGGAGGAGAGATCGTAGGTAGTAAGGCTGACTAGTGATGAGCACTTTATAAGTTAGGCAGGCTATCTTAAATGTGATTCTGGACTGAACAGGCAACCAGTGCAGTTCAGACAGAAGAGCAGTAGTTGACTGATGTGGGCGGTCCCTTAATACCATCCTGGCAGCTGAGTTCTGTACACACTGCAGCCTTCTGACTTTGATGGATCCGTGAATGAGCGAGTTAGCATAGTCGATGCGAGAGTGAATAACAAATCTGATGATGATGATATGGTAAAGAAAACCTAAAAATTTGCTGCTTTGTACATATTAAAAACTACCATTTGCACGGTTATGTATAAAATTAACATTCTATAGTCAAGGCTTTTGGATTTGCTACAATAACATGTTGACTTACTTAGTACAGTACCCAGTATCACAATCATAATACTAACAAAGTCAGGTATCATATGTTCAGCAAGTTTGCACTCTGAAGAAAAACTAAACTAGCAAAACTAACATTCTGAATTTTCAAATTTGCTGCTTCGTACATATTAAAAACTACCACTTGCAGTGTTATGTATAAAATTAACTTTCTATAGGAACTACTACTACTCTTGGCTGTTGTTTATGGCATGATATAGCCTATTTGTGCTGAAAGTGCCATAAAACACCAACTAACTAACTAACTAACTTGGCTGTTGTTTAGCCAGCCATTTATCTGTAGATAAGTCAACTAAGGTTCCCCTTAGGTCATCCATATAAGAACCTTTGGAGGCTGATGGTGTGAGACTTTTGACAGGCTGAATGCCACTGCCCTTCCTGTCATTCAACGAACAGCGTTAAAGGCACTGAAGGAATAAACATTCCACAGCAACGAACTATCTACATTCACATACCAGTTATTCAATAACTACGGTAAGGATACAACTCGGCAACGAACTGCCATACAAGCTTCCCATCACGCTTCATGTTGTATTCTGAATACAAGACAACGATGGGAATGTCAATTCGCCAAATGGAGGTCACGCAGCTACCCTTGATCAGGGTGTTCAGATGGGGTTGCCATTCTCTGGTGCTGTGGGCGGACCTTGCCCTAGGGGTTTGGCCTTGCCAGTTGCCTGTTTGTCCATCGTAGGTGAGTATAACAATTTGCGTTCAGTGCTTTAAAAACTGTTGGCTGGTAGTAAAGGGCGACAGGAAGGGCTTCAGGCCTAAGAACTGTGTTGATATCGGGTCGTGGTGACCTGGCTGGAGATTAGCATGTTTTAGAGTTCTATTTTGCACCACAGCCATCTTCATCGCTCTGGCTGCATTAAAATCCAGTATTGTTTGCCACTCTGAAACTGGCTAACCCAGACTGTCCTGGAATACTGGCCACTAAACAAGGATGATGATGATGATGATATGGCAAAGAAAACCTCAGATGTTTTCTTTTTCTTCTTTGAAGTTGAGCCCTCATCATCATCTTTTGTGCTTTTGCGCTTTTTCTTTTCTTCCTTGTCCTTCTTTGCTCGTTCTTCATATGCCGAGATCAGTTCCGGGCAATCCAGATTTTCTTCAGGTTCCCATGTATTTTCAGTGCTAAATCCAACAAAATTTCAGTCAGCAATTGTTATTCAAGTAAATACCCCTCAAAAAAGTAGGCCACTTTTATTTTTTTCGATTTCTGCAAAAGTGCACTAATGTTCGTAATCTTTTCACTAAGGTCAGAAAGATCTATGAAGCTTGAATTAAAACTAACACCTCCCCTCAAATATGTTGCTGCACTACCTTTCAAAAATTAAACGTTCAATTAAACAGCTTTACATAAGTCATGTCAGGCAACATCTGTTTCGCGAGTTTTTATTTGCTTATGTGTTGTTTCTTCAAAACACTGACATCTTTGTAACATTATTGTGATATTTTGTTTGTTGTGTTAGTTAGGGATGTTAAACTCTATTTTTTCAAAATCGAAACTCGAATCCAAAAAATCGATTAAAACTCGAACTGTTGTATCCTATAGCCTGACCAGGGGGTGTTGACGAATGACTAGCAGCATGGTGAAGAGAACTAGAATAAGTATGTTTTACGTGACGTTCGTACGGGACGAGTGGCAGAGCATCCGGCGGCATGCAGGCGATGCAGAGACGGCGCCGCGGCCACCTGCGACAACGTAGCGGCAGCCAGTAGGTAGGCATGTGATTGCTAACAGATGCTATCACTGACCAAATGAAGACCTGCATATAAGCCGACCCCTAGTTTTCAGTGGTAAAATTACTCCTACATTTTTCGACTTGCTGTGTTTATGCAGGTGACTATGCAGACTTGATGTCTGGCCACACGTCACAGCCAGCCCTTTACTGCAGAAGTTGCAGCGGACTTCGTTACTCGCCACTTTTGTAAAACTTTTCCGACTGTGTGACTGTGTCCCGATTGCTTCTGCTCAATTCGTGGACAGCACCTTTGTGGGGTATGTGTGAATGTGAGCCGTTGCTCGCTGGTTATCTATCAGCTTCCATCGACTTCTCAAATTGTTACGGACACCTCTTACGGATTAAAGTCCACTGAAAAAGTGTTTGAAATCTGCTCAGGCGCCACTCCACCGCTGGCTTATATACTGAGTGATTTTGCTTTACTTTGTGGTACATGTGCCTACTTCCATACACGTTACCACCATCCAATACGCCTGTATTGACACCTGCGTCAATAATGTTTATTTCAAAGGTTTATTTATTTTGTTATTATTCTATGTTTTGAGTTGTGGCTGGCTGTGAGCGACTTGTTATAATTTATTAGTGTGGAAATTGTTACATTAAATTATGCAGAAATAAAAAAGTGAAATCTAGTTTCAAGTTTGAAAACTCGATTTCGAGTACTCAAATTTGTAACGAGTTTCGATTTTTCTCGCCTTGATTTACATCCCTAGTGTTAGTCATGCCTTTCAATTACGAAGATGAACGTTTAACACAGCACTGAATAACGCAAGATTGACACATCCATTGACCAGTGGCGTGCACCAGTCAAAGCATAAAGTGATGAAGGCAGACTTTTAAACACTTCGTAAATTAATCTGTGTAGACAAGAAAGAAATAGCATCCTCATGATTATTTACTGTAATTGAACGTCTTTGCATCACTTTGAACTGAATTAACTGTGCTGTAAAGCTGTATAGTTGACCACTTAAATTTCGCAATGTAACGTGGCAACAGATTTGGGGGGAGGTGTTACTTTACATTTCAGCTTCCTCCGCAGATTCTTTCTGAATTAAACAGTGAAAAAAATATGAATAATGGTCCACTTTTGTTGAAGTTTTCGCAAAAATAAAACTGTTCTACTTTTTTCAGAGACATGGTGTACATTAGCAGATTCACTGCATTACAGACCGGAATGTAACAAGTGTAATTTTCAATGTCTGCTTAACGTGTAGAACTTGTAACTGTAAGTCAGTGCAGAATGATAAACATTGAATTAAAGTTCAAACTGGACAACTCTGATTTCATTCAATTGTCATGAATCTAGATTTAGACAAATAATTATAACCATATCACACACATGCAGACTTGCGGAAGAACCTGATGTGGGTTCCCCGTTCTGGCTATAAATTACTAGTCTTCACTATCAGCCGTCCAATGACTCTTGGACCAATATACATAAAAACGTGTTTAATACTTGGACACTTTTTGGGCTTTCTTAGTGATGGCACATTGTCTGCATCTTTACTTCCAAGCACGGATAGACTAAGAGTCTTGGTCTATCCGTGCATGCGATCACTAAGAAAGCCAAAAGAGTGCCCAAGTATTAAACTCGTGTTTTATGTACTTAGCACATTTAGTGAACACGAGTCCTGACTATGTGACGCAACATCTCCTGCTTAGTTTCTAAATTACAATTATGATCCCAAAATTGCGATAACTATGCAGTCATCATCATCACCTAAAATTTAAACACTTAATCAGATGTAACACCATACTTACTCGGGATATCCTTTCCATTTCAACAGATATTCTCGTTTGCCACCTTTGGTGCGTGTGTCCACAACTTTTTCAACCACAAATTCTTCCTCCTCTCCTTCCTCGTCTTCAATCTCTGGATCGCTGTCAACAACTTTTGAGTCTTTCTTTGGCATGGTCTGCACATAAATACAAAACAATATTTTCTATCTCAATATTTGAGAGTTCAATTTCTATTATGTGCAATTAGAAACAAGCAATGGCCACAGGAATTCTGTGGCTCTGATGAAAGAGAATATGGTCTATGGACAATGGGTCACTTTATCTTTCACTGAAACCAAAGTTTGAGACCTTGGTCTGAGACCAAAAAAACCGGTCTGAGACCTAATTAATGCAAAAAGTAAAGTGACGCTGAGTTTCGGTCTCAGACTAGAGTCTAAGAACAACAGTTTGGTCTGAGACTTTAGTCTCAGACCACCAAAGTTTGGTCTGAGACCAAAGTTAATCTCAGCAGTTCGATTTCAGACTAATCGACTGCAATGCATTTAGATAGGCAAACCGCATTAATCCTCTAGGGCTAAAACTTTAGTCTCAAACCAAATCACATTATGTTATTACGCAAACGTAAACAAATATGGCGGCGATGAATCCATCAATAATTGGTATTGTTAACTACCGGCGTCACCAGCGTGGGACGAATATAGCTAGGGCATCTTGCCAGAGCGCCGAAAATTGTGAAAAATACATGAGACTCGGACAACAGGAGATAGCCGAGTTGACTCGGACCAAACCTTTGGGCAATGCATAGAGGCTTCAGCCTGCGCCTCAATTTCTGCTTTGCTTTGGTCTGAGACTAAAGTCTCAGACCAAATGTTTGGTCTGAGACTTTAGTCTCAGACCAAACCTTAATCTGAACTCGGTCTGAAACCTTTTTTTAGCCGTTCAGATTTACGTCTGGTCTCAGACCAAGGTCTCAAACTTTGGTGGTTTCAGCGAAAGATAAAGTGACCCAGTGTCTAACTTGCAAAAAAAAGTGAAAAATGAGAAGTTTTAATATGCACATTTAATTGCAATCATGATCATGAATCACTACAAAATTACATTTTCACTAAATTGCCTGCTGCAAAGCTGCTAGCAGTTTATGGTTAATTTTGGACCACATATGACAGGCTTGAAAAACACTATTTTCCATAACCTCTGAAAGTCTCACCATCAATTTCCATTGCCCATGAAACATTTTACTGAGACATTTACTGGTGTGACTTGACATGGTGGTAAAGCTGATTCAATCCTTCCAAATTTGAAGAAAGCAGGCAGGAGGCATTCCATGCAAATATTCTATTTCTGAAGCACTTTGCCAACCACTTTTCAGCAATGTACTAACATACAAAACCTGCATACCTAGTTGAGTCAAGCTCCATTTTCAGCGATCCTTGCACCCCGGAACTAAAATTTCATGCCCTTGATGCTTTCGTGCCCATTTTCCCACCCTTTCCCACCGAGATACATCCCTATCCCTATCCCCATCCTCATTTCTTTCCCCCCAAAACATTCTTCACATCCCCATTATCTGACATAACTGGTGGTTCTTCCAAATTTGCAACTTCTAAATCCAGATCAAATAATCAAAATGTTAAATGAGAACATGCTGGCCATTTCTTCAATCTATGAACTTAACGTGGTGCACATTTTAAATTCTGAATGCTTAGCCATACCGAGGCTGTGTGGTGGTTAAGCACTCGGTCAGCCGCAAAGCAGCCAATCACAGACGAATGTATGCCGTGTGTGTGATAAACGTACACACCCAATTGTGTACTTTAGTATGTTAACTAATGAAATGCAGAGATGTTTCATTTGTCTGTTAAATTTTTGTGTATTACTCTTAGGGTTAGTGTAGAGAAAATATTGTAACTGTATAATGTAAACTCCTTAAAGAGATGAACATCATTTCAATACAGAAACATATCGCCATCGTATGCATCAATCTTGCCTAGATGATAAGACATATATATAAGACATTTTTATCAAACACATGCAGACATATTTTTTAAAGTATTAACTTTTTAAATATGCTTATATAAATAATAATAAGCTCACATTATCAATAACTAAAAAATTGACATTTAATCGACTTAATGCATAATTGCACAATAACATGTAAACCATGATGTAAAAGCAAACTTGTAGCCACTTCGCAATCACTCTTTCATATATGCAAGTATGCATTACAGTACACCATTATACACATTTGAGCCATCGTCATTGTGAAGACATTAAACTGATTGAACAATGGGAGCAGCTGTGGCTCAGTGGTTAAGGCTTTTGACCTGGATTCACTGTCTGTTGCTTGGACTGACATGCCTCATTTGTACAGCTGCACCCTATTAGGCCTAATGACAAGGAGTCAAGCACGTCATGGTTCTTGTTCTCTGACATTGTTGGCATGTTGGACGGCACAGTCACCAGTCAGCATATCAGTTAGCCACGCTGAAGGACTGACACTGCACAATGACGTTAGGATGGCACTGTTAGTCTACACTGCCAGTAGGTGGGAGGAGTGTGCTGGGATTCATACCGCAGACCTCCACCACCTGATGGGCATAAGCGTTGGCTCATGCCATGAAGTGCTGTCACCTGGTCTATGTGCCTGTTGCCACTGCATCAGCCTAGCAGCTATGGGTTATTATGAGCGTCAGGAGACGACGGTAGATGGTTTGCACATGCTGACACTTTGGAACTTTGATGCCAAGGAAAATCTGCCTCGTCTGGCGCATTTTGAGTGACTTGTCATCTTTTACTGAACTGTATATCGTATGTTGTATATTTTGACTACACGAGACACGTGCTTACAAGAGTTCCAGTTCTCACTGTGGGATAAGTCCGCTCACAGCCAGACTCTAGTTTTTCACACGACCTGCATGCGTGACTCATGCTGAAACGTGCAGATTACTCCCCCGAATCCACAAATACTGTCTGCATTTTTGATCTGCATTATACCCATTCTCAGATGCGCAGGTCCGCATTTGGGACACTTGCACTTTAGGGGTCCCAGAATGTTTATGCATAACTGCAATGTTTCGAGGAGGAAATAGTTCTGGATGATACTGACCAAGAAACCAGAAAACTCAAATCCAAACCCATCCGTATATAATGAGGGAGTCGAAAGTGCAAGAACATGTTGCAGGGAGTACAGGTAAAATGTGCGATTTCAGTATCCAGCGAAAGATCAAAACTCTGCCTGTGACCTATACTATAGTTACATCTGAAGCAAATGTATCTGACGTAACATTTTATGCGTCCGTCCAACCGGCCACCAAGCAACAATGATGTAGACCGGCATCAGCAAGACCAGTGAGCAAACAGATTGGATAGATGGTGAGGGAGGGAGCACCACAGACTGAACAAAGCGACAACCCACCCACCCCTGCTGACTCTCTCCACTGACACAGCACAGACAGCTCCAGACGCCAGTGCCACTGCAGCACGGAGCTGTTGAGCATGGAAAGGGCAGATTTAGGGGGGCATGTCCCCCAAACATTGTGCAACATGACACTGGCTGTGTACCTTAAAAAATGCTCCAGCTTTTGGGGGACTCTGTCCCCCATACCCCCTGCTGGGTGCCAGGGCTTTGGCCCTGGATCCCACTGCTGAATAGATGAATAACAAGAAGCTCAGCTGATGCTGACAACAGGCTCGACGCGTTTAGCGGTCAGTCGAGGTCAACAAATATGGTACCATTCCACATGTAACATATAGTTTCCTATTGTGCAATAGTAAC
>Ga0049107_10000365_pt1 | contig 13102 bp, 4 predicted proteins | sample WorMetilPIANOSA1_FD_61187 | JGI IMG/M metagenome (GOLD analysis project Ga0049107, IMG submission 61187) | Marine gutless worms symbiont microbial communities from Max Planck institute for Marine Microbiology, Germany - Olavius ilvae PIANOSA.1 | ecosystem: Host-associated > Annelida > Digestive...
GCTTCAGACGCTCGCTGAAAACGTTTTTGTTTGCGACGTACTGAGACATGCAGCGCATTCGGGGTTCTACGAGAATGCGCTATATAAATTTACTTTTACTTACTTACTTACTTACTTACCTGCAATACGGCCGTGAAGGATGGAGGTGCAGAGATTGTCTGCTCTCACCACATGCCCAAAGTACTAGAGTTTTCGCCGTATGTCATTCAGCAGTCGTGCATTAGTGTTCAGTTCTTCTAGGATGGATTGTTTAGTTCTATGATCTTTCCAACTGATTCTCAACATTCTTCTGTATGCTGTCATCTCAACCCTGCTATTCTCTTCTTATCACGAGCTTTCTACGTCCATGACTCACATCCGTATAGGTTGCAACTGGCCAGACTAGTGCTCTCATTAATCTCACTTTAGATTCCTTGTTCAGTGCTCGATCTTTTCATAGGTTATTCATGGAGGTCAATGCTGATCTTGCTATTCCTAGTCTGGAACGGATTTCGACGCTACAGTCTCCTGTGGATGTGATGACTGCTCCCAAATAACGGAAAGATTCCACTTGGTCTACTGCTTCTGCGTTACAGGTGAATGTGTGATCCTTTCCTTCTGAAGTTACCATCACTTTAGTTTTCCGTGTGCTGATCTCAACTCCTTAATCACGTGACACAGCGTCAATTTTATCTATCAACTGTTGGAGGGCTGTTGGCGTTGTGGCGATGAGCAAGATGTCATCCGCATAGCGCAGGTTGTTGAGTGTCGCTCTATTAACATTCTCATCTGTCAGAAATTACGATGGATGGATATAACAGTCTGTACAGTATGGTGAAAGATACGCTGTCAAAGTAGGTCACGAAAAAGCTCCAGGAAGGACATCCAGTTTGCAAAAATACCGTTCTGGCTATCTGCCAAAATTTCCTTGAGGAACCGTCGACCTTAGCTATTCCAGCTAAACGTGCAAATCCGTTAAAACCGTCACGTGTATTTATCATGTGTGTTCGTTGCTGATGCGGTCTAGTTGATGTGGTTGTTGCCCAGGGCGACCAAGTCAACAAGTCGGTGTTCATCATTTTCTTTCAGGGAGATCAGCTGAGGTCAAGGGTCAAGAAGATCTGTGAAGGGTCAGTTCGATGTTGGCTAATTCAGCTGCCGTAGAATATATTTTTACAAATAAATAGAAAGAAATTACATGCTACGAAGTCCATTTTGATTTGCAATGATCGAAATTTGTATTTCTGTCTGTGCAATTTGTATCAAATCTTAGATTTGATACAAATTGCACAGACAGAAATCTACAGTAGGTCTATTTTGTTGAAGAAACATCGGTCAGATTAATGCGGACACAAATTGCTTGCAAAATAATGTCGGCAGCAAATTTCCAGCGCCTCTGAAGTTACGACCGTACCGCGCTATAGAAATTCGATTATTATTATTATTATTATAAATGTAAAAAAACCTATCAGTTTAAAACTCACTGTAAGGGCGACAGTCATAGCTCTAAAACTGCAAATATCATTTTGCCAGGACTCATGATAAAACACAGGTGAACGTCCTTACGTCTGCAAGCGAAATGCTATTCAAATTCATTGAACTGCATTATGTTGGTTGAAACAACTCATCTCACCCAAGTTAACTACTGTATTTCGCTTGCAAGGCGTTCTTCGGTCGAAAATTTCTAAGTCCGAAAATTTTGATCGTTTTTGACTTTGTCCACCAAAAAAGTGGGTAAACCCTAGTAACATTATAACGAATGCCCACTAGGAACCTAAATTACCGACAATAGAACATTTTAAGCCATTAATCGCTTGAAATAATTTAGTTATTTATTCTGTAGAGCCTCCCGAGAAATCTATGAAAAATATATATAAAACGTACGCGAGATGTACATTTCACCACATTGCCGGCTAGCCCTTGTGCCGCCGAATTTTATGAAATTTGGCATACGAGGTCAATTCACCGACATAAACACGCGTGTCAAATTTCTAGTCAACCGAGTTCTGACACCCCAAAATTGCCATTTCCCATTGACTTGCTGCGTTCCATTTACAACAGTGTACGCACTGCCGTGCGACACTGATTATTTATTAAAATATTAAGTTGTTTCTAAGAATTTGAATTTTAGCCACACCGTGTATATTTGTAGGTTTCGCGCCACGCTGTATCCGTGTCCAGAGACTCAGGGTGAGCGTCGCGAGATGTCGCTGGGAGTAATGACGAGGATTGAAGATCTCAACACGGTACACATCCATATCAGTAACTGATACTTGTATTTCTGGCTGTCGTAAGTATAATAGCATTGTGTTGAATACGTTCTGCGCTCGAGTGAAGAAAACCGATTTTATATCAGTATGTTTGACGACATCTGCTCGGTTTTCGATGTTCGTCGTTACCATCGAAGGCCACCAGGATTGCTAGAAGCCCGTTTAAACTGGCTGACAGTATAACAGGATCTACGCCCCTACCGTGAGTGCACGGGTACCTGATTCGTTCGCATTAACTATACGATGAGAAGTTTCTCTTTATTGCTTGTTTGTTCATAATGCAAACAATTTTGATTCAGTTTGATTTTTTTGATTGTGCACGTTTAAGTTACCGCATTTAATGAACGAGTTAGCCGATGCTGCTGCTGCTGCTACTGCTGATGACGACGATGATGATGATGATGATGATGAAAGTGAGACGTGATTGACAGGTGCTCAGTCAGACGCAAGACCACCGTCACCGCGTGCTGGTGGCCGCCGCCAAGAACATCAAGGTGTGGTTCATCAAGGTGCGCAAGATCAAAGCGATCTACCACACGCTCAACATGTTCAACCTCGACGTGACGCAGAAATGTCTCATCAGCGAGTGCTGGTGTCCGGTCAACGACCTGGAGAAGATCCAGATGGCTCTGCGCCGCGGAACGGTCAGTGATGGGACGCCGTGGTTACCGCTGCGATATACGACTTCGGTTCGACGCCCGTTCGACTGCTTATCGAAGGTCATCAAGGTCACAGTGACGTAACCCACCAACCGCAGTCACGCTGACCCATTTATTTATTTAGGCCGCAGTAGGTCACGTAGGTCGTCGAATAGTCGTAGCGCGGTCGCATTGCAGTCGAATGGGAGTAGAACGTCGGTCAAATCGCAGTCGAATCGTTGTTGTTGCCTCCTAATTACTCGCTCTGCGAATAAAATACGCTTATGTTGAGTCAATCAATCAAAACAAATTTATAATATAACGTCATATGGCGCAAGTAAGTCATTATTAAGGATAAGTTACTAACGTTAAAGTGGACTGCCACCTGCCTTACCGTTAGCTGTTTAATGTCAATGTCAACCGTGGATTTATATAGCGCATCGCCGCGTCGCCATTTAATGGTAGCTGAAAACTAACTGTTTAATCGAAATCACATTTGAATATCGTTGAAAAATCTCTTTTCTGCACTTCCCAAGGGAGTGAGTGCGGCAACAGTTTGTGGACGAGGTAGGCAAGTGTATAAGTTTTTTGTCAAGTTTCGTCGTGATGTGGTGAACCGAAAATCATTAAAATCTGTTGATTTTTCACCGAGTTATTCATAAAAAAAAAATAAATAAAAACGCGTGCAGTTTTGTTAAACACAGTGTACTTTCCAACAGGCCAGTGGGGGTACTGGCATCAGAGATCAGACGAGAGGCTTGGCGACCCTCCCCAAGGTGGATCCAGGAACCTTCAGTGGTCAGAGACAGGGATGGAAGACCCCCAAGAGGACCCTCTGGCAGTGCACTGCTTCTGTGTGTGTAGTGGGAGTGCACTGTTGGTAGATCTCCTTGGGGTAAGTAGATCCATGTCTGTCCATGTTCTGTCTGTCCTGTCGATTTGCCCTATGATTTTCTTGCGTGTATTTATTGTATATCGTCTCTTAGTAGGGTTTCTTTTTGTGTTATTGTATCCTACTATATGTTCATGTGTGTTAGTTGTTTTGGTTTAGTTGTCAGTACTTGCCAAGTGATTGGCTATAGAAAGACCCCTCTGATGACGCCTTCATGAGGTGAGGAGATTATATCCACAAAGCTCAATGGAAGAAAGTGTTTGTGTGTATTTTTCTTTTGTTTGGTTTGTCTATGTTGCTATATGTCCCCCCGGCCCTACACAATATACATTTCATACGCCTATGGCACGATATAGTTGGTGCTGAAACACCAACAAAACAAACAAACAAACCAACCAACAGGCCAGTGGTTAGCTTCCCATCCGCAGAGTATCACTGCCCTTTGTCCGGCACCAAATTATACTGCTTGGTGACAGAGGTACGTCGTGTGTGCCTAGAGCGTTTACGTGCAAGCGGTGAATCTGACCTCAGTCTAGTGACCTAGTTTTACCTGCTGTGACCTGAATGTCGCAGGAGAGCAGCGGTAGCAGTATGCCGTCGATACTGAACCGCATGGAGACGAAGCAGTCCCCGCCGACCTACAACAAGACCAACAAGTTCACGGACGTGTTCCAGGCCATCGTCGACGCGTACGGCGTCGCTTCATATCTGGAAGTCAATCCAGGTACAGTAGCACACCTGGCTCACGGTCTGTTAATCCACCGGCTCAGTCAGCTGAACCGGGCCTTCGTCTCGCACATCATATTAAGCAAACTACCAGCGCTACCTATATCCCGTTCCGCAGAGGGTAGGAAGCTAAGTTGGCCTGAGCATACTGTAGGTTAGCAAGTCCGATACTTGACCGCTACGCGCTATACGATTGCGCTATAAGTCATTGCAATACTGACAAGTTTATACTTGCGTTTGAATAATGGCCAATATTTTTTTTGCCTGAGTACTAATATAATTACAGCTGACAATGAACCTGACCCTGGTACCGAGGTTTGAGTAGCGGAAAAGCCGAACAGCTGAATAGGACGATTACTACGAGATACAAAGTTACTAGAATGTTACTCAATAGAGTGCATTCCTCCGTCAAGGCCGCTTATATCGCAACATTGTCACTATCAAACAAACACCGAGTGACGCATGTCCTGCCACGCGGAGTATGACGGCGCATACTCCGTAACCGTAAACCTACCCTAATCCGGGCCCTAACGTAATTTCATTTCATTTAATTTAACCTTTAAAACAAGTTAGCTATACAGTATACAGTGAGATAATGACAATAGAAACAGTTAACAAGTTTAGGGTGATCACAGGGCGGAAAACGCCTCTTACGAGATACCACAAAGCAATACAAATTTTACAGTGTGACGTAGCAAATAACACGAGCACACACACACACACACACACACACACACACATACACACACACACAACACACACAGATAACCAACATTAAAACAAAACATGATGTACGAGATCTACACACTATAAGAATAGTGATCCGGATTACCACCAGAATCTTGTGGTTTCTTCCGTGGCCGATGTTCCACCTCTCCACCGAATTCTGTGACAATCAGTTGATTAGTTTTTTTGTGTCATCCTGCTAACAAACAAGCTAACTAACGCCGATGAAAACATAACCTCCTTGGCGGAGGTAAAAAATAAAATAAACTAAACTACACCGCAATACAGTTAAATTCGGTACACATTAGAACATCAATTAAGCCAGTTATTATTAAGGCCAAAGAAAAACGGTGTTAAAATCGGGTGGCATTTTGTCCTACTCTGGGGTAGGGCATTCTTTCCGGCATTTTGTCCAGGGGCATTATATCCGTTCCCTGTGATTCGGTTGGAGTTGAAGCTGCAAAGCGAATGATGATTTGCATTCTATACTGCTAAGTTATCATTACCGTACTGACGCCCAGGGAGCATACAGAGGGTATTGCTAAAGGTTTCGTCTGTCTCTCTGTCCGCACGATGATCGAACAAACTCAGCTGATGTTGAGAAACCTGCGCGATGTGATATCATCCAGAGGGAGGAAAAGTATCGGCAACTGCAGGTTGGCCGCCGTACCGCCGTATCGTATGCGGAGGGACTATTAACGTATCGGCAGGCCGCAGGGTCGCGCAGCGTTTTCAGACCGAAAATTTCTAAGTGCACCCGAGTGACAGACTCCCCTTCCCGTTAGAATTTCGCAACCATAATGCGGTATTAGAAAACCATAGTGGTAGGGCTACAAGGCCGAGAAAAAGTTTAATGATCTTTAGCCGTTTAGACACAATACCGGCGTGTGACATCCAGCCAGCCATCCAACCATCTTTCGACAGCAAAGACCGCGCTTACGCATTGCGCGTATCGCGCAGTAAAAACATTGAAGCCAGAGTCATCAAATTTGACACCCCGAGGCACCCGGTGTGGCTATCATTTTGAATCTAAAAGCTGAAATGCCAAATTCAGTATTCACACTAGAACAAGAAAGTTGACGCTGCTGGTCGTGGTTTGCACTGTCGGAGCACCTGTCTGCACACTCGTAGTTATCTGTGATTTATTTGCCAGCCGTGATCGATGGCTCGGTGGCAGAGTGGTCAGGGCGCTGGACTTGCAATCAACAGGCCGCACGTGTGACTCCCGGCGGCTGCGCTTATGGGCAGCAACCGTTGATTGAAAATTCGTGACTTCTGTGAATAAAATTCGTAGAAAGTCGCGAATTTTACTAAATTTTTTTAAATTCGTAAATATCGTGAAAGTCGTTTTATCACATCACTAGTAACTGCAAACTTTTCGAAGTCGCAGAACACAGTTTACAGTTGAGAATAATAACATTGGCAATGACAATTTCCTAATAAATTACATTTTATGTGGTTTTGTTTGTGAGCTGCTTCGTTTTTCGTGTAATTGAATATTTGTAAAATTAAGCGTGAAATTAAAAGAATGAGTTTGTTGGAACTTGGCGGTGATGAATGTGATAACTTGAATTTTAAGAATTATAAATTTGACAGTTTTAAAATTAGGAACTTTTAAAATTCATAAAATTCGAATTCTCAATATATGGCAGCAACCCCGGCCGAGTCATTCACACACGTGTTATATCTCATCAAGCAGTATAATTTGTTACCGGCCAAAAGGCGGTGATGCTATGCGGCCGGGAAGCAATGGCAGTGTGCGACTACAGTCCTTTACCTGTACGTTTTGTGACGGAAGTGAAAGTGAAACCACGCTGCTGTGTGTACGATGTTGGTCCAGCGCCGTTTGCAATCATCAGTTTTCCGTTCCTGTTCTCGCTGATGTTCGGCGACGCCGGTCACGGAGTGCTCATGCTCGTCGCCGCGCTCTGGATGGTGCTGCTCGAGAAGAAATTTCAGCAGATGAAGAGCGACAACGAGGTACGGAGAATCTCGCCATTACGGCGTGTTTTCTAGCCGCTGGTGGCGTTTATGTGAATGACGTGCTGTTTTTTTTTAGCCAACAACGCCGTTGTTCAGTTGGGCCACGTGTTTCACTGCAGAACAATCTCTCTGTCCGTTTTAATGGCCTTTTTCCAGGTGAATCTGGGTTAGCCGGTAACAGAATGTCTTCATTCTGGATTAGCGTTTTGCGTAACTATTGGCGCTGATTATATAGTACGGCGGCGCCGATATTGCGATGAGTTTGGCGTGATGGTGTATGTGGGTGTGTATGTATGACGTATATGTGTGTGTGTGCATGTGTGGGTGGGTCCCTGGGTGCAGTCCATGGGTGGGTATGTGGCTGTCTGTATGGGTCCAGCATGATAAAACGAAAACTCCCGACGATGATCGGAATGACTCGAAATTCGGCACAGTAGTAGTCCTCGACACTACGTCGTAGCCTAATGATTTCGGGTTCAAAAGGTCAAGGGTCAGGGTCACAGGGTCCGCTAACCTGCGCCAAACCCACGATGAAAAGCCTTGACCAATGCAAATATTTATCCACGACGACGACGTAGCACGGCGGCGCCGATTTGCATAGCTATGTGTGCTTGCGCGGTCATCATATTATTACTGGGGATCTTTGATATTTTTCTTTCTTTCTTTCGTTCTTTATTCTGTTTTCCGCCAATTTTGGCTAAGTATAGCTGTCTGCGGATTTTGAACCGGATCATCTGTTAACCCATTAACCCGAGGACTACCACTGTGCCAGGTTTCGTTACTTTGCGTTATGTCAAAGTTAATTAAACGAATATTATGATGATTATGATTGTTACGATGATTGATGCATGACTTTTATTTTCAAGGTGAAACATGGTTAGTTCTGTCGCTAAGGACCTCTGGGGACTGAAAATGAGACATTTTCATTTGAATATTGAATGGCGTTTTTCACATCAAGTTTCTTACTGCGTCCTTTCAAAAGGACGCTGTGCACTAATGGGTTAACATGCGTCTGTTTTCCTGACTGATATGAGGCGTGCTTGTACATATACCATGCAACTCCAAGTAACACTGCTAGTAGTTGCTGGGAAAATTAAGAAAAATATATATTTATTTACACTGTGAGATTCATGGTCATTCACTACGTGAGTGCCGTGACCGTGGCCGCGCCTGGCCCTCCGCAGCATGCAGCGTTGAGATGGGAAAGAACCCGAACCCACAGCAAGAAGCAACCGAACCAGAACGTAGGTTTTGCCAGGACCCTAACCCCGTAAAGAACCGAACAGAACCCAAACCCAAATGTCATGGTTCTTACTCGGTTCTTCCACTGAATGAAGCTGTAGGCATATTCACACATTTCACAGTAAACGATGCATTTTACTTCTCTTAGGCTAACCAAGTTCAAGTACCGGCGTAATGATACATAAAATAATTTATGACCTTTGTCTTCAGTCAGTTAGCTGGTACCGACAATTACGTTAATCCGTAACGCATGACCACCATGGAAACATCTTTCCAATTCCATCGATGAAGAACCCGAACCGAACCGAACACGAACACAAATTTGGGCTGTTTCCCATCTCTACTGCGGCGGCTTAACAGTACATGCAGACATCCGGTAGATTAATAACTGTACTTTCGGGTGGTTTTACGTTTCGGATGATGAATATTGACAGACCTGGAACATGTTTTTCGGAGGTCGGTACATCATTCTGCTGATGGGCGCGTTCAGCATCTATTCGGGATTTCTCTACAACGACATCTACAGCAAGTCTTTCAACATTTTCGGCTCCGCCTGGTACCCGGATCCCGAACGATACAACCTGTACGTTCAGTTTCCACGTTACCTATACGAAACTGTTCGAGTAGTTAGCTCTATAGCGTCGAAGTCAAAGAACTCCGCTCTCTGATCCAACGATTTCAACCAGGTTGCATTTTACAAGTCACTTAGGAAATCGGTCCATCTCTAACGATCGCTTTTGTGACCAGAACAACCGCCATTGCTATTCCAAAGCGATTTGCGGCAGTTCAGTTAGCTAGAAAGTTCTACTATCTTCATACTGGTTTGTAAAAGGATTACTCTACTGTCAAAACTGGAAACTTCTCAGTACCCTGATTTACGTCCGCGAAAGCAAGCCCCAACACGGTGATAGCGGGATCGTGATTCAGATCCTGGTCAGGAATACCAGGAAGCAGGAACATTCCCAAAAGTAAATCAGTCTTCTACACTGTCAACCCAAAAAAAATTCTGTTAGAAAACTGTCCACGGCTTTTTGAGTTTTCCCGCGCGCACAGAAACACCAGACACGGGTCAATGTAATTGTAATTCAGTTGTACACTTCATTCAATTAATGGTAATAATTATATGTTTTTTAATTGCAATTACGTGCAATTTTAACTGTAATTGGGTCAGTGTAAATGCCACTCACAATAACGCTAATGATAAGCTGTGTTTATTTACCGTGTGAATAGGCTGTGGTTTGAGCTGTCGCATATGAAGACTGCAGCTTACTAGTGATTAAGGCGTGGCATTAAAAAAAACTTCTGTTGCTAGATATCATAAATGTACACTGCACAAGTGCCGGGGCATTACGTCGGGTTAAACTTCCAAGTAATTGCTGCTGTATTGTAATTTTAATTGAAATTCTGTCCGCGTAATTGACCCGTGCAGTGACAGACACGCAAACGAACACATCGTATACCGATAGCATAACCTCTTTGGCGGCGCAGTAAATACCCAATCATCAATCAATCAATCAATCAATCAATCAATCAATAGTCGTTTAATGGAAGATGCCAGACGCAACTTGAATCACTGACAACATACGCAGTATAAAAGTAGCTGGTGAGACCGAGTCTTACAAATTTTAAGGCAATATCTCAATATCTCGTCGCTTATCTCATCGCTGAAAACAATCTCAGGTAGAGCTGAATAGACTAAAACCGCGCAGCTAAAACAGAACTAGGTACCGCGGTAATGCATGCACGTGAGTGTTGATGGACGGCTGTGCAGGAAGACGGTCGTGGAAGTTCACGAGCAGCTGACACTCGATCCGACCAACTACACTGACTTTGACGGCAGCGTCTATCCGTTCGGCATGGATCCGGTGAGCACCGCGATCACAGACTGTTCGCCACTACGCGCCATGTTAATTACACGAAACTCACGATTTCCTGAGGCGTCGTCTTGTCGCCCTCTCTCTTAAGCGTCAGAATTCTGCGCTTTCTTTCGCGATTATCTTGACCCAGCAGAAAGCTCTCTTTTCGGTTACGAAATTCGACTAATCCGTAAATGTGACTAATAACCATGCGCGAACGTCCAATAATTTGTACCATGAGGCTGTGCGCATTTAGGTTATGGGCCATGGCATGGAGTAGATGCCTGCAAACATGCCACTTTCGTAGATGTGTTACCGTGTTATGTATATTCGAATTTGATCACTCCAGATTGAACCACATCCCGTAGGTAGGATCTCCTAGATTTTCTGAGGAGCCCCGCTCCTGGGTTCGGAGGCGTGGTTGACCCCATAAAAACTTTCCGCACCTTTTGATGTAGCCCTATCGAACACAATTCAATTGTCTGTAGCAGTTATGCTCAGTTGTATCACAGCCGAGTCGGTGAACTGTCGAGGTGGTTGGCTGTAGGCGTGGCAGTTGGCTGAGAACAAGATCTCGTGGCTCAACTCGTTCAAAATGAAGATCTCCGTCATATTCGGCGTCAGCCAGATGCTGTTCGGTGTCATTCTTAGCCTGAAAAACTTCCAGTAACGTTTCTCGCTCTCTTTCGTTTGCAATCTTCTTCCGTCACTCATGTCTGTCTGTCTCCTTCTCTGTGTTTATTGGTTTGTTTCCGAAATAAAAACATCGATTGATTGACTAATTGGTTGATACGTGGATGATTTTTTAAAACTGTATTTTTGTACATTTGTTGTATGTGTTTGTGCAAGTAAATAGTAAAATGTATATGTTGATAATGATGATGCAGATGATAAACTTCGTGATTGCATTTTCGGTGCATACCATTATAATGTTTTCAGCTAGAAATAATAATATAACAAGTATTATTGTAATATATGGTGCTAATAATAATAACAATAATGCAGAATTTGGCTGACGAATCGCAATAGTAAAATGTTCTTTTCCTCCATTTTCATTATATTAATTTTATCAGCTCGTGGATTTGTTATTATTACGGTTATTATAATTTAACTAAGTGGATAAGTCGCTTATATCAGGTGCTTATTGTAAAACATGTTATTGTTTTTCTATAATTTGTAACCGAAGCATATGCGGTCATGTAGTGCAGTATTAGGCTCCTACGCGCAGGTATTTCAACGACTGGCTGAGCATCTTTTGCGAGTTCATACCTCAGCTGATATTCCTACTGGCCATCTTCGGCTATCTCATCCTGCTGATTGTCTACAAGTGGGTGGCAATGGATGCTACGGACGCTGCGTGTGCTCCCAGCTTGCTTATCGGTAACCGCTTGCGATCTGTGCTTTCAGCATCTTAACGTCATGAACGGTGCTTGTAAACGCATACATACACAAAAACACAAGCTGTCGTCGACTGTAGTTCGCTGTACATAGCTCTATACTGATGTAAAGGGACAACGGCAAGATCAATTATAGTCCTGCGATTCACACACATTGCCCGAGGCCGACAAAAGGCTCCACGGGGGAAATATGAGGCTCCAGGAAGTCATTTCGGCCGACGGCAATATATGTAAACCTAGAGGCAATAGATCTCGCCGTTACCCGAAATGAAGCAGTCCATATTTGTTTTGTTATATCGTCATCAAAAGCGTAACTTTAATCGCAGCAGACAGACCTCTCCAGCAATGTACTCAGCAGCAGAGCTCATGGTTTTGAGCTGCCAAAGTGTTCACTTAGTTCATATAATATAAACGGTCTTTTGTCAATGTCTGTTTATGTTTATTGTGAAGTAAACTCTGCTTTCATCTAGGCCTATGAATGTAACGGCCAGTTGTAATTTCATTAATACTTTATGTTTTCTAGTTGTCAAATAGAAGTGAATAAATGTACCGCAACGCTAGACTGCTGCAACATGTTACTGAATGTTCCGTGACAAAATGTTCATTTTAACCCTTTCATCCAGTGAACACTTTTCGTTCCAGATACCAAAGATCATTGTTGCTTATTTTATGTGGTTTTCTGCGCTGTCTCATGTAACTTCACATGATACATCTTTGATTGATAAAACTACCGACTAGATCGAACGAGCTTTTATCATTCGCGCCTTGCATAAATCGTGTTATTAGTTACTTTTAGCCAGTGTTTCATTGTATGTTAACCTGCATACTGTCCGGGTTGCATTTGTCAACTTGTAATAAAAAAAAAATAACGAGTGAATAAAACTTTATCCAAGTTCAATTCCCAGCCACGGCCGACGCCAAACTTGCAATGTTCGCTGTTGTTACTGAATGCTGTTGTACATGTAGACTTGATAAACATGTTTCTCTACAACTACCCGGAAGAACCGTGCAGCTCGGCTCAGTTCTATTCCGGACAGGTCGGCTCCGTCATTTTGAATTCCATATTAATTATCAGGCTCCGTATAACATGTATGTGTAGTTAAAGTGAAAATTGCAATGGAAAAGTTGTTCACTACTACCATTCTGTCTCAAAAACGTCTCATTTTAATTTGTTTAGAAATATCTTAGTGAAAATTAGCCGATTTTAATAACATTTGGTACGCAACATGTATAGGCAATAGAAAAATGTATATATGCCCACCTCACCTATAAACTTTCGTCGGAACTAGCTCCGATCATCACTGCCCTACTGAGGCAAACGCTGGATACAGGTGTTTTACCAGAAGACTGGATCAAGGCTACGATATCTCCTATTTATAAGAAAGGTAACATC
>Ga0049107_10000366_pt1 | contig 13083 bp, 8 predicted proteins | sample WorMetilPIANOSA1_FD_61187 | JGI IMG/M metagenome (GOLD analysis project Ga0049107, IMG submission 61187) | Marine gutless worms symbiont microbial communities from Max Planck institute for Marine Microbiology, Germany - Olavius ilvae PIANOSA.1 | ecosystem: Host-associated > Annelida > Digestive...
CATTCGATAGATCGTGTATGGTTTCCTATTAGTGTTCTTTAGTAACTTTGTCCCTAAAACGCACCGTTTTTGAGATATTCGACTTGTAAGTATACAGTGACCTTGAAACCCGGGTTAGAGGTCCCTCAAGGTCATCGAAAATTATACCATTCAATCCGGCGCCCATGACTTCCCATTAACGTTTCATAGTAACCATCGGCCTATCTTGCACCGTTTCCGAGACAAACGGCGATATCCGTCGAAAATCGCCAATTTTTCCCACCCCGTGTATTTAACGCCCCCGCTGAAGGGGTTACCATTGGAATTTGGTATCGGCGCAAGCGGAACGCAAAAGCTTAAATTATGGGGCTACCAGGTGGTCGAAAAAGTTTTAAGATAGGTTTAGTCCTTTTGATACAATACCGGCTGTGACAGACACTCACCCAGCCAGCTAGCCACGTTGCCGTAGCAATGATCCCGCTTACTACGTCGCGCGGGTAAAAACATCAGGTATAATAGTTTAAAATAGTAACAGAGTCATGTGGTTTCATTCACAACATCGACATATTGGCTACGTGCAATACGCGTTAAGTACAGTTACAGTAGCAGGGCTAGTTGCAATATTTTGCCATACTCTACATTGGGGGTGCTAAACAGAAATTTGTTTTATTTTCAGCACCCACTGCTCCAACATAGTGAAAAAGTAGTGCGTACAAGAAAGAAATGATCGGTAAAGTTCATTCAAGATTATCAACAATTGTAGTATTCGCTAGATCAAATACTCCTTCAATAAGAATTCCAGAGTTGCTGTTTTAGTCTATCGTGTACCTTATCTCAGATTTCGTCAAATATTATAGAAAATAAATTTCACGCCCGACTTCTGCTTAACTTTTTAACTAAGAGTGACAGTGCCAATTTCTGCGTAATGTAAGATGCGAGAAAATAACAGCGATTAAGCTACAAAAGGTGTTGAAACGAAACACTGATGACAAGTTTAGCGGTAGGGCAGCTTAGATATGCACTAGTATGACTAACGGACAGACTGCGTTTTGTATATATATAATGTCATGTTTAAATTAAATTTGCTAATTAAAATCAAATGTCGTTTGCAACGATGGTGTCGTTGTGCGTAGGAAACGCAACGAAGGGTGTGAGCCTCAGTAAACACGCCGATGTATTGTTGAGGAAGTGCTACGATGACGGATTTGAGTCGTGTTGGATGATCACTTTCAAGGTTGGAAGGATGTTTCGTATGAATAGAACTAGAACTACGAACATGTCTTCTACAGTGGCATAGCAAGAACCGGGACCGGTGAAAATAATCGAACGATAGTTGATCGAATTTGTCAACAATGTGCATGTTGAGTGATGGGATGGGGTAACATAAAACAGCTACGTCAATTTCTTTCGTGTCAAGTAAGCAAGTAAGTAAGTAAGAACTTATATAGCGCCAAAGTCTATTAAAGAATCAGGGCGCGTGAAGTAACGGCTCGGCGGGGGCGTGGTGGTGCATTGCGTAGGGTGTCAGGCTTGGATTCGACTCCTAGTCTAGGGCGTGCCCGCGTAACGACTCTGGACAAGCTCTTCACACCCATGAGCCTCCGTTAACAAGCAGTATAATTTGGTACGTTCCGGCCAAAGGGTAAAGGTAAAGATGCATACACTTGATATAGCGCCTCTTCGTAGTGAATCACCACCGCAGAAGCGCTCGAGGTGTGGCACGTGTTCTCAAGGGATTTCACAGTTTTACCTGCACACCAACACGTTCATCCGCAATCGGAATGAGCCATACCTGCCGATGTAGCGATGATCTGGTTTTGGGACGGTAACCGTGGGCCTGGCGGAGTCATGGCAGCAGCCGACCGTCGGCTTCGGTCACCTGCGGGCTGAACTGCCCAGGATCGGAATCGGCTTTAGAATCTTGCTCTCGTATCCAGTAAGGAACTACGGTACTTTACCTTTTTACCCGCGCGACGCTCTGTATAGCGCGGTCTTTGTCGTCGAAAAATGTCCGTTTTTCCGTCTGTCTGTCACACGATGGTATTGTCTTAACGACTGAGCCTATATTAAAAAACTTTTTTGACCTTCTGGTAGCCCAACCATTTTAGTTTTTTACCGCTTGCGCTTATACCCAATTCCAAGGGAAACCCCGTCAGCGGGGACGCAAAATACACTGGGGTGGAAAAAATGGCGATTTTCGAAACAAATCGACGTTTATATCGGAAACGGTCCATGGTTACTATGGAACGTTAATAGGAAGTCATGGGTGTAAGAACGAATGGTATCATTTTCGATGACCTTAAGCGACCCCTAGCTCGGGTTTCAAGGTCACGGTATACTTACAAGTCGAATATCTCAAAAACGGTGCGTTTTAGGGACAAAGTTACTATAGAACACTAATAGGAAACCAATTACAATCTATCGAATGGTACCACTTTCAATGACCTTGAGTGACTCTGACCCCGATTTCAAGGTCACGACATTTTTCGACATTGAAATCTCAGAAACGACACGATATGGAGCCATAGTTACTATAGAACGTCAATAGGAGGTCATATATGCTTTATCGCATGGTGACATTTCAAATGTCCTTGACGGACCCTTAACTCGGTTTTCAAGGTCACAGCATTTTTGAAGTCACTTATCTCAAAAACGGTGCATCGTAGGGTCAAAGTTGCTACAGAACACTAATAGGAAACCATACCCAATCTATCGAATGGTCCCACTTCGATGACCTTGAGTGACCTCTGGCCCAGATTTCAAGGTCACGACATTTTTCGAAGTCAAATATCAGAAAAACTCAGAGAAAAGTTATTACTGCATAATAGAAAACTATACCTAACATATGGAATGGTATTATGTTTGATGACCTTGACTGACCTCTAAGCGCGTCGCGCGGGTTTGTCAGCATCAGCTGAGCTTATTGTCATAAGAAGTAGGCGGGAGTCAGTGACTTGACGATGAGAGCGGGAGATTGTCAGCGTAGCCACCTAGCGGTGAGATGAGCCGCGCCATTACGAAGTTTGTAGTTTTATCGTCGAACTCATTTATGATAATTATCAAATATGACCCTATCAGTGTCAGGATGAATATGTGGCACAGTGATAAGTATTAGGCCTGTGTTTTCGTAGAAATACTATCAACTATAATAGCAGATTTTTGTGGGGGAAAACGCAACAAATGTCGCACCTTGATACAGACAAGAATCACGACGCAGACCGTCGCCGCAGCGTCCCCCGCACATCTCGCAGTATTCACAGGCCGTTCTTTTATCAAGAGATTATCGCATTGTGCAAGCTGTTACACAATCTGTTGCTTGTAGGTGATGTATGGGCGGGTGAAAGGCGTTCTGCCGATACAGACGCCGCCGTATCGTGAGCCGGCGTTGGACGCTGACTGCCACTGCAGCTTCATCTCGCCTTCTGTTGAAGACCCGCTTAATCTGCAGGAGATCAAATCACAGGTAGCCTACTTTTTTCCTCCACAGTTACTGACAGCGGCCATCTAGTTAAATCTACACTGCATGTACGTAAGCACAGATAGGCATACAGCTGCGTTCACTCAGATCATTAATGAAATATTGCTGGATTGAATTAACAGTAAATGTTTCATTTCGGAGTTTTTCACGCATGCTTCCAAGTATCTGATGCATACACGTATACTGCTTGCTTGCCTGATTGGGTGCTTGATTGGCAATAATGATGATGATGATGCTAATGTAGAAATAACAATTTTAGGGCGCCGCTATATGGCAATGGTCCAAAAGTATTATAATGATGCGGCCGAACCGATGTGGCCAGTCAACAGATGATTATGCTGCAATGTAATTTCCAGCAATAGCGTTTGAGTGTCGTGGCCGTGTAGACGGCGAGTCGGCGACTACTGATACGGTTGTTGGTGTGCACGTTGTCTGTTCAGGTTTACATGTTTGAGCGCGATCCAGTACTTCAGACAGCGTTCATCGAGCGTCCTCGTCAGTGTGTGCCCGTCGCCGTCATCATGTACAACCGCGTTGGAAGTCTGACGGACGCTGTAGATCTCCGCCTCGTGACCGACACACGTACTAAGAACAAGCCGCCGATGTTGGCGGGCGGCGGCGGCGGCGGTTACGGCGACGTGTCGGTGGTGGTCGGACAAGTCGGGCGTCGGCGTGTTGTGGTTAGTCGCCCCGAGAAGCGGCTCAACAACGCCGCGACCACGTCAGAACCCCAGCAGACCTCATGCCGCACTGTCCTGTCCTGTCCGTCGGGTGAAGTAACTAAAATAACGATCAATAACGACCGCGAGAGATCGCACGATGCAACCGCGACTGTGGGTGACGGCGGTTGTCGTGCGGCACCGCGAGTCTCTATCGTAACTTCGCCGACGTCGTCACCAGCTGAGACCAAGACCGCTGTGCCGCAGACCGCCGAGGCAGCGGCACGCTCACAGTACAGTCATTTGATTCGTCGACGGAAGATTCAATCCATAGCGACGAGCCCACGCGATCGGACACCGGCCGTCCTCCGTACTGTGGCAGATCCGCCCTCGCCGCAGCGGCCGAGGGAGGACGACGCGCCGCTGACGCTGCTGCAGCGTCAGAAGACCGTCGTCGGCGACATCACCAAGCACCTGTCGGTCGAACTGAGCGCCGTCACGACGTTCCTGCGCGTCACCAAGCCGGCGCACGTCGACGACCGCGAGCGCATCGCCATGCTGTCGATGCAGCGCATCCACGCCGCTTTCCAACGTCTGTCGCCGGCCTGTCTTGTGTACCGTCGGTTCTGTCGTAGCGTGGCCGCCGCGACTTCGCCGCCGGCCGCCGACGCGTTGCGGGCTCGCGACTCGAGGCTGCGCCGCTGCCGCGACAAGCTGACGGCGTCGTTCAGCGAAAGAAGGGACGTCATACTGCAGACGCCGATCGCCGGAGAACAGCGTCTATTCACGTTCGTCTGGCTGCAGCGTCACGCCGCCGCCATCATCGACTGTATCAACGACGTCGCCGACGTGCTCGAATCCGTCCAGCAGCCGCCAACCAGCGGCGTAGAGACAACATCGTCAAGCAACCAGCCGGCTTCTTCGATCATTCCGACAGACCGCGAAATGACTGGTGGTCACGAGGTAGTATCGGACACCGTCGAGCTGAAGCCAGATATGTCACTAGACGACGCACGCGTTCAAACTGCCGATGTCCACGACCAGTTGACCGACAACGCTCGGCCTCCGTCGTTGACGCCTGCGATGAAGACCGACATCGTCGCGTCGTCCGACGAGCCGCCCGTCCTGCAACCGTGCAACGGCCCACGCCTCGACGATACAGCGGGCAACGTCGGATCGCTGCGTCAGCCGTCGGTTACAGACTCCAGTCAGCGGCTGCAATCACCTGACGATCAGCGTTGCTCGAACACTTCTGAGACGCGACGAGTAACTTCGTCGTCATCGGATCGCCTCGTCGTATCGCTATTGCGGCCGCTGACGATAAAACAGGAACAAGAGGACGCAGTAGAGTCCTGCAGTACATCACTAGATGCAGTTCCGACAGACGCCTCTGAAACATTGGAGAGGTCGAAACTAGCTGACAACGACGTCGTCGCTGATATACCAGGTCTTCGCGAGTTCTATCACAATAAACAACGTTATCTTGTCATGCAAATCTCTGCGTATTCACAGAAAGAAACGATAAAACACAGCTACCGTATGACATGTACAAAAGTTCTGGGTTTGTATACGTATTTTGAGCGTAGCAATAGTATTAATGATAATGACGAAAGTAACACAATGATATAAAACAGGTTCAATAGCTGTATTAATGTTGTAGCGGCTGTCGAATGTTGGTTGGAAACTACATGTATGTTACGCATGCATGCAAGAAACAAAACTGTCACTGGTTGTCTGCTGAAATACTGCTGGTTAAATAATGAAAATCTTTTATTCACCATGAATGGTAGCGGAATAAAGTAAAATAAAAGCAGCATAACTAAATTGTAGGCTATGTACACAAACATTACACAGTTACAAGACAACAGCGACATTATCATAGACTAATGAACAACAGCTGACAGCAACTCGCTGCAGTGAACCAACATTTCAAGTATTCGCTTTCCCTCACAAGTGTGCAAACTTAAGTAATTTTGGCACTTAGTAACAATTTCTTTGGATCTTGTTCTCAAAATTAATCGCATTTTAGTTATCGGTAGACCACTTTAAGTGTCGCACATACCTAACAACAATTTAATGTGATGCCGCTGTTGAACTATTGTGGTTTGTCCACCAAATCAGCTGTGCCCACCGCTGTTTGCTGAAATTGATTACATACGTGATTCCGGGTGAGCCGGAGGCAGATTCACGTTGTGAATAAACAGTAAAAGCAGACAAGTGTATCATATTCCACTAGAGATCCTAAACGTCACATTATTAGACGTATAACGACACTTCTCGGACTAAACTGGACCGGACTTACTCTGCTCAACGGGTTTTCATTATTAGTTATTTTTTTCTTTTTTCTTTTGGGTCGTGCGGTGGACTAAGCTGGCTTAACTGCCAGCTTTCGAGCGCATGTTATCCAAGTTATTGGAGAAAGTCGTTCAGAACCAGCTACAACATCATATCACCAGTAACTACGCCATGCCGAAGTTCCAATCTGCATATCGACAATTTCACAGCACCGAGACGGCTCTCATCAAGATTTTCAACGACCTCCTGCTGGCGGCGGATCAGGGACAAGTGTCTGCTTTGTGTCTGTTAGATCTGACGTCCGCGTTTGACACTGTTGACCATGCTGTGCTTCTGACACGCCTGCAACGGAGTTTCGGTGTTGAATGCGTTTATCTGGCGTGGTTTACGTCGTATTTGTCAGGTCGAAGCTACTGCGTGGTCGTCAACGGTGTTGCCTCTCACGTCATCCATGTCATGTGTTCGGTCCCACAGGGCTCGGTTTTTGGCCCGTTATTATTTATCCTGTACATGGCGAATTTGGCCGACATTGCTGCACAGTACAACTTGACATTACACGCGTTCGCTGATGATAATCAACTGTACATACACTGTAAACCAGAAAATGTGCAGTTGGCAGTAGCCAGCGTTCAACAATGTGTTACTGCAGCTATTGAGCAGTGGATGGCCGCCAGCCGACTCACACTTAACATGGGTAAGACCGAACTGATATGGACAGGCACTAAGCACAACTTGTCGAAGATCCCGGTGTCAGGATCTTGTCATCGCTAGAAAACCCCAGTTTATCTCTGCTTAATGATGGGTCATTTGCCTGTGGACAACGGTGGTCCGGTTGTTCATGGGCAAATGACCCATCATTAGGCAGTGATAAACTGGGGGTTTCTAGCGATGACAAGATCCTGACACCCGGGCTGCGGTCGGGCTTTGACACTTGGTGCTGCTCACGTTGCCCAATCAGATGACGTCCGTGTTCACGGAGTCCAACTCTCGTCGGATCTGTCACTCGACAAGCATGTTAACGTTGTTAGTGCTAAGTGCTTTTTTCAACTACGACAACTACGGCGCATCCGACGTTCTCTTGATGACGACTCTGTCGCTACACTCGTTCATGCGTTCATCACAAGCCGAGTCGATTATTGTGGCAGTCTCATTGGCGCTCCGAAGAAGGCGACCGACAAGTTGCAACGTGTCCTCAACTCGGCAGCACGAATCGTCTCGAACACGAGCAAGTTCGACCGGGGACTCACTCATTTCCGGCGAAGTCAGCTACACTGGCTGGACGTTGTCGACCAGGTTCGGTTCAGAGTCTGCGTCCAGGTTTTCAGATGTCTGCACAAGATGGCTGTCGACCTACTGCCAACCCGTCTCCGGCATTTCTGGTCGTCGCCACCTGCGATCGGCTGACCGTGGTCATCTCGACTTCCCACGTGTGAAACAAACTTGCTTCGTACGGAGGACGTTCATTTGCATACGCCGGCCCTTCAAATTGGAACTCATTTCCTGCTCACCTTAGAGACAATAGTCTTTCTCTTTCATCTTTTAAGCGCCGCCTCAAAACCTTTCTCTTCTCTTTCTACTAGGCTAGCATACGCAGCGCGTTTAGAGTTCTTTTTACAAAAACGCGTTATATAAATTCACTGTTATTACTGTTATTATTATATATACAAAGTGTTATACTATGATGGAACGTTGCAGGCGGAGATGCGGACAGTAACATAGATGACGTCATGGGCGATGATCATGTACATGATCAGATTCAGCGTCTTCTTGACGCGCGTGATCAGAAAGCCTTCAGCCGACTTCTAACCGACAGTTTATGCTCGATGCGAGCCGACGACTTCAATCGAGTTCGCGACAAGCTTATCAGAAAATTCATTGACAATCAGCGCAGGCCGGCCGCGTCCGCAAACGACGCCTGGTCCGAGATAACTGCGAGGGTCAAATCGGCAGCGGATGAACAGCGGGATGGCCTGACGCAGGCGGAAGAAGGAATAACGGATCGCATGATGCTGAATGGCGGTGTGAATTCGTCGGAGTTGTCGTTGAAGATTGTGAACGTGCGAAGCTGTGGTGGCGATGGCGCTGACGGGTCGTGGTCGAACGACGTTGAGACGACGCCGAGCGCCGGCGATGAACAGCCGCAGTTGAAGCGAGAACGTCTAGATTCCTCCTCGTGGCCAAGCGGGCACCATTTCACACACGTCGACGAGGACGTCGGCAACGAAGACGTTACGACAACGAACTACATCACGATCGCTCCGATTGAGACGACGCCGAACGACGACGACGACAGTAGCACGGCGACGGACGATGATCAAACACAAGGCCAATACTCTGAAGTTACTGATATCCAACCAGCTTCCGCAGTCGCAGTATACCACAGTGAATCCAGGCAAGTACAACGTGACAATTATAATAAATATACAGCAAGATTCTGTTGTTTTTGTTTTATCAGATGAGCCAGTATGCTTAATTGTTTTCCTGCGATCGACATCTTGTTGTTGTACCATTATGACATAGATATATAAAAAAAAACTTCGTTGTGAGGAGATAGCTTTATAAAAAACATTGTTTCTATTCTTGAACATACGTTTACAGGATAGAAATTGCTTAGTGTGTATGTTATTATGCAGTGAAATATCAAACCAAATTCGTACGTTTTCAGTGCAGAAAACCAAACTCAATCCAAAATCCAAAGTATCCGAAGCTGACTGATAACGAACTGTGAACTGTTGAACTAATCGCCGTTGCGCCTCAGCTTTAGTTGTGAATACGCGCCAAAATTATTTTATATACCGGTAAATGCTGTAGTTAAGTAAGGTGACTGTAAGTTTGCCGTTTTAGCCACCACATGTCTGTTTGGCATTTAGCATCACGTCGCCTTGCTGTGCTATACTATAGGTACACGGACGTGACGCAACGGTCACAGGCCGATATCCACGAAGAATGCAGAAGTGAGTCGAGACACTCGCAAGACGCTCGGACTCGGTGTGTGACGTCGGCTGATGTTGACATGACGTCAACGCAGGCGGTCACGTCCACCACGTCACGCCGCCGGGAATCTCACCGCCACTACCGCTCCCGTCGGCGCCCGGCGCTGCTGCCCACTCCAAGGACCACTGCCAACAACTATCCGCCTTGGTTGTATCCGTCCAGACCATCACGGCAGCGCGACGACGATCAGTCCTCACCGCCCGCCGTCTACAGCAGTCGGTATCGTCCTCGCCCGTTCGTACGTCAGTATTCCGATCCGCTGATGCCGCCGTCGCATTCGGTGTCGAGGCATCGCCGATCGGCCGACGACCGTTATCGGTTGTCGTTGGACGGCGATCGATGTAGGAGGGAACCTTCATGGCTGTCGGAGATGACTCCGAGGCGGCAGCGCGGCTCGATGTCGCTACATTGCAGCGTGTCGATTGTGTCGCGGTATCTGCACGCCGCCGGTGCCCGATGCTATGCCACACGCGTTGCTGACGAGTGCGAACGTCAGCGACGGCTGACGGATGATGCGCACGGCAGCAGTGTCGACGACGAGCGGCATAACCGTCCGCGCGGCGTTGACGGCAGCGATGCACGATCAACCGCGGCGACCACGGTCTCGGACTTATGGCGTCCGACGTCGCATCACCTTAGACCGTCACAGCCGATGTCAGCGAAACAGACCGACGACGGCGGACAGCAAACGCTGCACGAATCGTATCCAGTTCGGATCGCTTCGTCGACCGTGGGAGACTCCCGGCGCGGACGGAGAAACCACGCTGGCGGGAGATCGACGAGAAGTGGTTCGGGTAGCGACTCGGACTCGACGCATAGACCGCAAATTCGCGATCTTAGATATCGGCCGATTTATCGACCGTGCGTAGTACAAAACTGGCGCGGAATGCAGTACTCCGTACGACATATGTCACGTGGACCTGCCGCGGAGCGTGACTGTGAGGCTGGACGCGATCGACAACGACTACGACGAGACAGCTATGACAACAGAACATCAATGAACAGCCGTTCTGTTGTAAATAGGATACATAAAAAGGAGAACCTTCACTCTCGCAGGCATTCCGTGTCCAGCGAAAAGTCGTCGTCTTCGTTGGCTTCATCAATTGGCAGTCGCAGCAGAAGCAATAGCAAAGACCACCGCTTCAAAAGCAAACAGTCTTCGCCAGGCGAACACGGTGATATAACGGAAAGCGTGAAAACTGCTGGAAAGGTTTCTCGTATGATGAAAGATGCCCATGACGCTGAGAATTTGTGTGACACAACAGACGAGCAACATGAAATCACAAGCATAGGTATCTCGCCGGACGAAGGTGACAAACCTGATTATACGCTTAGAATAAAGGCAGTTCGCGATTACAACAGCGATGATGCCGACGTTAAACGCAGCTCTAGAAGTCATAGTGAACCGACGTTTAACACTGTTAGAGCATCCGATGTCGGAAATGAAACGCTTACTAATTCTGCCAGGACCGATGTCCGTCATTCCGAAAACCGTGCGATGTCAGACAGCGAATTGAAAAGCTTGCACTCAGAGACGAGATGCAGGTCAAAAACGTCGACAACTGACGACAAAGAAGTTAGTGCAGTCGAAAGACAGGACATCGGCGAGCAGCCTCGTGATTCTTTTTGCACGACAGAACCTGATATGAGAGACTCGAAATACACTAAGGCTGATAGCATTCGAATGTCGCCATGTGAGAACAAACGTCGACGTTCTGGAAGCGGATCGAGGCCGAGATCCGGAAACAACATACTTTCTGCCGAAACAACGAGGTCTGAAAGTAGCGTTTTCGGTCGCCGTGACCGCCGAGCAGAGTCGACGAGCGAAAGTCGAAAGAGGCAGAAACGACACGGTTCAGGGAGACGAAGCCGTTCTCGTTCGGAAGATCGGAAGAAAAGAAGATCGTCAAAACATGACGTCGACCACGAGCACAGAAAAAAGTCGAAACACGACAGACGCGAGAAAAGATCACACAGACGACGTATTCGTACATCACAAGGAAGGAATTCCTCTTCCGCATCTTCCGACGACGATCGCTGTTCTACCGCCAAACGTAGCCAAAAGCAAGGGTCTCCGAACAGTGGACGAGATCAACGCCGGCTAAAAGCCGAACGAAAGCGGCTGGAAAAGGTACGGAAGAAAGCGGAGAAAGCACTCCAGAAGATCCAGCAACTGGAACTGAACTACAAGGAGATTAATTCACATTCGAAAAAATCACGTTCACGGGAAACATCGAAGCTTTCGACAACGAAGACTACGACATCCGTTTCGCAGGATAAGGATCTTATCTACACACGCGACTGGAATTGCACGGAAGTCGCATCGGATAAACCTGGGAACGACAAATCAACGACAAATCAAATGAACGTTATTGACGCTGACTTTATAGCCTCGTACGCATCGCCGGTATCGTCGCCCTCTATGTCGTCTGATGCGGAATGTAACCCTTGCGATGATGCCGAGCCGCCTATACAGACGCAGCTTGAACAGCCCTCGAGCGAGAATCAGTGCGATAAAAGCGAGCGGCAGGTAGACGTTTTGGACAGCATCGAATGTGGAGTCGTGAGATATGACGGCCGCGGGCAGGCAACAGCAGTTCCGCTGTCTAATGCTGCTGTTTATCAGTCTTTCAGCGCAACCGCGACTAACCATCAAGGCAATGACGTACAACAACTGTTCGACAACCAATTCGACTGCGAATGGACGTTGTCGAAGACGATTACGACGTCAGCGACAAACAAAGCATCGCAGACGGCAGACGTTTTAGACGACAATAAGACGGCCCAGCTCGACAGCAGCGGTCTGCAAATATCGGTGCTCATCACAACCGAGACAAATCTCAGTCTGAACAACGAACAGCTGACATTCGCCAGCGCTGAATGTACAGAACCGAAAAATGAAAGATCGGATATGTGAGGGAGCATTTGAAAATGCATCAGGACTGAAGGGTTTATGTCGATAGGACAACGCGCATACGTGTCCGTGCTCAACGACTTCGAATTGCTTAATAATGTATGCTAGAACTCGTGAGCAATGTGCCTACTTAACAAGCACACTTTTTAGCATAATATTTGTCATTTAGGGTTAAATGTGTTTCTAAATAGTGATGCCGATTGGCGTGCACTATTTAATGTTCAGCAAAATAATAACTTTTACACGCTAAACGCTCATCAACAAGTGTTGTAATTTCGTATTTCAGTTCAGTTCAGTTCAGTTCAGTAGTCGTGTGCTATGCAGCTGGTTTTTGACGTCCATTCTTTATGTCTCCATCGCTCTTTGTCAGCTGCCCATATGAGTGCAAGCCACCATCATTTGCCAAATCATGTAGCATTTGAATTCTTCTCCCTCTTGTTGGTTTACCTCTCATTCTGCCTTCAGTAATTTTTCATGCAAAAGTCCGTCGTGTTTCAAAACATGGCCAATCCATCGATGTTTCCTTTGCTAAATGGAGTTCAGTATTTGCCTGTCAGCTAATTATTTCCGTTCTACTCCATATCCACATTTTAAAGGCTTCTTGTCTTCTGTGTTCTGTCTGTCTGTCTGTCTGTCTGTCTGTCGCGCTAGCGTAACAAATTTAAATGAGCCTCCTAGAGCTTTAGCTACCTCCACTATAATGTGGGTTAGGAGCTAGTTCCATCCCTTTTGGGCCGTTGTAAACAAAAGCAACGCGGGTTAAG
>Ga0049107_10000367_pt1 | contig 13080 bp, 12 predicted proteins | sample WorMetilPIANOSA1_FD_61187 | JGI IMG/M metagenome (GOLD analysis project Ga0049107, IMG submission 61187) | Marine gutless worms symbiont microbial communities from Max Planck institute for Marine Microbiology, Germany - Olavius ilvae PIANOSA.1 | ecosystem: Host-associated > Annelida > Digestive...
ACACTCTTTTGCCTGCCGGAATGTAAACACCTGGAATTCCCTCCCTGAACATTTTCGATGTGCAACTACTGTAGCAGTTTTTAAAAGACTGATAAACAACTACACTTTTGACGTTGAGTCTTGACGTGTTTTATCTTATTTTTCTGTAGTAGTAGTAGTCTGTAGACTGTAGGTGTTCGTTTTTATGCTTAGTTTATCTGGAAAGCTGTAAGTGCTGGTTGGCCTTGCTTTTCCGTCAGCGTGTTGTATACCCTTTGCTGCAACTGTTTGATAACTTTGCTGATGAATCAGTGAAATAAAATAAAATAAATAAAATAAAATAAATCTGCAATTTCAGTTCCACATGTTCTCTTTGCATAGCCATGAAATTTGGCACACTGATCCCTTACCGGAAATGGAAAATTTGGGGTTGAATGTCCAAAACACAGCGGTGAGGCCATGTGTCTAACGTAACCCATATTTTCTACGTTCACTACACACACACTCAAACTGTTTGATGCAGAACTCTTTAAATTTGGCATCTTAACCCATCATGGGGACGGGCGACAGCTCCCAACCCACCTGGCATGGCCTCAGCAGAGTCACAGGTTCACACTGTGAAGCACAGGCTCACCACTAGTATTCACTACTACTTCATAAGCACCAACGGTCAGCCAAAGTTACTCTCTTATATGCACAGCTTACATAACACTGCCACCTGATGACTTCGCAACTAAAATTACAAGTCCACATCTGCAATAGTATATATGTGAGTGAGTGAATGTATTATGAACAAACTCCACACCATTCTGGTCTACTCCCACATGTAATTTATATTCTGAATTGGCATGATACCGGAAGTGCACGGGTACCTACTTCATTCACATTAACTGTACATTGACAACTTACTCTTCGACAAAAGTTCTGAATCAAATGTCAGAGGTTATCGGCAGTTATCATTGACTAATGTTCAGCAAAAATGAGACAACAGCAGAAATTGCAACTGAAAATAAAAAAGACTATTACCAAATATTATAGACATAGGTATATTCTGTATTAATAAAGGTGACTGTTTGTACGTTTTTCCCCGTCTCTGAAATGACCTAAACTGTGTCGAGTGGTGGGACGTTAAACTCTACTATACCATTGTACGTTTTTTGTTAACATTACACACTTGAAAATAGCCTGCCCGCAGGGTGGCATTCGGGCTAGTCAACAATGAAATCAAAAATCTCCACCTCACACCATCTGAAGACATCTGGAAAAATTGTAAAGCTACTGTCTAAAAGAACAGGAATGTCATAAAGTTTAAATACAATGACTAACTGAGTGGTATCCAATGCTATATAATGCGCTCAATGCAGTCTGGTAATTTCAGAGTCCTCCGACTTATTGTAGTAGCTATCAACATTAGTACAATGTGTTTATCACCTGTTTTCATTGGTGATGTCGTATCGAGGCTGAGGATCTGGGTCATGACCATTCACATCGTAACTGCCACCAGCATCCTATACACAGTAACAATCATGTTCATTTTGTTATTGCTGCAGCAAGACCCAAAGAATATCCTACATTACCAAGTCCTGCTCACTAACACGGCTGAATGGTAGTTAGTAGTTACAGTCAACTATATTCTGCAGATGATGACAATGATGCTGTCACCTGCTGTCTAATTATGACACTTATCAATCAATCAATCCTTTCAACTCCATGGACACAGAGACACTTATTAGTGACATGGTAGTGGAGATCAGCCTCATCCCCACCCCATCCTCACAAAAATTTCCCCGTCCCCAGCCCTTAACCCTGTCCCCCCACATCCCATTGGCTGCAACCCCATCCCCATCCATCCCCATGAAATTCATCCCCATCCCCATTAAATCAGCTGTGCTCTCTATAGTATTGCTGAAAACTTTATAGTATACCGTACGTCAGTTAATAAAAAATTGTGCTTTGCTAAGGGCGAAATGTATGCAGTAAAGTATTAAAGGCAACAGGAGCACAAAAATCCCACACAAAATGCACAATAGATCAAACAATCACTGTAGACTGTGCTAGGTCCCATATGTCAAATTATTTAAGTCCGTGCAGGAACATTAACGTCGACTGAGCCCCAAATATCATGTACCACTCAGGCAAAGGCAGTCCCATTCCCACGGTACTCCCATGGATGTTGTACCCACTACTGCGGGAATACCATCAACTCTAAACCCATTACCGCAGTACTACCGTGAATTTTAAATCCCATTCGTGCGGTAATACTGTGGATACGACGGTAGTACCACAAATACTGCTGCCGTGTCACTGTTTAAGAGATCAGTCTCAGTCCATTTTAACATCACTAGTTCGCTATATGCACTTAGCATATAGCGAACTAGTGATATTAAAATTCAAGAAATAAATTACTCGGTATGAGTAATTTCCCAGGTTCTTGTCAAGTCTCGATCAGTCATCTGATTAGGCCTATCCTATACCATAGAGTGATGCAGATGAAGGCCCACATGCCACGCATTCATGCCAACAGTGACGTAACAAGGTAGGTGCCCGTTGCCGCCTGCCTTGTTATGACAGACCTACCAAGATAGACCTACCAAGCGCAAAACCCTCGATGAAACTTTTCTGACTTTTTGCAACTTTCACCATCACCTCAGCGGTATGTTGGGGTGTCCAGATGGTGCTTTAACCCAGAGGTCTGGCTGCCGGCAGTACTTAACTCTCTGCTACAGAGTTTACATTTTGCTACACTTTTACTAACATTCTGGTACTGGCTAACCCAGGTTCACCTGGAAAAATGGCATTAAAATGCAGAGAGAGAATGGTGGTCATCAAACAGCCATGACCCCAGTCCAGTGAACTACATTTGGGGCACAATTCACCAACGAGTTCACCAGACAAAAGTCCATTAAGAGAATGATTTGAGGCAGCGTCTGACTGATGTGTGGGTTGCAGTGGAATATAGCGTTACTGACGATGCCACTGCATGACCAGTAGCACGACATATCCATGCCTGCATCTGTACCAGAAGAGGACATTTTGAATATTCATGGTGATACAAATTTGTCAAAACGTTGTTAACTGCAATAAATGTAACTGTAATGCATGAACCTTGAACCATATGATTTAAAATGATCAGCATAAAACTGCACCAAAAAAGGTAAGTTTCTAATCAATTGCATTTACTAATTGGATCAATTTCTGAACATGAAAGTTTCACACGGTGATGTAGTGTTGCACTTGAGGTATGACAAGATCTTTAATCATCAACTTATTGCAAATTTACTGTTGAGTCTAAATGTGCACAAATTCTGAAAATTGGTCAACATTTGGCCTAGTTATCGACAAGAATTTAGTGTCCCATTTTTCTGACTCACAGGGTAGAACACAACAAACAAAACACAAATAGCAAATAAATAAATGCAAGCTAGATGCAGAGAAGTGACAGGTCGAAAACAGTAATGCTGAAATCGTTGCAGGAGGACAAATCTGAGTTTTAAAATAACACTTAATTGCAAATGACAGAAAAAGAGAGTATTCATTAAGTCCATATGTATATCAGTGTGTGTTTGTAGGAGTGAGCATCTCTCTGACAGCAGGATAAATTTAAATATTATGCACAGATCTTGATGAAATTTTCTTGGTAAAAAAACTATGGGAGAAGGATGGAGTGCCTAAATTTTGAGCATTCTCCACCCATTGAATGGGCCCCTGGGTGTCTAATGTTGTATGCCTCTATGTATCTCACATTATTTAATGTACAGAGCTACCACAGTTGGCATGAAAACCGATCACAGAGAGTGAAAAGTTTTTATGGGTTGACTGCCATCCCATAAACAGAACTAGAGCTCCAGGAGCTACTAAATGTTGGGATTGCTGAGCTCTTGTCAGATAATAATAATAATAATACAAGCATTTGTAATGCGCACATTGTCAGCATCAGAGCTGAATTTGAGGCACCGATGTGTCTACTAAATAATTTTCTTCAAGTTTACTATTATTTTGACACACACATTTTGTGATTCTGAGAATCAATCTAAATGTATTCTCAGACACATTACTAACATTACTTTTTAGCTTTTGTTACGCTGGCCAATTCTGCCACCGCCACTCCAAATCAGACCTCAACCAATCATATTTCTATAGCACCATACTACTGTATGATGCTATAGAAATATGATTGGTTGAGGTATGAGTAAGTAAAAAAGATTTCACATTCTTCAGTTCAGAGGTGCTGGGCATGTGTGTGAGCAACTCGCTGGCAGCAGTGAGGTGCCTAGAAGTCAAATCTGTTGATCTCAAGTCCCATGTCCCAAGCACTATGCTACCGAGCCACACAACACTGCTGAGGGAAATTCTAAAAGATAATGTTTAGAGGTGTCAAATTAGATTTTTTACAAGCTGAATGCACTTCCACTCCAGGAGGCCAAGCAACACCATCAAAACACGGAAAGGAAACCAAAATGTAATTTTAATTAAAAACAGAAGCAATGTTATTATATAATATTTTACACTTATGCAAGATACCTACAAAACCGGCCAAATAAAAACAAATGTCATTGAACTGCGAAAGATGTGTCTTACATAGTTCTTGACAAGGTCCGGGTGATCTTTCTCAATGCCATCATCAAGGATTGACACAACTGTGCCACGACCTGTCATGCCCCAATGCTGGTATACATCAAGGACATTCATATCAAGACCATTGTCTCGATGCTGTACACATGCACAATTCACAGTACATCAACTGTCGGCATTTACTGCTAATTAATGGATTAAAGTACGATTCATTTAAACAACACTCGATATAATCCTTAACTTCATTAACAACTACCTGTATTTCAATTCTATTTATGAGAAACAACAAGTACTGAAAACATATCACTAACATCTTGCAGAAGTTAATTTGCAGATGGTAAAAATGATAACTAATTTAGTGTAAAAAAATAGTCAGTTACATGCATTATTCTATGGGACAAAAATTTGGCAGCAGACATTTAAAATGATGGCCACATTAAGGCACTACCATAAATGACTAGTCATCTGAATAGCACCAACAAGTCCAAGCTGCTCCAAATAGCATCTCTGCCCTAGCTGTTAGAGGTTTCGTGAATCAAGTTTGATGCTGTATCAACTGTTCTTTCAACGAGTGTGCTCGACACAATTAGTCTTTTTAGTCACGCCGATGACGGTCTTGGGTAGTACTGGAAAGTTGATGCACATGAAGAGATCAAGAAGAGTGGAGACAGAGTGTCAGCCTTAACCCAGACAACTGCAAGTGACACTGCAAAGGCAAACTTAGCTGACATACAAATAATACTAGCTACTAGTACACATAACACTTGTATTTTCCACTGCAGGTGCTGACGAAAGTGCACTCAGCATATGCAAACCAGAAATTACAAAATTGCTAACAAATAGCATAAAAATGTAAATTGTAATGCAAGTGACTGCTCAATTCTCAAGCCTGGAAAAATGGAATTTCAGAGTATGCTGTACCTGGGGTTTTGACTTTGAAAATGTTGAGGTCATCCAGGTTTTGGAGTTTAAGGATATACAGGCTCCACTCCTACTTGTGACTAAATACTGTGTATCAACTGCTACAGTTTCTATTTGCAATGCCACTTACCAGGTACCACAGTTTTGGCCACTTTTGATCATTAAACAGGTGTGCTGCAGCATCACGTTTGACACGCTTTTTGCTCACCTGCTGCTCCAGCCACTTCACCTGCAATATTCACAGCACAGTCAGCACAAAGTTTATCAACATTTCACAAGCCACAGTAACAATCATGGTTTTCACTCCCAATTTCATTACACAATATACAGTTTACATCACAGCTCTCTACAGGCCGGGCCTAAAATTCTGTAGGGAAAAATGGGCTGGGTTGAGTAAAGAAGAAATGGCAGGCTGGATCAGGCTGCCATACCTTCAGCCTGCCCCAGGCCCATTTTCTTGACACATATCGTGCACAACGTACCGTAATCTCTTATTGGAATAATTGAATGTCCAACCTAATCAATCCATTAATGAAAAAAGTGCTCGGAGAGACGCAAACACTGCATGCTGGCTGTAGTAATGCAGAGCCAAAAATTTTCGCCCCACCACAGACTCCCTTCCTGGTGGTGCAGGATGGCACAGCATCAGTCCGGATTCGATACGCACTGAGGCTGTTGGGTTGCAGATTCTACTGACTACATTTTTTGTCGTGATTAAATGGTTGTGCTTAGGCCACCCCATTTCCTCTCCTCACCCATATCGTGTTATCTCCAGTCGACTAGTAGCGTGGAGATGGTCACTACCTGCACCTACAGACCCAGTTTGGTGAAAATCGATGCACGCAATTTCGAGTTATCGGGTAACAGACATCGCCCGGCGCCCGCCCGTTGCAAACCCACAGACAGGACAATAACAATACACTGCGCCGCTAAGCTTAGCGCATTCCAAGACTCATTTGTTTTTTTTCAGTGAGTTTATTTACACAATGCACATACACCAAATGCCACCAAAAATTTTGCCTACAAGTTACAATTCATACAATAACATTATCAAGAAACCACTGCTGCTGGCGGGATCACTTAGCATGTACTTATTTTACCATCCGGGCAGGCCGGGCTTGAAATTCAGCAGGCCTAAAACATGCCACGTCAGGAAAATTCTGAGATGATATAGGCCAGGCCAGGCCAAGAAATGATTAGTCAGTCCATACAAGGCTCTACACGGTGTTTCATAAAAAAATGACCAATGCTTAATTGCCCATAACTTTGGCAAATGTTGAGCGATTTTCAAATTTTTTTCACCATCAGACTCAGCAGAGATCGTGTAATGAATGACTATTAAAGGTCCCATCGCACCTTAAAGGCGTTGCTACACTACCTTGTGAAATGTAAATGTCAGGAAACTACCAACTATCTGAAACAAATGTCTCATTTAACAATAAATTTTAACCTAATTTATCACAGTTAATAATGTTTTTGCTAATTTATGTCACTGTGAATATTAACACTGTCATCCTATAGCTCTAATGCAGGCATGGGGACGTCTGTGCCACTGATCAATGCCATCGTCAATAACGCTCTGTTACACTCCAACTCAAGCATCAACAGATGCCGCCTCAAAGCATAGACACAGCTCGCGGCAAAGATAAACACCAGCAGAATTTATAAAAATAATGATAATGTGATATTGCGGGTATATAACCAGTTCGCTTCAGATGTCTGAAGATACAATAATCCTATTTATAAGTTCATGACGAACAATGAACAAACTGCAACTGGTGTTAATTAACGTGCTAATTAGATCAATTTTTGAACACTAAAGTTTTACAAGGTAGTGTATCGACACGTTTAAGGTGTGATGGGATCTTTAATGATCAGTTCATTATACCATCACTGCTGAGTCCAAGGGTGAAAAAGTTTTGAAAATCGGTCAACATTTGCTGCAGCTATGGGCAATTAAGTAAGGGGTCATTTTTTTTATGAAACACGGTGTAGTATTTACAATACAGCTATTCACAGTACTTGAAACAACGACACTCATTTAACAATCATTTCCATGATTTGTTTTAGTTGTTTGTTGAATTTTTATGTAGCATGGTTAGAGTCAGGGTACTAGCAATACAGTGAGGGTAAGTGTTAGGATATGTAAGGTTAATGTTAAGTGCTGCTGAGTGGCTAGTGTAGTTATTGCATACATGGCAGCCGTGTATTCAGGCAGAGTGACCCTACTTCAGCTGAGCATAGCCAGGCATGGTGCTCATCTCCCTTATCATGGTTGCGAGCCCACAGGTGTAATACCACTATTGACTGTGACACACAGGTACCTTCTCATCTTGTGCTGGTACAAGTTAATACTGCTTGGTGACAGAGGCACATGTGAACAACTTGCCCAGGCTGCACCCAAAAGTGCGGTGGGCAGCAGTCGAGCCCACAACTTGTTGATCACACTGCCCTACCACTATGCCATCGAGCCACATGCATATATAGGCTCTGACTTAATCAAAATCTGGATCTGGCTTACGATCCAGATCACTCCAAAAATGCACTCCGTATCTTCCATGTCCTAATGGATATCCAGTACACCCACTAGAGCTGGGTGTGCTCAGGATTTAATCACCTTGTCCATGTCCCATAGGCAATCAACTCTGAAAAATACCATCTAAATCTGTCCATAACTTCGAGTTATTTTGTTCACATATAGGCACATACATACAGAGACAAGACACAGACAGCAAGGACTGCATAACCTCCTCCACCATGTCAGAAGTAATAACTACAAAAATTTCACTCAGTGTGAAAAAAGCTATACAATGAAGAATACAACTTGGATTTTGTTTCTCAAATGAAAACCAAAATGTAAAAAAACTACACTAGTTTAACTTCTGAATCTGAGCACTCACTTCAGGCTCCTGAGCTAACATTGTGTGTACATGACTGCTTGAACTCAATGACCTCTTTGACACTTTCTGATGTTGAAAATGATAGAAATCAGGCATGATCTGCAACAAATCACAGATGAATCACAATTTCAAACTTATCAACTCCATCTTCTTAATTTATATTACCAGTATTCTTTCATGATTGCAGTTGCTTTCAGTGGTCTGACTGACATTTGGTTGCACATCAGAATGGGCATATAGCCAGTGGCCAGTAAGAAAATCTTGTTCCAACAATCCTCATATGGTTTCTAAGTAAGTAAGTGTTTACTGAGGAGACATGCGGGTAACCTGAGCTGAGCTGCCTTTGCAATTCTGCATTGTCTACAGGAAACGGGTCGTATGGTCACTGGTTCAAATCCCACATCTCACTTACACGTACGGCACGGTATTTGATTAAAATCACAATATATGGGATATGCACTTGCCAATCGAGATGGGAAAGAACCCCTACTACATTGGGTTTCAGTTCTATTACGGTTATACTAAATGTAAGGGTTTGCTGGTTCGGTTCAAGTTCTTTGCAAGCACAGAAAATTTGGGTTTAGTTCAGGTTTGGTTCTCTTATTCTTTGTTTTCAGTTTAGTTTATTATGGTTCTATGCAGGTTTGGAGGTTTGACGGTTCTATTTTTCCTCAATGACTGCTCAAACATGTAAAACAAAATTGTTACAAAAACCCAGTGTATATATGAATAAGTAAGAAAGATTTCACATTCTTCTGATGAGAGCGCATTAGTGAACAGGTGATCATTGACATAAATATCTGTTAAACTATGAATCTGCCAAACTGGCAAGAACCCAGACAACAGGTTTATGGTTCACTTCTGGTTCTTCTCACTTACGGGTTCGCCGTTCGGTTCAGTTTAATAACTACGCTTTTTTGGTTTGCTTCTTTCTAAAATATAGGTTCTAGTTTGGTTCGTTTGGTTTGGATTCGGTTCTATTTACATCACTACTTGTGAAATACTGTGGTGTGGCCTACAAACCATGCTTACTCAGTAAAAAAAGTAATGTTCAACAATTAATATTTAACACTTACAGGCAAAACCTGCTGGGAATAGAAAGATGTTACACACATAGCCAGCCTCGTGCCTAGCTGAAATCAACATTGATGCACACGGCCAGTTGTGTGCAAAAATGCACATTTTTGGCTATGCACACAGCCAAAAACGATGCTAATCGCTCAGCACATGACCAGTAGTAGATACAGAACACTAAATATTTCAATGCCAGATGTGTAGATTATTTTTAATGGTTTAAAAGTGGACTGCCAGCCTGTATAAAAGTTGGGTGTTGGTTGGTTGGTAGTGACGATATGACTGGAGCTTTGCATGTCTTAAAGCTCCAGCTGTCACCATCACCTCTATCATCATGGCTCCAATAAAATCCAGAATGGTGGCATTCTGGTACCAGCTTACTCAGCCTATCCTAGAAAATGGTCATGTGTTGCTGTTGTTTTTGTAAAAGTGGATATTTTCCAACCTTTAAATCACCTTGAACTTCTGTTTTTTTGGCTCAACATTCTTCTTAAAACTACTTTCAAATTCAGAAACAATTATAGGTGCAGTTCGGCACACTGCACCTAACGTTCGGTGATCAGTGCAATCCCTGCCCCAAAGTATTTAATTGCAATAAATATTCAATGCATCATGTCAAACAAAAACAATTTGGAATATTTACTCCACCCAAACCCGTTTTGCTCTCGGTTCCACTTAGATCGTTTGCTAGACGAGTGGTCAGTGGTCTCCACTTCGTGGGTATAGGCTTTTTACAAACTGACCCCTGTCCCCAGGGAAGTAACTTTGATATGTAACACTAACTGCTACTTTGTTTCGGTCTTGTCTTTCACTGTATAAATTATGGTTACTTTTACGGTTAGGTTAGGGTTATGGATAGTGTTACATTATGGTGTCACCTAGTGACTATTTGGGGTACTGCACTTTACAAAAATAACTAAGTGCAGTTCGCTGAACTGCACCTATCAAGACTGCTCACTTGCAGTTTGGCGAACTGCACAAGTTTACTTATTGTTGATATGTGCAGTGCTGCACTGCACCTATCACTATGCATTTAGCAACTGATCTATCGCATTGTAGTAAACTATGGTTCTAGTATAGAATCAATTTTGGGTGAAATGGACAGAGTCCTTAGTGACAGCTCCACTGGCCCATTGTAAACTAGTGGCCAAGTCGGATCGCTTCTTACACCAGGCTGTATGTGGGCCTCTGCCATGGATTCCATGCGTACGCAGCTGCACTGAAATCCTTCAAGACATATATATATATGACAGCCTCTATCATGTCCTCAGAACTGGTGGTTGATAGCCTGACACCCCCTTCTTTCAGCCTGGCCTCAGGCGCCAGAGTATCCAACTTACACAAACAAGCTCTGACTTGTAACAAAAATAAGTTCTGCTGCATATGATCACGTTTACATTATTTGACTCATGGCCTGTTATTGCTGCAGTTGGTAAAGTATATAAATATACCGTAGCTAGTCATCAATGTCAATGAACCAGAATTGCCAATGTTACGAGCTACAGCAGTAGGAGTGGACTGCAAATGAACAGAGATGGAAGGTTACGTAACTACTGGATTACTTACTTACTACTGGGCAGAACGGTCTGAAGCTGAACGCCAAGAAGACCCAACTGATGTGGCTTGGATCACGGCAGCAACTAGCCAAGCTGACCGTCTCTCAGCTCTCTCTGGCGACAACTATGTCATCTTCAATGGTTGACATTAGTTGTTGAGTGCAAATGATCTGGGTGTCATTTTGGACGGTCAGCTGACAATGGCTACACACATTTCGTCTGTTCACTGTGCAGGTTTTTTCCAGCTACGTCAGCTGTAGTCCGTTCGCCGATCTCTGACGACCGAGGTGACACGTGCCTTAGTCCAGGCCTTCATTATTTGTCGACTCAACTACTGCAACTCTGTTCTGGCCGGGGTCGCTGATGTTTATCTTCAGCGACTCCAATCTGTGCAGAACACGGCAGCCTGCTTGGTCTCTGGGGCTCATCACCACGACCACATAACACCAGTCATTGTTAGCCTACACTGGCTTCCAGTACGACAGCAAATCGTCTATAAGACGGCGGTGCTTGTGTGGAAGTGTCTACATGATGCAGCCCCTCGCTATTTTGGCTGATCTGTGTGTGCTGGCCCACTCCATGCATGGTTGCCAGCAACTCCATTCCACGGCGTCTGGGACTCTGCTGGTCCCGCGTGCCCGGACTGCTACGGTACCGGTCAACACAGCTTCGCTATCAATGGACCACGGACATGGAACAGTCTGCCAGCCGATCTTAGAACACCAGATATGACTCTGTGCTCCTTCAAGCATCATCTCAAGGCCCACCTGTTTCAGCAGTAGTCTACACTGCTGCTGGCAGGTGGGCTCAGCGCCGTTCATCTGGCGCCGTTGTGACTGTTTAGCGAGTTCAGCACCATTTACAAATATTCAGACTTATTTACTTACTGTAAGTAACTGGCCATGTGCATAGTCAAAGTGCCACCATAATGCACACGTCTGGCCGTGTGTATAGACACTTCACTGTGAATACCACAGACATACATTGTACTGCTTTGCAACTGATACTGAATAATTACTTACCAACAAGTGCATATCCTGATACATAAAATCAATACCAACATCACAGCTTTATTTTCTGAAGTAAACATTAGCTTTAGATCAATATAATAATAACAGCAATTGTACCGTGTCCAAAAAAGTGAAGCCATGCTTATCAGCAAGATGCCTTGCCACATCTTCTCCACCTTCCACATGTACTGCCCACTGATTCGTATATAACTCCTCGCATCGTGATACTTCACACAGTACAATCATAAGGACAGACAAACTGACGGTGCTGACGACATTCTTGCCCATTATCCACATGGACTACCGACCAAGCCGGGTGTGGGCTCTACCACACGGATCTCGTTAGGCTCGGCCACTCGGCTGTTGTTCGTCAGTGTACAAACAAGTACAGCCGGTAGCAAAGGTCTGTTCCTCGATTCTGGACAAGGAAGCTAATCGAAGAACAGTTGTTTGCAGCTGATACGCAGTCACAAACGCCCACGACACCGGTAGCCATTCAGCGTCAAAGATAACGCCAAAGCTGCCAATCTTCCCTAAATTTATACTCTAATTACAGTAACAAAAAATGAGCTAACGATGCGGTAAACTAAAAGTAACAGAAACCAATTACAAATACAAAACACTATCGTATCGAATGCTGCTGTTGTTGTAGGACGCTTAGCTGTAGCCCGAGTGTCACTGTGTGTTCTTGCGTAGGGTTAGGTTAGGGTTAGGGAATAGGGTTAGGGTTAGGAATAGGGTTTAGGGAATGGGTTCCGTAATAGGTGGCGCTGCTGGAGCACATATTCCGATGAGGTTCGGGCTACAGCTAAGCGCATGTCAGTGTTACTCATGCCGTCATCCAGCTGGTACCCGTCACCCGTCACTCCACGTAAACATCTTTCGCATACTTATCAAAACAGGCTGTAGGCGGACGGCCACCACGATATGCTTCCGCCCCCCCCGCAAGTCATCATCATCATCATCATCATCATCTGTCTTTATTATGACAACTGACAAAACGCAGATGAAATTACAATACAGTATAAAAATAAAGTTTGTGTTGATTAATATATGTCTGTGTACAGT
>Ga0049107_10000368_pt1 | contig 13070 bp, 11 predicted proteins | sample WorMetilPIANOSA1_FD_61187 | JGI IMG/M metagenome (GOLD analysis project Ga0049107, IMG submission 61187) | Marine gutless worms symbiont microbial communities from Max Planck institute for Marine Microbiology, Germany - Olavius ilvae PIANOSA.1 | ecosystem: Host-associated > Annelida > Digestive...
GTGAGTGATGCTCGACGGAATGTCAGACTCTATTCAAGGATGAAGGATCGAAAATCTCCACTCAAGGGAAGTCGACCATCAGTCCCCCACGGGACTAATTTTTTTCACTCTGTTTTGCAAAATTACGCAAAAACTAATAATACCAATTTTCACAAAATCTGCCGCAAAGATGGGAGGGCTGGGTGCGCTTTATGGGGGGGGGCTAAGCTCCCACCTTTGCGACTGTTTCTGGGGATTAGGCCTATGCCTGCTGTAAGGGAGCAGAAATCCTGCTTCCATAACTTTGCACAAAACAAATATTCCAACAAATCGCAACAATTTCCACGTACCTGGTATATCGACAACACCTTGCGGAAGCCAGAAGAAGTTTCCGATCCATGAAAACAAGCTTCTGCCACGAAATGTTCCATTCCATATCAATCCATGCAAGCACTTTACCACGACACATCTCGTCTTTCTCATTCTGTCGAATGATGTTTTGTCCAAGCACGTCCAAAAATTAGGCATGTATGCGACAGACAGACATACGTCATACAGCATCATCGCTTAATGCCCCCGCCTAGCGGGCGGGGGCATGACAGTATGAATGCATACTGTGCTGATTTTCTGCAGAATTTTTTAAACTCACGCTACTACTTCATCATCATCATCGAAATTGTTCACGTGGCCTAAGTAATGTTAAGGAGTCAAATGCCAAATGCGAATGTCCGATTGTCCGGGTATGATTTCGTATATAAAAAATGTCTCGAGACACTGTCCGAAGATCGCAATGGATAGTGCAAATGTGACGTGAGGTGGTGAAGCGATACAAGAACATGAACGCGCCGCCAATCTGTCCGAGACACTTCGGCACTAGTGCCGAAATGTCCGTTGGACAATTCGGCCCCTTCATAAAATGGTGAGACACTTCAGCATATTGCATGTTTAGAACAGTTTGGTGCTATGGAGTTTATAGAGGCAGCACATGGCAGAAAGAAAATGGTGGAAACAAAATGCTGCATGCACTGGAACATTAACTTAGCTTATTATATTTGTCACAGAAAAATGAACATGATGTGTGATAGTAAAATTCTGTGACTGTGTCAGTAAATTATCGTTTTATGTATATACACATGTATGCTGATATTTAATCCAATCAAATTCAATGGGGTCAAATCTCTGGCAGCAATATCTGATGTGAAATAGTAACAGTGCCGGACTTCGTGGCTTGTGGCTTGGTATTTATAGAATTCATACCTGTTAATCAGTACTGCTCATTGCATTGCACACATCTACATCTGTAACCCCTGCCCCGTAGAGAATCTTGAATGTACGATATTAATACTGAGTCATATACTAAAAGAAAAAGATGTTTAATGTGCTACAGAATGCACCATTTTGCACATAATTTAAAAAAAAAACTTTCAGGGTAGTTGTCCTCTGTGTTCTGCATATGTCGTGTCAAACACACATCTGACATAGCCCCCAAAAGGTAAGGCACAGTAACAGTGTATTTAGGAAGAATATTCTAATGCAGTATGCATTTGTGGTATGGTATGGTATAGTAAGAGTTTAACATCCCACTCGACACAGTATAGGTCATTTCGGAGATGAGGACCCCTTAGCAGTGATGTGCATCTCTCATTTAGTGATGGAGGGCCAGTGACATAATTACCCCCTTAACCCACGTTGCTTGTGTTTACAATGGCCCAAAAGTGGAGAGCTAATGCTCTAGGAGGCTCATTTAAATTAGTTGTGCTAATGCCAAAAACTGTAAAGGAGATGACTCAACTGCCCAGGGAAACATAAAAGGATGGGGACACACAAACAAATCAAAGAAACACAAATGAATACACAAAATACAAACCTAGGCTAACTAAACAAAAAACAAACTCGGCCCAACCGGGCTGTATGAACTGGTCCTGGTAGCTGTGCACATGGAAAACTTCCAATGTACAAACTAAGTGCCAGGGACCACTTCAACTGCTCTCCCCTCCATTTCTCATGACCAGCACCACAAAACATGCGGCCAACGGAAACGGGGGTAATGCATTTGTTTATTATGTGCAGAGTACCGCATAAAGCAAATGCCGACAGATGTGTGGTCGATCAGAGAAAAACTTGCACTGGCTAGTTCTGTCATGCGAAGTGGAGATCAAAATTGGTGAATACTGTTACACTTTTAATGCTTTCTGAAAGTTAGGATCTGTCACTATTCAGAATTTAAATGACTTTTAATGCATTTTATGTGTGCATTTTTTACTAAGTGCATGAATTGTAGTTAGAGGCTTGTGAACTGTTGTGAATTATATGGTACATTGTAATATAGACAGTGCATTTGTGTATGATGTGCATTCATTGTATGACACGTAGAATTTGGTTAATCAATTGTAGCTCAATAAAACAGCAGTTGTAACTTGTACGAAGTCAGATGTTTGGTGAAAGTACATGCTGCATTATTTTACTGTTTTAGGGTTTCTGTCAGCAGAGCAATTAGACCGTTTGGAAATCCAGGACGTCCAGATGACTGGTTTTCACAAAAAGTATGTATTTAATATTCTATATTCACTTGGTTTGCTGATTGTTTCTGAACTCTGTGTTTTGTTTGATTTAACTTGTCTGTAAGTAGCTAAATACCTTGGCAAAGTTTGTTTACTATTTGTGATGCAGATTGAAATTGTTAATATATGTAATTGTTGTTTGTACAGAACTGTGCATTGCAGTACTCAGCTTTGTTGGAAAAGGTTGAAACTCCAAGGTCTGTATAATGTTGCAGTAATAGACCCCTCAGCTGCTGAATTTTGCCACCTTTACCAAAAAATAATTGCTGACCGAAAATTTGCCGAAAAATGCAGCTAGATGGAAATCGCAGTGAGGGGTGTTGTTTCCTTTGGTCGGAGAGTCACAGTGCCCTTTCCCACGATGTATATCAAGGTCTGCTTATGCTCTGGTTTTGAGGATATATGCCTGTGTCATTGCTGTTGGTGGATGGAGGGATGGATGCAAACAGTTATGTAACCTGCCCAACACACTTTTGTTCTGTTGTCGGCCATCAGTCCAACACTAGAAATTTGAACACTGGTTATGACATGTCAAAACCGATGATTAATTTTATTACCATGGAGAACGAGTGTGAGGCGTTGCCAGGTGTTGCCTACCCCGGAGTCCGGGACAACTGCAGCACCTTAAATACCAAAACCCGGATATGATGATGATGATGATGATGATGATGACCAGTCACCAGATAGTTTGTTATTGAGTCACAACCATAATTAAGGTCAAAGTTAGCATTTTTTGACAAGGCTGTAATTTGGTGGTGATTATCACATCTGAAGAGGAGTTTATGAATGCAGCCAATGTTGATTGTTTGCATTTTTGACATAAACCAGAAATGATGGTGTGTGTATAGCATGTATGCAACACGTTGGTTACGGTAATCAGTAGATTTACATTTGTTAGTCTAATTTTTCCGAAAGGAGGGGATTACCATTTGATGCTGAATTGAACAACGATTACTTGTTATCATTTTTCATTTTTATCTCCCAAATACCAGCCGCATAGCTTATAGCGTCGTAGCTGGTATTCTTTCACTGCATATGTGTGTGTGTGTCGTGTATTTGTGTGTTTGTGTAGATCCCTCAGCTGCAGAATTTTGCCATGTTTGCCGAAAAGAATTGCATGCTGAAAAGCCACCCATAAATGTGACTAAAATCCACCTAAAAGTCCTCTAGCTGGCCAAATATGAGACAAAATTCAGCTGAATGGTCTGCATTAAACACAGCATCTGTAGCATTATTCTGATGATGCTGCCTATATTTTAGCATTAGAAGTTTGAAGATTTTAAATTTTTGAAAAACACCTGCAAGTGGGTCAGGCATGGAAGGCCATTATACTGTAATTAAAATGATTTACCTTGTGATTTATCTGATTGTGATGCATATTCCACTTATGTGTGTACACAGGCGTAAGAGAGGTGAGCGTGATGTAGCCGACACTCCAGGAGACGTCATTGTTAGAAAACTGACAGTTGAACGTATTGAAGAATTGAAACGAATAATACAGGAAGAGAAATCCAAATACAGGTACCCACAGAGCAGTATTTGACTTACTATTGCTATTTGTTAATAGTATTTCATTACGGTACTTGTTTTGATTATAATTTCATTTCCTTTACTTTCCCTTCAGTACTTTAACACTGTATGTTGGGCAACAGGAAGGGCGTCTGCCATCCGGCCTGTTAAAGGCTTGGTCTTGGTATCTTGGGAGATGACTATTGGACTGGAGCTTTTCTTATCTAGCTCCAGTTGTCACCACCACCTCCGTCCTCCTTTGCTCCAATAAAATCCAGAATGGAGATTATGGTACTGGCTTACCCATGTTGTCATGGAAAATGGCAGTTAAACGAGTGTAGATGAGTGTCATCATTACCTTTAGTCAAATCATGTTTACTATCATGTTATCATTTAATTCATTCTGTTATAACTTTTATTATCTCTCTTAGAATGACTTTTGTTGTAATGATATTAGTGAAGGCTTTTCATTTTCTTAGTCATTTTCTTTGTCGTTAATGATTTAGCACTGGATTTCTTTCATGTGGTATTTAAATTTTGTGCACTTCCTTGTCGGATGCTTTGGTTATGCCACCTGTGATGTGGGAGTTATTGTGGAGCATTGGAGCATTTTAGGCCAAATATTTGTCCTTAAACCACCAATGACTTGTGAGCTGATAGTGGAAATTGTTCCTAGGTTGCCCACAAGCACTGGTGGGTAGGTCTCATTCATGAAATAGACATCAGAAGGCATCTTTGTGCTCTGATGTGTTAGTGTGAAATGTGTAGAAGCCTAAAACAAGATCTGGAGATGGTAAGATCAGGACAGATGGATCACAAGATCAAAGAACTTTGGGAGAAAATGCAGTCGTAAGTAATGTTCTAATAAGCTACGTTCTGTATATCAGTCTTACATTGACTGAACTGTTAAATAATATAATGTGTGTTGTGATGTAGTTTTGCAAAGTACGAATATGCACGTTAACAGCAATATTGTCAGTGCTTCAAATCATAACTTAAACTAAATTGGAAATGTCTCTTAAATTTAGAGCAAATCGTTTTGAAGAAAATAAACATTCACTGTTAAAACTGTATATGTTTGCTTTGATTTTTATGCCGTAGTTTAAGAAGCAGAATGCATTCTGACTGGAATTGTTTTTGAGAATGTTGAAACGCTGTTGTAATATAATATGCAAACTAGTTGGCACATTGTGACAGCGAGAAATCGGCTGCCAAGGAAGCAGCAGCAAAGAAAGCAGCTGAAGAAAAAGCGGCCAGAGAACTTGGTCTGTTTTTATCTCATGTTTGCATGTTTATTTTTATGGAGTCCTGTAATGGAGTTGTGGTTAGGGTGTTGAGCTGCAGTCAACAGGTCACGGGTTCAAATCCCAGCCACTACCGCACTACCTGGTGCAATCCTGGACAAGTTGATATCACACATGTTCCTCTGTCACAAAGCAGTATAATTGGTACTAGTCAATGTGGGTGGTGACGCTTGGCAGCCACAGTTGGCCAACTAAAGTCATTGTGATTTTAGTCGCCAGTTTAAATCATGATTAAAAGTAGATGATTTTTTTGTCAGAAAAATCATATGATTTAAATCACAACAGTCTGTATATTTTACACACCCGTTTTTACACATAAAATTATTCAACACAAGCACGTGTACTATTTGAAATTGTTCCAGTATTCATTTATTTATTGATTACTTATTTAATGAGATAGCACTTTGTTCTGAACATATGAAACAATAAATATTATACGAGTTATAAAATTCATGAGTTCCTGCGACTGCATTCACACCTCAAACATGGCAGTGAGAGTACAGTTCAAATTTTAATATTTTTCTAACTGATTTCACTGGTTCAGGAACTTATAGGAAGACAAATTTAGCTATTTTATCAGTGCAGGTGCCCCGTGCGGGCTCCGGGGTTGTAAGAATAGACTGCTCCATTTCCTGGCCGTATATTGTACAAGGCGACTAAACCAGGTCTAGTTTATGTTTTATATCTTAACATTTGTTATACTGTATTGTTGTTTATTAGGGCCCCTTTTTACGTATCATTAGTTTTCGTTGCTATATGTTGTCTTTTTGTTGTTCTGGTTAAGTTATCAGTACTTGCCAAGTGATTGGCTAGAAAGACTCCTCTGAAGAACTCTAATCGTGGCGAGGGGATCGTCTCCAGAAAGCCCAGGCAGAAGAGTGCACATGATTTTCTTGGTTTATTGTATTGCTTCATTGTTTTATTATGTATTTTTGTTGTCTCCTGCCCCTACATGATATATTTTCCTACTTATGGCGCAATATAGCCTATTTGTGCTGAAAGTGCCATTAAACCCCAAGCAAACAAACAAACAAAATTAGCATGCGTTATACTGTATTGTTGTTTATTAGGGTCCCTTTTTTATGTATTGTTAATTTTAGTTGGTATGTGTTCTGTCTGTTGGTTGTTCTAGTTAAGTTGTCATTACTTGCCAAGTAATTGGCTAGAAAGCCCCCTTGAAGGGATCTTCTCCATAAAGCCCAGGCTGAAGAGTTTATTGTATTCTTTTGTTGTTTTATTGCATGATATTTGTGTTGTCCCCCGGCCCTACGTGATACATTTCCTACTTCTGTGACATGAATGATATAGCGTATTTGTGCTGAAAGTGCCGTAAAACACCAACTAACTAACTATCAGTGCAGGTTGTGTTGAGATTTTATCAAAATTATACATACAGGATCACAGTCTTTACCAGGCATGCTATGATACAATTTGCAAATTATGGAACATAACTGAAGTCTGCTCTTAATGTCAGACATTCATATTTTGTCTAGTCACTCTGAGTCACATCAATAGGTAAACAAGCAACAGTCAGTCACAATTTTCTGCACCTTAGCTGCTCACCTCAAGTACTAACTGCAGTTATAATAGCAAAAAATCAACTAGCAGTTCAAAAATTCAAAATATCTGATTTAAAGCAAAAAATCTAATTTTCACTATTTTTTCCAACCCTGTTTGAACTGGGGAGGTAACAGTGGGCTTGGCAGATAGTAATGGCAGCCTGCTGCTGGGTTTATGGCTGCAGTCACTTGCAGGCTGACTGCCAAGGACCAGGATCAGCTCCTGGGACCCCTGCATTTGAATATGGGAGGAATTTCCTTCCAGTAGAAGGCTATATTAAACGTTGTGCAGTGCACCTGTCTGTCCATTTATCTGTCCATCTATACAGCCAGCCACTGTTAGCTTGAGAACAGAAGGTATTGCAGTTTGGTGTACAGGTTACCCATGATGTGTAATTGACAGTGCTGTTTTATTGTCAAAGACCAAGGTCACCATACTGCACAGAGCTGAGATGGGGAAAATGCTTTTTAAACTGGTGACTGTGAAACAGCATTCCAGTGAACTTGGTGTTATTATGACTTGTGACTTGTTAAAGTTTCTATCTGTTTTAGAAGTGATATGTGCTGCTTTCAAACATCTCGAAACATACAGTATTAAACTTTGTGATTTGTCATTCTGGATATCTTGCCACTCGTATCTTAGTTGAAAACTGTTGGGGTTGGTCAGTTGTCCATTATTGTTTTGCATATTTGGTAGCAAACAACTTAATGACAACTGAGAGTGTTGTTCGTTATCCACTTCTGTATATCACAGAATGTTGAATATTTCCAAAATTATGCTATTAGTTTATTAGAATGATTGCGGATTATTACAACACTTGCTTGTGGGCTGCAGCGAAGGCACTGGCTGCAAAGCACAAAAAGCCGATGCTGCCGAAGAGAATATTGATACCACAGTCGGACCACGAAGACTCCACACAGGACTCAGTCAGTGAAGGCATCGCTAATGTGAGGCATACTTCTTTACTGCCTTACACTTTAAGTTTTAATGTAGTGTGTGCATTTGATAATGATACAGTGGCAGCTTAACCCTTGCCCCGTTCCCATCCCCAAAATATATATGTATTATTCTCACAGTATTCCATTTTATTCCAGTATTCAAATTTGTTTTCACTCAAAATTTGTAAACTACTGATCACTATTTGTGAGTGATCACGGTATATATACTACTGCTGTATTCAATGTTTTCATGGCCTGTTTTTCCAGAGATCACTCCAGGTTAGGCCAGGACCATGTAGAAAGTCTCCCAAAGAAACACCTTCGGGGAATAGTCATGCAAGATAATGATATACATGATGTGCATATATGTATGCTGTTAATATGCTTGTAGTGACAAAAGAAACTTTATTCGAAACGAGTTACTCACTGAGACATCTTTGTTGGCATGTGCCTTTAATGTTTTGACACTGTTGGTTTGGTGACTATAGAGGCCTGCATGGGGTTACATAATATTCCAAACCCAACCTATATGTAACCTGCTTATCCCCAATCCCATCCCAAACCCATGTTTGTAATTCAGTCTATTTACGTAATACTACTAGTAGTGGTTGTAAATGACTGCATCAGAAACCTATACAAAAGCCCGTTTATTAGTGGTGTTTACTGCTTAATGCTTATCAGCTGATAATGAAAATGCATAGGGCTATCAACTCCGTAGGACATGACCTCCAGCTCCTGCATGCAGTCTGTCGCAAACCTGTTGTTTTCCCGTGACTTATAAACCCCTGCCCACATGGATGCAAACCTGCGGGTACCCATGAATACCTGCAATTCCCACCAACGTGTGTCCCATGCAGTCCTCTAGGTGGCAGTAAGTGCGTCTGGCCTGTAAATTAAACGTCCCATTCCATCAGTGCCTAAGGTGTCTTCAGAAGATCATAGAAGGACCTGGTCAGTCGTGGAGAACACAGAAATTAGGCCAGTTAAATGAAGATGAATGAGTATGTGTGCTGTTGGGATGACCAGCAGTGTGGTGTTTGCTGCTGTTTGAATCAGGAGGACAGCAACCAGTCGTTTGTGTCGGCAGCAATGACTCCCGGTCCTTCATGGTCAGCCGAACCTGTTGCATCTGCATCGACTCCGTCATCTCCGCTACTTTCCCTGCTGCTGTCCAACGCATCTAAACTGCCCGCGGATGCTGCAAGTTCCTCCCCGGTGAAGAATCCCGAACCGATTGGAATCTGCTCTGAAACGGCCATTGCTGGTGATATAAAAGAGGTTCGTGCTTGTTGTTCAGATTTGTAGTCTAGCTTTGTTAGTAAAACACCTTAGGTGGTATTTTTGTGTGTTTTGAGCTACTGTGTTTTTATAAGTCATTTACAGTGTCAACAGATATGAATGAAAACATGGAATTGTAAACTGTCAGGTGCGATACAGTACAGTACTGTTCTACAGCATATTTTACAGGCTTGTAGTACTGAAGTCTAGACGTGGAGTCAGCACCAGTGCAAGTAGTTGACTGCAAAGAGTCATCTCCAAAATGACCTATAATGTGTTGATGGGGACGTTAAACCCTACTCACTCACTCACTCACCCCAGATGTGGAATCAAGTCTGGTACTTCAGTCCTTTTTTTCTGGACTTGGACTTGAGCTGAAAGGACTTTGACTTGCTGATGATGGATTTGGACCTGGTAGCATGTCACTTTACAAGTCCACTTCCTAGATTTCTGGAAGGGAACTAGCTGTATATGGGTAGGTGTGGATTAACAGTCACCAACTGCATGTCTAGTTAGCTTCCACTCTACTGCTTTTAAAATAATTTAAAACCGTTATAAAAAAACCTAGATTCAGAGCTGAGGCTGTCAGACTTGGACTTGGTGTTTGATGCTGATGGACTTGCATTTGCACTTGGCTGTTGTGAGACTTGTTACAAGTCTGATATGTTAATTAGACATCTGTCACCATTCAGGCTATGAATAGTTTTTTTTCTGTTTTTCTTTTTGACTTAATTAGAAAATAGTACTTTTTGGATTTTGTTTAACCGGCTTATTTTTCTGGAGATCACTTCAGGTTAGAGATTGCTGATGTGAGATTTGTTCAGGGTTGGTGCCTTTCTTTTGCCTAACCAGCAATGTCAAAGCACTGAAGGGATACTTATTCAGATGATAATGCTGGATAAGTTTGTCCATGAATTCATCATAAGTTACTGGCAGCACCGAGCATGCTTGTAAGAGACTGGCCCAATTGGAAAGCACTGTTTTGTAAAATTATAATAACGTGCTAGCTGTTTGGCATTAATATGAAATTTGTATTACTCACTGCTTAGGTGATGAGATTTTTGTCCATTGTATTATTTTGTAGAAAGCAATTGTGATTTTTGCTTGATGGCAGGAGCTGGATAAAGACAGTAATGCTGGAATACTTATGGAAACCGGCTCGGATGCTGTTGTATGCTTGGAGGAGACAGTTGATGCCAGTGGCACCATCGATGTTTCGTCTGCTGATTTATCTAATGCTGCTGCTGCTAGTGTGAGAGATGATGGGTTAAAATTGGAGCAAGCATCAGTTGTGGATACAGTTCAACAAACAGGTACTGTGAAATTGACCAGCATAATATTGTTCAGTATATTTATCACCATTTTTACTGGCTATTGACTGTCAATGAATGTGATGCATTTTACGTTCGCACGACTGCATGATTTTTACATCAATGGTGCCTTTGCTTTGTTTAGCTTGAGAGACTACTCAGATATCACAGTCAGAGGAGGGTCGTATATCGTGGCAGTCATCTTGGTCCCGCATAATATTGTTAATTTTTTGTTTATGTGTTAACAGTAGACAGCTTATCATTGGTGACGACTCCCAGTCAGGAGACAGCTATGGTTACACCAACCAAGCACAAGACTGAAGTGGATGCAGAAGATGAAGAAAAGCGCCACGAGGTCAAGTCACCAAACCTCAAAACAAGTCAGGTCGAAACAAAAGAAGACGTTCTTTCTGTAAGCACAGTCCGTTTTGTGTTGAGCTGTGCTTTATGTGTATAACTGAACCAGAAAGTTGTGATGTCTTGTCACTTTTCTTCTGTTGTCGCTACTGAATGTCATTAAGCTTCTTTCTTTCCTTTTTACTGCGCAATGCAGATATGCATAGCGCGTACTTGCTACGGCGACGTGGCTGGGTGTCCATCACATGCCGGTATTGTATCAAAACGGCTAAACCTATCTTAAAACTTTTTCGACCATCTGGTAGCCCCATCATTCTAGTTCCTTCTGACCCCTGCGCCGATACCCGATTCCAAGGGAACCCTTCAGCGGGGGCGTTAAATACACAGGAGCTGGGAAAAATTGGCTATTTTTGTACGATTTTAGACGGAAATTGCCGTTTATCTCGGAAACGGTGCGAGATAGGCCAATGGTTACTATGGAACTTTAATAGGAAGTCATGGGTGCCAGATTGAATGGTATAATTTTCAGTGACCTTGAGTGACCCCTAACCCGGGTTCCAAGGTCACTGTATACTTAGAAATCGAATATCTCAAAAACGGTGCATTTTAGGGACAAAGTTATTAAAGAACACTAATAGGAAACTATACACGATCTACCGAATGGTACCACTTTCAATGACCTTGAGTGACCTCTGACCCTAATTTGAAGGTCACGACATTTTTCGACACTGAATATCTCAGAAACGACACGAGAATGTCAATAGGAAGTCATATGCGCTCTATCACATGGTGACATTTCCAATGACCTTGACGGTCCCCTAACACAGTTTTCAAGGTTGCGTCATTTTTGAAGTCGAATGTCTCAGATACCGTGCATTTTACGCACAGTATTTCTATAGAACACTAATAGGAAACCACACCAAATCTGTAGAATCGTACCACTTTCAATGACCTTGAGTGACCTCTGACCCGGATTTCAAGGTCACGACATTTTTGAAGTCGAATATCGTAAAAACGGTGCATCTTAAAGACAAGGTGGCGGTTTAGTGTAGCGGTAACGCGTTGGTCTCGATCAATGCAGTTGCTCTACATTGAGCCTGGTTAGTACTCGTATGGGTGACTGCCTTTGGGCAGGTAAACTATCTCATTACCTAACCAGCCACCCAGGCCAACTCAGCCTGGCCATCCCTCCGTGGGTAGGCGCAATGAGTACTGGCGATCGTTACGGCCACCGTTATGGAAGAAAATGGCGAGTTCTGCATAGCAGTAGCCCCTGCGACCAGGACTGCTGTTATATTGACCCAGTTGGTTAAAGGTGCTGGCTGTTATATTGAGCCGGCCATCCGGCCAATCTAGTTCATATACTGGCTTAATTGGGTTTAACCCTCACCAGCTCAAAGCGCTAAAAAGGGGATGAGCTCCACGCAATGGACCTAGTGTCTATGCGAAATCTTCTTCTTCTTAAAGACAAAGTTACTATTGCACAATAGGAAACTATATCTAACATATGGAATGGTACTATGTTTGGTGACCTTGACTGACCTATAAACGCATCGCGCAGGTTTGTCAGCCATAGCTGAGTTTCTTGTTCCTTCTTACGAGAAATTTGAAGAAAAGGAAGACAATTTGGTGCAAAGTAAATGTAGAAGACTGATCAGGAATATTGGGAATGACAGTTATGGTTGTGTAGGTTAAAATTATGTCCTGTCATTTCTTAATCCAACCCACTTTGGGTCTCCTGGAAAAAGGACAGTTCTGAATGCTGTTTCATGGGCTAAGATGTTTGATTGCATCTGGTAGTGGCTCGCCCACATTGTCTTGGATAAAGGGTCATAAAGTAGTAGTAGTTACTGTTGCTGCTACTATCATTGTTGTTATCATCTTGCTGTCTATATTCTTATCACTTCTTGATATTTGTCATTGTTCTGGAAGGTGGAAGCAGTTGTTGCTAAAGATACGTTGCCGATCCGCAAGCCGTCAACGTCTGTTGAGGAGTCTGAAGAGATAGCAGCATCACCTGCCAGCAGTGTTCTGTCGGCCGAACAAGCACCTGTTCCCAGCAAACCTGTGACACCATCAGCGAGGGGTGGACGAGGTATACAGTGACTGTCATTCATCTGTTAATACTAACTGATAACCTGTCAGACTGTTAACACATCATCATCATCATCATCATCAGATCGCGTAGACAGCAGAGGTCCGTTGCGTCAACCCAGAGTGGCCACGACGACGAGCCTTGGACCATTCAGCACGAATGCTGAAGGGTGTACCGTC
>Ga0049107_10000369_pt1 | contig 13068 bp, 13 predicted proteins | sample WorMetilPIANOSA1_FD_61187 | JGI IMG/M metagenome (GOLD analysis project Ga0049107, IMG submission 61187) | Marine gutless worms symbiont microbial communities from Max Planck institute for Marine Microbiology, Germany - Olavius ilvae PIANOSA.1 | ecosystem: Host-associated > Annelida > Digestive...
CACAGACCATTCGAAATCGGTCAGTTCGTACTGGCACATCGCAAGCTCCCATCGTTTGGAAGCTTGAATCAGATCACCGCCGATTCGGGAATCCCATTTATGGGTTCATGACCTAGTCCGAGGCTGTGGAAGTGGGTCTTCGGTCCCTGCGGTCCCGCCGGCTGACGGGTGAGGGCGAATTTGCCGGCCACGGCCGGGTTCTGCGCGGGATCGTTCAGCTCAGTCACCGCGGCGTTCCACTGGACCATGAACGCGACCTGGCCGGAGCCGAACGCGCCGTTCGCCTCGCCGTACTCGAAACTGCTGCTGGCGCCGGGCGTCGCACGGTTGTCGACGATCGTCTTGTAGAGTTCCAGGCCGCGTCGAAAGGCGTCGTTGTTGACGGTGACCTTGCCGGCACCGTCGCGCCAGTCGCCGCCATGGCTCGCCGCGGTCGACTGCCACAGCATGATGTTGAACAGCAGGTTCTTCAGCTGCAGGACGGTGCCGAACCGGGTCGGGCTGTCCGGGTTGATCGACCGCGTGAAGAACAGGGCCGACGCCGTGTAGTCGTCCCACGTCCACTCCGACGGCGGCTTCGGCGACAGGCGCTTGCCCAGGCGTTCCTCGGAGATGCTCTCGTAGCGTGCCTGCCAGTCGGGATCGCTCAGCAGACGTCCGATATAGTCCTCGCGGTAGTACAGGAAGTGCAGGCTCAGATCGTTCGGCACGCCATAGACGTGGCCATCGAATGTCTGCGTCGCGATCGCGTTCGGCGGAAAGATCTTGAACACCTCGTCGTCGACGAGGTCGTCGATCGGATCCATGAACGGGGCGTAGCGGCCGATGTCGTAGGTCGACGTCAGCATGACGTCGAACTCCTTCGAGCCCGCCGCCGCGTCCGCCAGCATCTTCTCCTTGAAGCCCTGGCGGCTGAAGTAGATGGCCTCAGCCTGGTTGCCGTCCACCTTGCCCTGGGTGTCGTTGTACAGCTCGATGACCGCGCGCAGCGCCTTCTCCGGGTCACCGCCGGGCCAGGCGAGAATCGTGATGTCCGCGCTGGCCTGACTCGCGATGGCCGTCGCCAGTAGGGCGGCGCTGCAGCCGACGAGTTGCCGGCGAAGCCTCTGCCACCCGGGCACGCCGCATTCGTGCCAGATCCTCATGACCGCCTCCTCCTTGTTTGTATTGTCGAGTTTCCCCGCAATCGAGCGCGGACGGCCAGCGTTTTGAGTCCGGCTGTCCGGCATCGTGAAACTATCGGTTGTGGAATTTCTTGTCAATATCGGACCGCGATGATAAAAAAAAGTTTCAGCGTGCAAATCCAGTGCGACAGGTACCGATGGCTCCCAACGTCCTCGTTCAGCTTCAGACCAACGGCAGCAGCCTCAGCCCGGCGCTGGCGCGCATCGCGGCGTATGTCGGTGCCCACCCCGAGGACGTCATGTATCAGACGGTCACGGAGCTGGGCGACAGGTCCGGCGCCAGCGAGGCGAGCGTCATCCGGCTCTGCCGCGATCTCGGCTTCGGCAGCTATGCCGAGTTCAAGATGGCGCTGGCGATCGAGGTCACGAAAGCGAAGCCCACCCAGCAGGCACACCAGGCCCCCGACAACGGGCCGATTGCGGCGACGGTCCGGCTGGGCGTGTCGGCGCTCGAGAACACCGAGAAGCTGCTCGACCCGGGGCGGATCGAGGCGACGGTCGCGGCGCTGGCGCAGGCGCATCGGATCGAGCTGTTCGGGGTCGGCGCGTCGGCGATCATCGCCCAGTACGCCGCCTATAAGTTCCTGCGGCTGGGCCTGAACGCCCACGCCCGCGAAGACCCGCATCTCGCCGCGATGATGGCCGTCAAGCTGACCGAGCGCGACGTCGCCGTCGCCGTCTCGAGCAGCGGCTCCACCATCGACACGGTGCGCGCCGCGAAGCTGGCGAAGACGTCGGGCGCCCATGTCGTGGTCGTCACCAATCGCAAGCGCAGCCCGCTGTCCAAGCTGGCCGACACGGTGCTGGTCGCGGCTTCGTCCGAGACGCCGCTGACCGGCGGCGCCTTTGCGTCCAAGGTCGGGCAACTCCTGCTGTTCGAGGTCCTCTACGGCGCCCTGGCCGATCGCGACGTCGACTTCGAGCGGGCGATCACCGAGACCGCCGAGGCGATCAGCGATCGCAGCTACTGAGAAAGTGACGATGAGCGAAGCGACGGCTCTACCGTACGACCTGTCGGTCGAGCATCGGCCGGTCGGCGACTTCTTCGCGCAGCCCACGACGCCGGAGGAATGGGCGGCATACAGGCTGTCGGCCGAACAGGTCGCCTTCTTCGAGCACCACGGCTACCTGTCGGGGATCCGGATCCTGAGCGACGCGCAGGTCGACGCGCTGAGCGACGAACTGGACCAGCTTGTCGACCCGGGTCATCCCTTGAACCACCTCTTCTACGAATATCACAGCAACGAGGCCATCGATCCGGGCCAGGTGCTGTTTCATGCGTTGGGGGCTTGGCGCATCGGTCGCGCGTTTCACGACCTCCTGTGGGCGCCGGCGTTCCGGATGGCGGCGTTTCAGTTGCTGGGCGGTCCGTTTCGTCAGTTCCACGACCAGCTGTTCTGCAAGCCGGCCGGGCACGGGGGCGTCGTCGCCTGGCACCAGGACTTCTCGTACTGGACCTGGACCCGGCCCATGGCCCACCTGTCGTGCTGGATCGGCCTCGACGACGCCACCACGGAGAACGGCTGCCTGTGGTACGTGCCCGGGAGCCATGGCTGGGGACTGCTGCCCGTCACGGGTCTCACGGGCGACATGGACGCCGTCCGCACGGTGCTGGACCCGGCCCAGATCGCCGCCTTCGAGCGCCGCGTGCCGAACCAGCTCAAGCGCGGCGAAGCCAGCTTCCACCATCCCCTGATGATGCACGGCTCCTACGAGAACCGGTCGGACCGGCAACGCCGCGCCACCGTCATCAATGTCCTGGGCGACGGCGTCCGCTCCAACGTCGAGGCCATGGCCGACACCATGGGCTTCGAGGTTCCGCCGCAGGACGCGCCGATGGCGGGACAGTTCTACCCGCTGCTGTTCGATCCGGCGCGGGATTTGGGGGCAGCCGCGGCCGACGTGCCGACGGCCCCGCAGTCCTAGCGGCCGAAGGCCGCCCACGAGCAGGCACCTGGCCCGCGCCGTCGCGCGCCGTCAAATTCGCCGCGGCATCTCACGGCTCTTCAGCCCGGGACGGTTGCATGCCGGAAAGGGCCCGGAGCCCGAACAGGCCGAGCCCGACCAGCGCCACATAGATCGCCACCATCGCGGCGATACCGGCCATCAGGCTGGCGTCGTGCATCGAATCGATGATCACCACCGTCGCCCAGTTTGGGGCGGCGGCCAGGAGCGCAAGTGCCGCCAACACGCCGCACCCCGCGGCCATGTTGGGCAATGTGTCCCTTCCCCGCTGGATCTCGATCACCCCCGCGGCGGCGAAAAACAGCAGCAATGTCGCGAATCCCCAGCCGATTTCGGCAATCAGGGACCAGGCAAAACCGCGATGAGACAGGTTGAATATGGACAGACTGTTGTAGACCAGGAATGTCTCCAGCACATAAGTGGGGTCTTTCGCAAGAAACTCGAAGAACGCACCGCGCAGGTATCTTTCTACGTGCGTGTTCCTTAGGTACCCGTCGTCGCGAAACGCGCTCTTGTCATCGCTCAAGCCGTGACGATCCATGTAGGCCTGCACCGCGGCAAGCGCCGGTCCGTCGCCGGTCGTGCCGCCATGCAGCGCGGCGGATTTCCGCTGCCAGTCGGGGTGGTGCTGCAAGGAGTAGTAGACGGACGACCAGAAGCCGTGGTTTCGCGTCCAGCCCTGTTCGGCCAGGCGGGGGTCGGAACTGAGCCCCACGAAGATCGCCGCCGCGAGCGTCAGCGCCACGACCATTCCTCCCGGCCAGCATCGGATCAGGGCGTCGCGCCGTCGCGAGACGGCCCAGAGGACAATGCAAAAGAGCGTCAGCGCAATCACCGTCCAGAAGGCAGAAGTGCGCAGGTTCGCCGCGAAGACCATGAGCGCCGCCTGCGGCAAGGCCAGCGAAAAAGCCATCACCGATGGCCGGGCCCGGCAGAGAAGCAGCAGAGTGAGATGCAGCACGGGGACGATGGCGAGCGTGGTCAGGAATCGCGGGTTGGTGACACTCTCCAACGACCAGGCGTCCAACAGGTCCAACGCAACGAATTGGTTCAGCGTGTAGTGGAACAGATAGAGAATGAGAAGACTGAACAGGCTGTTGTTAAAACATATAATGAATACTAATGACGACATGGATAGCAGCAAGAAATACAGATAGTAAGGCGAGCCGATTTCCTTTCCGAATACCTGGAAAGCCAAATCCACAAAATCCATGTATCCGCTGTCGAAGCCCCAGCCTAGCCCCACCACCTTCTCGGACGGCGCGGCCGGCGATTGCGCGAAGATCGCCCCAAGTTGCTCATTCAGGAAGTCTGTATCGCGCAAGAGATCGGGAAGACGGTCGCCCGAACGCGCCAGGGATTCCTGATCATAGAAGAGGCCGGCGGCCTTCATTCCTTCCAGCGCGGCGCGATTGCACGCGTACCGGCCCGTGTCGTATTTCTCCACGCTGAGCACGCCGCAGACCGCGTTCCAGAACGCCCCGTGACCGCCCATCGTGACGAAGCTGTCGTGGCCCCGCACGAGCCCCGTACGGTAGGTGTCGAGGAGCAGGATCAGGGTCGCCGCAATGAGCAGGGCTTTCGCGCCGGCGACCGCCAGGCGACGCGCCCGGTCGCCGGACAGCGCGAGTCCCGGACTACGGTGCGCCCGAGCATCGCCAGAAGTCGCCCTCCGGCGCGCAGTCGACGCCGAGGATGAGTAGGTCAAGGAGGTTGGGTCCCGCGTCTCCGCTGCCCCATCCCGATTCAGGGCCAAACAGCCTCTCGGCGTCGCCGCGAGCGATCCGCAGCGTCAGGGCGACTCGTTTTTCCGGGTCGGTGGCCCACGCAGCCTCACCGGTCAGTGTGGCGACATCCAGTCTCAATGCGATGTCCTCGACGCGCAGCCCCGCCGCCGAGGCTTCGATCCGGGCGTCGAGCAAGAATGGCCGGTCGAGCCATTCGGGGATGCCGAGCGCGCGATCGTGTCCGGCCAGCCTGGACAGGAGATTGCCGAGATTCACGCCGGTGACGCTGAGCTGCCCGGTCACGCCGGGCGCCGTGGTGACGTCGCGCAGCGCGCCGGAGAATTGCGCCGAATAGAAACCTTCCGGCGGCTCGACGCGGAAACCGATGGGGATCGTACCCTCGAGGGACACGTCCCCGAGCGACGATTGGAATGCCATCGACACGCCGCGCAGGGTCAGGCGGCCGGTCGCGTCGAACGGTCCGACGGGCGACGCGGCGTCCACCCGGAGGTGGAGGTTTCTCACGCTTTCAGCTTGCCCGGTGAGGCCGTTCCGATAGGACAGCGAGCCGTTGAGTACGTGGAGGCGCGCGATATGGATGCGACGCGCCAGCGACAGAACGCCATGCGCGCCGCCAAGGGTCATGCCGCGCGGTGGCGACGCGGCATCGGCCGGCGTCGCGGCGGCCAGCGCCGGGCCGCCGAACAGATCGCGCGCACGCCATCGTGCTGGGGGCGCGCTGGGTCGTCGCCCATCGATCCGCCGTTCCTGCCCTTGCCAGAGCCCAGTTCGCGCGCCCGTCGGCGAGCCGCTCGAGCGCGATCACCGGTTCGATCAACGCGACATCGGCGACTTCGATACGACCCAATAGCAATGGTGCCAGGCGCGCGCTCACGCGAAGCGAGCGAAGCCGCGCCATCTCGGGTGCCGACGCGCCCTCGACATTGGCCAGCCGCACCCGATCCGCCGAGAGCCAAGGACTGGGCAAGAGCGCGACGCTCAAGCCGCCCTCGAATGCCAGCTCCCGGCCGATAATCCGGCGGACCGCGTCCGCGACGTGTCGGTCCCAGTCGACAAGGCTCGGGACCACCAGGACAGTGGTCAACACGGCCGCAACGCCCCCGAAGAGAGCGAACAGTGGACGTCGCATGCCAATCCCCGGCTCTTCGCGCCATGATCGCACCGGCCGCCCAACGGGGCAACGCGGCGAAATCGCGTCGGCGAGGCGAGGCAGGCATGGGCGCTTGGCGAGCGCGCCAGCGGGCGCGCGCCTGACCGCACCCGTCAGCGCGTTGGCGCAGCGCCCGCCCAAGTGCCGCTCGCATTCGTCGTCGCGGGAACCGAGGCGGCACACGCCTTGCGCTGGAACCGTTAACACTTATGTGCTAACCAACCGGCCCGCTGCTGGGGGATCGTCTAACGGTAGGACAGCGGACTCTGACTCCGTCAATCCTGGTTCGAATCCAGGTCCCCCAGCCAGCCTCTCGGACATTCCGGCACATCCAGTGGTAGACGCCGCGTGGGATCGACGCTGGCGGCACGGCTGCCGGTGTCTGTTCCTAGCCAACAGGCGACATTCCGGTGGTTGCCGAGCACTACAAATTTCTCGACCGCTCAAGCTCGGGTGCGCTCCCAACCCTGGGACCACGCATGTAGGACTGCCTCGCTGCAATCCTTGCGGCCGACATCGTCGGCCAGACTCACGCCGCCAGGCGCCCCGGAATCAACCCAAAATCATTGTGCCTAGAAGCGGGCAATGGGCGTGCTAAGCTGCTGGGCGTTCATCATGAAGCCGCATGAAGGAGCTTCATGATCCGTGGGATGCGCCTGGCGCAGCCTGCTTCTCGCAAAGAAAAAATGTATGATGGGGAGGGAATGTTGATGCGACGAACTACGCTGGCCAGCCTGGCAGCGGCAGCGACGTTGATCGTCGGCGGTGCCGCACTTGCAGATACAATCAAGCCGCAGATGGGACAGTCGGCCGACCTCGTGCTGCTGCCGAAGTTTCTGGGGATTCTGCCCTTCGATCAGGCCAACCAGGGAGCTCAGGAAGCCCATACGGAGTTGGGCAACCCGGGCAAGCTCCTGTACATCGGCCCGACGCCGGAGAACAGCGTCGCCGGGCAGATCGAGATCATGACCACGGCGGCGACCCAAGGCCAGGCCGCCGTCATGCTGTCGAACAACTCCGGCGATCAGATCGTACCGGCGGCGGAGGCCGCCGCGAAGGCCGGCGTCAAGGTCGTGACCTGGGACTCGCCGATCCCGTCCGCCAAGGGCGAGATCCTCTTCGTTGCCCAGGTGGACTTCAACGATATCGGCGTCGTCATGGCCGACATGGCGCACAGCATTCTCGGCGGTTCGGGAAAGTTCGCAGTGCTGTCGGCAACGCCCGACGCGGCGAATCAAAACGCCTGGATCGCGGCAATGAACGACGCCTTGAAAGCGCCGAAATACGCCAACCTCGAGGTCGTGGACACGGTCTATGGCGATGACCAGTCGGAGAAGAGCTACAATCGGGCGCTGGCGCTGGTCGACAAATACCCCGATATCGGCCTGATCATGGCGCCGACGTCGGTCGGCATTCAGGCGGCCGCGTAGGCAATGCAGGACGAGGGCCTGTGCGACACGGTCAAGATCAGTGGCCTGGGCGTGCCGGCCGAAATGGTGTCCTACACCCTGAACGGCTGTGCGCCGGAATTCGCGCTGTGGGACTTCGTCGACCTTGGCTACCTGACCTACTACACCACCTATCTGATCGCCACCGGTCAGATGAATGGCAAAGTCGGTGAGACGTTCGAGGCCGGTCGCATGGGCACCTACACGATCGAGAAGGACCCCACCCGCGACGTCGGCAACCGCGTCCTGATGGGGCCGTTCACCGTCTACAACAAAGACAACGTAGAGGCCGCGGCCCAATAGCAACGGGCGGCGCCCGCACTTAATTTGTGGATTGTCGAACCGCGTTCGCGAACGCGCGTTCGACAATCCACTTCCCTTCCCAATTCCGGCCGGGCCTCCAGAATGACCGCAGCCGTCTTGGAAATGGTGAATATTTCCAAGAACTTTGCGATGACAGAGGCCCTGAGCCACGTGTCGATCGCGCTTAACCCGGGCGAGGTCCATGCCTTGGTCGGCGAGAACGGCGCCGGCAAATCGACGCTCATCAAGATCATGACCGGCATCTACCACGCCACCGAGGGCGACATCGTCCTGGATGGCGAGAGCGTCACCATCCACAACACCCAGCAGGCCCAGGCGCACGGCATCGCCGCGATATACCAAGAGCCGATGGTGTTTCCCGATCTCGACGTGGCCGAGAACATCTTCATCAGCCATCAGGATCTCGGCCCTGTCGTCAACTGGCGGGCCATGTACGACAATGCCCGCGACATCATCCGCACGCTGGGCGTGACGCTGGATGTGCGCGTTCCGGCCGCCGGATTGACGCTGGCCGAGCAACAGACCGTCGAGATCGCGCGGGCCATTTCGCTCAACGTGCGCGTGCTCATCATGGACGAGCCGACCGCGTCCCTGTCAGCCCATGAGGTCGAGCAGCTGATGACCGTCGTGCGGACGCTGCGCGATAAGGGCGTCGCGATCCTCTATATCAGCCACCGCCTGGAGGAGGTCTTTAAGATCGCCAACAGGGTGACGGTTCTGCGCGATGGCCAACACATCTCCACCCATCCGATCGGTGACGTGACCAACGAAGGCATGATCGCCGACATGGTCGGCCGCGAGATCGACGAGTTCTTTGGCGAAAAGGTCCAACAGGCGCACACCGACGTGCTGTTGTCGGTGCGTGGGCTGGCGCGGGAGAACGCGTTCTCCGATGTGACGTTCGACGTGCATCGCGGCGAAGTGCTGTGCTTCGCGGGCTTGATCGGGGCCCGGCGCACCGACGTCGGGCTGGCGCTCGCCGGCATCGAACCGGCTGACGCGGGCGACATCGTCTTCGAGGGCGCGGCGACCGAGATCGCTTCGCCGGCGCAGGCCCTCGAGCTAGGGATCGCCTACTCGTCGGAGGATCGACGCAAACTGGGTCTGGCGATGACGATGTCGGTCGCCGCCAACGCCACGTTGCCGACGCTGCGAAGGTACCTGTCGCGGGTGGGCCTGATCAAGCGCGGTGAAGAGTTGGCGACCGCCGAGACGTATCGGCAGAAGCTGAATATCCGCACGCCATCGGTGCGGGACGCCGTCGGCAAGCTGTCGGGCGGCAATCAGCAAAAGGTGATGTTGAGCAAGTGGCTCAACGCCAACCCGAAACTGCTTATCTTCGATGAGCCGACGCGCGGCATCGATGTCGGCGCAAAGGCCGAGGTCCACCAGATCGTCAACGAGTTGGCGGCCCAAGGTGTGGCGATCATTTTTATCTCCTCCGAGCTGCCCGAGGTCCTGGCCATGGCCGACCGCATCCTCGTGATGCGCGAAGGACGACAGATGGGCATCTTCGATGCCGACAGCGCGACGCCGGAGAACATCATGAGCCTGGCGACCGGTCAGAGCGCGAGCGCCGCGTAAGCCCATGCATTTCAACCTCGGCAGAATCTCGCCACAGGTTCTTCGGGTGCTCGCCCTGGTGTTCGTTCTGTTCGTCGTCGTCCTGTTCTTCGGCTCGCAGATCGACAACTACTTCAATCCCCGGCTGTTCAACCGGGTCTCGACGAGCGTCGCGATCATTGCCCTGATCGCGGTCGGGCAGACGCTGGTCGTGCTGACCCGGAACATCGATCTGTCCGTCGGCTCGATCGTCGGCTTCACGGCGTATTTCGTCGGCCAGTTGCTGGCCGACCACGGCGATCTGCACCCCATCCTCGCCGTCTTGGCCGCGGTCGGGCTCGGCGCGGCGATGGGCGCGTTCAACGGGGCGATCGTCGGCTATGGCCGGGTGCCGGCGATCATCGTTACGCTCGGCACGCTCGCGCTCTACCGGACGATGCTCGTCGAGCTGTCGGACGCCGCCTCCATCACGACGATCATGCTGCCGCCGTGGATCCTCGAGCTGCCGCGGACGAATGTTGTCAGTATCGGCAGGCTCGATCTGCGCCTGACCGTCGTGATAACGCTCGTCGTCGTCATCATATTCCACCTTGTCCTGACACGGCTGCGGTTTGGCCGCAGGCTCTACGCGGTAGGCTCGAACCCGGAAGCGTCGATCGTGGCGGGCATTCCGTCGCAGCATGTGATCTTTTTCGCGTTCGTGCTGTGCGGTGCGCTGTCCGGCCTGGCCGGCTTCATGTTCCTCGCCAAGTTCGGCAACATCACGGTCGTCGCGGGATTGGGGCTCGAGCTCAGATCAGTCGCCGCAGTCGTGGTCGGGGGCGTCAATATCTTCGGCGGATCGGGCACGGTGATCGGCGTGCTGCTGGGCGCCACGCTGGTCGACTTGATCGACAACAGTCTGATCCGCTGGGCGGCGATCAGCGAGTTCTGGCGGGATGCGCTGCTTGGCCTCCTCATCCTGCTGGCGGTCGCCACCGATACCGTCGTGATGCGGCAGCTCAACAAGTTCCGCCGGCGGCGGACGCACATGCAGGATGTCACCGAAGAACCGGCGGCGGTCGCCGGAAGCGGTGACGAGCGCGGCCCATGATGGCGCTGGTCAAAAGCATCGTAGGAAGGCTGCGCAGCTGGGAGGGCTTCCTGCTGCTGATCCTGGCGGCGACGATCTTCGGCAACGCGATCCAATCGCCGGTCTTCCTCACGGTCGGCAATCAGATCAATCTCTTCCAGCTGTCGATCGAGAAGATCATCGTCGCGTTGATCATGGCGCTCATCATCATCAATGCGGAGATCGATCTGTCGGTCGCGTCGATGATGGGGTTGTCGTCCTGCGCGTTCGGTTGGCTGTTCCTGGTCGGCGCACCCGTGCCCGTGGCGATGCTCGCCGCCGTGCTGGTCGGCTTCCTGGGCGGCGCGTTCAATGCGTTCTGGATCACCCGCATCGGCCTGCCGTCCCTTGTGGTGACGCTGGCTATGCTGATCGGCTATCGCGGTCTGGCGCGCGTCCTTGTCGAGGACCGCGGGATCACGGACTTTCCGGAGTGGTTCGACGCGCTGGGCCAACAACCCATCCTGGGTCCGTTTCCGCTCTCCCTGATCATCTTCTTCGTGCTGCTGGTGGTCCTGGTCGCCGTGCTGCACGGCTCGGGCTTCGGGCGCTACGTCTACATCATTGGCAAAAACGCGGAGATGGCGCGCTATTCCGGCGTCAACGTTCAGCGCGTGAAGACGATCCTGTTCATCGCGTCGGGCACGATCGCCGCGCTCGCCGGGCTGTTGTTCGCGGCCCGCGTGGGGGCCGTGCGCGGCGACGTCGCCCTGGGCTTCGAGCTCGACATCATCACCATGGTTCTGCTCGGCGGCGTCAGCATATTCGGCGGCTCGGGATCGCTGTTCGGCGTACTGCTGTCGATCCTGATCGTCTTGAACCTGCGCAACGGCATGGCCCTGGCCAACATAACCGGGCATCTGCAGACGGGCGTCATCGGCTCGTTGCTGATCCTCTCGGTGCTGGTTCCGAACATTCAGCAGTTTCTGCGCTCGCTGTGGGAGCGCCGCGGCACGCCGTCTTGACCAAGGCGTGCGAGCAGACCCGACCTGAACGCTAGGCGACCTCGATGTCGATCAGCGACGGCTAGCGCTAGACGCCCTGCTTCGCCCACTGGCGTTCCTGGAGGCGCCGATTCATCCGCTCGGTGGCGTCGTCGGAGCCGTCGTGGAACGTCCCGAACAGGGCGTCGAGGGGCAGGCCGTCGCCGCCGTAGTTGCACTCGAAGTACTTGTGGTGGAGGTAGTGGGCGTAGGTGCCGAACGACAGCCCTCTTTTGCCGATCGCGACCCGCTCGTAGCCCGTGTGGCCCTGCGCCGGCGAGATCGCCGCGTGCTGGATATGGAACAGCGCATGGATGGGGTGCGACGGGATGACCCAGTGAAGTAGAATGCCGGAGAGATAGATGATGTGCTCGATCGGGTGCATCGACATGCCGGTCCACGGCCCGATATTGACGTTGCGGTGATGCAGCTTGTGCGCCAGCTCGTAGAGCGGCTTCCAGTGCAGCAGCCGGTGCGTCAGATAGAAGTGGATTTCACGCATCAGCGGGACCAGCAACAGCAATACGACGAACCACACCGGGTTCGTGCGCAGCTCGACGAACGGGAGGAAGCCGTTCGCGAATGCCCATAGGGTGACCACCTCGTAGGCGGTCCAGATCGTCACGCCGCTCGCCAGCGTCCAGAACATGTTGTCGAGGACCTGGTTGTTGAACGTGAAGTACTTGTTGTTCTTGGCCAGCGGCCGCGTCGTGTACTTGTAGTCGTCGCCCTGTACTTTGAAGATGTAGAGATAGGCGTGCCAGCCGCCAAAATAGAGGACCGCCAGGGCCAGATTGCGGGCGAAGATGACGGCGATCCACCACACCGCAAACGTCTGCATGGTGGCCAGCGCGGGCGTCAGATAGAACCACGTCACCACCGCGACGCCGAGATAGAATGTGTTCCACGGCCAGATGTAGCCGGGCCAGCCGAACATGTACTTGAACAGCGCCGCCGGCTGCGGCGGCCACCTCAGCGGCGCCGGCACGTCCATCACATAGGGCCGCCAGTCGCCGCGTTCGTCTCGCGTGCCGATTGTAGTGTCCGCCATCGTCCGTCACCCCACCCTGCACCGCGAACGCGCGATACGGGACCGAAGCGGCGCAGTGCGAACACTTGTCAGTTCTGACAAGCGACAATACGCCGGCCGGCAGACCCCGGCAACAAGGCGCCAATTCGAGGTCGTCGCACACCTCGGATTAGGACCTCACCGGATGGGCGGGCCTGAACCGAAGACATCCGCGGCGGGCTCAGTTTGAAGGCGGCGGAGCCGCACGGCCGAGGCAGGTCATAGCGGTTTCACAACGACGCACGCTCTCCCGCGCTTCACGTGATGGCCCCCGCGCGGCAACAGCCGTACTGCTCAATGATCTGTCCGATCACGCCGCTGAGTATCTCGGTGTTCTTGTCTTCCTGGGCCTCAGCGGCGCGGTTTCCCTCGGCCATTCGGCGAAGACCTTGTTTGGGATCTCCGGACTAGGTCATGAACCCATAAATGGGATTCCCGAATCGGCGGTGATCTGATTCAAGCTTCCAAACGATGGGAGCTTGCGATGTGCCAGTACGAACTGACCGATTTCGAATGGTCTGTG
>Ga0049107_10000370_pt1 | contig 13054 bp, 8 predicted proteins | sample WorMetilPIANOSA1_FD_61187 | JGI IMG/M metagenome (GOLD analysis project Ga0049107, IMG submission 61187) | Marine gutless worms symbiont microbial communities from Max Planck institute for Marine Microbiology, Germany - Olavius ilvae PIANOSA.1 | ecosystem: Host-associated > Annelida > Digestive...
GGGTTGATGTAGTCCATCCATACACCAAGTTTGAAGTTCATACACCTTCCCGTTCTGAAGATGTGGTTGATTTTCAGTCACGGCATTAAGCGAGCTGGTGATCTTGACCTTTTGACCTCTAAATGGGGTCACGGTTCATCCGTGTCACAGGCTTCCTTCCTGCCAATTTTGAGCTTGCTAAGCCCTTCCATTCTCAACTTATGGTCAGGCATAGGACAGACAGACAGACAGACGGACGACAGCCCATCAGTGCTTAATGCCCCACCCCTATGGAGGCATAAAAAGAAAGTGATTCAAATCTGAGTGACAAAATCATTTGAATGGCTCCGTGAAAGAACCGAGTAAGTTCCAAAACTATGAAACTGAGAAAATCACTCGTAAAGCCAGTGAAGTGGCAGAATATATAGAGTTGTTCGGTTCATCTGCACGAGATCGTCATGCAGGACGCATTTAATGTTATTCTCTGAACGTCCGCCGACATATGCATCGTGCATGACGATCTCGGGTGAAAGAACCGAACAACACGTTATAAGGTTTTCTGCCGCATCACTGGCTTTACAAGATTTTCTTGGGCAGAACACCCGAACAACACAACACGTTATAATGGTTTTGAAGAGCTGGCTGCAGTCCACTAGAATACGTAGACATTTTCTCAGTAGTCAGTATATTAACGGAATAATTAATATTTAATTAATAATATTTTTAAACACTAAAATCTGACACTTCCCTTCCACAGTAAACAGAACATCAGAAACAGAACACCGGACGGGCGTAAAAAAGAAATATATTGAGATGTTCGGTTCTTTCATGGAGCCATTCAATTTCTATCAGTTCCAGCCAGGGTCAAATGCAGTTCAAGTCTGCAAATTGTACAAATCAGTCTAGACTCTTGTTGTTTAAAAGCTGGCAAAATAAGTGGCATCACTCATTTTAGCGCACCCTGTACAATCTACAGAACAGCTGAATGCTAAGCTAAAGCACTACACATTTTTAGTCTAGTGTGAAGTATCGTCTCTTGGGTACTGATCAGATGGAATCACCCCATCATACATATCCACACCGAAACCGACATCAACTACTAGAAACTGTCTGCGTTGCCGAGAGAGAAAGCAAAGACGTTTGGGAGTTGAACGCTTGCTTAGACGAACACATAGCACCCTGTTCAGTGACGAATCCAGCACCAGAATCTTTGGCCTGTCATGAATGGCAACGTACAGATTGCCACAAACACCCCATGCCATATATAACGGCTGACCGATGTTCGCTGGAGATGATCGGAAAGCGTTTAGAAGCTGGCAAAATGAGTGACCTCACTCATTTTAGTGCACCTTGTACAGTCTACAGAACAACTGAACGCTAAGCTAAAGCACCACTACACTATAGTGTGAATATCGTACTGATCAGATGGAATCACACAGAACAGCTGAATGCTAAGCTAAAGCACTACACTATACTATAGTGTGACGTATTGTCTCTTAGCTACTGATGAGGTGGAATCACCCCATCATACATATCCACACCGAAACCGACATCAACAACTAGAAACTGTTTCCGTTGCCGAGAGAGAAAGCAAAGACGGTTGGGAGTTGAACGCACGTTTAGACAAATACATCGCACCCTGTTCAGTGATGAATCAAGCACCAGAATCCTTTGCCTGTCGCGAATGACAACATACAAATTTCCACAAACACCCCATGCCATATACATCGGCTGACAAATCTTTGCTGGAGATGATCCAATGGTTTCTAAGTTCCATTCTTTTGTTGGTTTCCATTCTCCTGTGACATCTCGATTCATTTCCTGAATGGTAGAGTGGTTTAGGTCAACACTTCTATCTGACAGAGCAACCACGATAGAGCGATGATCAGATTCGACAGCGTGATGCAAAGTTACCGAATCGGAAAATCCAATCTCATCGGTTTTCTCACTGATCGAATCATAGACCGAGATTTTTCTGATCTCCACCACAACCAGTCGACCCAATCGGACCGATAAGGACACTGGAAGAACGGCGTTTGCTTTCCGTTTGGTTGGAGTCCACAGCGGAAGATGGAGGTCCGCCTTTCCACCGGTGGTAACTTGCCAAACGCATCTTTCGGCACGGTCGGGCACATAGAGCAGCCTGTTAGTGTTGCAGGCCACTATGTCTGTTGGTTCTTTCAGTCCGCTCACATGGATGCCACGCAACTGTTCATAGGGAGGCAACGCGTGAAACACGTTAATGGTGTTCCAGTTCTGGCAAACTACGTAGATTTTGCTCATGGCATCGTCCAGCCATGCAACACCTTGAATCCGAGCACTCGTCTGAAAGTGAACCTTCACTTTGGCACGTCGGCAATTCTGCAAACCTGCACAAACGCACATCATTGACCATTTTAGTGACTATCTAAGTTTACCTGAAGAAGCAGCCACGGCGCAGTGGTTAAGCTGACGGAATCAGGGTTGGGTTTCTGCATGGCATAGGTGTAAACTGACATACAAATCACTGCACATTTATTATGTAGACAAAAAAACCTGGGATCCATTTACTTAATAATATTTACTTACGAGATATTTTATATGCAATCATAGTAAGTAAACTCCACTGCACATTTAATTATTATTTGTTTGTACGTAATACTGTTATAATGTTATTTATACCAATGTATATTTCCAAACAACCATTGTTAATATTTTAATCTAAATTTCTATGGCAAAAACTGGCAGAAACCCGTTTCAATTTTTGAATTCAAATATCATTATGTTATAAAAATCATGAAGGCCACCTAAAAGAACAATAAACAGACTTTAAACAAGGCTCACGAAAATGACTTACTGTCTACATAATGTTGGAATGCGACTCTCTTCCTCCTGCCGCAATTCTGAATAACAATCCACCAGACATGAGACACTCTGCACAGCATGCCTATTGCAGCTGTCTCATCATTTGTCTCCCGACTCATCAGTGCAGCCGCTTTCAGTAGCACTGACTCCAAGACTTCTCCGTGTAGATAATTTATCGGATGCATCTGCACAATCAAGTATGCAAAAGGCACAACTAGTATTGTGTCCATGTATACAGCAAGATTCACACGTGTGTGTTATATCATCTCTTTCCGTTTCAATCATGGCACGATATAGCCTATTTGTGCTGAAAGTGCCGTTAAACCCCAAGCAAACAATTTCCGTTTCAATGGCCACTTTTCCAGGTGAACCTGGGTTAGCCGGTTTTATTTTGCCAAGGACGATGGAGGTGGTGGTGACACCTGAAGCTGTAAATCATGCAAAGGTCCAGTCAAGTTGTCACCATCAACAAACCAACACCCAGAGTCTCACAGGGCAGGTGTCATTCCTGTCGCTCAACCGTGTCAAGAGCATTGAAGGGAAAGCTATATCAAAATCAGCTCCGATAAATCCAGAGTGGAGACATTCTGGTACCAGTTGATCCAGGAACACTTGGAAAAGTAGCCGTTAAAATGGAGAGTTGACACTTTTGTAGAAACATGTAGTGTTATAAGTTATAATGGCACGTGAAGGAATGTAAAAATAGTTTCAACTACATTTTCAGCATGACTAGCACCAGAACCTGCAAAACACTGCTTGAGTCATTAGCTTCATCGTTCTCTCTCCGTTTTAACGGCCATTTTCCAGGTGAGCTGGGTTAGCAGTTGTTTATTGAACCAAAGGATGATGGAAGTGGCGGTGACAACTGGAGCTGTAAGACGTGCAAAGCTCCAGTCAAACCATCACCAACAACAAACCAACATCCAGTTTTTTACAGGCCGGATGTCCTTCCCAGGAAAGGGAAGGAAGGGAAAATATCACATTCTATGTACTTGCTTACCCCAAGCTCACCTGGGGGACTTTCAACTTTGTCTCTGACCAATACTGTCTCCTGGATACCTTGGGGGAGGGTTGCCATGGCTCTTATCAGCCCTCTGATGCCAGTGCCCCAAGACATTAGCTTCGTCTATTAAGAGTTGTTCACTGTGGCAAAAACAACTGAAGAAAAAACCCGCATTTTGCATCAGTGAGATGCCAATTAAACTGATCTGATTGAATCAAGTCTATTTTGGACCAGATCTCTGGTCTTATCATCAGTCTAAGATGGAATTCATATCTAAGACCGAAGACAGGATTGAACGCTTATCGTCATTTCAACAATTTATGCTAACGAGAGTCTAATGCCAAAGTTTCTTCTGAGAACTAAGTCTGATACTTTCTTAAAAAGTCACACAATGCATGCAGTTTGGTGAAATCTGTTGGTCCTTGAGGTCACAAAGGGCTGTCAAGTGGGTTTTTAAAGAATTAGGTTATTTTAGGTTTTTAAATTTAAAAATCTCAAGAAGTCCGAATTTTACCTTTAAAATAAGTATAAAAAAATCAAGTCAAAAACTCCGAATTTTAGTTTATTTTTCATTTGTGTAACTAATTTATTACAAATGATGTTCAAATATGAATTGCAATTTGTGGTGTTCACATGGCCGCATCTTTGCTTGTGGGTAGAAATTTTGTGTCCGGCATTTGCAAGTTAAAAACTAAAAAAAAAACTAAATAACCCAAAAATTTTTCGTAAAAACCTAGGTTTTATCACATCTGGTTCACGCGTGACACAGCAGACAAACAGACAGATATATACGTAGCATTACCACTGACCTCCTATGCAACAACACAGCTAAACATTAGTCACCATTGCCAGTGATGTACATAAGACCAAATTCTTGAGACCTAGACCAAAATAACAAGACCAAGACCACCGGAAGTAAACAAAGGCACTTGGCGGATTTAACTTTTAAGTAAGTAAACATCGCTGTTGATCTCCACAGTAGTGATGTTCCAAGCACAGAATAAAGAAACTATAAATAGTGCTTGAAAAGTTGCTGTGTCCTTCAAGATCATTATGATGACGAGAGTGACAAGACCGTGTTTCACAACACAACACCAGACCTGCAAGTCCAAGACCAAGACCACAGCGTACAAAGATGAAGACCAAGACCATTTTCTTTTTGCTCTCAGACCAGTCTTGTCCTAAGACATGCCTCTAGGAGCTGGGGATATCAGGATATTATCTCTCTCTCCGTTTTAATGGCCATTTTCCAGGTGAACCTGGATTAGCCAGTGTTTATTGAAGCAAAGGATGATGGAGGTGGTAGTGACAACTGGACTACTGGAGCTATAAGTGGTGCAAAGCTCCAGTCAAATCATCACCACCAACAAACCAACATCCAGTTTTTTTACAGGCCAGATGCCCTTCCTGTCGCCCAACCAACAGTGTCAAAGTACTGAAGGTAAAATATCACATTCCATGGACTTGCTTACCCCAAGCTCACCTGGGGGTCTTCCAACTTTGATGCCAGTAGCCACCCAGTAGCCAGGAATCAGGATGTTGCATGCCAAAAATTATGAACACGAGTTCAAACTGAGAAAACCTAGCAGACGTTTCTGACAAATGATACGGTTGCATACCTATGTTATCTCTGTCCTTTAACTGTTGTATGGATGTGAGTTTATTAGATATTACTTACTTACTTACTTACTTACTTACTGGCTAGGCTGGTTATACCGATCACTCGCTTACTCACACATTTGAAGTCAGTCCTGCTGCACAGGTGGCTTATCAGTTTCACGGCAGACTGGCTGCTGCTGGCTAAGCAAGATTTTTAAAAGCCATAACGTACATCCTGATGTCAAAACACTGAAAGCATAAGGTACTATAATATTCTTGTCTGTTACTGTCAATAAATATTTTTGCCTTCAGTGCCCGGATTCTGACAATGACATTGACAATGACTTTATTTACCACAGAACCCTTAATTTTGGCTGCCCTTAATTTTGGCATTAAGGTCCATCGAATTATTTTGGCATTTTTTTCTGCCTGAACTAATAAAGTGCTGCTAAAATATATATTTGCGATCAGTTATTTTCGTGAAGTCACTGATGTTGCAGAATTTGTGAAATAAAAGGCACAGTACACAGAACAAGGCTATGTGAACATAGTAGAAAAACAGTTCAAAGTTAAAATATGCACACAGTACAAAAGAAACTGAAATATAAAAATATCGATCGGCCTAAAGATACTGCAGGTTGAGCATAAAACTAATTATTACTATGAGGGGGTTGATACTTTTGAAGATCGTAGGTTATAAAAGATTCATACCTTTTATATGCGAGTTTGGGTAAGGATAGTACTCCTATATGGAGGGCTCTCTCTCTCCTTGTTAATGGCCATTTTTCCAGGTGAATCTGGTTTAGCCAGTTTTATTGGAGCTAAGGATGATGGAGGTGGTGATGGTTGGTTGGTTGGTTGGGGTTTAACGGCACTTTCAGCACAAATAGGCCATATCGTGCCACGATGGAGGTGGTGAGTGGTGACAACTGGTGCTATAAGTCGTGCAAAGCTCCAGTCATATCATCATCATCAACAAACCAACATCCAGTTTTTTACAGGCCGGATGACCTTCCTGTCACCCAACCAACAGTGTCAAAGAACTGAAGGGAAAATACCACATTCCATGGACTTGCTTACCCCGAGCTCACCTGGGGTTTTCCAACTTTGTCTCTGACCACTAATAGCTCCTGGTTACCTTGGGGGGGGGGGCTGCCATGCATCTCATCAGCCCTCTGATGCCAAAAACCCACCCTATAGGGACGCCTGTACAATGTATAATAGTGAAAACTTGCTCACCAAAGTTGTGCTGTGTCTCCATTTACTTTCAGATGACTCGGTCACAGGATTAACAGTTCCTACAGCATCAACAATACATCCTCTTTTTATGCGAGAAATCAGCAAAAAAAAACTGGAACAAAATTCTAAAAACCGTGCAACCAGAAGATCCCGTTCTATAGCCACAATTAGCAGTATTCACGCCATCTAGGAGATTAGCTGTTACCTCCGTCAATGCAGTTATGGTTTCACTCAGTTTGGTGTTAGCAGGATCACGCAAAACTACTCAACTGATATTCACAAAATGGAGCAGAAAGGTGGCACAGAATAAACCATTAGATTTTGGTGGTAAACCGGATCAAGTTACGTAATGGTTAGGGTCAGACTAGGGTTAGAGTTTTGGTTAGGTAAGAGTCATCAGAATGTGCACGTTTTAACCAGTGCTGGTTTAACAGTAACAATTATACGGGATCAGCAGCCTTGGCATAGGTTTGTGCTCTACTGAGTGTCATTCTAGTTGGTATTTTTTGCGTATTACGTAGCAAAAAGAGCAACTAGTAAGGTCACGGGTAAAAATTATCCTTGCTTGGTGACAGATATTCTTTCTAAAAGAGTAGGTTGAGATGGAATGGACATTTTGAACGAAAAGATGATAATGACTGGGTCAAATGTTGTATAAAGTGGGAAGTTGAAGGAATTAGACAGAGAGGACGTCCGAACAAGACCCGGTGGGATTGTGTTAAAGATGACATGGAAAGTTTGGGCCTGTCCCAAAAGGATGCATAGTTCAAGAATAAATGGAGAAGGAGAATTAAGGGGGCAACCGGCTAACCCAGGTTCACCTGGAAAAATGGCCATTAAAATGGATTGTGTGTGCCTGTGTGTGAGATGCACATGCACACAAAGGCAATAGATTAAAACAACCACAGATAACATACTATAAGATGGTTTTATAGCGTAGACATTTCATTACAGACAGGTTTATATGGAGTAAAACACATACAGCTAGATAATAGAACAGTCTCTCTCTGCTTTAACGACCATTTTCCAGGTGAACGTGGGTTAGCCAGTGTTTATTGAAGCAAAGGATGATGAAAGTGGTAGTGACAACTGGAGCTATAAGTCGTCCAAAGCTCCAGTCAATTCATCACCACCAACAAACCAACACCCAGTTTTTACAGGCTGGATGCCCTTCCTGTAGCCCAACCAACAGTGTCAAAGCACTGAAGGGAAAAATATCACATTCCATGGACTCGTTTACCCAAGCTCATCTGGGGTTGTCTCTGGCCACTAATAGCTCCCGGTTACCTTGGGGGACGGTTGCCATGCCTCTCATCAGCCCTCTGATGCCAGTACCCTCAACAGTGTCAGAGCACTGAAGGGAATACTATCACATTTTGCAGATTTGCTCACCCCAAGCTCGCCTGGGGTCCTCCAACCATAGGCGGCGGAATCATCTATAAAGTGGGCGGGCCGGACGCCGAGCGCCAAAGATGCAGGAGGGGTCAGAAACCTTTATCAACTTTTTATCTGGAAGTAGTGAATTTTGTTTACTTTGAGGACATTTTGAAAAATTTGTGTTTCCAGGTTAGACAGAGTGTTATTGACAAAAATTACGGGCTAGGCTTGCGTCCGTTAACGATGCTGAGCCTATTGCATGCTGCATTAAGATAATCATAATCCAGTACTCACAGGCCATGATTGATAATCTGGTGATCTACTGAGCCCTAGCTACTTCTGTGAAGTAGCTGGGGCTAGGGAATGCAATCCCGGCCCGTTTTTGCAATCCCGGGATTTCCGGATTGAGTTAGCTTAATCCCGAAATCCCGGGATTAATCCCAGGATTGGAACAGATACACAGTGATACAGTTCTATCTATTCAGCAACTCTGTTACTGAAATCCTTGGGTAGTCGTTAGCCTACGACAGCAGTTAATGTCAAAAATATTATGCTATTGAATGCAGCTGACAACGGCATTATTGCAGCCCAAAAATCAAGCAATTTCACAGCAGAAACTATATGGCATTAACTACAGGCCTATTTGTTATTAGCAAAATAGGTGCCCAAGAACAGCATGTTTTACAGTATGGCATCGCTTACACGAGATCTGTTTAGAAATGCCAGCTCACGAAAAGGCGCGCTCTGGCTTAACGCTGGCCGGTGGAATCATTAGCAGAAAGTTAGAGGCATTATGTGTAACTGTAAAGCATCTGCTTCCACCTCCAGAAAATAGAGATCTCTTTCTTGACTGTAGACGCAATATCACGAGGAATCTGGCGTTGTGTGTCTTCCAGCCATTGTGTTGCTGATAGCAATCTGAAGCTGCTGTGTAAACGTCAGAGACGGAGTTTACTTAATGTTCCGTTCGTTTTCGGGTTCAGGTTGCTGAAAAACTGACGTAGCACAGCAATTCCAAGTAGTCCAAAAGTAGCCCAAAATAATTAGTAGACGATTGCATGGATACGCATTGACTCCGTTAATAGGTGGTGGTAGATTACAGTGTCAAACGGAGTTAATTAACAACATTCTTATTGCGAATTTTAATCCCGAAAATCACAGGATTGGAATGCCCAAGTCCCGGGATTTCGGGATCCCGGGATTAATTCCCTAGCTTGGGCTGAGTAAAGTAAACTAGTAAACCGACCAACAAGTATATGTTAACAAGTATATGTTATCCAGCCAGTGCACTCAATCTCCTGCACGTGACACAGCTGAATTGACGTAGGCTACATTACGAAAATCCCCACTATAGGCCCACACTTTTAAAAAAGATTTGTGCAGGGCTAATCGATTTATTGACTGGTTAGACAGAAACAGATCATAGACACACAAATTGACAAATGACACAGTCCACCCTGCACCAAGACGCAATCAAGAACAAACTGTAGCAGACCCTGTTGGTCAAACTACGAAAAAGATAGGAGTCTGAATTGTTTTCCATCGACGTAGTCGCTGTCTCAATAGATGTGATACTGTCAGTACTTAATATAGGCTTCTTCACGATAACTTATCCATTTTATGCACATTTTATTTTACCAATCCAGTAGCACAAAGTTGATGACTTGCGAAATGACGTCCAACTTCCGTAGTTCGGCTTGGGACTGGGAATGTCAGTAACAAATATGCGACTGGACGGTTGTAAATAATGGTTGAAGTAATGAAGTTGACTTATTTTTGGCCATAGAATAGAAATTTTACCGCCGATCTGCAATGAACAAGTTCATAGACGGGCAAATTATGCTACATTTTGTTTTCATATGGCTAAAAGTGGGCGAGCCAAGCATAGCTGCGGCCCACGAAGGCCAAAAAGTGGACAGGCCGCGGCCCACCCGGCCCAATAGCTTCCGCCGCCTATGCCTCCAACTTTGTCTTTGACCTATAAAGGCTCGTGGTTACCTTGGGGGTTGCCATGCCTTTCTTTAGCCCTCTGACGCCAGTACATCAATATAGACAGGTTTATACAAAATAAAACACCCACAACTAGATTACAAAACAGTTCAAAGTACAAAGCGTTTCTCATCAATCCTTGTGAATCAGAATGCATTAAAATTATTTGAATATTATCACATTTGTCACATTCTCTGCAACTGCCTGGTGCTGTTAAGAAAATAAAAGGCACACCAATCCAGTGCTGGAATTATTCCAGGTGTTCATCTCCCTCTCCTGGGCTTTGAGCCTGGAGACAGAGCACCACTAATGTATGCTATGCATGGCTAGCACGATGCTAGACCTATTCTAAATCTCTCACGCATGGTTACCTTCCCAGCCTCACGCGCCCATTTGCTGGTACCATATTATACTGCTTGGTAACAGAGGTACATGTGTGTGAACGACTTGTCCAGGGTTGCACCCCACAGCGTGACGGCCAGGATTTGAACCCACACAAACTGTTGATTGCAAGTCCAGCCACACGGTAAAATTTGAAGTTGTGACACTGCATCAGTCGGCCAAACAAGAAGCAAGTATGATGGAAGATCACAAGAAGCAAGTAAGTAAATAAGTAAGTGTTTATTGAATTAGTAGCCAAAGCGGCTAAATAGAGCAATCAACACCACAATAGTCACATGCACAATAACAACGACACTGCATGAGTAACAATAACGAGATGTGTTACACGGGACAGACACAATGATGCTAACTTAAGTGAGTGAGTGTGTGGGTAGGGTTTAACATCCCCGTCAACACATTACAGGTCATTTTCAGAGACAAGTCTTACCAGTCAATCACTTGCACTGGTACTGACAACTTAACAAGAACAACCAAGAGACAGAACACACAAATAACACAAAAATAACACAACATAAAAAGTGTCCCAAGTTAACAGCACAACACATACACACAATAAACCTAGGCTAAGAGACAGGACAGACAGAGCCTGGTTTAGTCACCATGTATGACATCCGGCCAGCAAACGGAGCAGGTCTATGCTTATAATCCTGGAGCCCGTACGGGGTGATACTAACCTAAGCTGTTAGCTGAGTGATCTGACAGTGGATGTAACTCTGGATGTACATTGTGACTGTGTGATCTTTGTCTCAGTTTACTGCAAATAAACAAGCAACAAATCAAATACATCTAACAGACAGTAATACACCTATTACATGAAATACATCGATCAACATTAATATACCTGTAAATTTTTTTATGTCTGAGCAGTGTTAAGTGTAAACATTTCTACACAAATGAAATTATTTTTTGACAGTGAAGTTTTGCAATCCCTTACAACAGAGGTGCACAGCTGCCAAAATTAGGACAATGGCGACCGCTAATTTAGTACTGCGTATAACAGTTAGGAGTTACTTAAGTTTCTTTTGTTTGGTAACAGCCAGCTTTTAGATTTTTCACTATAGGGCGGATGTAGCTTTTTACTTTTTATAGTGGCATGGTGTTGCATCACCATCACAAAGAAATAATATGTATATTATATTTTCTTTACCTTGACTAGATTCTTTTTTTGATTGCCACAAATAACATTATTAGCATTAATGACGTTGCCAATAATTTAATGATCAGTGGGAAATAAGAGTGTGGCGTGGTGACCGAGTTGCTAAGGTGTCAGACTTCAACAATGGGTTAGGTTCAACAATGAACGTGGCCCCTCTTGGCATTCACATTCCTGGAGAAACTGACCCACCAGGAACACAAATCATGTAATTAACACTGTGCAACATTGGTGTTTCTCAATTAACATAAACTGTTCAGCTACTGGGAGCATAGCTCCATTTATGGGTGTTTAGTCCCCTGGAGGCACACCAGGTTCTCAGCTCCCATACTACACTGGAGATTTCCCCTGACCTCACCCTGTGACCTCTGAACATCAGGAATGCAGCCATTCATCCTCTACAAATCGGTGCCTCAGAGGCAGTGTGTGACATAAAAAGCTTAATGTTAACAGTACTAAGTAAGTAAATGCTGATGATTATGACTGTAAGGCATTTTACAAGCAGGGTGGCCACTCTTCCAGGGGAAACAAGAAGCTCAGCTGATGCTGACAATGGGCTCGATGCATTTAGCGGTCAATCAAGGTCAACAAACATTGTACCATTCCATATGTTACATATAGTTTCCTATTGTGCAATAGTAACTTGTCTTTAAGATGCGCCGTTTTTACGATATTTGACTTCAAAAAATGTCGTGACCTTGAAATGGGGTCAAAGGTCACTCAAGATCATTGAGAGTGGTATCATTCGATAGATTGTGTATGGTTTCCTAATAGTGTTCTTTAGTAAATTTGTCCCTAAAATGCACAGTTTTTTGAGATAATTGACTTCAAAAATGCCGTGACCTTGAAAACCGGGTTAGGGGTCCGTCAAGGTCATTGGAAATGTCACCATGTGATATAGCACACATGACTTTCTATTGATGTTCTATAGTAACTATGGCTCTCTATCTCGTGTCGTTTCTGAGATATTCAATGTCGAAAAATGTCGTGACCTTGAAATCAGGGTCAGAGGTCACTCAAGGTCATCGAAAGTTGTACCATTCGGTAGACCGTGTATGGTTTCCTATTAGTGTTCTTTAGTAACTTTGTCCCTAAAATGCACAGTTTTTGAGATATTCGACTTGTAAGTATTCCGTGACCTTGAAACCGGGGTTAGGGGTCACTCAAGGTCATTGGAAATGTCGCCATGTGATAGACCACATGACTTCCTACTGACTTTCTATAGTAACTATGGCTCTATCTCGTGTTGTTTCTGGGATATTCAATGTCAAAAAATGTCGTGACCTTGAAATCGGGGTCAGAGGTCACTCAAGGTCATTGAAAGTACCATTCGGTAGACCGTATGTGGTTTCCTATTAGTGTTCTCTTTGTCCCTAAAATGCACCGTTTTTGAGATATTCGACTTGTAAGTATACAGTGACCTTGAAACCAGGGTTGGGGTCACTCAAGGTCATCGAAAATTATCCCAT
>Ga0049107_10000371_pt1 | contig 13028 bp, 10 predicted proteins | sample WorMetilPIANOSA1_FD_61187 | JGI IMG/M metagenome (GOLD analysis project Ga0049107, IMG submission 61187) | Marine gutless worms symbiont microbial communities from Max Planck institute for Marine Microbiology, Germany - Olavius ilvae PIANOSA.1 | ecosystem: Host-associated > Annelida > Digestive...
TGTGCTCCGGAAATAGCGTATTCCTATGACGTCACGCATAGGATTCCCTCATTAACGTGTTCAGAACCCGGATGTGCGGGCAAACATTGCTATTTATAGTAATAGCGAACTGCGCTATTCCATGACCAGTGGGAGTCCAGAGGAAAACCAGGTTCTCTGTTCTTTATTTTTACTGTTGTCACACAACACAGTTTCAACCATTCTGTTGGCAAGATTTCTGATGACAATGTAACAATAAAGGTGCTCTTTAATGTCTGCTCAGAAGTACCAAGGATCTCAAGTGACAGATATGAAAAAGCCGCTAGCATTCTTATTAACATGTTGCACTCCCAAGTAAAAGTATACAAAACATCTAAACAACTATAAATAATCACATCATAAATATTTAAATTACAATATACAACTACTGTGCATGAAACACAGTAATAAGAAACATAATTAACAGTCAACAAGCAATCCTAATATAAAGTGTTCCGGTGTGAATATGAAAACTGTACATATTCTATGAATTTTAATATTTTAGTAAGAAACTATAGTTTGTAATACAAAAAAATGATACAAACTTGGGTCATAGTATGAATACACCTTCACCGGTGCTCTCTGAACATTAGTCACGAGCTGAGTTTTCTCCGACGACAATGTCATGCACGTCTCATCAGGTGTCAGCTGTTGACAACAGCAATTTGGCAAGTATTTTAGAGTTATAATACGATATTTACTTTTCTCAACAAGCATTTGTCAATAATGAAATTGCCAAGTCCATATTGAAGGTGCTTGTGTCATCTGCACACTCTAACAGTGAAACAATTTGACTGCTAGTTAACACAATCTTCATCACTTGTTTTCATTATTATTAATGAAGTAATTATTTATGAAATGTCCCGTTTGACAGTTTCTGGCACCAGCTCATCCAGGTTGTTGTGATAAGGACCATAAAATGCTGTTGTTGCTAATTACTGATGAAACATTACCATATAAATACATACCGATACCATATCTCATCTATGTCTCGTTTACAATTCTGTGCATGTTGTTAAAACAAAAGCTTTTAGTTGCATGCACGGAAAAGCTCGCATATGTCCACATGTGAAGCGGGACTGTGTTTGAGAACGGGCACTATTTCAATCTTCCTGATTACATTACATTACATTACATTACATTAAAGTTATTTAGAGTGGGCTAAAGTCAAAAACTGCTAAACCACTAAACGGTGTGTCAGTACATGGTGTGTCAGTTACACAGCGAACGAACGAGAAAAAAAGATAAGTTTTGAGCCGCTTTCGGAAAACAGCAAGAGTCGGAGCTGACGTAACGACGTGTGGCAGACTGTTCCAGAGGCGGCTACCAGCGACTGGAAATGCTCGGTCGCCGACGTTATGAGTCGTGTTCGTCGAATTAGTCAACCTGATGCTATCAACAACTGCTTTGGCTGACAATGGCATCAAAACCTTGTTCACTGCCTTAACTACTGGACCATAGCCATTACACTAATTGCATAATGGATGTGAGAAAGTGTAATCCTCAAGTCAGTTCACAACCTTGTCCGATGGCCAGTATTCCTGAATAACCTGAGTAAGACAGTACAACAGTGTCAAACCATTCTGGGGCCCGATTTACAAAAGATCTTAAGATTTATCTTAAGATTGTCTTAAGTTTGTCATAAAGTTGTTGTAACTTCGGGACTTAAGATTTTAAGATTATCGTAAATTCTGTCACAAGTTTATCGTAAGATTATCGTAAGATTTTTTTTTGTAAACTAGCACTGTCATAAGATTATCGCAAATATGTCGTTACTTTGGTCATTATCGTAAGACATTGCAGTCTTAAGATTATCTTAAGAAGATCTTTTGTAAATCGGTCCCCTGGACTTTAATGCAGCAAGAGATGATGGAGATGGAGATGTCAGCAGTGCAAATCAGAACTCTTAATACATGCAAATGTCCAGTCAGATCACCCAAATCAGAATACCAACACTCAGTCTTCATGTCCTTCCTGCTGCCCAACCAAGTTTCAGAGCCCTGAAGGCAAACGACCCCAGATTCAGTTCAGATAAAATGTAACCAACCTCATCAAGGTAGAGGATCATCTTGTCATCGTTGTCCTCAACTCGTTTCAGTCTCGTTCCAACCTCGCGTTTCACTTGGTCCAGATCCAAGGCCGAGTAGCCAGTGAGCTGGTTCACCTCCATCACTACCATGCCACTCGGCTGGTCGCGCTTTGTCCATCTACAATAGCAGCAGTATTTAACAGTGTACACTCATCTAATGGCCAGTTTCCAGGACAATCTCAGTAAGCAGGTACCACAATGTCAGACCATTCTGGATTTTGCTACAGCAACATACATGATGGAAGTCGCGTAGCAGTTACAATACAAGGTAATACAAGGTGTAGCAAAAAAGTAATCCCCTAAAATTATTTGCCATTTTCTCAGCAACTGCTTGGAATTTCAGCGTGAAATTTTACGTGTTTATGTATCTACGCTACCTACATTTAAGTGCAAAGCGGCATTTAACAATCTTTAAATATGACAAAGTTTTTGATATTTTAGTGCAACCACCTAGCGATTTTTGTGCGCTGAAGAACGTTTCATAATGTGCCATAGTAAAATACCATTATTTAATAAGAAGAGCTGGGTGCCAGCTGAATGCTGTTGACATCGCAATGACATGATTTTGTAGATAAAATGTTGTTTAACTTGTTAAGAATAAAATTAGTGAAATTTCATTAAAACTTTATTGTGTCTCTTTCAACGTCGCACAGGAATGGCTTCAGGTCAACTGCCCAGAATTCATCAGAAACAATCAATGGCCTCCAAATTCGCCTGACTCATGGACTCATGTTTAGCGTGCGATGTCAGAGGCCTGTCATAAGCTCCATCCAAACCGAAGTCAATCACAGAATTCAAATAAGTGTTATTGGTGATCTGGGACAGCCTGACACAGGAACCGACAAGGCTGTTAAGAGCTTCACAATACAACTGAAGAGATGAACAATTTAAGCACACAAAGTGACTGTCAAACATCATCAAAGTGTTAAAAACACATGCAGCAACATATTCACAAAATGTGTTCATTATATTCTCGTTTTGAAACATTTTAAAAACCGAATAAAAAATTACGTGAGTTCTGATGCATTATATTTCTAGCAGAATGGAAATTATTCTTGAACCAATTAGTATTACTGAAGTAACAGTATCATCATACAGGTGGATTATCAAACAGAGGAGAGTGCAAGCCTAATCATATTTTCAAAGGCATTACATGTCTCATTAGAATTTAATAACATTTTTATCAGATTGTGGCAAAATATACAGGCAATCACTGCTGTTAAGTTGGGTAATAAATAGTGGAGTTTACACGGTTGTGCCATGTGGTGGGTCTTTCATTATCCACACCTATGAAGACAGGTGTTCAGCATACCTGGCACAAGTCCGGAGACGGAGAACACGATTATCCTCAAAGGTCGACATGGAGAGGTCGACACCAGTAACGTCATTCACTCTCAGCAGGTTGTATTTGACGTTCAGCTATACACACACACACACATATCAAACACCAGTAGAAAATTACGAACACTAACTCTATTTCTTCAGCCACTGCGAAAAAACAGCAAGCAAATGAGCATTAGCAAGACAAAACGTGATGTTATGTGCTGGTTACATCTGTGATTCGACTTCCATTCGACAGCGCTATGACCATTCAACAACGTACGACGAAAAATGACATGTTCAAGTTTCCAACAGTTGTTGAATAGTCAGCAGGCAGTCAAATCTTAGTTAAATCTATGCATATGAAAACATGGAAGCCTTTTTGTTCATCCTGTTTATTAAAACAGCTGTTGCATCAGAGATGCAACGATGTCATTGCAAAGTCATAAGACGACATCATAAGCCAAATCCATGCCTTTGAGTCTGCATTGATTAAAAATTGTGTTGAACTCGAAATGCAGTTGAATTGTCAAATGGGAGTCGAACAGCTGTAGTGGAATTGCGTGAATCACAGTCAGAAGTTGTAACCACTGGATTCGACTGAATGAAGAGCAACGATATTACGGATAAAGCAAAGAGAGGAGTGGTGTCATTAGAGATCGGACCTATCAGCTGACCTACAGCTATAGGTCAGCTATAGCTGACCTATCAAACTGCAGATCATACACGATGAAAGATGTCTTTAATATTTGCTGTGGATCAGAAACATGGCGGCAGCTTACTAGTACACCATACTGTACTAAATGCAGTAAATCATATCAAATTCTCATCTATGTGAACAGGTTTTACACCATTCTAACCGAGGATGAATTCCACACAAAGTAAAGTGTTTTACCTCAGCCTAATGTGAACACACACCACCTCATAAAAGCATCTGATGAATGTGTACAATGGTCCAGAGCAACACAATACCAACGATGCAACAAAACAATATTATGTCACATGCCAGCATGCTCTAGTATAGAAGGCTGTTACTCCGAAACTTGTCTTTTATACAACTGATTTACTGCACACTGCCAACTCCTATTTGAAACCAAATGCTACAGTGGCTAACTGTTAATGCCCTCCACTTCATTAAATGTTTACACGTTACTGTTACTTCACACATCTCGCCTTTTGTTTTAGCCTTCACTGCTTTGGCACACTGTTGGCTGGGGTAGAAGGCCATCGTCCTCTAAAAATACTAGTGTCGGTATGCCAGCAATGGTGACCTGACTGCAGTTTTGCATTTCTTGGACTTCCAGTTGTCACCATTGTCAACAAATGCATCTCTTGCTACTTCAAAAATTCTAATTGTTTGACATTCTGTCACCGGCTTACCCAGGCTGTCCTTGAATACTGGCTGATAAATAAGTATTGCTGTTGTCTGACCTTAGCCTATAAAAAGAGTGACATGCGGATAAAGTTGCAACCCCATCCCACCCCATCCTTGTGACACTGTCCCCATCCACACCCCAATCCCACACGTTGTGCTTATCCCCATCCTCATCATTATTTTCACATAAAAGAATCCATCAAACGTTCTACAGATTATAAAATATAAATCAATGTGTTGCAACTCCACAGTCCTCAAGTCACACATACAAAAGCATCACAAAATGTAATGGTGAGTGGAGCTGTGTGACTCGTTTAGCGAATTATTCTTACATCTTTACACTGCGTGCTAGCTATCAGCACAGTGTATTGTAATCGGTCCTGTCTGAGTGTTTGTTCGTGGCAGGCGGGCAGTATCCGAACCTTACTACACAGTGTTTGCGTCTCTCTGAGCGCTTTTTTATTTTTAAAGTACTGGCTAAAGTTGTCCCTATTACCATGGATATTGGCTATACCACAAAGTCTAACCCCCATCTCAATGGGGCTCATGGCTTTTGTCCCCAGTCCCACAGAAATACTGCAACATTTGTCCCCATTATCACGATATTATCACAGTCCCCATCCCCATGTCAACCTTTACTGACTATTTTTTTTGCACGACCATCATGGGTACACACAGGTCACAAACAGGTCTCTCCGGCAAAAAAAGCCTTCGGCAAGTGCCAGATTTTTTTACATGCTGGATGCCATTCCTGTTGCCTCGCCAACACAGTCAAGGTAGTGACGGCAAAATCCAATAAGGCAAGATTTGAATTCACATCGATGACAGCAGCAGCACACTAGCTGAAGATGCTGGTGCGCATCAGCAAAGCATCAGACAGAAGTTACCTGCACAAGTCCAACACCTCGGCCAGATGCTGAAAGATTAACTCTATCGATCGTCGACGGCAGCAGCTACATAAAACATGCGTCCAAGCACAAAATCAAACTAGTGTGAAGAAATAATGGAGCAACACCAACATCAGCAGGAACAGCAACAAGGAAGTAAGAATCTGTAAGCCGAACAATGCCAGCAGTTTGTACTAAACATGAAGAACTACAGTGGATTAGATGCAATATAACAGGGTGAGTGTATTTCAGTATTACTTACACAGTTCCCACTCAATGTATAAAATGAAATTCCTGACTTTTCCCTGATCAAGTCAGAAGATATCCCCCTGGACCCCGACTGTTTCAGCCATGCCTATCACATTTTTATGTAATTTTTAGTTGGCTCCTCCTACCCTACATTGACTACTTTCCACTGCCATTTATCCGTACTGACAAATGTGCATGCTGTACATGTATTTCCTTTTCCTTTCTGCCTTTGTTTGTATCCATTGGTATTTACTGGACACATAATAACATTCCTCACACAATGTGGATGATATATCAGTTTCCCCTCACCATCAAGAAAATATCAAACTTTTCCCCGATATTCCCTGACTTTCCACGTCAGTCAGATATCTGCAGTTTACCACTTGTTATCCTTTCTGTATTAACTACAACTTTAGCAAGTATTTCAACTGTTTAGACCTGTTTGTAATGACAATTTCCACTTCTGAGCGCTTCTGTTTATCCCATTACTTCTCCTTCAAATTGCACTTTCGTATGCACAGGCAAACTTTTCCGATCTTTATCCAGTTTTCCTTGCACATTTTCTGTAGTAGATTTAACACCTCCACTTCATAATCCACACATCCTCTATTCCTCTCAATCACTCTACGTTCTTTCTCAAAACGAGACCATATCATCTCAACATTCCCGTCAACGGTGATGACGCTGATGATAAGTAATGATTAATGACAGACAAACATACAAACATAAAACTTTATTAAAATGGCCATAAATGACATCACAGTTACAATACAATACATATTACAGTACTACCATATATTGAAAACAAATTAATGAAGTGACAATGTAATGTAATAGACAGTGCCTACGACAATGTTATAGCAACAATTATGAAGCCTTAAATGCAAATTAGTATTATATATATTAGACAAGGCTACAGGGTATGGTATGGTATAGTAGAGTTTAACATCCCACTCGACACAGCATAGGTCATTTCGGAGACGGGATTGCAAAAGAACATTTGCTCAATAAAATTTCTAATGTCATGATGGTTGGTAGTAATAATGATACTAACCTGCACGGTTTGGAGTAGGAGAGCATTCTGACGTGTGATTGTGTCAAAACGGTGCACCTTATCACCGTATGCAGCAGTCAGCTGCAGTCCACTGCTATCACCAGATGGCACCACTGTCAGACTGGCAAATTCCGCCAACGCCTGCAGTGCTACCACTGTATCCTAGACATTACACACAGCATCATCATTACCAACTAATTTACAGACTTTCTGACGTTGAACTTTGGACTCCAAGCTCACGAAACTAAATATTTCTCACTAAATGGTTATATATATTGCCCAAGCTAGCAAATCTACCCCATGTCTACAGTATACGTTTCTAGAATTAAGCCCCTGTGCTCCAAGGCCCTTGGATGGGGGTGCGGCTGACTCCCGATAAACTTCCCCCTCCCCTAGATGCTTTGGTTCATTTCTGAATGAACATTCAATTGCACATGAATTTGGCCAAATTCATCTGAAACCAAAGGTTTTGACAACTATATAACTAAAATGTGGAACTCCTGATTCAATCAAGGCCCAACTCTGCTGTTAGAGCACACAATGGTGAGGCCAGTGCAGATATCTGGACAGAAGCCAGTTATATACATATATGATTATACATACAATAGTTGCTTAAAGAGTACCTTTACTACTGTAACTACTTTCAGTTTCTATTGTTCAGAGAAGGCTAATTTTCCACAGAAGCAAGTACACAATTTTGAGAGATGTGAGCATGACAGCATATTTAGTTGACGATAATGTTGACAGAGATTCATAACAAGGCCAAGGGTGCCATTAAGTTATACAATCAATACCATAAGTAAGATTATTAAACTAATCAGGTACAATTGCACAGCATCATCAAACGATGCATTATTACCTGTGTGGATGAAAATCCACCATCTGGATTGCGCTGCGCAATGATCCACTTGGCAATTGGCACGGCGCCCGACACGTCTCTGTTGAGTGAATAGACAAGAAGTGCATATGCTGTCATCTCAATGTTGACAGAGCGCGACTGACGGTACGGAGGTCTCCATACGTCATCAGCAGGAATCTCCTCAGCTGAACTGTCTTTCTCCCAGTACTTTGTCCCACCTAACACCAATAACTGTCGAGTTTCAACGCACGTTCAACAGTCGATACCGGCAGATTACATCGTGACAATAAGCAGTGCAAGGTCCCACAGCATTGCCCCTTGTACGTTAACACACGAAAGACATCTGATGTTAAGTACTGGTGCAATATAATAATAATAATAAACAGACATTTCAAAATGCTCAATTAGCAGATTAACTGTCATACAGCCAGTAAGATGTTTGCGCAATAATGCACTAAAGAAAATGCACACAGAGATTTCTGTTGTATCAGTCATGTTTGACATCATCTGATTGAGAGCAGATAGGTTTACAAACTTCCGTAAGGCGCCAGTAACAGTTCAGTGTATCAAAAGCAATACACGAAAGAAACGAGTAGCTAACATCGTGTGATATTTTACTGAGTTTTATAAACAGTTGTAGATACTATTTCAGTCGGTCAATTTATTGTGAATAGAATTCAACATTTTACTGACAGCATTCAAGTTCTTTTTAAACCATGTCTCTTCACCTCAATGACTGAACTAAAAAAAAAAAAATCTGGATTTGGCTGTTATACATATCATCTGGTTATCTAAACTACTCATCAGTTCTATTCTACATATTGGCCTTGTTTGTCTGTTTCAGACTGGAGTATCTCTCTCCATTTTTACAGCCATTTTCCAGGTGGACCTGGATTAGCCGGTATCAGAATGTCTCCATTCTGGATTTTATTGGAGCGAAGGGTGGTGACAACTGCAGCTATAAGACGTGCATAGCTCCAGTCAAAATGTCACCATCAACAAACCAACACCCAGTTTTTTACAGGCCGGATGCCCTTCCTGTTGCCCAACCCACAGTGTCAAAGTGCTGAAGATTGGAGTATATGCAGTGTAATACTAGCAGCACAGCAGTACTCTCACTCGGGTACACTGAAATGGATTAAATCATATTTTAACCAGTTTTATTATTGCCCGATAAAATTCTCGTCTTTGCCATCTGCATCTGTGGAAAACAGAACTATTTTCAACGGTTTCTAAGTTCATATGTTCATAAAAATATCGTTAAAAATACACCTCAGTACACCACAGGACAGCGAGCAATATAAAGCCAAACAGACCTTCAGTCTTGGCCAAAGAGGACAGCATGGTGACAGCCCTAGACGCCTGTGAACTTTCAGCCAACGTCAGTGCATAACTGATGATGTTCAGTGCATATGGATCAGAACTGACAGAGTCCAACTGCCTCTCCAGGAACGAAATGGCCTTCCTAATTGCACGCCGGAAACCAGCTGCATCAGTCACCTGCACGCACAGTTAAAAGCACTAAATGATTAGTATAGTTCACTATTTTAACTCAGTTCCTGTTAACACCAAATATGAAGGGCTCCGTGAAAGAATCGAACATCTCAATATATTTCTTTTTTCTGCCCATCACTCAATGGTGTTCTATTTCCGATGTTCTGTTTACTGGTGGAAGGGAAGTGTCAGATTTTAGTGTATAAAAACATTATTGATTAAATATTAATTATTCAGTTAATATACTGAGCGAGTGTCTACTTGTCTAATCAACTGCAGCCAGCTCTCCAAAACCTATTACAACGTGTTGTTTGGTTGATCTGCCCGAGAAAATCATTCGTAAATCCAGTGACGTGGCAGAAAACCTGCAATTATAACGTGTTGTTCGGTTCTTCCACCCAAGATCGTCATGCACAACGCATATATCTGCAGACGTTCAGAGAACAACATTAAATGCGTCCTGCATGACGATCTCGGGCAGAAGAAATGAACAACTCGATATATTCTGCCACGTCAGTGGCTTTACAAGTGATTTTTCCAGTTTCATAGTTGTGGAACATATTCGGTTCTTTCACAGAGCCCTTCATATCTTTTGAAAAATCAGTCATGTCTGAGAATGGCTCTGGGTATTCTAAAGTGTTATTTCCAGATATTATACCAAACACCTTGACTTCAAGTGGACTGACCTGTGTGTTGTCTCTGTTCTCCAGCAGTGCTATCAGGACGTACGCTGTCAGTGCAACTCCGTGTGATGAACCACCCTGCAGACACCAACAGTCGTTTAACAGCCAGTATTCCAGGACAACGTGGCTAAGTCACTATGCTTATTAACACAGGTAGGCGGGGTTGGTTGATCGGGGTTTAACTGCACTTTCAGCACAAATAGGTTATATCGTGTATTAAGAAAATAAAAGTTTGTTGAAGATGTTCATCTCTGATTGGTAGTTTAAAATATAGGTAGGCGGGGGTTGCCCACATTGTACTACATGTTGTACCACATCCATCTGTTTTGACTTCTATGGTTCATAAAGGTTTTTTGCAGCAGATTTTTTTACAGTCAGATGGGTGCAGCGACACTTCATCGGGCGACACTTAATCGTGCGACAGTTAAACGGCGACAGTTCACCGGGCGACAATTAACCGGAGCGACAATTAACCAGAGCGACAGATAACCGGGTGCCATTTCACCGGGCAGGCAGTCATCCAGGTGTCCAGCACCGTAATTAACATTATCCCTGGACGACTAATAACCGTTAGCAGTGAACCCTTGACTAATTATCACTCAAACACTATATAAAGTCGCTGTTCCTGGTGTATGGGTAGTAACGTCTAAGCATATGGCTGTCGTACAGTAAAGGTAAAGTAACTGTTATCTATCGAAATTTCGAATACGTTAAAGAGCATGATAATCATTGCATAACTACGTCATGGCGTTGCCAGAAGTATCAAAGTATGCAGTGCAAAGCTCGCTTGATCACATTCGGCAATCGCATTGTTAGTAACCGTCAGCCGGAGCACACCCACTCTGGCAATGTGGCGACCGCCTTAGCGCGTAAGGCCGTCGGCGACATGAAGACGAAGATAAACGAGATGAACACGACGTCGAGCTCCTCACAAGCATCAGTCGTAGCGACACTAGACAATGACGTTCTTATGGCGTTGCCAAAGCGGAAAACGGTGGCGAGAACTCTTCAACGTGCACGACAGAAGGCGACAACAGCAGCTGCTGGAGGAACCCCATTGCCACCAGTTCCAAGTGATCTCCAGTTCGCGATACCGAGTGCGTTCATGGACATGGTGCTATATGACTCGGGTCCCAGTGACGGTCGAATGATTCTGATGGGATGTGCTGAACTGTTGGATGGCTTAGCTCAGTTGTCAATAATAGACAATATGTTAAGCTATGTGGTTTAGCTATTATTTAGTTTTCATTCTAACATGCACTATATGAACAGTATAAAATAAATACTTTTGTGCTGAGTTACATGTCAACATGTACACTGTGTTTGTGCGATTTCATTCATACGCCCGATTACAGGTCGCCCCATTAAGTGTCGCCCGGTTATCTGTCGCTCCGGTTAATTGTTGCCCCGGTTAATTGTTGCCCGGTAAACTGTTGCCGTTTAACTGTCGCGCGATTAAGTGTCTCCCGATGAAGTGTCACCGAATTGTCAGATGCCCTTCCTGATGCCAACCAGCAGCTGTCATTTGATGCATCTCATCTTTTTTTCATCCACTAGGACTCCTAAATCGGAAATGGCATCACTTTCTCTTATGTCAGTCTCCAGCACCAGCACCCTATGTGATGGTTAGTTGATTGGTGTTAAACGGCACTTTCAGCACAAACAGGCAGGCCCTCGGTATCCTACATTCACGTCCTGGTCGGTGAGGACTGGGCAACAAATTGACATACAAGCTTCCCATCATATTCCATGCTGTATTCTGAATATAAGACAAGCTGTGCGGGAGGCCGCCACAATATGCCCCCGCCCCTGCAAGTTGCAGGTGGGCGGGCGGCCTGCTGTCGCTAGCCTAGGCTAGCGACAGCAGGCCGCCTGCCCACTGGCTCTGTTCTTGACTTAGGCCCGATGTACGCGACAGAGAGACGTCAGACAGACAGACAGACGTCAAACACGCGTCATCGCTTAATGCCTCCACCCTATGGGGCGGGGGCATAACAATGGTGGGAATGACAAATGGAGGAGGTCGCTCATCTTTCCCCATTTGTGGTGGTTATTTGAGGTAAAGAAGACAACAAACTATAGCGTGCAGTGTAATGAGGTCAAAACATAATGTTTTAACTTCAAATAATTACTGTTATCAGCCAATCTACGGTTTGTTCGACGTGATCGTTACGTCATGAATAGGCTCGAATAGCTACACGAAGCGTTGAAGGAAGCGTCGTCTGCGTGGAGACAAAGTGTTGCAACTATAGCAGTGGCGTACCTAAGCCTGTTAAGCCATTCAGCAAGTACAGCAGAGCAATTGGAGTTGCAGTGATTGACAACGAAGTCACTAGCAGTTCAGGATAATCATTACACTGCGAGCTAAGCTTAGCGGCACAGTGTATTGTAATCAGTCCTGTCTGTGGGTTTGTTTGTTTGTGTGTGTGCACGTGTTTGTGGGTCTGTTACCACGATAACTCATAATTGTGTGCATCGATCCTCACCAAACTGGGTTTGTAGGTAAAGGTTAAATTTTGGCCATCCTGCGCCCCTGGGAAGGGAGTCTGCGGCGGGGCAAAATTTTTTGGCTCCGCCTTACTACAGCCAACATGCAGTGTTTGCGTCTCTCTGGGCGCTTTTTTCATTATATTTGTAATTTCGGAGAGGATAGCGTGTAAGCTGGCATCATTATGATTTTAGGTATACAGTTTATTATGCCCCGCCCCTAACAGGCGGGGGCATTAAGCGATGCTTTTGTCTGATGTCTGTCGCGTATATTGGGCCTAAGTCGACAACAGAAAGGCCTAAGAAGACCAAAATTGGCGTAGAGGTAGCCCACATCACACGTGACTCGGACACCACTTTCAGGGTCAAAAGGTCAAAGGTCACCAGGCCGCTTTACTCACCGCCATGTTAAGGCATCAGGCAGCTGCAGCGGTCATCGTGGGAACATACTGCTATGTTTCGGTCGGCTCGGCGGCGTGAGGCATTTCGGCGCCCATTTAGGGAGGAGAGGGG
>Ga0049107_10000372_pt1 | contig 13026 bp, 9 predicted proteins | sample WorMetilPIANOSA1_FD_61187 | JGI IMG/M metagenome (GOLD analysis project Ga0049107, IMG submission 61187) | Marine gutless worms symbiont microbial communities from Max Planck institute for Marine Microbiology, Germany - Olavius ilvae PIANOSA.1 | ecosystem: Host-associated > Annelida > Digestive...
GTGGCAAGGGGTCGAATTTCCCGTTTTCCCATTGACTTGCGTCGTCGCCCTTACAACACTCTCGCACTACCGTGCGAGTGTGTGATATAGTGAATGTTTGACTCCATCGCGCCTTGTTTTATCATTTGGAGAACAGCTTTCGCGCATGTTAGTAACTTGGCGTGACAAGACAGCAGCTATTCATTGTTGTCGATGCTGTTGCAGGTAATTCAGCTACTTCAACTTCGGCGTATCTACTTTCGCCACAATGTTCTTTGTTTTACATTACGTCGGTATCTTATTGTCCGTCGGCTGCGGGGCTGTGCACACGCTTCCAAATGCAAGACCCTTGGGCTTCAGTTACAATACCGGTACGGAATTCGAGAAGCTGAAAAGGCTTCCAAATACCAGATATTTAGGCATGGGTTACAATGTAATAAAAGGAAATCCGGATAGTGACTTATATGACCCAGGCTTTGCATTCGGCGTTCTGGAATTCACGTGGATAAACAGCGTTCCGACATCAGACCGTAAGTACAAGGTACCGGACCACGTTCAAGGCTTGGAGACAAAGTCCTGCGGCTTCCAGAGCCACGTTTCAACCGAGTTCGGTTCGCGAAGCTATCAGAATGCTCTTTCGATCGACGTCAGCGTCGAAGTCGGTGGCCGGTCTGGAATATGGAACGCTCGATTTACAGCCAGCGCCGGATACAAGAAGGTCAACGAAGGGACGAATCAGCGTCATAGAATCTACATTGCGGCCAGGGCGAAGTGCATTCAGTATACACTGTCGGTGAACCACTTGCACGCGCCCATTGGCGTCACCAGCCTCTTCGCTCAAGCGGTCAGCTCTTTGCCTCTGACAAGAGACGACAGCGCCTACAACGCTTTCATCGACGCTTACGGGACCCACTTCACAAGTCGCGTGACGATCGGCGCCAAGATGGTCATACGATCCGAGTTCGACGAGACCTCTCTGATGAGGATGGAGGACATGGAAATAAACTTGGAAAACGGTGCGAAGTCGTCCTTCCTAGAGGCGGCGTCTGGCAAATCCGGGTCCAACGAGTCTCAGACGTTCGAGGAAATGCGAAAATCCTATTCCACGTCATATCTGGGCATTCATCCGCCGTCGTCCAGTCGTTGGGACTCCAGTAAGTCGGAGGCGTGGGCAAAGAAGGCTGCTGAATCTCCCTATCCGGTTAGCTACAAACTGGCACCGCTGACGTCGCTGTTGACAAGCAAATTCTTTCCCAACATGCCGGCCAGCTTACTAGCAACCAGACGCAATCTGCTGAACGCTGCCTACGACATCTACTGCAGTAACATTTCTGGATGTGGAATTCCGCCGCCAGACCTGGTGCCAGTGCGCATGATGAGCGCCGTTTCCAGATTCCTGGGTTCGACCAGAGTGTTCTGTCCTGCGAACTACAAATTGTTGTCGTGCGGAACAGTGAATGTGCGCATGTCTGGATCGCACGACAAACAACGGTACGCGATTCCAGCAGACGCCAACTCGTGCGAATGTTACGATAATTCCAAGGCCAAATGCGCATCGTGGTGTTCCAACGCCGTTGATGGGTTCACGACCGCAGCGTCACCTCTGGTTCGTGGAAACACTACTGTCTCCTGCCCTGCTGGATACAAGGTATTAATACACACTGACGATGGCATCAGTTCCCACTTCACCTCATGTTTACACACTTAACTTTGCAATTTATCACAGTATCGGAAATGACGTATTTTCACGCATCGAGTAGGCCTACAAAGTTCCACGAGAGGGCGGTGTTCGTCGTTTGTTGAGCCGTCCGCGTGGGATCCCTCCCTGATGACATACGCAACAAATCTGACACGAGAAAGGAAACTCAAAACATTTCTGTTGCTAGCCGTTCGTTTTAGTTTTAGTGCATCTTCCTGTATGTAATTCGCACTATACATATCGCATTTTTTAAACTCAAATAATTGCCAGAGAGCCTACAATAACAATAACTGGAAGCTAGCATTAGTGACTACAGTACCCATTGTCGCTAAACCTAAAACATCGTCCCAACTCTGTTACACACATTCTGTCGCACATAGCTGAGAGACATATTGTTAAGAAATGAATCTATCCAGCCAAGCCTACTGGTGCCGTTTCAGACCAGCTTGCATTTCGCCCATCCGGTAGTACTACATGTTTATTGCTTCGGTTGCATCACGTATACTGTATGCGCTTCCCGTATGGAGTGTGTTGTTATTGGAGAAACCATATTTATATGCACGCCTAAAAAGCATCAATGCGTCCGAGCTGACCAGTAGGTCAGCTCGGACGCATTGATGCTTTTTAGGCGTGCATATAAATATGGTTTCTCCAATGAGCCTATCACTGTCAGTGATTTACTGACTAACTCTGCTGCTACATTGTTCGACACAATACAGTGCTCCGCATACTGTCATAATGTACTTCTTCCACCAGAAGGCCTCGGATTATGAGCTTACGTCTTACGTATTGTCGTAATGTAAACTTGAGAATTTCAAGCATTCATTAGTCAACTGGCGTCTCTTTAATCTGTTATCTGTATTTTTCATCATGCACGTTTGATGTGTGATATTTCATAAACTGTGAGTGTGAGTACGTGTAAACATACCTCCAACAAGGCCGCTGATGATGCTAAATTGTTACTAATAAACAAACAACAGGTGACACACGGGAAGCACGGCTGTGGCCGCACATAAGCGTAACCTTATCGTAACTTCGACCCTAACTCTCACGCAATGTGTTCCGGATTACCACCAAACTCTACTGGTTTTTTCCATGGTCCATTAACCACCTTTCCACAACATTGTATGAAAATCCGTTGAGCAATTTTGCGTAATCCTACTAACAAACAAACAAGCTAAATAACGCCGATGAAAACATAACCTTCTTGGCGGAGGTAATTATGATCATGTTCATGGTCGGACCGTCCATTAGTAAACATTTAACATGCCGTTTAAATGGAGATCTATTCTAACTAAACATTTTATCCTATCTTCTGAAAATGTACACTGCACCGAAGTCTTTAAAGAAATTTCCAATTATTAATAAGTACAACTAACTCTGAGCTGCTACATTGTTCGACACATTACAGTTCTCCGCATACTCCATACGGGAAGCGCATACAGTATACGTGATGCAACTTAATGAGTATTAAGTTGAGTTGGAATAAATGAAGTCCTCACGGGCTGCTAAGAACTTAAATGATACCGATACAGTGAGATGTATTCGGCAGTTAATTTGTTCATTATTCAGGAACAAATTAACTACATAGTTTTCGGTTGGCGTAGGTTGACAGCTAAGCTAAAGTGAGATCGTATTGCATGTATTTAAAAGCTAAGGATAAGGATAAATTATCAAAAAGTTATGAATATCCGTAAACTATCTGCGCTGCGTGATTGAATAATAGTAAGTAAGTAAGTAAGTAAGTGTTTATCGAATTAGTAGCCAACGCGGCTAAACAGAGCAATCAACAGCATGTATGAGGTATGCATGATTGCAAAGTATAAACATACGCTTACCCCGATAAACTAAATAACTTGACCAAAATTGGTCAAACTCCACGTAGATATTGCGAGATGAGGGCAACCATTAGATTGTCAGTTGTAATGCTCCATTTCTAATCTTTTATGTTATAGTATTTGATTGGCGAATAAAAACGATAATAATAATATTTGATGCATGCAGTTCAGACATTTTCGTATCTGACAGGTTCTTGGATGTCACGCTAAACACACGAACAGCAAAGAGAAATGGCCGTATTATTATCCACTCTACAACGGCGACGGATGCCGCTGCTATAACTATTACGGAGTCAGATGCATCGCTTCGTGCGCTTCCAACATCCGCAGCCACGAAGTGCGTCATCAGTACGGCACCGGAATCATAAACGTTACCTGTTCGCCCGGTAACTTCGTGCTCGGCTGCGGCATCGAGCCAAAATACCCGTCAGACGGGTATGAAAAATGGCGCACCTGTGCCGTGAAAAGTCTCGATTCCTGCCAGTGTTACGATAACTTCGGTGCCACGTGCTATGCACTTTGCGGCCAGTTCACTTAACTCCACGGTAATAAAACGGTAATCCACTCATTAAACTGTCTGCTATAGAGAATTGTAATTAAACATCGATTGCTACTAAAGTATTCAGTGTTGCTTTCTTGTTATGCCCCCGCCCAAGCGATGATGCGCGTCTGACGCCTGACGTCTGTCTGTCTGTCGCGTACATCGTGAATATTCATGGCGCCCACAGCTACTGGAAGCAAGGCGCGCTGGGCGTAAGGCGTGTATGGGCCGGAGCTGGGCCACAGGGTGCGACGCGTACAGGGCCGGGGCATATCGTGCGGCCTCGCGCACAGCTTGTTATTAATCTAATGTGATCGACTTCAGCAATCGCTTTTGTCCTGCTCGCTTGATATTACAGTCGACTAGAAGGGAACTCAATGGAGCGCATACCTGCGCCACAGCCAACACAAACCCGACGCGCGATATCTCGTGGTCTGGATCATAATCTGGATCGAGCAGCCAGAATATCGTCTGGATTAGAGGTCTGCACGGGGATGGGATGGGTGTTCCTGCGGGATGGAATTCATTGTTGCGGGAAATCCGCGGGGTGTTTTTCATAAACGCGCTTTCAGGTGTCACCTAAAGGTAGTATTTGAAAAAGCTATAAGCTTAGTAACTGCAGCGCAGGACATTGAGAAACTGACGTGAGATTAATACTAATTTGTACTGTGTGACTTGAGACACTTTACGTAGGCTAATAAGCAAAAATGATGTTATCATTTGATTTTATGTTAATGATGACCTTATGCAGTGTAATAACACAATAACATTCTGCGGCGATGGGTGGGGATGGAAACAAACTGGTGCGGGATGGGTGGGTATGGAAGAGAATGTCGGCAGGAGCGGTGGCGATGGATTTAAGGTGTGCGAGGTCGAGTGGGATGGGACCAAATCCTATTCCCGTACAGATCTGTAGTCTGGATCACCGTCGTAAGGTGGTCTCCTGCCGCACCCTTACACCGTTCCTCTGTATCTTCATCCTTCTCTGTTCTCTGTCGCCGGCTGATCGCAACACACCCATCGTCTTTTGACAGACCATGTAGCATTTACAGAGTGACGAACTGTTGTGTGCGATGATCGAACTAGGGAATGGCGGAGAGTTTTTATCGTTTTGTGCTTGTCCCCAAACATGTCGACCTTGGAAATTTGGCCCCAAGCCGTCCGCAAATATGTTTTGAGTTATCCTGCGCACACCGATATAAACGGAAATAAATAAATAAAAACGGATATAAAATAAAAATAAATTAGTTAACAAATAAATAAACAAATAATGAAATAAATAAATTAGTTAATAAAAAATAAAAAATAAATAAATAATTAATTAATTAATTAACGGGCAGTATGCATTGCATATTCCCTCCGACTAATCGGCACGAACTATGGCCTAACAGCCGCACGATATGTTGCAATGACAACTGTGTAGGTTTTTTCATGTGTAACTGTGTAACAGTTTTTTCATTAAAAATACATAAATATTTTCATTTAATCACAATCTACATAATAGTAAAAAACGGCAGTTTAAACACACGTTAAGCCGACGTGTAGAAAATAACACATCGAAAACAGCAAGTATCACGAACATGAACGGCGATAGTACTCATAGGCGCCACCTCAGGAATGTCATGCGGACAATGGCCAAGTCACTGTCTCTGGTACTCGATAAGGAACTCGGGGTAACTGTCGTTCTTGGCATAGACGACGAACTCTCGGAACTTGAGACGCGTCGACGAATCCTTGTGCGTTCCGACGACGGAGTGGAACGCGTAGTGAGTTGTGTCTTTACACTTTTCCTGCCCACAGCTACACGGCGGTCTCGTGTACGGTTTGGCAGATTGACAGACGAAGGCTCTACCGAGCAGAACTCGCGAGAGGAACATGTGCAACGTCGCACCTTGCCTAGCCCGTCTGCTTTTATCCGACAGATTTAGATCTAACACAGACATCATAGGCGCAATTAATTTACACGTGACGTCGACAGAAAAGTACGATTTAATTGAGCCTTCACTAATATCGGAGCAGTTGGTTGGTTGATGTCATAGGCGCCGACGTGGATTTGAAGTTAAACAAGTAAGTAAGTAGCAATTATATTGCACATAACAAACGTATATGCAGACAGATTACAACTGGCAATACACTGGTAGGTAAAAACAACTTCACATATCAATAAATTTAAACAAACAGTTAATGATAAAAGATCGTTTATGCCAATTAAGTGAACATCTCGGCAACACAAAATCATGACCTCTGGTCCTGAGTATATTGCTGAGAGGTCTGTCTGGTGGGAGGAAGGTATGAAGGCATAAAGTCCGGCGCAAGCGCCTGGAAAAATTTCTTATAGGTGCCCCCAATGTGTTGCGCCCCCAATTGCGGGGACAGAGCGGGGACACAGTGAGAAACACTGACACCATGAAAATAACTCGAATGTCAAACAATGCTATGGGTTAGCAAGAAGGTTAGCTACCGCAAATAGATCGCGCGTCGGCATTCGTGTCACAAATTTTTTAGCCAGCGTCCCTGAAACGTTTCCCTCTGATGTAGGTTAATCGCCATGCTGTTGTTTGTCATATCGTGTGGGCGTATGTTGGAGGTCCCAAATGTTTTTTTTTGGAAGACGTTGGGGTTCCGCCCCCTGTGGCAGTGAGCGTGTTTGAGCATTTGTTTGTCAGCACTCGTGTCACAAAAGTTTTTTGGATACCGCCCTCTCGACTCTGGGGGTCCACGTAGCGGAACGCGGCTACACACGCCAGTTCTATATAATTGTCTAATGCGTGACATACACACACACGCGTGCACTACATACCGGGATATTGATCGGCTTTTGTCGAACTTTCAGCGAAATAGGCTCCTCTGCCGAACAACAGATGGTCGCCGCCCACGCGATTGTCGACGCCCTGAAAGCGAATAATGTCTACCGTGTCTGCCTTGGTGCCGTGAAACAGATAGTGCTCATTGATCTCTGGAACCAGTTCTCGTTCAAGCAAGTCCAGACGCGATCCTACACATGATCAACAGGAGCTGTCTAAATATATATCCACTGTTATCCATTCCGAGCGCAGTCAACCAGGGTGGGCAAGAAATGTTGACACAAGACTCCGTTTTCATCTTCGTCGTTAATTTGCACGTATTTTTACATCAACCATTCCACACACTGCAAAGTGTAAATTGTAATATATACTATTATCTAACGTGCTATAACTCCACAGTCCTCAAGTCAAGCGTTCACAGCATCGCAAAATGTAACGTCGAGTTTCATAGAGATTTGTGCAGTTTTTGAGTAATCTTGTTTGCAGACAAGCACATCTTAACCAACATTTCTAAGCAATAGTACGCCAGTATTTAACTACATATCAGAGATAAACATCTTCAACAAACTTTAATTTTCTTTATGGCACGATATGGCCTATTTGTGCTGAAAGTGCCGTTAAACCCCAACCAATCAACCTGTTTGCAGACAGACAGACAAAAAGACACGGGTGAAAACATAACCTCCTCGGCGGAAGTAATTAAGTGGTGAAGGTTTACTGCTGAGTTCTCACATAATATATGATAAGTCAATCCCATCGTTCTGCTGTTTTGCAGGGAAGGGAGTTTTCCCCTTATTTCCTCGAGTGCGCCTGGGTCCATACAGTCTGTGTACAACAGACAATACACACGCACAACACACATTAAATTAATTACCTGTAATGTGTTCTCGAGTGGCAACTTCCTGTTCACCTTTACATCCGTTCACAGCCGTGTACTGGTTCACCGAAGCATCCCTGCACAAGTTCTTCCTCGTCGTGTCGTACTGGCGAAACAACGCGCCGTTCTTGCAGGCAAAAATGCCCGTGACGACTATTTTACTGTGACCCAGGCCGGTACCGTCGAACCCGATGCCTACCATTGTACCGTCCCACGTGCCTTCAACGAGCTTCACTATCTGCTGGTAGAGCCGCGACTGCGGCGGCAATGGCACTTTAGCACGTGCATCCGTTTCCCAGTCGTCCTTCTTCCAGTGCTGCGGATAGCAAACGTCCGGCATAGTGCCCATTTCTCTTAGATAAGCCTTAACGCCGTATTTGGTTTTGACATGTTGCAGGTCTACTGAACTCTTTCGGTGCCGATCAAGGATCTGCGAAACTTTTCTCTTCGTCTCATCTACCGCCGCTCTGTTTCCTTTTATCACAACGGCGGATCTCCGACTGTCTACAATGTACAAATACGTAGATGACTAGATCATTCTGTAGCAGTGGCGGCACAATGTCTTAAGCACTCTGACTCGTGCCTGGACAAATTTGGCTTCCATTAAGGCACTTCTCTTACAGTGTCTGTCTACCCAAGTTCAGCGGCGAACAAATACGTTTTAAACGAAACGCGCCGCCGCGTTGTCAACGCGTGGGCGCAGAAATAGCTGCTTCGGCGGCGGTTACAACTACATTTGACTTCGATTCGACGCTGTTCGACTGTCGTTCGACGGCAAATCGTAGTCGAATCGTAGTAGCAACTACTGCCTCATCGACTTCCAGTCAATGTAACGTAATGGTGCTATATTAACGTGCACTCCAAAGCTGGCAGTTAAGCCAGCTTAGTCTACCGCACGATCCAAAATTAAAAGAAAAAAAATAACTACAAATGAAAAACCACTGAGCAGAGTAAGTCCGGTCCAGTATGCTCCGAGAAGGCAGTCCAGGTGGGTGCTAGCAGACTATGGTGGAAAATATTTGTGGAAAAGTTGAGTTTTGAGCCTGGAATGAAATAGTGAATGTGATGGAGGGTGAGAGTGGTGAGCAGGTGGGAGGTGAATTAGAGAGTGTGACATCATCGGCAGAGTGATTTATGCAATGCTGACGAAATGAGACAGGAAGTGGACTCCAGAGATGAGGTGATGCATAGCGACATGAGCGATTGGTGATTTTTAGATAAGAAGATGCAGGTGATCTACCGTCGCCGTTGAATTCAGCGATCCCAACTTCCTGAGAAGGATGATATTTACACCGACTAAAAGACGTTTGAAGTTGTTTCTTCTTCGTTGGACAGCTTGTAAAATACCGCTGCATTCCTGTTTTCTGTCTATTTATCCCAATGACCGTGAAGCTGTGTCCTATGCGAAGCCGACAGCTACAATGTTACGGTACATCGCTGTATACAGCTGGTCGAACACACTCAATCAACCAGCTGTAGCGTTGAGCAACATTCCTCAGAACGACGTCGCCAGCCGGCGCCTGGGAGGCAGGCGTGTGATTGACAGCTATAACGGTAGGCGCCAGGGAAGGAGATGCGGCAGCTAACGATCAATGATTGGTGGAAACTTACGTGTACAACAGGACACGGAGTGTGATATCTTTGGAATGACGAGATGTGGTGATGATGACAGCTATTGTGTGCGACTCTACTGCACTGATTACTTGTACATATAACATATAATATGGCAAGAACGTGTTATATGCTCTATCTCGGCAGAAACACGCTACCAACTAACTGAGCTATACAAAAGAATTTCAATTAATGATAATACAACGCAAGGGAGTATAATACGACACGACAGCATAATACGACACCCGTCACTGTCGTTCTGCAATGAAAGCGCATATACACAGTAGATATTACACACCAACGGCGACGTCGACACTGGTGGTCTTGAGCGACGAAATATCTCGTCGACATTCGTCGCTGTGCGCAACCAACTGGTCGGCGATTTCGACCGACTCGGCAGCCATCTCGTCGATCCTTTTCCGAAGTTCACGTTTAACGGTGTCCAGTGTTTGTCGATCAACGGCGACGATGTCCAGTTCAATGACGGCCGGCACAACCGACTCCGACGACCGAGAACCATCTTGCTGCTGATGCTGCCGCCGACCTTGCCGCCACCGCCGCTTTTCTTTCGTTCCAGCACCTGAGGTTTAAACAGTGCAACTTGCATGTACATTTACATATAAAACGACTGTCTCTCTGTCCCAATGTTACTCAGTCATGCCAAAACGAAAGGACGGGAGCGCCAGAGCCGTGTAGTATATTCTGCATCAAGGTCGCCCAAAGATGGTCGCAGGCATATTAATTTAAAAAAAGAAAAAAGAATGAAAAAAATTCGTAGCTATAACCCTAACCCACCCTCACCGGAGAAAGCGCGCCAGAGCGATACGTCCCGCTGGTCCGGCATGGTGCACTTCCGACTCAAGCGGAGCAGGGGCAGGTTTCCCGCACCGCAGCGCGGGCATGAACGCTAATAGTTGAATAAATGTGAAAAAGTAAAAAAGAACGGCATGGCACCAACTGAGACTAGTAGTTTGCAGGCGCTTTGCCATGGGGAGTTCAGCCGTGATCTCCCGGATGGCCCAGCCAACGTGATTGACGGTGAAAACCTTCCGCTCTTAATGCCGGTTGTCGTTCCAAATTTGGTAGCTTCATACGACAAATGGTTTAGACGCACGCTTAGAGGGCAAGAAACACAGACGCAGATTTTGTTACTGTATACGCCAGAGTGACCGAGTGGTATAAGATTACTTACGCCGAAAACCAAGCTGTTTTCAACTGAAAAAGTTCATGCATTGGCCATGTTCAATGTGCGGTGCCATCATTCATTACTCTGAAAAGTATCACCGATTTTTTTCTGATTGTCAAGACTTTTACCGCGTCGCCTTCTAGCCATAATTTGGGTGAGTTACTTCTAAATAACAATAAACTTTAAGGATAAAGTAGTATGCGATAATGCTATACAATATTATAACAAATTATAATGAAAAAAGCGCTCATCAGAGGCGAAGCAAACACTGCGCGCTGGCTGTAGTAAGGCGGACCCACAAAACAAACAAACACACAAACAAACAAACAAACAGATAGACAGGGACGATTACAATACACTGCGATATCATATAGTAATACAACTAACGACTTTAAAAATAAAAGTGACAAATTAGAAAGTACTAAATCTAGCAAAAACACGAATGATACGATATTACATGAGCTGCTTACCTTCTGGCGCGGTTGCACGTGCCAGTATTAACCCTTTAAAGCGCTCGTACAACTGTTTCTCGTAGGCGACGATGTAAACCTGTTAAGATAAGATAAGATAAGATAAGATAAGATCAACTTTAATTGTCTCCGAAAAACGCAGAGATCATACAAAAATAAGAATCACAACTAATCACAACCTGGATACGGTAGAAATATGAAGTTATGTGCATAAAACGAAAATCATAAAACGTGCAGACTACAATGTTTATATTACGAAACACTAAAATATTTACATGCATGCGTATAGTTACATAACGTCACAGAACGGAAACATTCGCGTATGACCACGTTCTAGATGAGAATATAGGCCCACACTTGTAGATAAAATATAGACTCACACTTACAGGCGGTCAATACAAACGTTAAACAAGAAAGTTAGCTACTGCAAAGATATCGCGCGTCGGCATTCGTGTCACAGTTTTGGCCGGGGCAGGGGGCGTGGTCGTTCCTGTAAAACCTTTCTTCTCATCTAGTGTGATAATCATGCAACATTTGGTTGTTGTCTCTTACACAGTGTGCGCGCATGGAGGAGGTCCGAAAAATCTGGGGACGATGGGGCCCGCCCCTTAAGACGGGGCGTGGCTGACCCGTAGAAAGATGCCCCTCCCATGTGTTACCGTGCCAAATTTGGTCGTTCTAGGTCAAACGGTACGAATGTAAGTATGAATATTCGACGGGAAAATGGCCCATCGTGTCCCGCCTTTCAAGGTCACTCAAGGTCATTGGAACCGACACGGATCGATCACCTACCTATCAGTCACTATTAGATCCATAGTAACCACGGGCCTACCTCGTACCGTTTCCGAAATGAAGGGCGATTTCGGTCAAAAATTGTAAAAAAAAAATCCACCGTCGTGTACTTAACGCCCCACTGAGAGGGTTCGCCTTGGAATTTTGTGACGTCGGTGGGGGTGGGGCTAAAAAGACTACAGTGACGCCCCTACCACGTGGTGGAAACGTTTGACAATACGTGCCTTCGTTTTAGATACAATACCGCAACGTGACGGACAGACGGACGGACAGAAATGGTAAGACAAATATCGCGCTCTGCGTGCTGCGCTACGCATGCATCAAGAAACGCTTCCACACAATTCCCGCATCATTGCCGACAGTAGCGTAAGGAATACTGCTGAGTAAGTCACACTGTAGTCAGCTGTACCGTGACGGCGGAGCCGGACTGCTGACAGGCCTCGATAAAGCAGTTGGCGACGTCGTCGGGCGTGTACTGAAGTTTGCCGCAGCCGACAGTCGGAAACGCAATCGTCCGCGCGCCATCCCTGTCCGCCATCTCCACGCACTTGCTGAGCATCGCGCGCAGTTGCTGCACGCATCAGCAAGTAAGTAAGTAAGTAAGTGCAGAGTTGGGCACGGGTCATTCTTTAAAATTCAACCCAACCCCCCACTGCAGCCTTCATCTGACCCAACCCAATCCGTCGTAGACACGCGACATTGTAAGTTTATAGACACAAATTTATGTGAGAACTGTACTGCCGACATGTAAACATGAAATACCAATCGTTAACCGCACGGTTCAGAGCAATTAACGATCAGAATGGCCATAAAAATCTGAACGATGCTTTAAAATGTCATTACACTAAACATTACCCAATCCCATCTAACCCATAAAAGATCGTCGTACATTTGTGACCTGACCCAACATACGACCAATTCTGAGTATTTCTAACGCATATTAGATAAGTCATAAAGCCAGTGGCGTCTCTACGTTGGAGCAGGTAGCACAGCACCACCAGATTTTGGCTTAACACTCTCAGTGCAAGGTGAAACAATTTTTTTTCGTGATAATGATTAATTATCATCATTATCATCATCATCATCGTTCGTAATAATAATAATGATATTAATAATAATAATAACAAGAATCTGTGCGGCCGAGATGGCCGTACGATATGCGGCCCTCAGTGCGTGCCGAAAAGTACATCCGTGACGCTAGCGGTTGACGAAAAGACGTTACCGATGGC
>Ga0049107_10000374_pt1 | contig 13017 bp, 10 predicted proteins | sample WorMetilPIANOSA1_FD_61187 | JGI IMG/M metagenome (GOLD analysis project Ga0049107, IMG submission 61187) | Marine gutless worms symbiont microbial communities from Max Planck institute for Marine Microbiology, Germany - Olavius ilvae PIANOSA.1 | ecosystem: Host-associated > Annelida > Digestive...
CGATCCCAAATTTCAGCTCTTTGTTCGGCGGTATAGTAAATGCGCGGTCTATGGGCCATTTCCAACACTCCATCTTTTGATTAAAGATTAAAGTGTTGCGTCGATCAGTTGAACCCACCGTCGATTCGAGAAGCCTGGGGAGTGGATTTCAGCGTCTGTTATTGAGAAATCGCCAGCGTAGCCGGCACTTTGTCCGGCTGCATGCGATTGTTATGTGGCGCGAGCACATATGACGATCCTACTGATTAGATTCTGACAGTACTTCGTCGTAGTGCGTCGCATGTGTGTCGTGGTCAGGGATGATTGCCGCAACCCAGTCTGGCATTACCGCCACATCGAGATCTGGTCCTGCAAATCTCATCAGGGCTTCTTCTCCGTCCCAAGTGGTGAGTACTGTGATATGCCTTGGATCTTCTCCGCGTGATACATGTATGTCTACGTTAAGAAATCCCTCGGTATCCAGCATTTTCGGTAAAACTATTTTACGGAAGCCTTCAAGCCACTCTTTAACCGCACTATCCGGTGCACGGGCTTCCCACCGTCTAACAATCTTCTGCGCCACGATATTTCCTCCCGACTGTGTAGTTATTTACTAATTTGCCTCGATGCTGAACGCCACATAACGCCACGCATCAGCGGCCGCGGAAAGCGCGTAGCGCTTGGAGCGGTCCGTCTGCATGCGCTTGTATGAGTGCCCAGTCTTAGCTTGAAACCCTGGCACGTTATCGAATATCCAGATTGATGCCTGAATGGCCCGGTGCTGATAATTTGTTGTCGAAGATGATTCTTTCACAGCCTCTCTTAAGTCAATTGCCTTTGCTTATTTGCCGTTATTACAGGAGAAACCAAAATATAACTGAAAAAGACAGGCATACTACATACAGTTGCAAATGTCTCTTTCTCCAGTAGTTCCCTTCTTCGGTGAATTGACGTTCATCGAATAGAGTAAACGGATACATCGATTTAAGACTGTTCCCATCAATTATATTTTTATGCATGCCTATCCAAGTCACACAGAATATGATGGCCATGGTGAGGTAAATAAAAATACCTACAATTTTAATTAAGACGACAAGATCATCCATTTTGCACTCTAACAGCATGATTAAAACGTAATTGACCTGATAATATATTATCTGATGCTAGGCGTCCGCTTCTGGCCGTTTCGAGAAGCCTGGAAAGTTCATCTGAGTGTCAGCTATCGAGAAAGCAGATTCTGGAATCCTCTACGTCATAGGCTGAGAGCGACCCTTAACCAACATGCGCAAGTTTATCAACGAATTATTTCTTGGCGATGTTCATGTTTTGTCCGGTTGGTTTCTCCCAGCGTAGTCATTTTCTGATTGGCGGAGTATCTGAAAAACAGGGTGACCTCGTTTTCTGTGAGCTTATAATCGAGGCTCAACCACGGAGACTGACTATGACACCGGAGGTAGCCCAACGGATTTTCTTCCATCTCAGGTGGTACTACGAGAGCATGGAAAATAAATCGCCTAATTCTGAAATTCTAGAAAGGGTAACTAAAGAGCAGTTCGATCAAATTCTCACAGATGAGACTCAGATGAGTGAAGAGGCGATTGGGGGCTTTATGACAGCCTTAGAAAAGCAGGTTTCTGAAAATGGAATCGAGGCTATAACTGACACCAAAATAAAGAAGCTACTTGGGTCGTTTGAATCCAATTACTCGAAACACTACTGATCGAGGAGGTGCCGAAATTTCTGGTAGCTGCTCTCGCAAGTGCTTGATGATTTGAAACAGCCAAGGCCTGCATTGTATTCGATTTTCATGGACCGGGTGAATCGACAGACGGTTGTCGCCCTTGGGATAGGAAGTTTAGGCGTCCGCTTTCAGATTCAATCTCTACAGAATAAATTGATTTCCTCCAAGAACCTTGTCCAGGCAGGTTCGTTTGGCAAAATAATGTGGTTCTTGCCCTCGAGAGCTACAAATCGTGCATCTGGAATCCCTGCTGCAAAGGCTCGGCCACTCGCAAACGGGGCCTAGCATCATCCCGGCAGTGGAGGACAAGCGTTGGTACAGATACTTGGGATAGAAGCTCAACAACATCTACTTCACCAAAAGCATGGTGTAGCCGAAGGGCGTTTTCTTGCGAAACTGAAATTTTTTCTAGTTCGTTGAATGCATCCATTTGTTCCTGCGAGGCCTCCGGCATGAACATCGAGGTAAAGAGTTGCCTAAACGCTGGATTGTCTTGTCCCCAACCCTGTTCAATCAGTGTTGAAAATGCTTCTCCTCGCTTCTCCGCGTCCGACCCCTGTTTTCTCCAGCCCTGGACGTATCCGCCATACAGGATCAGGTGGGATACTCGTTCCGGGTGACGCACAGCGTAAGCAACAGAGACTGCACAGCCCTGCGAGATTCCGAGCAGAGCAAAGCGCTCGATTTTCATGTGATCCACTAATGACTCCAGGTCACTAACAAAATAATCAAAAGTAAGGTTATCAATGTCCCAATCGGATAGACCATTGCCCCGCTGGTCATATCGGATGAGTTGATATTGCTCAGACAAAGTTGACCACCAGTGTTGCCACGGTGGGTTTTGGACCTCGAACTCCAAATGGTTCATCCAATTCGCAGCTTTTACCAAGGGTGGCCCATCTCCTAACATCGAATAAGCGAGAGAGACCCCATCTCCCGTGGTGTGAATACGAACTTCCTGAGTGAGCTCGTTCCGCCGTCGTTTGGCCGACTTATTGTTAGCCTCTCCTTTGAGAACCTGATATGCACGCACTGGTTCACGTATATTCTTGAGTGTTTGCTCTCCCATGTCTTCGAAGTAGAGGTCTAATTTTTCCTTCACAGCCGACCGAACAGCTTCAGAGACGCAGATACCACCCGGATTCGCGAGACTTTCAAGACGCGCGGCAATGTTGACACCGTCACCGTATATATCTCCCCGATCTTCAATCACATCGCCTAGATTCACGCCGATGCGAAAATCTACTCTACGGTCCTTTGACAAACTTTCATTCCGTTCTGCGAGCTGTTCCTGAATTTTAGACGCACACGAAACTGCATCGGTTACTGCTTCGAACTTAGCTAGCACCGCATCGCCCGCGTAGTGCATGACCTGACCATGACAGGAAGCTATCGTGTCAGCGATGAGATCCAGGTACTCGCTTAAAACTCTGTGAGTTGCATCTTCATCGTCACCAGTAAGTCGACTATATCCAGCCACATCGGCATACATTATTGCAGCCAGTTTACGGGGCAGACGTTCATCCATTACAAGAATATCTCGTGAGAGTTAAAAGCTCTTGGGATACTAGCGTGAAACAGTTACAGAGAGCAATTTACAGGGAATCTGAGCGTCCGAAACTGGCCGATTGGTCTTGCCTCTGCACTGATCAAACAAGCGAAGAAGCTGCCCGATGAGTTATACAAGTCATTGACCTGGGATCGAGGCAAAGAGCTCGCGGATCATCAACGCTTCACGCTAGAGACCGATATCGATGTTTACTTCTGCGATCCGCGTAGTCCCTGGCAACGGGGTTCCAATGAGAACACCAATCGATTGTTACGACAGTATCTTCCGCAAGGTACCGATTTATCGTTACACTCACAGGCCAGGCTCAATGCCATTGCTCGACAGTTAAACGAACGCCCTCGTAAAACTTTAGGATTCGAGACACCGGCAGAGAGATTTAACGCATTTGTTGCATCGACCGGTTGAGGTCACCGCACTTCAATAGTAATTCATGCACAACCCCGCGAATGACTGCTACTAGCCGTAGATTGCCTCCTGCCATGGTTAAATCAGCGTCTGCTTACGAAAAAATCGACGCTCAAACTTGATGCATTAGTGGCGATATTCGGAGAAAAGGAGGTTAGGCCTTGCCTTTTTGTGCTTAACCTGGAAAGTCAAATCGGGATTTGAGCAAAAAAACAAGACCTGACTCCTTATATCTCTCAAAGTTGTTCGAAATGCCAGGGAGCTTGCAACAGTTCCCAGGCAATTCAAAAGAGTCAGAACACCTCGTTGAAGGTCTGCAGCATCGAGCGCCATGACGCCTCGTCAGCGGCCTCGTCGTACTTGAGGTTATCGAGGCCGAAACTGCCCGCGTCGGGGTTGGTGAAGCCGTGGCGCACGCCGTCATAGCCGTGGAAGACGAGGTTCACACCGGCGTCGTTCATCGCCGCTTTGAAGGCCTCAGCGCGTTCGGCCGGGACGAAGGCATCGGCATTGCCATGCTCGACCACGACCCGCCCCTTGATGTTTCGCGCTTCATCGCCATTCGGCGGGGGCAGGGAACCGTGGAAACTGACCACGGCATCGAGATCGGCGCCAGAATAGGCGAGTTGCATCACCGTGGCACCACCGAAGCAGTAGCCGATCGCCGCCAGGCGGCTGTCGTCGGTGATCGCTAGCGAGGCAAGCTTGTCGAGACCCTTCTGCGCTCGGCGCCGCCAGCCTTCCAGGTTCGAAGTCGTCGCTTTCATCCACTCGCCGGCCTGCGCGGGATGGGTCGTTACCTTATTGCCACCGTACATGTCCGCCGCGAAGGCCACGTAACCCAGTTCGGCTAGCTGTTCCGCACGGCTCCTGGCATAGTCGTCGAGCCCCCACCATTCGTGAACGACTAACACGCCGGGGCGCTTGCCCTCGACCGCATCGTTCCAGTACAGGTAGCCCGTCAGGTTGTCGCCGCCATCCTTATAGGCGACAGGCGCACTGCGGACTTCCGCCATTGCGCCCGAAAACGACAGACAGGCGACAATCATAACAGTTAATATGGAAAGAATTTTCATGGTTGCACCTCCTCAGGTGGTTGGTCCCCAAACCGGGGACTGCAATTTTAACCCGAAATGCCCGTCAGGCTAGCCCTGTATCTCGACGGCCTCGAAATCAAAGGGATCAGTGTCACTGCTGTCCCCTATTATTCGCCAGTAACCGTTATTGACCGGAGATTGCCTCTTGCCAGGGTTTTATGAGCGTCTCCTTTTGGAGAAAGCTGACGATTATTCTCGATGGATCAGCGGCAATAACCCAAAGGAGACGCTGAGAGCTGAAACTTCAGAAACTGCTTCATACCCTAAGCGGCGCATTCACTACCAAAGTACGTCGATCTCCTCATGATCGATCGGATAACCAGCCTTTTCCCATCCTTTCAATCCAGCCTTGTAGTAATACACCTTTTCGTATCCCCAGGTCACCGCCAGCGCGACGGCATTGATTGCTACTGTATCTTGTTCGATCGGCTGGCTACTATACAAGACTACTTCCTGATTTTTTTGAGCGATTTTCGAAACTAGCACTTCGTTGAAATCGTATGAAAGCATTTCCAGGAAATGCGCACCCGGGATTCGTTTTTCACCCCACAGGTGATAAACGTCAACAAAAGGAACGCCTCGCTCGTGAAGCACTTCAGCGGCCTTGTTATCAATTACAATTGCACCCTGAATCTTTGCCTCCGTCCCTTCATACTTCACCAGACTTCTCCATTCGTTCCCGAAGGGCACTCCTGCTTTACGCAATCCATCGCGCACATCCCTTAGATCGCCAAACCATTTGAATAAATAACGAGTGTTCCAACTGCTGCGCCCAGGTTCCATGCCATGTTCCACGGCCAAAGCTCCCCAGCCTACTTTGGCTCTCAATGCGTTGGCTTTCTCTAACGCTTCTTGCGCCTTCTCCTTGCCTCCTAATTGGCCATATGCAGCCACGAGATAGACAAAGGTCCAGTCGTCATCCGGGTTGCGCTTAGCCGATGTTTCGAGGGTTTCCAAGGCATCTTGAAAATCGCCCATCTGATACTGTGCCTGGGCTAGCCGGTTAAGATAATACGCCGGATATTCTGGATCATGGCGCATGGCGGTACGAACCGAATTTGCCGCTTCGACCGGTTTTCCTGCCTTTAACAGGGCCGCCGCCATCGCCAGGTGTCCGGCAGGATCGTTCGCATTTACCGCAATTGCCTGCTCGGCTTCTTTGAGCGCTTTATCAGGTTTTCGGTAAAAGAGCGTAGAACTTTCCGCCGATATTTGATAGGAGAGTGCTGATGGATTCTCCATGGCTTTTTCGAGCGATTTCCTGGATCTGTTTCTCGCCTGAAATGGATAAATTCCGATCGCTCTTGCCCAGCCATTAATATTTATACTCCAGTCGACGGCGGCAAGGGCGGAGTAAATTAGCGAATAATCCGGGTCGAGATCAATGGCTTGCTCAAAAAAGGATTTAGCTTTGACAAGATCCTCGGGTGTACCCTGACGATAGCGCTCCCAGCCTCGCAGGTAAGCATCGTAAGCATCTTTGTTCGTGGTCTGAATTTCGGCTATTTCAGCTTGTTCACTGCCAATAAGAACGACTTCGAGCTCATCGACGATACTGGAGACGATCTTGTCCTGCATCGAGAATACGTCGTTTAGCGAACCGTCATAGCGCTCCGCCCATTTATGCCCTCCGCTCAAAGCGTCGATTAGCTGCGCATTGATCCTGACATCGTCACCGACCCGTCGAACGCTCCCTTCCATCACGTAGCGTACGCCCAGTTCTTCGGCGACCTGACGAATATCGACCGTTTTACCCTTGTACTTCGCGACCGAATTTCGGGATACGACGAAGAGACCGGAAACTTTGGAAATATCCGTAATTAAATCATCTGTCATGCCATAGACGAAAAAATCCTGCTCGGCATCATTGCTCACATTGACAAACGGCAGAACGGCTATGGATGGTTTGTCGGGCAAGGGGTACGCCATCCGTTCTACTGAAGCGGACTCTTCCCGTGGCGCCTGTGACTGAAACCAGAACACCGTGCCCATTGCGACAAGCAAAATGATCGAGACAAGCGCCACAACCAGTTTCCTGTTGACCTCAGGGGCATGCGGTTTAGCATCCCCGGCAGGCGCGGGAATCGATTCGCCAGTGGCCAGTTCCACCCGATACACATGGATTGCATGGTCGAATCCCTTCAACTCTTTTTCACCGAGACTCACGAATTCGAATGGCAATCGTTTTGAAAGCGAGTCATGCATCGCCGCCGTGATGCAGATACCGCCCGGTCCCGCCAGTTGTTCGACTCGTTGCGCCTGGACCACGCCCGTACCGGTGACCGTGTTGTCCGCAATTACGACTTCGCCCATCGAAATGCCGACGCGTACTACCGGACGGATGTCGTCCCGTAGGCGTGAGTTTTGATAAGTTTGATCGGCCTGAAATGCGAGGGCCGCGGTTACCGCATCGGAGCCGCGTTCGAAACTCGCCAATAGCGCGTCACCCCGAAGTTCCAGCACCTGCCCATGGTATTTTTCAATGGTCTGGCTGAAGCGTTTGAAGCTGTCCCGGATGCGTTCATGAGCAAGCTGTTTATCCTGGTGAACCAACTGGGTCGATCCGGCAACGTCGGCGTGCAGGATGACCGCTAGTTTGTCGGGCAGCCGGTCCTCCGCCACTACTGTCGGTGCCACGACAGGGGTGGCCGGCGGCAACTCCTCGCTTTCTAAAACGACCTCGGCAATCAGTCGGTAGCCTGTCTTGGCAATAGTCTCGATAACATGCGGTTCGCGGGCATTATCGCCAAACGCTTTACGCAGTTTGATAATCGCATTGCTGAGTGCATCGTAACCGACGATGCTGCCCGCCCAGACCTGCTCTTCGAGTTCCTGCCTGCTGATCACGGTATTGGGCCGGCAAGCCAGGTAATCGAGCACCGCCATGGCCTTGGGTTCGAGCTTTATCTCCTGCTCGCCATTACTGATGCGCAACGACGCCGGGTCGACCTGCCAGCCGTCCAGGGCAAACGCTTCCTTCTCCGTTTTGGTAACTTTTGTAGCCCCGAGATCCATAAATATTTAGTGTTCCTTGGGTAAAAATAACGTATGAATTTTTAGCCAAGGACATTGTACAGGGTTTTCCAATACCCTTGAAACTGCCGCCCCGGTTGGCTTTCAGGCGTTTCACATTTTTCAGCGTAAAAACATCGAAGATTCGTTGGATCGCCACGATCACTGGCATACCGCGCTCTGCTTCAATGGCTACAGAGTTAGTAGCTAGCCGTTAAACAAACCGAAAGCACCGGCTCCCTGCAAGCTCATTTCAACTAACCCCATTTAAAGAGGTGAGCACGATGAAAACGACCGCACTACTGGTAAAAGGAATCAAACTGCTTGGAAATCTGTTCTGCATACTAGGATTTTCCGTCGCAGCTTCAACTTCCGCAATCGCTACCGGGACCTATATTCTGCCTGAAAGCGTGACTGTACTTTCCGAAGAACAACTGCTGGATCGGATTGTTGGCAATACCGCCTTGAACCTGGGTTACGACGGTGAACGCGGTTATATCGAGTATTACGAACCGCCAACCGACGATCCAAAAAAGGAAATGATCAGAGGCATGTGGAGAAAGACGAAATATAGCGGTACCTGGAAAGTTGAAGGTAACTGGTTTTGCTTTCATTACGATGGAGCTTACCTGGCTCACTGGAACAGATGCTATTCGATCAAGATGGAAGGGGCCAGAATCACTATGTACCACGAGGATGGATCAACCTTCTATCCTTACGGTGGTCCATTAAGAATGGTTTCGGGGAATCCTGGTAATTTTTGAGGTGAGTATATGCGCAAATAACGCACAGCTGCACTTGAATCCCAGACAGCGAATGCCGGTAAATAGCATTGCCAGACGCCTGATGGTAGTTCATTTATCTATCATCAGGCTTTTGCTGGATTCCAGTCTGATTCACTTTAAGCAGGTACGCCTTATCTATTTTCGTCGATGGCCGCCTGGCGACCGTCGTGCCAGTTTAGAGCTGAAATCTGGTGTTTGAGGTGAGCTTCTGAGTGTCTCTTTTTGGCCGATTCACGTCTCCTACTCAGCCTGTTTCAGCGTCGGCTATTGAGAAATCCACTACCAGGAGCCAACTAGCCGATTCATACCAGCCAGCCATTTTCAAACTAAATGGCCTCTCTGGTAACGACCACCTGTTTTGCGGCAATGCGATTATTCTCCATGTCATCATGAGCCTTGACGATATCCTCCATCGTATAGACCTCGACAGGCCAGTTAAATTCGCCCTGCTCAATGGAATTAGCGATTTCTGATAGTACCTCGCCTGGCAGGTTATCGGCATCACCACCATAAGCCGTGAGCCTGACACCGGTCGGAATGAAATCGATGGGATAGAACTCGGGAACAATCCATTGATTTGACAACATGCCAGTAAAACAGGTGGTGCCGCCAGGTCGGCAAGACTTTAACGTATCTCTTAGTGTCGGAGCGCCGACAAGTTCTATTGCGCCATCCACGCCTTCTGGACGAATATCCCCTACCTTCTCTGCTACTTGACCATCGTCTACGAGCACATGATCGACGCCAATGTCTAGTAGTGCCTGTGCCCGGTCAGCTCTTCGTGTGGTTGAAAATACGATTGCTCCACGACGTTTCGCCAAGATGGCTGACATCAATCCAACCGAAGAGGTGCCTCCCCGGACAAGCAATGCGTCTCCCGCTGACAAATTTACCCCAACAGAAATCGAACCCCAGGCGGTTTGCAAAATCTCCGGAAGCGCGCCCAGGAGTCGCCAGTCAAGTTTAGTGTCCACGGGGATGACGCAAGCCGCCGGGACCAGAGTGTATTCAGCGTACCCGCCATCGAAAGTTCGACCCATACCACCCATCATGGCCACAGCACGGGTCCCCAACTCAAAACCTGTACCTGGCGCGGCTTCAATAACACCAGCTGCCTCTATTCCCAGCACCCTAGGAAATGAAACATCGTCGCCGGCCAAACCAAGGCGGGTATGCAGCTCTGAGCGATTCATCCCGAAAGCCTCTACCCGCAGCAAGACCCATGCGTCCCGAGGTACGGGCTTAGGTATGGTGCGAAGCTGTAATGATTCTGGCGGGCCTGGTACATCAAGAACAATAGCACGCATCTGGGTCATTGTTTACTCCTTCGGAATAGGTCGATTAAGCATCAAAAAGCCTATTTTATCCGGGAACTTCCTAACTTTGCGACTAGTCCTTAACGGCAGCTATTGGCCGATTCGAGAAGCCTGGGAAGCGGATTTCAGCGTCTGCTACGGAGAAACAATTCAAAACTTATAGTAAGTATTAGCTGAAGACTAACTCAACTTTTCTGGTACTCTCAGCCAAAAATCGGCTGGAGGTTAGTATGGCAACAAGAATCGAACGTATTACAAGCACTGCCCCATCCAAACATCTTTGCAAGCTGTTAGACAGGGACGGGGCCGTTATCGTGGAAGATATTCTCAAACCTGATCAATTGGCCAGTCTTAACTTCGAACTTGATCAGTTTGTTTCAAAAGTTAATCCTGGTCTAAGGAATCCCACAACGGAAGAGATGATCGACTTCTATGGTCTTTCGACAATTCGTATTGACGGATTGCCAGCGAAATCCTCGACATTTCTCGATGTGATGTTATTACCCCAACTGCTCGAAACTGCGGATCATTTTTTACTATCGAACTGTAAAGACTACCTGTTAAACACGGCGCAATTGATTCAAATCGGACCCGGGGAGTCTGCCCAGGAATTACACCACGACGAGTCAGCTTGGGACGAGCAGACAAGCGCATTACCTTGGCCAAGATCACCGTTGCAAATCGAGGCAATGTTTGCACTCACAGATTTTACCACTGCCAATGGCGCAACTCAGGTGGTTCCGGGAAGCCACCAATGGTCGCGGGATCGTGAAGCCAAACCCGAAGAAATTGCTCGGGCAGAAATGAAAGCTGGATCAGCTTTGTTCTACTTAGGAACAGCTATACATGGTGGTGGAGCAAACGAAACGACTGATCAGCATCGGCGAGGTATGTTTCTTGGTTATGTAGTTGGCTGGCTTCGTACTGAAGAAAACACTTTCTTGACAGTTCCTATCGAGAAAGTCCGCACAATGCCCGTGCGTATCCAGGAATTGTTGGGCTATAAGGCACATGGCGCTATCGGTGTCGTCGATGTTGGCAGCCCAATGGTTCTACTTAAGTAATTAGCAAACTAACATCCCGGGGCGTCCGTTCATGGCCGTAGATTGACTCCCATCCCTGATAGTTGAGTGTCTCTTTACGAGAAAGCTGGCCCTTAGAATTGATTTGCCTGGGTTGATTGAACCTTAGCCGTCACGCAAGTATGAAACATCTGGGACTGATTGGTACTCTTTTCGTTCATTCTGCCAAGCCAGCCTTTTGAAATCCTTCGAGGAATATCTGTAAATGCTCAGGATTTTTAAAGGGTAATTGTTGGCCAAATCCCGAAATGCAGGCTTCTGGGTCCAGCTCAAGTAATTTTCCTACCGCCTTTTCGGCCTCCTCGACCCTGCCAGTGTGGCTGTAGGCCGGTATCAAGATCCAATAGGTAACATCCAATTCTGAATAAAATCGCACAGAACGTTCAGTGATTTCGACAGCCTCTGCATATCGGCCAGATACCAGGTGAGCAATCGCCATCGTATTGAGTAAAAAATGCATTTGCAGGTCGGTGGGGCTTAAGCGTTGCAAACGCTCGGCCAGTGGTATGGCGACCTCTGGTTCCCCAGCAAACACATGAACCCAACCTGCAGCCCAGCAAACCGTAGCACTGTTCGGGTTAATCTCAAGCGCGTGCCGTACGGCTTCTAAACTACCGGCATGATCCTTGTCTAAAATTGTCAAAATGAAACCAGCAAGGGCGGTGGCGTCGGCGTCATCCCGGTCAGCGGCAATGGCCCTTCGGGCAAGAACAAGAGCATTTTCCCGATCATCCTCGCGGGTTTCTGGCCAATGATGAACAAAACGCTGCTCTAAACACCAGGCGAGATTTGCCAGCACCGGTGCATAGTCAGGGTCGATATGGGCGGCCTGTTCGAGCAATTGAACGGCCCTTGTGTTCGCCTCCGGACGAAATGCATATAAATGCGGCAAAGCCTGTAACATCAAATCGTATGCTTGTAGGTTTTCGGGGCGCTTTCTGCGGGATCTCTCGATTTCGGCCACTCTTAGTTTTGGTTCAATCGTACCAACTACATTGATCGTCACTTGATCCTGTAAATCGAAAACATCCTCAAGCGTGCCGTCAAATCGGTCTGCCCAAATATGCGCACCATTCGATGCATCAATTAACTGACAGGATATCCGCACCGCAGTACCACCCTTACGTACGCTACCCTCAAGCACATATCTAACGCCTAAATCCTGAGCGATCTGGCGTATATCAACGGATCGGTTTTTATAGGCGAAAGAAGAATTGCGAGCAATCACAAACAGCCAATTTAAACGCGATAGCGCTGTAATAATGTCCTCGGCTATCCCGTCAGCAAAGTAATCCTGCTCCGGTTCATTGCTCATATTGGTAAATGGAAGAACTGCAATAGATGGTTTATCGGGCAGCTCCAGAGGTGGTCGTTCGTGATCGTCTCTTATCCCGAACTCTGATACCACCGCAGTGGACTCTGGAACTGGAATCTGCTCACCAGGTTTAAGCTGAACATCAAAAGCTCTGATTGGCTGGTCGAAACCTTTCAGCGTTTGCTCACCGAGACTGTCGAACTTAAATGGCAATCTCGTCGGCACGGTCTCGGATACCGACCCTTGAACAACAACCCCGCCTGTCTCAGCTAGTTGCTCCAATCGCTGTGCCAGAACTATTCCCTCACCGGTCACCGTATTATCTGCAACCACGACTTCCCCCATAGCTATACCAATTCGGAGTAGGGGTCGAATGTCTCCGTAGAGTTGTTCATTGTATGTGGTGTTGGCAGCCTGAAATGCGATAGATGCGCTAACAGCATCCGATGCCCGGGCAAATTCGGCAACTAGCGCATCGCCTCGAATCTCTAGCGCGACCCCAGCATAGTTGCAGATTGTTTCAGAGAATCGCCGAAAAGTGTCTTGGATACGTTCGTGTGCCAGGGTCTCATTTTGCTGGACAAGGGAGGTTGAGCCGACCACATCGGCATGGAGGATAACTGCTAACTTTCGCGATAGTTGATCCTTTTCCATGGATAGCCCAATAGAAAACAAAGTCAAAAGATACTATCACAGTCTTAAACACGGGGGTCCG
>Ga0049107_10000375_pt1 | contig 13014 bp, 8 predicted proteins | sample WorMetilPIANOSA1_FD_61187 | JGI IMG/M metagenome (GOLD analysis project Ga0049107, IMG submission 61187) | Marine gutless worms symbiont microbial communities from Max Planck institute for Marine Microbiology, Germany - Olavius ilvae PIANOSA.1 | ecosystem: Host-associated > Annelida > Digestive...
TCGGTTAGGGTTAAGTTAACTTTAACCGAGGGTTAGGGTCTCGTGCAACGCGTCTACACTTAACCAAATGGTTAACTCTCGGGTTAACCATTTGGTTAAGCTCGTGCAACGCGCCCTTAGAGGATTTGTGTGACCTCCAGTTACAGTGAGGAGTCATAGTAGGCAGAATTGATTCGGAACTTGGGCAGCTAATAGCTGTCCACCATGAATGTGAACTAAAGTAAGATAACAGCTGTTTGTTGTTGACAGATCCTAGAGATGCTAACTGAAGACACTATTCCTGTACGAACAAAAGCACTGAAGTGTTTGGCATCAGTGATTGAAGTTGATCCAACTGTACTTGCGTGGGTGAGTTTACACTGGTAGTTTTTTTCTGTTGAATTTTGTATATCTGGCAAAGAAACTATTGGAAGTAATGAATTTTCTTATTTTGATTCTGTTGGAGGAGTTATAACTAAATTAAGTGTAGTGACATCTTTGCCTTCAGTGCTTCAGCTGTCTTGAGTTGGGTGTCAGCCAACAAGCAGTCACACTGCTTGTAGAAATATTGCTTCAGCATTCTCAGGCTTTCCAGTTCAGCTGTTCGGATGTGCCCATGTGTAAAATTAACTTTATCTGGATTTTGACCAGCTATCATTCCTGACTTAGTGCCTCATATAAGTGACAGCATAAGAACCCAGTTTTAGAAGCCAGTTTTAATACTGTTATTGTTAGAGTCTGTTACCTTATCCATTGAGCCATGGCTGCTTCTAAGTTGATGACAGTGCAGTGTAGTGTAGTGTCAATAGAGCATGTCATGTGTATGTTTGTAGCCTGATGTCAAGGATGATGTCCACCGTCGTTTCCATGACTCCTCGATCTCAGTGCGTGAGGCGTCTGTTGATCTTGTTGGCAGGTTTCTCGCTGTTCAGAGAGACTTGACAGCTCAGTATTATCCAATGCTGGCCGACAGAATTCTTGTAAGCTAGTCAACATTGTCATTAAAATTGTATTTGAGTGCAATATACTCTGTAGGGATTTTACACTGTTGGTTTGTGAGTTGTAACAGTTGTGTGTGCATGGATTTCGTGGCTCATACCCATCCACACCCATTCCCACATACTTCATTCCCATCCCACCCTCTCACCACATAAGTTAACCTTGCTGTAAAAGTTTCAAAACAACTACAGCTATACAGTACTACACTAGTGTAAACCATTGTATTGAATAATTTGCCAAGCAGGTTCACTCTCAAGTCACAGTAGGTGAAATAGCATATTGCAGTCACCAAGAAATACAGCTGATTTTGCTTACCAGTAAGTTTCATCCAGCTGTCGAGTTGTTATCATCCGGACAGACAGACAGATGTACCGCACCCATGATAACACCCACGAAACTGTTCCCAGTACTGCAATATTGCTGTATGCTCCAAACCATGCCCTCATTCCCGTGGTACTGTGGCTGCTATTCATCCCCTCCCCCACAAGGAAACCCGCGGGAAACTGCAGTAGCCCAATATCCCCAGTACTGCAAAACCATGCAAATCCATGCAAAACTAGTTGGTGACAGGAATGGCATCTGGCCTGAGAAAGTTTGCTCCAACAGTGAAGAGGTTTCTGAAGTAGTTTGTTAAATTCTTCAGTTTTGTTAGTGTGATGGAAGTGAAGTGCATTTTGCAGTTAAATATGTTTTCTTTGCTCACAAAGATAACTGTGGAAGAATCATTTTAGTTTTGCATTAATTTTTAGTGTTAGATCAGATAGATTTGCCTTGAAATTGATTTTAGCATAGTGTTAAATATTAATATTCTATCTCAGTTATCATTACACAGGATTACCAATGTTTCACGGCATAGTTTGTCAGCTTGTAATTACTATATGTCTGTTTTGGTGTGTTTTATTCAACGATTTTAATGGTTAATGCAGCTACACACACCAACAATATTCTTGAGAAGTTTTTTGTATCCAAGAAAGACTTGTTTTCTGTAACAGTGGAAACACTGTTTCGTAACACTGTCATTCCGTAACAGACCATTAAAACAAAGCATAAGGCATTACGACAAATCCTCACAGGTCAGAGTATTTTATGACATCAGAGCACCTCATTTAATGCCACTGAAGAAGGCTGCTACAATTTGGCATATATTCTAATTGATGATGACATAAACAGTGCATACGCAGCCTTACTATGTGTGCTGCGTTGGCATATTGCACAATACTTGCCCATAAGGCAAGTCATCATGGGTAACCGACTCCCGTCACACATAACACCCCTCATCAAATCACTGCTTAGGCACCGAAACAAGCTGCAACATAAAGGCAAGACTGAGCAGGCTGATTCTATAACAAAGAAAGTCAGATCACTGATACAGGACTTCCAGTCACGTCGGTTGGCTAATGTTAATTGTTCTAACACGCATGAATTGTGGAAGGCTGGGAAGAATGTTAGTCACTCATGTGGCTGATGAGAGAAATAGCATTAGTGGCAACCATTGGAAACACACGCTGGTTACTCCTGTACCAAAAGTCACAAAACTGAGTCAGTTATCAGAACTTCGACCTATCTGAGTCACATCTATATTATCAAGAGTAACTGAACGCATCATAGTTAAGAAATACCTCCTACCATCCTTACCACAAAGCCTACTCAACGACCAGTTTGCATACAGACCAACAGGTAGCACAACTGCAGCTTTATTCGTGCTCAACCATCACGTGGCCAAACTTCTGGAAACTGACTCCTACGTTAGGTGTCTAATGGTAGATTTTTCTGAAGCCTTTGACACAATAAACCACGTTATTCTTGCTCAAAAACTCGATAAACTTCATCTCCCAGATCATGATCATAACTGGATTATCAATTTCCTTACTGATCACACTCAGTCAGTAGTGCTGCTAGGAAAACTGTCCAAGAAACAAATGATCACACAGAGTATTATGACAGGGGTCAGGCCTTGGACCAGTCCTGTATGCAATTTACTCCTCTGACCTTAAGACGGTAGGGAAGGACACAGTCCTAGTGAAATATGCCGATGACACCGCCATGCTCGTCTATCCTGACCAAACTGAAGTGTCATTTGCAGACGAGTTCAGTAACATTAAAGAGTGGTCTAAGCAAAACAGACTAACAATAAACATATGTAAAACAAAGGAAATAGTCTTCCATAGACCTAATCCCATAGATTTCATGCCCCTGCTCCACTACAAGATGTTCAACAGGTTCCAAGCTGCAGGCTCCTATAGGCACGGTTATCTCGTCATCGCTGTCTGTTAGAGATCCCGTTGATTACATACTCACCGTCTCCAGTCAGTGCCTCTACTTACTCAATAAGCTTAAGCATGCTGGATTGAACCTGAAAGCTCTGACAGTAATATTTCAGGCTATTGTTGTGTCGCGTGTTTCTTATGCACTGCCAGCTTGGTATGGTCATTTATTGCAGGCTGACATTGTTTGTATTAATGCATTGTTTTAAGTATTTCCACATATAAAAATAACATCACGAAAAAGTGTTTGTGATGTGACTTAGATATTACAGTTCAGCAGAATTATGGACGTGAAGTGCAACATGGTTTTATGTGAACTGTGAAGGTATTTGAGTGGATTGTTTTGCTGTGATAATACAGGACACTGGCGTGAGTGTACGTAAGCGAGTCATTAGAATATTCCGTGAGATCTGCATGTCTCAGCCAGATTTTGAGAAAGTCCCTGAAATGTGCGTCAAGATGATTAATCGCATGGGCGATGAGGAAACTATAAAGGTGAATGATTTGATGTGTCAAACAGCTTAAAAAGTTGATTGTTTACATAATTTATGATACTTGGATGCTGTGGGTATGCCTTACATTGTAAGATTAGGATAAGATTGATAAAGGGTACAAATAAATGTTTGCTACCACAGGTCCTGATACCAGCAGTTCTTTACAATCATAGATGTGGCAGCAATCCAATGATTGCCCTAGGAGACACAGTGCAGCATGCAGACATACCGCTACCCAAGTCATCTGCATGGTGTCCATACACTAGTCTACACTGTGTAAACTACTACTCGTTTTCTTGCTGTTAAGAGGAGGCTGAGTTGGCTTGAAGTAGTTTTGCTGTGTTAGCTTTCTACTTAAGATGGCTTGCAATGGCTGAGTGAGCATTGAACTCACAGTCTTAGAGGTCGACCAAAACCAGTTATTTCAGTTTTGGCTGTAACCAAAACTATCCCAACCACATTTCACCAAAAATGAAACCAAAACCACCGTACTAGGCACCAGTCAGTGTGCCATAAACAAAATACAGTGGATGTGAAATAACACACGTTCACTGGTTCATTGAACAAAGTCCTGACATTTACTCATGGTGTTTTACTCATAAAGACGTTGTTTCTGCCTTACAGTATTCGTCTTTTATTCCTTCCAGCTCCATTATCCAGGCAAAAAAACTTGTCAGTATTGTAGCTGTGACTCAGAAACTTTTGTAGTGAGCGTGGATTTTCTATCAACTGAAAGGATTATTTACAGTGCATTGTCACAGTCACCATTGGGGAAGATCTTCCACAGCTGCCAGCAGCCTGTCATTGCCTTTTTTATTTCCATTTACATGCACTATTATGCACTGCAGTTTATAAGAAAAACATTGTGATTTCTTTTGGAAGATAAGTCTGATCTCTGATTACCTTCAACATTCCCTTCAGTATGGATTAGGCGACAGGAAGGGCATCCAGCCTGTGAAAACTGAATGTTGTTTTGTTGATGGTGATGAGTTGACTGGAACTTTGTACGTCTTACAGCTCCATTTGTCACCATCACCTTCTATCATCTGTAGCTGCAATACTATCCAGAATGGAGACATTATCATACACATAGCAGTGATATGTGACAATATGTCATTTCTGCTACGCTGAAAAATTGCAGTGTAAAGAAGTTAGCATGAGGTTCAATGCGAAATCAAATGCTTTTAGAACTAGGATTATCAGGATATTGTGAGCCAGAAATTATGATTATAGGTTCCAGTTTCTTCAAGTTATAGAAAATTAATTAGCTGGTAATTTTTGGGACACTGTGTAGAAGCACTTGGCTACTGCAAATCCCTGCCAAGCCAGCTAATCCCACAAAATTCTTACAATTGCTCCTATCCCACAGTAAAATTTCCTCCCAAAAATCTCATATCCACACTATGATCTGCATCACCACGAAAATTGAATGGTTTGTTGCTGGTGAATCATCCCAAGGCTCAGAAAATTTCATGAGAATTTGACAACTTAGGAGTTATCAGCAAAATTTGTAGAATTGACCCTGTCTTGCAGTGATAAAAAATTCCTTTAAAAATTCCTCTATCTGCATCTTGATGGTGCTACTCATACAAAAAATTATCAAAATTCCTCTATAACTTTTTGAGTTATCGTGCAGAGAGCCAAACAGAAAAAAGCACACAATGGCAAAACCGTAAACTTGGCAGAGTTTCTTCTGAGAATTAAGTCTGATTTTTTAAAGTCACCCACTGTATTATTCTCATTGATATTGACATTGTCGACACCACTTGTGTCCAGTCTGAACCTACCTTCAAATATCTGTGACATTGTGAGCAGAAGTTGGTGGTTGAGACATTTGAAGAGCTGTGGTTTGCTCCTGTGGATCCTGTATGTCAAGCACCTGATGCAGCCTTTGAGCAGCGCACATCAGTCATCATCGAAGTCATGGCACTGAGTCACTCAAGTGGTTACATGTCATTTGAACAGCTGCTGGAAAGTGTAAGTTGACATAATGACATACTATTGCCAGTTGTTTGCAATGTTACCACAACATTTGTTATTTCCTGTATACTCGTCAGATTGCATACGTTTTAATGAAAATTTGCTATTTAATGACACTTTTCAGTTTTCTCTAAGTGGATGATAATTAAGGGCAACAGCACTGCAGTGCACAAATTTTGTATTGCTTACTTTATAGTCAGTAGCGTTAGGTGACAGGTTTGCTGTCAGTCAGCCTGTCACAGTAGCAGACTGATGACGTGATTATCAGAACTGGGGCTGTGCCAACCAAATAATATGTCCCCGCCCCCATAGGGTGGGGGCATTAAGTGTCGATCACCATCGTCTTCTATCTGCCTGCCTGTCTGTCTGTCCATCTGTCTATCCCGTGCCTGACCCTGAGACGAGTAATAAAGGGCTTAGGAAGCTGAAAATTTGCAGGAAGGCAGGCCATGACACAGGTGACTCGTGACCGCCATATCATAGGTCAAGGTAATACGATCACAAGTCAAAACAGCTTAGTTTCAAAGCTAGGCCCACAGCTAATGGTGCCGCCTGATGAACAAGAAGTTCAGCTGATGCCAACAAACCCACGCAACGTGTTTAGAGGTCAGTCAAGGTCACCAAACATAGTACCATTCCATATGTTAGGTATAGTTTCCTCTTGTGCAATAGAAACTTTGTCTTTAAGATGCGCCATTTTTCCGATATTCGACTTCCAAAAATGTTGTGACCTTGAAATCTGGGTCAGAGGTCACTAAGGGTCATTGAAAGTGGTACCATTCGATAGATTGTGTATGGTTTCCTATTAGTGTTTTTTTAGTAAATTTGTCCCTAAAACACACCGTATTTGAGCTAATTCGACTTCAAAAATGCCATGAACTTGCAAATGGGGTTAGGGGTCCGTCAAGGTCATTGGAAATATCACCATTTGATAGAGAGCATACGACTTCCTATTGACGTTCTATAGTAACTATGGCTCTATCTCGTGTCGTTTCTGAGATGAATATTCAATGTCGAAAAATGTCATGATCTTGAAATCGGGGTCAGAGGTCACTCAAGGTCATTGAAAGTGGTACCATTCGATACATTGTGTATGGTTTCCTATTAGTGTCCTTTTCTTTAGTAACTTTGTCCCTAAAATGCACCGTTTTTGAGATATTCGACTTGTAAATATACAATGACCTTGAAACCCGTGTTAAGGGTCACTCAAGGTCATCGAAAACGATACCGTTCGATCCGGCACCCATGACTTCCTATTAATGTTCCATAGTAACCATCAGGCTGTCTCCCACCGTTTCCGAGATAAACGGCAATCTCCATTGACGCCAATTTTTCCCACCCCCGTGTATTTATAGCCCCCGCTGAAGTGGTTACCCTTGGAATTGGGTATCGCTGCCGGGGCCAAAAAAAACTAGAATGATGGGGCTACCAGATGGTTGAAAAGTTTTAAGATAGGTTTAGCCATTTTGATACAATATCGGCATGTGACAGCCACCCAGCCAGCCACGTTGCCGTAGCAAAGACCGCGCTTATGTATACATTGCACGGGTAATAAAATTACAGATATCGGTGTACAGTGTCAAAATTTACACTAATTATCTATGCAAATACACGTACATGTATTTTCCTTCTAAATTCACAAATTTAAAGTAGTTTCTAAATAATTGGAATATATGTTTCTATTTTGTTATGTCATTAATAATGGACAATGGAAGAAACTACATGGAATAAGTTACACCTTTGGAATCTGGAAAATATTTATATAAGTCAACACTTGATTGGCAGGGACATGTCGTGTCAGCCGCACTACACACTGCGTAGCTTGTTTAAGTAAATGAAATATTACGTAATTAATTTATGATGCTTTTAACTCTTTTGGCAACATGAAGGACTTCAGCCTCTCACATTCCCACTCTGGCATCCCTGGAAGTTTTTGTTGTTGTGTCTTGGAATTAGTACCATTTGCTGTTATTGTCGCTATGTGATGTTGGTACACAGTTGTTAAAAGCTAATGAAGACCAGCAAGTGCAGCACATGGAAAGAGCCTGTCAGGAGATTGTCCACCACTTGATGCAGAATGCTCTCAATGCCACTAATAGTGAGTCTCACTTAAATATTGGCTTTCTTTGTGTTTTACTTGTGCATTATATTAAATTGATCAATGTATAATGGACTCTGCTGAATTTTTGGGATTATGATATCCAACTATTGCAAAAATATGCCTAATGTTTGGCTTGACCAACTTCCGTTGTGAAAATGTAATATTGACTGAATAACTGAGAAATGCAGTTAATATTCGACTTAGCCAAATTTCTACCTCATAGATACTGTTGACTGTTGTTCGTTACCGTACCTTACCATATGGGGCAGGCAGCCAGAAAAGCTACCTAATGCTCAGGCCTCCACATGGGCCAAGTGCACAGCTCCTACTTACCCAAAAAGGTTATTGAAAGCTCTTAGAAGCCTTAGCAAACTTCAAAAGAGTGATCCAATGCAACTGTTCACTAAGTCCTAATAAAGGCAGTCAAACATTGTCTATGCCTTACATTGTAGCACATTATATGTCATGGCACGTTGTTTTTCTGGTTAATTTAGTTATACTGCTATCTTAATCATTTTAAAGTAAATTATTAAAATGGCTTTGTCTTGCCTGCTGTATGTGATATTGTTTTATCATTTCTGTTTCTGTCTGTCTGTCCGTCAGTCTGTCCTTCCATCCAGTGCCAGTATTATAACTAAGTGAACAGACTATCATCACACTTTTTTGACTGTCCAGTAGGGAGTTGTCAGGGCTGGAATTGACGGAGTGCACATCTTCCTCTGGTAAATGGTAGGGATGTGCAGAAAACCGAAATTCGGTTCGGATTCGGTTTTTAAAAACCGAACCGTCCAAAAATATGACATCCGTTCAGACGGTTTTCCGACAAAAACTGCGTGCAAATCCGCAATTTATGTTAAAAGTGACAAAAAATATTATTTTACTTGCATTCAAATGTGCACATAAAGAACGGTTTAAACACTACCGAAACCAAAATTAGCACATAGATAGAATGCAGTTACATGACTTGGTGAATAAACCTCTCAACATCAGGTTTCGCTGTTGCAGATCATCGGCCCCCAGCTGCTGACACAGCATGTCAGGAAACTGACATTCTTACACGAAAATATGTAAAAGACACAGCTGAGGCCTACGATAATGTAACCATTGAGCGTGTGATCAGGCTCAGCCCATCCATCACTTTAGTGGACATGAATCACGTTCTGGCGATTGTGATTAGACGATGAATGTTTTTAGCATTTTGCCGTTGTTTTTCTGCTTAATTTAGTTATACTGCTATCTTAATCATTTTAAAGTAAATTATTAAAATGGCTTTGTCTTGCCTGCTGTATGTGATATTGTTTTATCATTTCTGTTTGTCTGTCTGTCCGTCGGTTTGTCCTTCCATCCAGTGCCAGTATTATAACTAACTAAGTGAACACACACTATCATCACACTTTTTTGACTGTCCAGAATGAACAAATGAACATTGAACAATGAACGTTTAATTGAAATGTTTTGTGCTTTTGTTAGCTATGGTGTAATTGAACACATGAACTTTTGATTGAAGTTGAAGTTTTTGAACATTAAACAATGAATATTTAAACTGTTCTGTTAGCTTCGCTACAACTATAAGCAAAGTAACAAGTAACAACTACTGGCATGTTGCTATTAGAAAGTTACTTAAGTTTTACTGATTGTGACTTGTGATGTGTTGGAACTAGTGTGAAACTTCTGCTTTGTTATATTTCAGCTGTAGTTGCAAACATACTTGCTAAGTTGCTACTTTTTTGCTAGTAGATACTAGTGTCAAAACTGTGGAAACGAATTGAATTCAACACTTTATGTATCAGTTTTATCAGTTATCACAATGCAATAAATAAACAAATCACTAATCACGCAGTCTTTATTAGTGTCAGATCAAAACCCACAGAAACAGTAGACAGAAACAGATTATACAATAATACAATAGAGAGACTGATAAGAATAGGCATAGTACATCATGCTACTGTAGGCCTACAACCATAAATTCACAATGCAGACACATGATATCAGCAGTTAACACAACTGTACATCAATTGCAAATTAACCAGATGCGATTGTTATAGTTTATTAACTACAGTATCAAAGTCTAGTATGCACAGTTCATTCAACATAGTAGTAGTAGTAGTACCATTTTGTTGTAAATTTGAGTCCACTCAACTATTAGCCTACATCAGTAGTAAATAACTATCCGAACCGAACCGAGTTTTTGTAAACCGAACCGAACCAAATTCATTCCGAACCGAATCCGAGATTTTTTTCAAGAACCGAACCGAAACTGAACCGAAATTTAAAAATCTATTCCGCACATCCCTAGTGAATGGGACAGGCATCGCATGCTATGTGACCATAATGGAACCCTGGAGAGGTGGGTGCGCCATCCGTCACTTGAAATCTGCCAAAGTTTGATCAACTTCCAAGTCCTGGATCCACATCCGTCAATTGCTGATTTATGCAGGCCCACCCATGGCCATCGACAGGCGTCATTCTGGCTTTTTTGAGCCCCACCACCATTACAAAATCTAATGGGAACCCCATTATCAGGGGCGTTAAATACACGGGTGGGAAAATTTGTGATTTTTTTTTTACCAAAATCGCCATTTATCTCTGAAATGGTATGAGATAGGTCCATGTTTACTAGGGATCACTAGTAGAAAGTCATAGGTGGCAGATTGATCCGTGTCAGTTCCGATGACCTTAAAAGGTGGGACATGAGACCCATTTTTCCAGCGGATCTTCATACATACACTCGTACCAGTTCACGTAGAATGACCAAATTCGGCATGGTAACACGTGGGGGTGGGATGTGTTTCTAGGGTGAGCCACACCACCATTCTAAGGGGCGGGGCCCAGCATCCAAGTTTTTGTGAGTGCCCTACCTAGGCCTATATGGTTTGACCTAGAGTGACCAAATTCAACACGTGTTTGCAGACGATCACAACAGATCTTAAGTACACTAATATACTAATTTCTGCATGTTTTCCCAGTGGAATACAATGCTTTTCATTATGTGCTTCTCTAAACTCACTTGCACCAGTGGTACCCTTGCTGTAGAACCGGGACCCATCAGCTTAACAAATAATCTCATCATTTAAGATGACACAATTATCAACCCAGTCAGATTTGTAGGGAACCTCAACCTCAGCCCTACCTATGCCTATATGGTTTGACCTAGAGTGACCAAATTCAACACGTGTTTGCAGATGATCACAACAGATCTTAAGTACACTTTGTGATAATATACTAATTTCTGCATGTTTTCCCAGTGGAATACAATGCTTTTCATTATGTGTTTCTCTAAACTCGCACCAGTGGTACCCTTGCTGTAGAACCGGGACCCATCGCTTAACAAATAATCTCATCATTTAAGATAACACAATTATCAACCCAGTCAGATTTGTAGGGAACCTCAACATCATAATTCTTGTCAGACACATATCTTGTGACAGTCTTGTCACTACAATAATGTGAGACTGGTATACTATTAACCTTCTCAATATTAACCTTGTATATCCATGTTTCCTTCCAGTGGATGACGGGAAGTGCATTTGGCCGTTAAAATGCAGGGTGTTGGTTAGTTGTTGGTGATGATTGACAGGGGCTTTGTATCCTCCTTAGCTCCAACAAAATCCAGAATGAAGACATTCTCATGTCGGCTTACCCCGGTTGTCCTGGGAAATAGCCATTAAACGAGTGTTGTATTAACCTTGTATTAACCAATAACAAATATTGTGTGTCAGTTGTTTTTTTTTAAGCCAGAAGCAAGCTGTCACTGCCGCCTGCTTAATATAAATAGAAAGTGAAAATAATTCTGTGGTTACTTCCACAGCTGCCATTGGGGCAATTATGATGCCTGCAGCAATATGCAAACATGGCATCCTCTGTATTTGTTCTAACTGCATGGTGACATTGGCATAGTTAACTGTGTCCACCACGCTATAGGAGCATAGGACCACGTTGGTCACATAACTGCTGTGTATAGTCTGTGTACAATATTATAACCTCTTTAAACTGACTCTTGGTAACCTGTTTAATGGACCTTAATCAAACATAGCGTGGTTAGGTGCACAGTGGGCTTTTTTGTGGTCAGCCTGATCTCTGGCATTCTGTCGGACAGTCTGTGCCATCCAGTTGTTACCGTAAAGCTTCAGTTGCCTTTTGCTCCGTGCAGGCTCCGGGGTTGTAAGAATAGACCCACTCCATTTCCTGGCTGGATGTCGTACAAGGCGACTAAACCAGGCTTAGTCTGTCTATCATATCTTAGCATGCTATATTATTGTATTGTGGTTTATTATGGCCCCTTTCATGTATTGTTGGTTTTTCGTTGCTGTGTTTCCGTCTTTTGGTTGTTATGATGCCTGCAGCAATATGCAAACATGGCATCCTCTGTATGCTAAGTAGGCTAAGTTGTCAATAATAATTGCCAAATGATTGGCTAGAAAGACCCCTCTGAGGAACCCTAACCATGGCGATGCGATCGTCTCCATAAAGCCCAGGCCGAAGAGAGCTTATGATTGTGTTGGTTTATTGTATTCTTTCATTGTTTAACTGCATGATGTTTGTGTTATTCCCTGGCGCTGTGTGATATATTTCCTACTTCTACGGCATGATATAACCTATTTGTGCTGAAAGTGCCGTAAAACACCAGCTAACTAACTTCAGTTGCCTTTTGAAAACATTTTATTTTTGAAGTATATATATTAGCACAGCAAGCACATTAGAGGTGCCACAGTGATGATGCGCTCTACAAATGCACATTTTACTTAACTTTCTTACATACCAATTACGTAACAAGAAACTTGGTTATTGTTGACAAACCACACAACTTATTGTGCAATATGCAATGGCGTGGCTGCTCCCCTAAAACACACACCTCCCCACATGTGCTATCATGCTGAATTTAGTTGCTATAGATCAAATTATGTACGCCAAATTGGAGTCCGCTGGGGTCATGTCCCCTTTGCATGGCTGACCTAAAAACAAGCCCTTCCCATATATGTTACCACGCCAAATTTGGCCGTTCTATGTTGAAGTGTGTAAACGTAAATAGAGGGAACCCCAAAATTGGGGAGTGCTGGGGCTGTGCCCCCTTGGATGGGATAATGATAATGATAATAAAACTTCTATAGCGCCGTAATGCCGTGGCTTCAGAGGCGCTGGCGGACACACACAGTTATGAACAGACAGATGAGAACAGATAAGTTTTGATTCTAGATTT
>Ga0049107_10000376_pt1 | contig 12975 bp, 11 predicted proteins | sample WorMetilPIANOSA1_FD_61187 | JGI IMG/M metagenome (GOLD analysis project Ga0049107, IMG submission 61187) | Marine gutless worms symbiont microbial communities from Max Planck institute for Marine Microbiology, Germany - Olavius ilvae PIANOSA.1 | ecosystem: Host-associated > Annelida > Digestive...
GAAACCTTCTTCCAGAATCCCCGCAACTATCATTGCGAGTTGCGTTCATTGCTGACAGCGAATTTTGAAATCATCGGCTGAATGAAAAGCCGAAATATTGATATTAGATTAGTATACCTGAAGCATCAAGGCCCGCTGGATTATAGACTCATTTTTTGAGAAGTGTAGTTATTCACAAAGTTCGTGGTATCGTACTTGCGGGCTGGTCAAATATTGTACACACCGGTTGCTCGGTTCCCGGTAGGCTCTCTTCAATCCGAAGCAATCGTAACACTCGCCGGCACCTTTGGCCGGCAGGTGCGACTATGTGATTATGGGGTAGAAGGATCGTCGGTCGGATAGGCTTCTAAACTCAAGAATGAAGAAGATCAGTACAGGATCCCCGACGCTCGGTGTTGTCATCGTCAACTACAATGCCGGCGATCTACTCGCGGATTGCGTCCAGGCGGTGCTTGCCTCACCGGTCGATCCGGAGGTGGTCATCAGCGACAATGGGTCTAGGGACGGGAGCCTGACGCGCGTTCGGAGGCACCACGGGGAGGACCCGCGGTTGACCATCTTGGAGCACGGCTCTAACCTGGGTTTCGCCCGGGGCAATAACCTTGCCCTGGCCCATACGCATGCGCCCTATGTGTTGATCCTGAATCCGGATTGCATCGTCGGGCCCGACTCCCTCGGGCATCTACTCGATTTCATGGACGCGACCCCGGATGCCGGAATGGCCGGCTGTATGATTCGTAATCCGGACGGAAGCGAGCAACGGTCCGCCCGCCGTCGGATCCCGACTCCTTGGATCGGGCTGACACGTTTCCTGCAATTCGCCCGGAATGGGTACTCGGACCAGATCAGTGATCCCTTGCCTGAACAACCGGTCCTGGCGGAAGCGGTCTCCGGTGCCTTGATGCTGGTCCGCAGGGCGACGATCGAGAAGGTTGGCCTGCTCGACGAAGGCTATTTTCTACACTGCGAAGACCTGGATTGGTTCGTGCGCTTCCGGCGCGCGGGTTGGAAGCTCTATCTGGTGCCGGACGTGGAAGTGGTTCACCATCAGGGTAGCTGCAGCACCGGTCGACCGATCGCGGTGGAATGGTATAAGCACAAGGGCATGGTGCGCTTCTTCCGTAAATTCCAGTTTCGTGACTATCCGTTTCCCTTCAGTGTGCTCGTCATGATCGGCATTTGGGCCCATTTCGGCCTATTTCTCGGGGTTTACGGCCTACGTCGACTGGTGGGCCAGGGGCGAAGATGGTGATTTCTTCCAGTGCCGATGCATCTCCTTTGAAGGCCGTTCCTACCCTGGTTACAGGGGCCACCGGGAAGGTCGGGCGTCACCTGGTGACCGCGCTCCTTGAACAGGGCGCCGATGTCGCCATCCTGACCCGCCATCCCAAAAGCGCCCGCCCCCTATGGCCGGGGAGGCAATTGGACATCCGCAGCGCGGATCTCACCGGTCCGTCCACGCTGGTCGACCAACTCGATGGCGTCGAGCTGGTCTTTCATCTCGCGAGTCACGCGCCGCCACCGCGAGCGCCCGCTATCTACCAGGCGGCCGCCCATTGGCCCGTGACGGCGGAAGGCACCCGAAATCTGCTGGACGCGGCACTCGCGGCCGGCGTGCGGCGGTTTGTCTACCTGAGCAGTATCAAGGTCATGGGGACAGCGATCGGCAAAGGGCCGATGGACGAAACGACACCACCGGCGCCGGATACGGTATACGGACGCGCCAAACTGGCGGCGGAGCGCAGCGTTTTGGTAGCGGGCGAAGCGGGTATGCACGTCTGCGTGTTGCGCTCGCCGATGATCTGCGGGTTGACCGGAGCGGGCAACCTGGCACGTATGATCGAGGCGGTGACGCGAAACCGGTTTCCCCCGTGGCCGCGGATCGACAACCGGCAATCCTTCCTGCACGTGCAGGATCTCGTCGCGGCGGCGTTCCTGGCAGCCACGCATCCGCAGGCCTGCGGCCGCACCTATCTGGTGACTGACGGCAAGGGCTATTCCACCCGTTGGCTGTACGAACGGATTCGCCTCGCCCTGGGCAGGCCGGTGCCCGGCTGGACGGTCCCCTACTGGGCCCTTGCAACGGCCGCCTGCGGGGCTACCTGGTTGGAAAAAGGGTTCCGCCGGCGCCTGCCCTTCAACCGGGAAGATTTGCGCAAGCTTACCCAGGATGCCTGGTTCTCCTCGGATCGAATCCATACCGAACTGGGCTTCGAGCCAGGCCACAACCTGGAAGAGGAAATACCCCGCATGGTCAGGGAATCGCGCGAATCCACGCGAAAATTGATTCGCGCCGATTCGCGCGATTCGTAGTTTCTCCTATTCGTTTCTGCGGTTACGGAGCAGGATGGCGGCGTGCCCAACACCTACAATCATCCGGATCCACTCCCACGACTGCGCAGCAGGATCTCGAAGACGGATTCGCGCCCGATTGCCAATTGGTTCGTGATGTCTGCGGTGGCAACCGCGAGCATGCCGGGTAGGATGACATTGGGATTACCGGTGAGCTCGAGCAAGGCGATCAAGGCGGCCAGGGGCGCCCTGAGGCTCGCCCCCATCATGGCCGCCATCCCCACCGTGGCGTAAAAGGCGGGCGGGGCCGTGTCCATAGGTTCGAGCATACCGAACAGCGTACCGAGGACCGATCCTGCCGCCCCGCCGATGAACAGGGTCGGTCCGATCAGTCCCCCAGGGACCCGCAACCCCACCGCCGTACCCGTAGCCAGCAGCTTGGTCAGGGCCATCGCGAGCACCAGGCCCAGACCGAACCCCTCCTCACCTGCCAGCAGCTGATCGAGGGTGGCATAGCTGGAGCCCATGATCTCAGGGGTCCGGAGGGCCAGGATGCCGGTTACCAGGCCCGCCAGGGTAAAGCCCAGGCGGTTGGACCAGGTGCGCGTCCGCACGGCGACGAATTCGCACCAGCTGATGAAGCCGATCGCCAGCACGCCGACCGCCAACCCGAGCAGGATCAGGTTCGGAAGCTCCCAGTGGTTGTTCAGATCCAGCGGGGGAACGCTGAGGGTGGGGTCCGCATGCAGCAACAGCCGACTGATGACCGCACCCACCACGGACGCGACGATGATCGGCAGAAAGCGGCTGACCTCGTAACGCACCCTCAGCACCTCGACCACGAAGACGACGCCCGCCAGCGGGGTATTGAAGACAGCCGCGATGGCAGCCGCCGCGCCGCAGGCCGCGAGTATATGGTCCTCTTCGGCGGAAACCCGCAGGCGCTGACCGAGCCGGCTGGCGCTGGCCGCGCCGATATGGACCGATGGCCCTTCCGTGTCCACCGCATGTCCGGCGACAATTGCGGTAACCGCACCTCCCAGCTGAGCTGGGTAAACAGATTGGCCGCAGGCAGGCACGCTTTTCCGGGGGTGTGCAGGTGGCGCAGCACATGGACGACACCCACCTCGCGGTGCTCGGCACGCAGCCGGTCGAAGATCAGCCCGAGTAGAAGTCCGCCGGCCACCGGCAAGAGGAGTCGCAGCCAGGGATCGAGACCCGGATAGGTTCCCGCTGCCTGCGGTAACACGAGGAACTGGCCGAACGCGATGGCCGCCCTGAAGGCCAGCACGACCAGGCTGGCCATTACGCCGCTGACCACACCGAGCAGGGTCAGTCGCAGCCACATGGCACGGGCAGGGGTCATGGTCTCAGGCTTTCCTGCATGTTGGTACCTGTTCGGTAATGGTTAAATTTCAAGTGGCATGGTTGTGCGACGTAATTATTCAACCCCCCTGTTTTTGCCATCCCTGGCACCTGGATTCCGGCACTCCCTGCCGGAATGACGCGGTATGTGCGTCCCTGCACGAGCTCTTGTCCGATCCTGGAGCTGTTCGGCGTTATTTGGCGTGATCTGAGAAGGTGTCGTGTTGGGTTACGGCGCGTTCAACGCTGTTTGTATTCTTCAGAATCGGGCAGCGCGCCTAACCCAACCTACCTTTAACCCGAGGTCCGCGCGGGCCGACCACGCGGGGGGTCAGGATCGCTACCTGCCGACCAGAGCCGGCGCTGCTTACCGCTTCCGCGGCGGCATCAGGTCCGTGATCGAGCCGTGCGCCATCTCCGCGGCAAAGCAGATGGTCTCGTTGAGGGTCGGGTGGGGGTGGATGGTCAGGCCGATGTCCTCGTAGTCCGCCCCCATCTCCAGGGCCAGCACCGTCTCGCCGATCAGCTCTCCGGCATTGGGACCGACGATGCCGGCCCCCAGGATGCGCTTGGTCTGGGGGTCGAACAGCAGCTTGGTCATCCCCTCGTCGCGTCCGACGCCGAGGGCCCGGCCACTGGCGGTCCAGGGGAAGCTGCCCTTCTCGTAGGCGATGCCCTGGGCCTTGGCCACGGTCTCCGTCAATCCCATCCAGGCCACCTCGGGGTCCGTGTAGGCCACCGCAGGGATGGTCAGCGGATCGGAGAGGGCGGGTAGCCCGACGATGACCTCGGCGGCCACCTTGGCCTCGTGCGTCGCCTTGTGGGCCAACATGGGATTGCCCGCCACGTCGCCGATGGCGAAGATGGCGGGTACGTTCGTACGCATGTGGACATCCACGGGAATAAAGCCCTGTTCGTCCACCTGGACCCCGGCCTTCTCGGCCGCGATGAGCTTACCGTTGGGGCGCCGGCCTACGGCCACCAGGACCCGGTCGTAGGTCTGGGTCCGGGGGGCCTGTTTGCCCTCGAAGCTGACCTGAATACCGTCGGAAACCGGGTTCATCGCCGTCACCCTGGTGCCCAGCATAATGCTGTCATAGCGCCGCTTGATGACCTTCTCCAGGGGCCGTACCAGGTCCTTGTCGCAGCCCGGGAGCAGCTGCTCCATCAGCTCCACCACCTCGATGCGGGTCCCTAGGGCCTGGTAGATGGTAGCCATCTCCAACCCGATGATGCCGCCGCCGACAATGAGCATCCGTTGCGGGACCTCCGCCAGCTCCAGGGCGTCGGTGGAGTCCATGACCCGCGGGTCCGCGTGGGGGAAGCCAGGGATTTTTATCGGGCTGGAGCCGCAGGCGATGATGGCCTGGTCGAAATCGATCGAGACCTGACCCGCGCGGGTGGCGACGGCGACGCGGTTCGGGGCCTCGAAGCGGCCGGTGCCCTGTACCACTTGGACCTCCCGTTGCCTGGCGAGCGCCGCCAGACCGCCGGTCAGCCGCTCGACCACCTTGTCCTTACCCGCGCGCAGCTGCTTAAGATCGATCTCGGGGGCGCCGAAGCGCACGCCCATGTTGGCTATCTCCGCCGCCCCATTGATGATCTGGGCGGTGTGCAGCAGGGCCTTGGAGGGGATGCAGCCCACATTGAGACAGACCCCCCCCAGGCGGTCGTAACGTTCGATCAGGACCACCTGCTTGCCCAGATCCGCGGCGCGGAAGGCGGCGGTGTAACCCCCTGGCCCGGCGCCGAGGACCACCACCTGGGTGGAGAAATGAGTCGCGGGCTCCGCCGGCGTGGCCGGAGCCGGCCGTTCCGGTTCCGGGGGGGATTGGGCCGCCGGGTCGTCCGCTTCGATCTCCAGGGTCAGAATCGGGTCGCCCTCCGAGACCTTTGCTCCGACTTCGACCTTGAGCTCGGTGACCTGCCCTGCCTCCGGAGACGGAATCTCCATGGTCGCCTTGTCGCTCTCCAAGGTGATCAGAGAGGTCTCTTTCTCCACCCGATCGCCGGGGGCGACCAACACCTCGACGACCGCCACCTCCTTGAAATCCCCGATATCCGGGACCCTGACCTGGATGTTCGTACTCACGTGCTGTTTCTCGTGCTTGTTGGGTAGCCGAGCCCCTAAAGGCTCAAGCGAAATCGATTTCGATCCGGTCCGGAAACTCAGGGATCAGGCCACTCCGGCCCAACTCCCGACGCCGGTCGAAGAACCGGATCTTGCCATCCTGGGCGCAGGTCCAAAACTCACGCGCCCCGCGGGCGAAGTAGAGTCCTTTTTTCTCATCCATCTCCTGCTCGGAATCGGATTCATGAGCCAATTCTACACAGTAGGCTGTATGGACGCAGCGCCTTTACCGGCTACCAGCTAAAAGCGATCCTGAATGATTTAGCGTTGTCGGGGGGATTTGACGTGTCGCGTTTCGACGCACAATGGCTCGTTGATGTGGGGCCAGACCCGTACCTGCGTCTCAACGCAACCTACACCCACATTATTCCCCGTGCGGCCTGCCCGCGCGGACCTCGCGTCAAGTGTAGGTTGGGTTAGGCGCGCGGTCCGATCCCGAAGCACAGTGACAGGGCCGAACGCGCCGCCGAGGTTGGAATCCTTTCGGCTACACCGCGTCATTCCGGCAGGGAGTGCCGGAATCCAGGGCCAGGGATGGCAACCACAGGGGAGCTCCGAACCATTACCTAAGGTTATGTTTCAGCCGTGATTATTATTCAGTAGCCCCGCACCGACGAGATGAATACACCTCCGAGAGATGTGAAAATGCTAACATAGACCACTTGCGGTCAGGGTGGTGGTCGGCCGATGAGCCGCTGATCGGATCCGGTCCAAGCCCCGGTTGCTGAGGGGTGATCGGCATGACGTGACAGTGCAGCGCAGGGGGAGGATCTATGCCGGATGGACCGCGTTTCGTCAGTCGCCTGACGCGCAATACCTTGGCCTTGATCCTGGCCGGTGGCCGTGGCTCCCGCCTCAAGCAGCTCACCGAGTGGCGATCCAAGCCGGCGGTGCCCTTCGGCGGTAAGTTCCGAATCGTGGATTTCCCCTTATCCAACTGTGTCAACTCAGGCATCCGCCGGATCGGTGTGCTCACCCAGTACAAGGCCCATTCGCTCATCCTGCACATCCAGAAGGGGTGGGGCAGTTTGCGCGGGGAACTCGGGGAGTTCGTCGAGCTCTGGCCGGCCCAGCAACGGATCGCCGCGGCGGACTGGTATGCGGGTACCGCCGACGCCGTGTATCAGAACCTGGACATCATCCGTAACCACATGCCGGAGTATGTGCTGGTGCTGGCCGGGGATCATGTCTACAAGATGGACTATGGGGCCATGGTGGCCGAGCATGTCCGTGTGGGCGCCGACATGACGGTCGGCTGCATCGAGGTCGGGCTGGGACATGCCAAGCAGTTCGGCATCATGTCGGTGGACACCGAGAACCGGATCCGCAGCTTCCGGGAGAAGCCGGAGCATCCCGAGCCGATTCCCGAACGCCCGGACCAGGCCTTGGTCTCCATGGGGATCTATGTCTTCAACAGCGGCTTCCTGTTCGAACAGCTCATCAAGGACGCGGACCAGCCCCGCTCCACCCACGATTTCGGCAAGGACATCATTCCCGGCGTCATCGCCGAATATCGGGTGATGGCCTATCCCTTCCGAGATGTGCCCGGCGGTGACCAGGCCTACTGGCGTGATGTAGGGACCGTGGATGCCTTCTGGACGGCGAACCAGGAGCTCATCGGCGTGACGCCGCCGCTCAACCTCTATGACGAGTCTTGGCCCATCTGGACCTACCAGGAGCAATTGCCGCCGGCCAAGTTCGTGTTCGACGACGAGGAGCGCCGCGGTATGGCGGTGGACTCCATGGTCTCCAGCGGCTGCGTGATCTCGGGTGCCAAAGTGCGCCACTCCCTGCTGTTTTCAAACGTGCGTGTCAACTCCTACAGCTATGTCAAGGATTCGGTGATCCTGCCGGACGTGGACGTAGGCCGCAACTGCGAGGTTCACCGCAGTGTCATCGACCGGGGCTGCCGTCTCCCGGCAGGTCTGACCTTGGGCCTGGACCCGCGGGCGGACGCCGAGCGGGGCTTCTACGTCAGCGAGGGCGGAGTGACGTTGGTAACCCCCGAGATGTTGGGCCAGGAAACTCACCATGTCCGTTGAATCCTGATTCGACTGTCCTGTTTCACCTTGTCAGCTTCCAGTCGCCGGCTACCAGTCACCAGTCGTTGCGCGGGAGATTAACGTAAGCTTGGTTCTTCTCTCCCTGGTATAATCTGCTCGTAAGGTCTTTCCGAAAATTACTCTATGGTTGTTCGTCTCATTATCTCCCATGGGAATCAGGGTGGGATTCACATTGCCAGACGGCTTGCCAAGCCACCCGAGTCAGGGTTGCTGCAGAAACGTGCCCACTATGAAATTCGGCGATACTCTGACCGACCCCAGACGCGGAAAGATGCCGAGTACTGTGAGGAGAGTATGCACGGCCTGTATATAGATTGGCTAGCGCTCAGGGCCATTTCCTATTATTACAACCAGGTCGAAGGCAGTGAATTGGACGTTGCTTATCTGTATCACATCAAGTACGACCGGTTTCGAACTGAGGCTTATATCGAGATTCATGGTTGCCTTATCGCAGAGACGATTCCATTCATAAATACCCACTTGAGGGATAATTTCGCTGAGCGGTTCTCTGAGTATCTTCCCAAAGGGTGCACCGTAGTCGGGCACACTAGGCGGTCGAATCCCAATCGCGTGCCGTCCAGCCGAACTTCTGACTATCGTCACGGTCCCGTGAATGTCTATCGGGATGGAAGCATCATCCGGAAAGGCGTAGAGCGAACCAAGCAGAAGCTTCCTAACTCCTCGACGCCGTAAGGCCGGATGCGCCTCATGAGGCTCATAGCGCATTTTCTGCTCCTCTTGTTCGGAGGGGTAGTCGTTCTCGCTGTTTGGCTCTTTGTACCGCTCTCAGACATGGAATACATCCGCGTATCTCAGGAGCGGATTTGCCGCATCCGCATGATGATCTGACACTCCGGGGCTATCGATCCAGTAATGAATACGCTTCGGATCTGGATCCTACGGTACCGGAGAATTTTCCTACCGAAAACTACATCGGGTGTCGTTACGGTCAGGTACCGGGTGCTGCCCAGTGACGCGACCACGTCGGACCTGTAAACCCTTGTTAAACGAAAAACAGACACCGGCTGCCGGCCTCGACCGTCGCCGCGCCGGTATTCTCCTCCACCTGACCTCCCTGCCCGGGCCGGGCCCTTGTGGCTCGATCGGTCCCGAGGCCCACAAATTCGTGGGCCTTCTGGCCGATTGCGGCATGGCAGTGTGGCAGGTATTACCGGTGGCACCCACCCAGTCGGACGGCTCGCCGTATCAGACCAGATCGGTCCACGCCGGGAATCCGCGGCTCATCGCCCTCGAACCCCTCGTGGAGCGCAGCTGGCTGCAGGCCCTCCCCAAGGATACCGCCGATGGGGCCAAGAGCGAGGCCCTGCGCCGCTCCTGGGACGGGTTCCGGAAACGGGCGTCGGTTTCGGACCGCCGGGCACTGACCGACTTCATAGCGGAGAACGACTATTGGCTGGACGATTATGCCCTGTTCCTGGCCCTGCACGAAGAGTGGCAGGCCCCGTGGTGGGAGTGGCCGCCGGCCCTGCGTCGGCGTGACCCGGACGCCCTGGAGCAGGCGCGGGGGCACCTGCGGGAAGACCTGGACTACATCCGCTTCGAGCAGTTTCTGTTCTTCACCCAGTGGCAGGTCCTGCGGGGACATGCCAACGCGGTCGGCATCGAGCTCTTCGGCGACATGCCCATCTTCGTGGCCCACGACAGCGCCGAGGTGTGGGCCCGGCCTCACGATTTCGATCTGAATGCGGACGGCAGCCTACGGGTGGTGGCCGGGGTACCGCCGGATTACTTTTCCGCCACCGGTCAACGCTGGGGCAATCCCCTCTATCGGTGGGACCGGATGCGGGCCGATGGCTTTCGCTTTTGGTTGGATCGAATCCGCACCCAGCTGCGCCTGTTCGACCTGGTGCGCATCGACCACTTCCGGGGCTTCGATGCCTGTTGGGAGATCCCGGCGGAGGAGAAAACCGCCGTCAAGGGGCACTGGGTAAGCTCCCTCGGCGACGAGCTCTTCGAATGTCTGCACCGACACTTCGGCCGCTTGCCCCTGATCGCGGAGGACCTGGGCGTCATCACTCCAGCGGTGGATACCCTGCGTAAGAAGCATCACCTGCCCGGCATGCGGGTGTTACAGTTCGCCTTCTCCGAGGGGGCCCTCAATCCCCACCTGCCTTTCCGGCACGATCATGACTCGCTGGTCTACACCGGCACTCACGACAACGACACCACGCTCGGCTGGTATCGGTCTCTGGATGCGGCAACCCGCGACCATGTGGACGACTACCTGGGCTATCCATCGGAAGACATGCCCTGGCCGCTGATCCGGTGTGCCCTGGGCTCACGCGCCCACTTGGCGATCCTGCCCATGCAGGATGTCTTGGGTCTCGACGGCACTCACCGCATGAACCTGCCGGGCACGAGCGAGGGTAACTGGCGCTGGCGTTTCTCCTGGGACCAGATAGGGCTCGAGCTCCCCGGCCGGATGCGGCGTTTGCTCAAGCTCTACGGGCGGTGAAACAGATCGGATAGGCCGTCCGGTAGATCGGCATGCCCTCCATCGGGAAGGGAGGTCAGATTAGGCACGCCCTGCCCAGATTGTTTTTGAGCGCCTGTGACAGCTATCAGCCCCTTCCATTGAAAGCGGTAGAAGGCGCCGGCAGGTGCCCCTGAGAGCCTATGCGGCCAGAGGAGTTGGAGAGGACCCGGGAGCACCGGCAGGAGGTCCTGAGCCGAACACTGGTAAGGTCACAGACCGCTTTTCCGGACAGACTATAGATGGCCATTAGCACTCAGCCGGGCCTCGACTTCTTTGTCCGTCAGGGTAATCGTCTTTCTGGTAGTTCCCATGCACCGGCCTCCAAGATGCGCGAAAAATCATACTATTGGTGTATTTTAGCATTTAGCGAGATGGCCACCGGGTGGTGATCCGAAGGGGGAAGGTGGTCGCCTTCGTAATCCGGCACAGCATAGCTTCCGGGGACGATCCCGCGGGCCGTTACCGCGTCCATGACGATGTGGTCGATGGCATAGGGATAGCGGGGATTGGCGGGGAAGGGAAAGGGCCTGCCCGCGTTGGCCAACACCAGGTCCGCGGCCGGGTCCGGGTGTGAGGTCTGGGGCCGGCACCTGCGTCCCAGTCTGGGATCGGGTATCCAGGTACACACCGCCCCGTCGTCGATGGCGGCCCAGAAGTCGTCGCGCGGTTGGTCGAACTGGCGGTTGAAGTCGCCCAACAGGACCAAGCCTTCGCCGGCGCTCACCCTGGCATCGATCCATTCTTCCAGGATCCCGCGCTGGCGTACCAATAGCCTGCATTGGTCCCGTTTGACCTTGCCGTCGAGCCGGTTGTAGGCGCAGCCGGCTTTCAGGTGCACCGCCAACAGCTGGATCCCAGCTCCCGTCCCGTCCGCGGGCTCGATCAGGATTCGGGTCGCCCAACGCTGGGATTTCAGGCCGATCGCCGCAAAATCCGGCAGGCGGCGGTAGCTCAGCCCCAGTTTGCCAAGTCGCGCTCGATTGATCGCAAACCCCGTGCGTTGCATGGTCCGTGTCTGCCCGCGTTGACGGCGGCAAGTGCCCAGGTTCCGGTCCGGTTGGCGCGCGATCTCGATAGCATAGATACTGGGGTCGAACAGGCGCGCGACGGCCGTCCGGTTCTCGACTTCCTGCAACGCGATCAGATCGGCGTTCAAACGCTGCGCGTGCCAGCGTAGACGTGCGTAGTCCGCCTCGGACCTGGGTCGGCAGCCGGCGCTGATATTTGCGGCCAGATGCTCCAGATTCCAGGTCGCCAGCCGTAGAGTCGAGGGCCCGGCTGCGACGGAACAGGCCGCGAGCAGGAACAGGGACAAGAGCAAGCGCTTCGGCAGAAACAATTTTGACATTTTCCTGTAGGAACGCCGAACGGCGCCGGGATCGAACGCGAAGAGTCCGCAAATGAACGCCACGCAATCCTGAGATTACCCCGATCTTTATGCCTATCCGCATCGGCACTGCCGTACAGCTTCAATACTGCGGACAGGCACTGATTTTACCGTCCAGTACGATCGCATCCTTTCCTTGCGCACCGGTCAGGACGTCAAGGGCAATCCGAGACAAGGCATATTCGGTCGCTCCCTGGTTACTTCCGTTATGGGTGTCGCGCCATTCCTGACGGCGAGACGCTAAGAGATCGAGGTAAAATTGCCGACCCACCCGATCAGTTGCATTTCGATCGAACATATTGCGATAGAGATTGTTGATCAGCTCGCTGTCACTCAGCCCGCTGAATCGATCGGTGTACTCCTGGGAGGTCCCAAAGGCCGCAATGATCGCGCTGAGATCGCCCCCCTCCGCGTCCAAGCGGGTGCACCAGTACTCAAACCCTCCAAACTCCCCACAACGGGCATAATAGCCGATATAGGCTTTATGGATCCAAAGCTTTGCCGAGTTACTGCAACGACTCCTGTTGCCGCTGCCCGTACCACTGCTACTATCCGTACCGCTGCCGCCACCCGTACTACTACCGCCATTCGTACTGCCGCTGCCACCTGTACTGCTGCCGCTACCCGTATTCATCGAGAGTGGCGGCGTATTCTCGGCAAAGTACAAGTAGTTGTCTGCGTTATCAATCGCCAGTACCGGGTAACGGAAGGCGAGGTCCATAGCCCCGTTTTGACCATAGGCGTGATCCTCCGTACCGGCAACATCCCTGAAATGCGAGATTTCGTGGACAATGGTTCCCGCTTGCGAGTCGATACCCAACCGCGGAGCCGACCAGAATAGGCCACAAAGGTAGATCTCGTAAGGACGGCTCAGATAAATGTAAGCATAGGCAAACGGCTCATCGCAGCCACAATCAAAGGTAACATTCTTCTGGCTCAATGCATCGGAAATCGCATCGAAATTCGATTCCACTAGCGCATACCGCGACTCGGTATAAATACCAAACCACTGCACATAGCGCGGAGCCGTGCTGCGTTGACTGGTCGGCGTATTGCCCAACGCGGAGGCCGCCTCATTCGCTATCTGCTGGGCCGAGGTGAAGGCATTGTCGAGCGTATCCTGGGAACCTTGAAAAATCCAGTTTTTCGGCGCGTTTTACGAGTAGTTGATGAACTCCTTGCGGGCTTATACCGACATGGGTCGAAAATGCGAGTAATTCTCTACGATTCGCTCTGCTCC
>Ga0049107_10000377_pt1 | contig 12972 bp, 15 predicted proteins | sample WorMetilPIANOSA1_FD_61187 | JGI IMG/M metagenome (GOLD analysis project Ga0049107, IMG submission 61187) | Marine gutless worms symbiont microbial communities from Max Planck institute for Marine Microbiology, Germany - Olavius ilvae PIANOSA.1 | ecosystem: Host-associated > Annelida > Digestive...
AGTGTGATCCAAATCGGTTAAGGGGTTACGGCGCTGTGGGGGGTCGAAAATGGCCCTTTCCTATTACTTTGGCCAGTGGCTTATACAACAGCTTGTACTACCGTACAAGCCGTGACAAAAAACCCATAAAAAAACATCGGCAAAATATAACATGGACGCTCGCTGAGCGTGCGTCCATAACAAGCGCTCTGAGAGACGCAAATACTACGCGCAAGCTGTAGTAAGGCGGAGCCAAAAATTTTCGCCCCGCCGTAGACCCCCTTCCCGGGGGCGCAGGACGGCCAAAATTTAATCAGCTGGAGATGGTCAATACTTTCACCACAGACCTAGTTTGGTGAAGATCGATGCACGCAATTTCGAGTTATCATGGTAACAGACACCGCCCACCCGCCCGCCACAAACACACACAAACACACAGACAGGACCGATTACAATACACTGCGCCGCTAGCTAGTGCGCAGTGTAATAAATCATTGATTGGTTGAATGAATGATTACTCACTACACATGCCCACGAAGAGATGGCCGGACTGAGTTGATTTGGGTGGCTGGCAACACGTCATGATTGTCGCCCATCCCAGCACTAACCAGGCTTGTCGTAGAATAACTCGCCGATCGAGATCAGCGCGTTACCGCTGTACGCCATAAATGGCAAAAGTGAGTTGAAAAAGTTGTCAGTGAGTTGTATTTCTTTGTTCCCACTTAGCTGAAAAGTCAGTCCAAAAATCTGCAAGCGAGTTGGGTTTAAAAAAAAACAGAAGTCGCTCCCATGTCTAAACTGAATCTTATTGTTCATTGGTCAGTTGCTATGTACTTGTATACATTAGCCACAGCATCATTGCATCCATTTCATCGTCTCGTAGGCCTATTCACAACAGTCTAATTCTCAAAAAGACGCAGTTGGCACTAACGTCAACGATACTGAAACATATTTATGGGAGTAAACAGCATTATTTAAACGGTGAAACTAATGAGATGAACATGCGTCGAAAACTGTGATGATTGTGTGCATCAAGTGTCATAAAAGTGCAGACAATAGAACAGGACTGACCAGAGGTGAGATGGGTGGCGGAATGTTAACTGCAGCAGGAGGCGGTGAGAGTGGTGGTGGAGGAGAGAGAGCTCCGTGGCGACACAGCGAGTCAGTGAGACGTGGTGGAACGTTGTCCCACTCTTCCTCCTCCAGGAACACGGAAGCCGTGGCGCCGCCGGAGCTGGAGCGTCCCTGACCCGACGACGAGCAGACGGACGACTCGGCTTCAGCCAGCACCGTCGACTGTCCGAGCAGCAGCAGCGCGCCCTCTGCGGCAGCGGCATCGTGCAGGTGCGCTGATGATGGCGGTGGAGGTGGTGGCAGCGCCGTCGACGAACTGGTAGTGTTGGTGCCGCTAGACGACGGCGAATGCTGCTTGTCTGTACAGTGCATCGCAAAATACGCTCACCAGTCACCACACTCCACTTTTATCGAGCACCAGGCGCGATATATGAATCTGTCAGACAATTCTGTCCGTGTTTGTCACTGCGTCCTTACCATTCGTGACGCCTAAACGTTGTCACTACACTGCACCGCCACCAATCTTGTTCTCCCACAGTAAATATCGTTGCTCAACTGCAGCAGTCATCGTCAGATGGGTCGTTAAACAGAGATGAGATACGAAAAATCCATGACTGATTTACGAATTCGCATGGCTGTATCTAGGGAACAGATTGGACGATTCTACGAGGGTCACGACCCGCTGGAACGTCTGACCTCCAATGGCTGCCAAATGAAGTTTCGTCAGGTACTTTAAGACAAATTGTTGATGACGCTATATTAACGTGCACTCGAAAGTCGGCAGTAAAGCCAGCTTAATCTACCGCACGGCAAACAGAAAGCAAAATAAGGAATAAATATGACGGAAACAAAAAAAACCGTTGCACATGATAAGTCAGGTTCAGTAAGAATTTCAGGAGGTAGTCCCAGTGGTTAAAATGGTCATGTGAAGCAGGGGGGCTCACCTGACGAAGCCAGGTTAGAGCAAACCCCATACCCATTCCACACCCAACTAATTTGGCGTTATTTGGGCATAAAATAACACTTATTGGTTCAAGCAGGGGGCTCATACTATTGCAGGGGGCTCAAATTGGAGCATAAAATAACAGACTGAGCCCCCTAGCCCCCTCACTTTAACTACTGGGCAGTCCGGTGAGTGCTTGCAGGCTATGATAGAAAGGATTTATAGTAAAAGTGATTTTGAGCCTATAATAAATAGTGAAGGTGTGATGGACGGTGAAAGTGGTGAAAAAGTGGAACCTTCAAATCCATCTTCCACTTTCCGTGTATGAGAGTGAAAGGCTGACGAAGTGAGGCAGGGAGTTGATTTCAGAGATGTGGTGAAGCATAGCGAAATCACCGGTTAGTGATTTCTAGAGAAATTTCGTGCAATTGCACGAACTGTCTGATTACTGGCGGCGGCGTCAGTTTTGTACAAACTGTTAGTGCAACATGACTATGTAGTCATTAACCGCCCCCACCTCCATCCCCTTATTATACCCGCCGAAGTGGCATTAAGCGATGATGCTGTCTGACGTCTGTCTGACGTCTGACGTTTGTCGCGTACATCGGGCCTAAGTCGAGAACAGAAAGGCCTATGAATTGGCACAGAGGTAGCCCACGTCACACGTGACTCGGGCACCACTTTCAAGGTCAAAAGGACAAAGGTCAAGGTCACATGCGAGGCGGGGGCATATAGTGGCGCCCTCCTGCACAGCTTGTTATACGAGCCGACATACCCTTGAGCGTTTTGGCATTGAGTTTGTCGCGTCGTTGTAGTCGATAGATACAGACGCTGAGACAGACGGCGAGCGTGACTACGCACAGTCCGAGCAAGATGCCGATGACGACGACGAGTCGCGTTCCAGACATCGGCAGCTGCAGCAATTGCGCCGCGAACCCCGCCGACGTGCTGCCTCCGTCGTCGAGGGACTGCCGCGCGCCGCCGTCACCGACCTCGACGAACAACGTGGCCGACCGGGACCGACTGCGGCTGCCCGCGTCCTCGACGCGCACCTCCAGCCGAAACGTCTCCATCCTGTACGCTGCCAGAGATCCATTGGCGACGATCCAGCCCGTGTCCGGCTCGATGTCGAACAGGCTGTGCTCGTTGCCTGCAGTGATGGAGTAGCGCAGCAGGGCGTTGTCGCCGGAGTCGCGGTCGACTGCCAAGACGCGCGCCACGCGTCCGCCCACCGCCACGCCCGCCAGCGCCGACGCCGTGTCGTTGAACGACGTCGGGAAGCGGAACGTCGGCCGCTCGTCGTTGTCGTCGCCGACTCTGACGACGACCGTCGCCGAGTCGCTCAGCGATGCGTTGGCGTCGTCGCGAACCGTCACAGTCAGACGGTACTGCTGCCGGCGCTCGCGGTCCAGCGTCCGCCGCGTGTACACCCGTCCGCTCTTCCGTTCCACGCCGAACAGCAACGTCGCACGATCGTCGCCGCCTGCCGCCACCGCGACCACGTAGTAACTGTGTCGGTTGTTGGGCTCCAGGTCTCGGTCGGCGGCACTCACGTGACCCACAGTGCTATTGGCCGGACGGTTTTCGTCGACGTCGAAGACATATCTGCGCCGGATGAACCGCGGTGGCTCGTCGTTGTCGTCGAGAATTCGCACCAAGACCGTCGCAGTCGCCGTCGCCGTCGGGTCGCCGTCCTTGTTGGACGCCGTTACGTAGAACTCATAGCGATCTCGAACCTCACGATCAAACGATCGGTCGCTCCATATTATACCACTGATCGCATCAATCGCACGAGCAGTAGTCATTTCATCGGTTTAATAAAAAAAAGTTATTAAACGTCGTAATTGGTTGTTTGAAATGAGTAGTTTTGCAGCACAGAACAGGTGATTTTTAGTCATTTTAATGCATTTGCAATGTGTATGACACATACATGACGCTGTGTATAGTACTCCTTCAGTGTTTTGACGCTGTTGGTTGGGTGACAGGAAGGGTATCCCGCCTGCAAAACATCCTGCTTCAGCAATCCCAAAGGTTCTCCATTGGAGGCATTCCGTCACCAGGCCTGCTGGAGTAATCTTGGAAAAATAGGCCGGTTAAGCAAAATCCGAAAGTTGTCGTCGTCATCTGACGCTTTGTGTATAATAAAGATTGTAATTGTGCTAAAACTACTTTGTGTACTTGCAATGAAATAGTTCGCCATATAACTGTGTATTTTTGTGTATCTTTTTTCTTTTACTGTGCTTTTCTGTCGATTGTGTATTTTACTGTTTGCTGCCATCTGGCGTATTAAATAAATAAATAAATAAATAAATAAATAAATAAATAAATAAATAAATAAATAAATAAATAAATAAATAAATAAATAACGGGGCTAATGTAGTGTACTTCATTTAAAAGTCAGAATAAGACTGTAATTTGTACATGATAATTAGCCACTCTTCCGCAGAGTTTGTTATTCTGTGTGACTCCAGAGGTCTGGTGTTTGGAGAGGTACAAAGCTTGTACAGCAAGTCAAAAGTGCAGTCAATTGCAGGTGCTGAAGCGAGTGTAATAGAAGCAGACCTTCGATTATCAATGGCAAAGCCGTCCGCAGCAACGAGCTTATACGTGATGGGCAGCTGCTTGTCTGAGTCGTCGACGTCAGTGGCATTCACGTGAACAAGCCCCTGCAGCAGTCGCACACCAAAATGATAACATTGTACTGGACAAAATTGCCAATCTAAACGTGCACAGTGGCGACGCACTGCGGGATCAACGTCCATTATACATCCAGTAGGCCAACGCTGTCTGCGAATTTTCGTTTTTTCGTTTTTATGTTATTGGTTATAGCGTTTTTTTTACAAAGTTTCAGGATAATCAAAAATGCTAATTCATATCGTCGTCACGTGCAAACTACATGACTCCGTATCCCAAAAATGTGACGCCCGAATACAAATCGTCATAACGTCGACCTAACTTGTCGGAATTAATTATACTTATAGCCACATTATTACTATCTGGTTGGCGTAAATAGTAAAAATTTACACAAAATTTACAACATGATTTCTGAAATATAAGTAATTAAAAACTGACATCAAAAAACAGAAGTTTCTATTACAAGCAGCTCTTTAACAGCGCTCGTGCGGGCAGTGCGTTTTCTGCCGCTGCCATTCTTCCTCTCTACAGAACTCGTTGCGTCATTCTTCGGCAGTCGGTCCACAGCTGAATGCGTTCATTGCATGTCAGGAAAGCAATTACAACCCTGATCTTGTCTCAAAACTTCAACCAGAATTTTCTCCTTATCAGTGAAAACTATCCTTACTTTTCATGTCATCTAAAACGTAAACATTATTGTTGCAAGCTGGCTGATTGAATATTGCCATGCTAGAAACTTCAGTTTAACAGTACTAACTTAATATTTAAATCTAAAAATACTACTCGGCGAATTTTACTATTGCGAAATTTATTCCAAAGAAGTGCTATTTAACGAGGTTAACGAGAAAATAATTATGATAACTTTAGTCGTAGTTATGACGATTTGTATTTACTAGGCATCACTTATTTGGAGACCCGGTATAACGAGCTTCAGAAACTGGCATCCACATATACGGGGCATTCGGTATTTTCTCTGAATGGAAGCAACACCGACGTTAAGATGGCCGTTTCGTTCTATTTTAGCACTTCATCCATTCTGTAATCTTTTTTATTTTAGATTTCTTCATTATTTTATGTCGTATTTGTTATACATTTCTATTGTGTATACTTATTTCATATATTGTAAGTTCTGTTTCCGTGTATACATTCTACCTGTGCTGTCGTTTGGCGTAGTAAATAAAGGCTTTTGAAAGCCGAGTTGTTGTAGTTTGTTTAGCGCCCACAGATTGTTAATATTTTCGACAATTCAGTGCTGTACTGAACTGCCATATTGCGACACACTTTCAGTAACGCTGCGAACTATAGCTGCGCTGATCTGCTACGACGGATCCAGCGGAAGGTGGTCAGTGGTCACCTCGTGCGGCCGGCTGTTCTCGCGCACGGAGCAGTTGTACACGGACTGAGTGAAGCGTGGAGCGTGATCGTCGACGTCGAGCACGTTGACGACGACAGTGACGTCACTGCTGAGCGGAGGATCACCGCTGTCCGTGCAGCGCAGTGTCAGCTGGTGACGCGCCGCCGTCTCGCGGTCCGTCGCACTGTCTGTCGTCACCAGCCTGTACGAGTCGCCGAACTCTTCCACCAGCGTGAAATACCTCTGTCGCATCGTACACACCACATAGCATGCCACGGTGCACCTGTGGGAGAGCTAAGACGGTCAAGCAGCGACCCCCAATTATTTCTGCGCTAGTTACAACTACGATTGGACTTTCACTCGACTTCAATTCGACGGCCGTTCGACTGCTTATCAAAATTCATTAAGACATAACCCACGAGCCGCAGTCACGCTGACCTATTTATGTATTTGGGTCGCAATGCAGCAGCCCACACACACTAGGCGTATGATCGTAACCTAGGTGTCGAGTGCTCGTAGCGCGATGGAGTTGCAGTCGAATCGAAGTCGAATAGTAATGTAACCACCGCATAAACGGTAAATGGTCCTGTCGTCTGTCCAGCCTTGCTCTTTGGTGCGTCATTTTCCAATCCTGCATTTTCTATCAGACACCCCATAGTTTGGCCATTCCTTGACAAGCAGTTTGCTACCGCAAACAGATCATGCGCCAGCATTCATGTCAAAAATTTTGTCCAGGGGAGGAAACGTGGTGGACCCTGTAAAATTTTCCCCTCATCTACTTTGATCACCATGTAAAACTTGGTTGCTGTTTCTCACACGTGTGTGCGATGCAGGAGGTCCAAAATTGGGGCTGCTGGAGCCCCACTCCTTGGACGGGGCAGTGGGCACAGCTGACTCCCCTTAAAACACGGCCCTTTTCCACCTGTGTTACAGTGCCGAATTTTGGTCGGCGTAGGTCAAACCGGCGTAGGTATGTTTAATTAAACTTCACAATGCACATGCACGTTACCACGTGACCCATAGACACATGGGTATAAAATTTGGAATCTCAGACCCTATAGTTTCCTATTAACTCTACAATTAATCGGGTTACGACGACGATTAAGGGTCGTTTCTCTCGAGCACTACCATAAGTGTTTTCAGGCAGGCCAAAAATTGCGTCCACCTGACTTGCCCCTTCCCGTTAGAATTTCATGACTATGTGTAGTATGAGAAAACTAGAGTGATGGTCATACGAGATGACAGAAAAGTTCGGTAACTAGTACAGGCGTTTCGATACAATACCAACATTGGGACGGACGGACGGACGGACTGACGGACAGTAATGATAAAATAATATCGTGCTGTGCATGCATGGTATGCTGACGGCGATATAAACCACCCTGCGTGCACCCTTGCACTGTGACTTTCACACGCACGTTGCAGCTACATCCGGATCAACATTCGTGACGTTTAGTCACTCCGTGATCAGGCTGCAAACAGCTAGCAAGACACAGTTCAGTCACTATCTTTCACGGAAACCAGCGAAACTGTCGGTAGTCCGTGAAGCGGTTTACTGAAGGTGTTCTAGCAGCCATGAGCCCCCCCCCTCCCCCACAGTCGAGTTGATACACTAAACAGATTAGACAACTATATCGCGAGAGTGACCGGAATCTCTGAATATCCACAGTTCCATCTACTGTTGATAATTGTTAGTGCATGAACGTCGTGTTATGTTTATGCAGCAAACCACTGCTGCAGTCAAACATTCGGAGAACGTGCTTTCTCACAGCGAGGACCGCAAGCTTGGAAGAACTAGGTCACCTGCCCTCCAAGAACTCAGTGGAAGAAGAAGAATATTTATTTCGCCAAAAGCAAGCAATTACAATACAAACATGATAAGCAAATATAGGAGGGTTTCCAGAAGGGCAAACGCCCATCGTGCTGGACACCCTTAGCAATGCTGAATATAAACATCAAATATTAAAAAAAAACAGTATACAATACATTACAGGAGCACGTTAATGAATATACGTTTATGTACCAGTAACACATTTCTATTCACGCTGCCTTTTGTGTGCACGTATGTTTCTAGTTATTTTATTCTTAGGCTTTTTATCTTCATGTAATTCACTGGCGGCATGGAGCTTTGTAACAGGCGCACTCCCGCATGTATGCACGCATAAAGCATTATTTTTTGTGTGTTGTGCGTGCGTGCGTGTTTAATGTGTACGTACGTATGTTAAATCTGCTACTAGACAACCGTTTAACTTGTGTTGAAATGTTTAGTGTGTGCTCAAAAGCTTAGTCTATAGTATCGAATGAAAACAAGTATGTTGACGACAATAAATGCTTCATTATCCACGCCGACGACTAGTACGGCGGGGCGGATATTGCGAATTTGCGATCACTTTGTCACTGTGTATGTGTGTGTATGTTAGCACGAAAAAAAAACGAAAACTCCTGACCGGAATGACTTGAAACTTGGCACATTTAGTAGTGTCGAAGCCCGCTGATTTTGGATCATCATTTCGAAGTTTTGGCATCAGCTGCCACTTAGCAAATAAAAATGATTAATATCTTTTACGAAAGTTACGCTGATAATATTAAACTGCAATATATCGCTTAAGATACAGAGACAACTGTGTTATAAAAAAGGCGTCTGTCGTAATTGTAATATTTTTATTTCTGTAGTATTTTTGTTTCTGAGGTGAAAAACAACAACAAATGTTATGACATTAAAATTGTACAATGTCGACGTTGTGATATTAATAAATATTTCTTTACACGAAAACGTAGGGAGTCTGAGTGGATGTGCATCTCCACAGAGTGCGCATTCCAGTTGACAGTGTGCTTGTTCTGTACAGTTGTTTTAACGCTGAGCGCAATGCTGAAGCTGGAACGTTTCTACCTCGACAGCAACACGGTTGGTCTTACCGTGGTTTGGTTATCGACAGTGCGCAGTACGCAGGTGACGCGTTGGCTTCCGGCATCGTCAGCGTCATTCACGGTCACGTGACCGACGAACGTCCGCTGTGGCGCATGCTCAGTGACGTTCAGCTGCCACCACGTGACGTCACGCTCTGACGTCACGCCGGCGGACGGCATCAGTTCAATGACAGGTGCGTTGTCGTTGACGTCACGGACGCTGACGTGTACTCGTGTCAGCACTGGACTCGAGTGAAGGTGATCGTCTTCAGCTAGCACTTCCAGCGTCGCCGCCCTACATCCACGGACACACCCAACATTATCATGCATTGCTCAACATTCATTTAGACCAACACATTCATAGTAGAAACTTACACGTAACATATAGCAAAATACACTTTACCTCAAACATTTTTTTCATACACGATCTGAAGATCGAAATGTATGTATCTATGTATCGTGCTTTCAACGCAGTTTTCAGGAAAGTTGGGCGAATTGCATCTCCGGATGTCCAACTTGTTAAGACTAGGTGTTTGCCAATTATATTATGCTATGGTATTGAGGTATGTCCTGCCAATAAATCTGATATTATTTCTCTTGTTGTGGATAACAGATAACTGTTTTCGTAAGATATTCGAACATTAAAAACAGACAGTGGAAGAATGTATGAGAGAGTTTAATGTGTCAACAGTGAATGACGTGATTGATGCAAGAAAGAGAAAATTCCTAGCCAAATACAGCGTATCTGAAAACTTATGCCAAGTGTTTGCACGTGTGGGTAATCTGCGATCGATAACTGTACTCGCTATGTTATGCCATTTGTACTATATTGTTACTTAGTTAAGTTTTTTCTTTTCTCCTTCTGTTTTTATACTATCAGTTTGGTGAAATAAAGTTTCATGATATGACGGCGAAATATCAATAAGAAGTTTAGCTACCCCAAACAGATTGCGCGTCAACCTTCGTGTCAATAAAAACTTTTTGGCCGAGCCAGGGGGCGTGACCGACCCTGTAAATTTTTTCTTCACATCTAGTTTAATCACCATACAAAACTGGTTGCTTTTTCTCGTGCCCCGCACCCAATAATTTAAGGTGAGAGTTTGACCCCCTAGAAACATGCTCCTCCCCACGTGTGTTACCATGCCAAAATCGCTTTAGGTCTGACCATACGGATAAGTCGGGGTCCCAAAAATTTGGGGGTGTGGGCGTGGCTGACTCCCTAGAAACACGTGTTACCATGCCAAAATTTGGTCGCTTTGGTCAGATCGTATGGGCGCAGGATCACGATCTGGGTTCGGTATTTTTAACGGAATTTTGCCACTGCGGGGAGGAACAATAATAATAATAATAACTGTAAGAATTTTGCGGAATCAGCTAGTTGCCTTGGCAGAGGTTTACGGTCTCCGAGCACTCCTAGTTCTACGAATGTTTTTGCGCGTGAAACTGTCAGTGGTCTAATGTATTCTACACCGCTTCCACGAAACTCGACTCGCGCCACGGGTGTTTGACTCAGTTACACTAATGCGGTGGTTACAACTACGATTCGACTTCGATTCGACGGCCGTTCGTCCGCCGTTCGACTGTTTATAGGTCGTTATGGTCAGAGTGATGTAACCGGCTAGCCGCAGTCACGCTGACCTATTTATTTATTTAAACCGCAGTGCAGCAGCCCACACACAGGTAGGCCTACGGTCGTAACGTAGGTCGTAGCGCGGTCGAATCGCAGTCGAATTGAAGTCGAATTGTAGTTGTAACCACCGCCTAAGCGTTACTCCTAACAGCGGAGGCACTAACCACAGTGGCATGTGTGCTAAAACTGGATCAGGCCAGTCGAAGGTGTTCTACATCGCCCAGACTTGACTAGACTTGACGCGACGTTGAGTCCAGTTGAGTTGAATCTCGGTGATCTACATTCATCTTAACCACTGACGGATTCAGGAGTTGAAGCTGGGGGCACAGCGGTCTCCTCCTCCCCTCCTCCTTTCCCTCTTTTCCTTTCCCTCCTTCACCTCCTTTACTTCTCTTTACTTCTCTTCCTCTTTCTCATCCCTTCTCTCCTTCCCTTCCCTTCTTCTATCATCCCCTCCCCTCCTTTCCCTTCCCTCCACTCCTCCTTAGTCCAGCTGAGGTCCTGGAAAGAGCTGTAAGCTACCCCTGTTCTACTGACTCCCGAAAACACGCCTTGTAACAACACATTTAGTAATCCGACATGTATAGTAGAATGGTATGTACTGTACGTTGCCATTTGCCTATCAGGCTATCAGCCCGTGCTAAATTCTTTGCCAGCTAGAGGGGGGTGCGCAATTCCTACTGACAGACCGGACGAGAGATATGGTCAGATTCCTCCCCCTTTGGACCCATTAGTGATGTTAACACGCAATCTGCAGACCTCGTCTGTTCGTAGTCGATGCTGCGTGTTAGAGTGATGAGGCCAGTGTGTCGGTCCACGGCAAACACGTGTCCGTAGTTGTCGACGGTTCTGTCGGCGAAACGATACGTCACCGTGCTGTCGTCATCGGCGTCAACAGCCAGCACAGTCAGCAGCGGCCTCGGCGAAGTCACAGTCCAGTCCTCCGATACCTCCACCTCGTAACTCGCCTGCTGAAATACCGGCCGATTGTCATTCACGTCTCCCACTATCACCTCCACGTCCAAGCTACCGGTACGCTCCTGCCGGCCGCCGTCCACCGCCAGCACCATCAGGCGGTAGTTGGAAGCGTGCTCGCGGTCCAGTCGCCTGGCAACGACCAGCCGCAGATCAAACGACGCCGCCGACGACGCGTCTCCGTCATCGTTGCGGATCACCTGCAGCTCGAAGGCGTCAGTGTCCGGAGACACGAGTTCGTAGCGGTCGACGCCGAACGGAGGTCCGTCTGGATCGTGAGCGGACGGCAGCGGCAGCGCCGAGCCCGGAGCCGTCGCCTCGGACACGTCCAGTCGCACGGCATCGGTCTGGAACTGCGGGTCGTTGTCGTTGCGGTCCTCAAACGCCACGTCAACACGCAGTTTCTGGAAGTAGCGCGCCGGCTGGACACCGACGTCGACGCGCTGTACACACGAGCGCCGGCCGGGACACAGCCGGTCGCGGTCAAGACGCCGTGCGGCCGTCATCACCCCGCTGGCGGCGTCGAGGTCGAACAGCGACCGTGGGTTGTTGAGGAATGCGAAGCGGAGCTGGTCGAGCACAGATGAATCGTGTATCGCCGACAGCGGCTGACGCAGGTCGGCGATCTTCGCTCCACGTTCCACGTCGTCGGTGACGTTTACGTGTATCACGTGACCGCGAGTCACGTGACCACAACAGAGCAGCAAAACAGCGGCGACCAGTGCCGGGTGCATGCTGTAACGGCATGTAGCGATGACAGTGACAGCGACGACGATGATGACGACGAATGCCGAGGAATGACGGCGCACGTCTCAGGTGACTAACTACGTCACATCTGTGTACGGTACACCACGTCCAACGGCCATGCGTAAATTATTAACGCAACAACTGCGAGATAATGTAAATGGAGAGAACACAGCCACGGATGCGCAATATGATACTCTCTGATGTTCAGGCCTTATATCAAATTAAAGACAGAACTTATTAGTGAGTAATCACAATCGTAACTCCGACCTGAAATTCATTTCAATGTGTAATCGTGCAAAATTTAAATATCCATCAATAATTCTCTCTGTAACATTTGGGCAGACACACTGCCAAAAATCTTTTCCAAAAGTCTGTGAAAGTAGTAAACTTTTGCATATTCATGCAATGACCAGATAATTTAATGTTCCGTGAGTACGCGTCCGAAAATTAATTACACGTAAGATGCATTTATACTTTTGTGCGTTATCAGCAGTAAAAATCTGTAATCTTAGTATTCAGTTCACAATACTTCATATTTCTTTCTTTTTATTGTACTATTCATTGTATATGATATGTATGTGCTGCTATATTTGGCGTAATTTAGAATAATAACAAGAATTTGTGCGGCCGAGATGGCCGTACGATATGCGGCCCTTGCCGAAAAGTACATGTGTGTCATTGTAATTCGCTAGGTGGCGCGACGTGACGCTCGGTAACAATAACGGGACG
>Ga0049107_10000378_pt1 | contig 12954 bp, 7 predicted proteins | sample WorMetilPIANOSA1_FD_61187 | JGI IMG/M metagenome (GOLD analysis project Ga0049107, IMG submission 61187) | Marine gutless worms symbiont microbial communities from Max Planck institute for Marine Microbiology, Germany - Olavius ilvae PIANOSA.1 | ecosystem: Host-associated > Annelida > Digestive...
TACTAGTGCTGTATCATCACTGATGATGTTTTGGTGGCTTATGAAAGGCTGTATGGGTCAGCGCTTCGCCACTTCTGTAATGCTGTTGTTTGGATTGCAGAACTTGTGCATGTGAAAAAAGTTGGAAGTTAGTTGAAATAAGTTTAACTACTTTATTTTAGTTTAGTTGAGCTAATTTTTAAAAACAGTTTAACTTAAAGTTTAACTAAAAAAAATTTAGTTGAAAAAAATAGTTTAGTTTAACTACTTTTTTTGCAACTAGTGCCCATCACTGGTCATATTACAAACGATGTGAAGAATTTTTAATGTACTCGAAGGTTGCCAATACAATCTGATGACACTGTGGAGTGGTTAATTGAAATCCAGAATACGGAGCAAGAAGGAGCGGAACCGACAGTATAGGCCGGCCTTCATTGGAACTGTCTTTCCAAACGTTCTTGACTTCATCAACGAGTGCCTGACATATATCGACATGATGTACATTCATGGAGAAAGTGGTAGGTATCCTCAATTCCCTGACCACATTCACACTCGCATGTTATGTGCAATCCATGCTGGTGGGCCTTCAACATTGAATCCTCAAGTAACAATTGCACATAACTGATCGCACAGCATCGGTCATCTGGAAGCAGTAATTTGCGTCCGACATATGGAAGTAGATCATGTGTTGGTCGTGCAACATTGGCCCTATCCCATCTCAATTGCCATGCTGTATTACACTGATTTGAGATCAGTCGTCTGCATGTACTGAATGTCAGTTCTAAAGAGGTAGATATGTCATATGCATACTGAAGTGTGTTCTTGGCACTGCGATCAGCCAGTTCATTGTGATAAATGTCAGAATGTCCAGGAATCCATATCAGTGTAACCTCGACATTCAAATCACAGAGTGTACGAAGGTGCGACCTCACACGACCAAGCACATGAGCATGTCGGTCGACCTTATATCTGTTGATCACAAGGTCGATGGCTGTTTTACAGTCAGAGAGAATGAACAGGCTTTCCCGGTCTAGTGACGCTTCAATAGTAGCATCGTGCTGTATAGCTACATGACATCCATGGCGAGTGCAATACCACACACTTCAGCCTCAATGTTATCAGATAAAACCCTGAATACTTCTGTTGTGACTTGCTCATTACTTCCGGCACCAGTTGGCAAGAGAACTGTTGCACAACTGCCCATTCCCAGCCCATCTGCCTCCACCGCTCCATCGGAAAACACCATGACTGAACTGTCTCGGTGAGCCTGTACAAAACTATTAACTCTGTTCTTGCCCTCCTGGTAAAACTGCGTAACATGGGCATCGTGCAAAGCAAAGCGGGTATGACTAAACACCCACCGGACCCCACCTGGCCCAATCTGACCGCCACCGGACACCCCATCGCAGTGGCGGATTAACAATGGCGCACCTGCAGTGTGCCAGGGCCCCTAAGGTTAGGGAGCCTATAAAATGGAAAATGAAAAAGTTGTTTTGATGTTTTGTGAATAAAAACGAAATCTTAAAGAAAAAAGTATTTTTCTAAGTCTAATGATTAATATCGCGTAACTACTGCCATGACAAATGAATAATGTTAAAGAATTAGCTTATGTTTCTGAAAAGAAATATAAATGCAAAATTTCATGTTTGCTATTGTTTGCAATTTGATGACAACAAAATAATGTAGCAGATTTCAATTTTAAAACGATCAGGGTTAGAGTCAGGGTTAGGGTTTGGGTTAGGGTTAGATTTACGTTCATGGTTACTTACCCACTCGTGGCGATTTGACGCTATCAATTTTCTGCTTGCTTACTGTCAGATTGCCGATCTGACGCTATCACCATCCTTTTAAAAAATATTCCTTTTCCAATGTTTGCGACTTTTGCATTTTCATGTGTCATATGAATACATAGCTAAGGTTTCAAGTAAGACCGGGGCCCCTAATTTCTCAAGTGTGCCAATGCCAATTTGGTCTTAATCTGTCACTGCCCCACTGGACCCAGGGGCGTATTCAGGGGGGCGAACTGGTGTGCGCACCCCCTAAACTCGGCAAACATTAGGCATAATGCAGATTGCCTGTTAATAGTGTAATACACACTCTCGGGAAAAATATCATTAAAATTGTTGCCACCAGATGTTAGATTTTAAGGCTAAAATGTACCAAATTCAATTTTGCTGGGGGATCTTACAGTGCTCCCCAGACCCCTTAGCTGCATTAAGGGGACCGGGACCTACTTCTAAGGGAAGGGGAGGGGACGAGACCCCACCACTTCACGCCCCCTAAGTCATATTCTGGATACGCCCCTGGGACCTGTGTGATATCAAGTGTAAGTGTTGATGCATTCTATGTGTGGCGTAACAACAAAAACAATGGAAGCTGTGGCAAAATATGTTTATTATTACCAGGAAATTTTGGAAGTAGTGCTGTACGAAACATCCATGCAGTAATTGACCGATCGCTGGGAGAAAACGTGTAGGTGTTAATCACATCTTATCTACAACTTTTCTTTGCCAACTTCCAGCTGTGCCTCTGGTGTTGCTTCCGGTGGATCCTGTGAAAAAAGACCACAGCCTGCTGAGAATTCTTTGATCATTCTGAAAATCTCAGTCACTTTGTTTCATCTTTTTTCCAGTGACTGTTATCTCAATTTATGGAAATCATTCCCACATGGCCGTTCCTTCAACTTTTGTGAAAGGATGCTGCACCCTCTCCAGAACAACTTCATCTTTTTACATAATATGGATTCTATGCAGTTGAACAATTTTCTAGATTCAGCCTGATCATGTACCACATTATGCACTCCAGTTGATAATTGCCCAGCTAGAACTGGGTGGTCTTGCAGCACCTGCAAACTGCACTATGTAATTCTCCAGCACTGGATGCTTTAAGTTCAAAACAGTGGGGTTTAAGCAGTGGAGCAGCTATCAACCTGTCCAATGGAAAGCAAAGGATGATAAAAGTAGACATATGGATAGATAGACAGACAGATAGACAGATCTAATTTCTTTTAAATTATTATGCATTATGATGTGGTAAGTTTTTGTATTAAAACTGGTAGCTAGTACCTACTGTTGTCTTGCTGTGGAATTGCAGACTGTGCTGTGAATGTTTGTAATTAGGGCTGGCTGGCCGTGATCTTGACGTTGGAGCATTGTTTGAGAAGTACACTATAGATGAAATTCGTGATATCGAGAAGAAGATGAGGTCATTGTTCTTCTATTGCTAATTGTTAGATAACCTGCCTTTTCTCTTATATCACTGATGTTGCTGTTAAAGAGCGTTGCTATTTATGTGAATGAGTAAGTAAGCAGTTTCTTAACAGTGCAGCAGTATAAGTAATGCTATTCAGTGCCATTAAAGGTTTATGTGTGGAAGGTAAGAGTTACTACTGCAATTTTTGTGTTAGTTTTTTAAAATTACTTTTTACATTTAATTAGTTATGGTTGAGCTGATGGCAGTTTTAAAGAATTTTATGTGCAAGGGTCATTGTCAAGGTGGTGGTGGTGGTGGTGGTGGTGGGACGAGAGTGAGAGTAAGATTTGTAGAGCACATTACACTCTACATGACATATCCGCTTCCATTCCTGCCTATCAGCTGTTTACTGATGGTGAGTTGTACCAGATAGATTCCATCCTGACCTATCTCTAACAGTGGCATCTACTATTCTCATATGCATTTGTGGATTTTTAACGTCTTCATGTCCAGAAATATTTAATATATTATGAAATATATATTACAGAAATATTTAGAATAGATCCATTGCTCCAAAAAGGACCTGCCTTACAGCTGGCACATCCAAGCTCTCTAATACTTGACTGTGTGACAGTTTTTACGGAGATATCTGTTTAGAATACATGTAGGTATAGAAAGTGATACTTATTTACAGGCATGACATTGAGAAGAAGAAAGAGGACTTGAGACAGATGGTTGGGTAAGTATATTGGCAGATATAAACAAGAAATGGGCTGTTATAGAGTAACCATGTTATTCTTTATTTTAGCGATAAATATATTTGTACAATGTACATAAAGAGCTGCCAGTACTTGGACAGTTGTCATACTGCAAATGCATATATCATCTGTAGTTGTTACCAATTAACAATTAACCTTGTTTTCTCAACTGATATTGAAGAGTCATTTAGGGTCGGTCTGCCTGAACACCGCAGATCACTTCCTGAACACTGCAGATCATCTGAATGGTTCAAGTTGTGGTTAGGATTAGGGTTGGGGTTTGGGTTAAGGTTAGGTTAGGGTTAGGGTTCGATGATCTGTAGTGATCTGCGGTGTTCAGGCAGACCCTTTAGGGTCACAGGGACTATTTGTGCAAATAGTTTTGTTATCAGAATACCATGTGAATGTTATCATGTAATGCTGTCAACTGCCAGGATGTACACAACTTCCTGTGATAGTGATTTCTCCATTTTGCACTGTGTCCGAAATTAATGTTGTTAATGAGCTTAGAGCTTTCATAGTAACAAACGAACATGGCAGAATGTTGTGAGTTCTGGCAGCATCCTGACAGATGCATAACTTAAAACCAGGTGTCTGAAAAGATTAACACTCAGCAAAGAAGTGGCTTTTTCTGTCATGTTCAGATTGTAATATTTATGTTGAAGGAAATGTGTGAAGATCTCTGTAGAGGTTTACGAATGAAGTTGAGATGTTCGCTGTTCAAAGTGTTGGCGATGTTGTGTCAGTGAAAGATACCGTGATTTGATAGAAGCCGCTGATACGATCACCGAGATGAAACGAAGCTCAGACAGTGTGAGCTGTGGTGTTGTTTACATACTTATTGCCAGTTACATTTGTTTTGCTATGGGTACCGGTGTCAGAGGGCTGACGAGAGACTTGGCAATCCTCCCCCAACCAGGAACCTTTAATGGTCAGCTAGACAAGGTTTGAAGACCCCCAGGTGAGCTTGGGGTGAGCAAGTCCGTGAAATGTGACACTTTTTCCCTTTAGTGCACTGACATTGTTGGTTGGGCAACAGGAAGGGCATCCCGCCTTTTAAAAGCCGGGTGTTGGTTTGTTGATGGTGACAATTTGAATGGAGCTTTGCATGTGTTATAGATCCGGTTATCACCATCACCTCCTCCATCATCCTTAGCTCCAATATAATCCAGAATGAAAACATTGGATTGTACTGGAAAATGGCTGTTAAACGAGACTCATACATTTGTATGATTGATTATTATTGTTGTTGTTATTGTTTTATGGTTTATGCAGTCATTCAAATGAAAATACGTAAGTGTGTGATTTATGTAGAGCCAAAGTTGGATAGGAATAAAGGCCCATAATTGTAAATATTGTTTTTATGAGCCACCTTACGGCATGTATCCATCCAAAATTGCTTCACTGTTCCCTCTAGGCATGTCACATCACAGCTGAATACATCTTGTATAGGGACTGGAGAACATTTAAAAGAATATCGTATAGTTAAAGTGCTTCGGGCAACAGGAAGGGTATCCGTCCTGTAAAATATCTTCTGAGTGTTTTTATGCAGGTGGAGGTGATTTGACTGGACATGTTTCATAGTTCCAATAGTATGGGAGCCACCTGTGCAACCGCTGTCATGCGTTACCTGCTCATTGCGTTTCCTATAACACGTAACGTCTGACAGATAACTATTTATAGCTTTGCCGCGGTAGGATAAGCACAATTTTATTCCCACTGTCGAAGCATATATTATCGTCACTGCAGCTATCCATTAAGTTTGTGATGATGACTGACAGGTTACGGAGTCGATTGCTCGGATGCAGGATTTGTGTAATGGACTGAAACAGCCACTGAGTTCATCCACACGATACGCAGTGCATACTGACGGCAGTACTGCAGCGAAACATTCTGCCGGGTACCATACATATCATGATATAGTCGCAGTAATTGTGAACTGTAGAAACTAATAATGTGAAATACAGTCAGTGGAAATAAGCCTGTAGTGTGGCCACTCCCTGCGAGTGGTCACTTGAACAATCTCCTAGAGCTTTCAGGTTGGAGGTCACCATGCATGTCAAAGGTAAAGGTAAATGTAAAGGTAAAGGTAGCTCACTTGATATCACGCCACTTACAATACTGGACAGCGGCGGTTTACATCCTCGGAAGTGGCAGCTGACTGGCACTGGCTGTAGTACCGCGGTGCAAGCTAGCGGCTGCCCATATCCCGCACCAATGGACTATTGGACCGACAGTATGCAGCCAGCAGGCATACTCTGCCCCAATCAGCCACGCTAGGCCTTCACCCCGTAATCCATGTACGAGTACCTAATCACATGGATCACTACTCCCTTCCGGCTAGCACTCTGGCACAGGATAGGGAAAGTTCGCCAGCCGAGACCAGCATTCTAACCGCTATGCTACACGCCCATGTCGGTGATGTGGGCATCATACTCCATCCGTGTACCAAGTTAGAAGATTGTAGACTTTCCCGTTCCAAAGATATGACTGATTTCCGGTCACGGGGTCATGGCATTAAGTGGCCTGGTAACCTTGGTACATGACCTTTGAGCTCACCACGCATGTCATTGTTGTAGCTCATATACTCCATCTGTGTACCAAGTTCGAAATTCATAGGCTTTCCCATTCCGAAGATATGGCTGATTTTCGGCCATGGCATTAATCGGCCTAGTGATTTTGACCTTTCGACCTCTAAATGGAGTTGCCGGTCACCCGTATCATGGGGTTCCTTTCTGCCGATTTTCAGCTTCCTATGCCCTTCCATTCTCGACCTAGGGTCATGCACGGCACAGACAGATGGACAGACAGACGACGCCCCTCAATGCATAATGCCTCCATACTATGAGGGCAAGAGCATAAAAAGTAAAGGCTGATGTTATACGCAGGGCGGTCCTGCTTGGGTTATACGCAGGACCGTCCTGTGTATAACCCAAGTGGTCGTATGCAGGACCATCCTGTAATTAGCGAAGAACACCAGACCGTCCTGTAAATAGCAAAAAAATACCGAAATGCGTTATATGCAGGACTGTCATGGGTATAACCACTTCGGTTATACGCAGGACAGTAACCTAACGAACCCTAAACCTAACCCTAATCTTAATCTTAACCTCCTAACTTTAACTGTAACTCTTGTTCAAGTTTGATTCGTACTAATCAAACTCACCGCCCACGCAAATCACCATTTTTTTGCTTCCAAAAATATATAATAATTTCCGTTGGTCGGCTGTTGATTTGCATTGTCCTGCCAATAGCCAAAAAATTAGCCAAGCTGAATGAGAGGAAGAAAGTGAAGAACTCAGAGAACTCTCAGGATTAGAACCAGTCAGTTTGATGATCAAAAAGAGTAGGTTGAGATGGTTTGGACATGTTGAACGAAAAGACGATAATGACTGGGTCAAACGTTGTATGACGTAGACGTGGGAATTTGAATGAATTAGACAGAGAGGATGCCCGAAAAAGACCTGGTGGGATTGTGTTAAGAATGACATCGAAACTTTAGGTCTATCCCAAAAGGATGCACAGTCCAGGAATAAATGGAGGAGAATTAAGGGGGCAACCGGCTAACCCAGGTTCACCTGGAAAAAATGGCCATTAAAATGGAATGTGTGTGTGTATGTGTCTGCCAATAGCCAAAACTAACAGATTCATGCAGGACGGTCCTGCGTATAACCAAAAAAGTAAAATGACATGTCACTGTATTGCACATGCCAGTAGGCGCCAGCTATCAGATGGAAGTGTGTTATCTAACTGAAGGATATGCTGCAAAGTGATGTTTGTTAAACTTAGCACATGGCTGCATGAACGCCACTCAAGATTTCAGCGATACCTAACTTCATATTGATGAATAGAGTTAAGAATGAAGTTCGGTGTCACTCGGGTCTTAAACTAACGTTATACAGTCGCCTCTTAAAGGCATGGAAGCAGGCAGTTGAAAAAGATTCAGAAAGTCTGCACTTAAATGAGGATGACTCGGGTATATAATATGGACAGGGTAGATAACAGATGACAGAGTAGTAGATGTCGGCAATAATGAGTGAGTTTTTGGTGACTAAGGGCTGTTGGATGAAATTAACGTCGGTAACGATGCTAACAAGCTGTGTGCGTGGCAACACAATATGCCCCCGCCCCCTTCCCCCCCGTGGGCGCCCAAGCGCCTCACGTGCCGCCGAGCACACCTCAACGTAGCAGTACTTTCCTACGCCGAATACATTCCCACGCTGACCACTGCAGCTGCCTTGTGCGTTAAGGCCGCGCTGAGTAAAGCGGCATGGTGACCTTGACCTTTTGACCTTGAAAGTGGTGCCCGAGTCATGTGTGATGTGGGCTATCTCTGTGCCAATTTTGGTCTTCCTAGGACTCTCTGTTCTCGACTTAGGCCCGATGTATGCGACAGAGACAGACGTCAGACAACAGCATTGCTTAATGCCCCCGCCTGTTAGGGGTGGGGTATAATGATAAGATGTGCAAATCGCTCTTAGAATAATGCTAACTCTTTATGTTGGTTTGGTGCGTAATGGATGAATTTATTGATAGGTGTGTCGAAAAGTTTCCTGATTATCATGACATTATATTAAATATTGTTATCAAATGTACAGAAGACAGCAGAGGCAGACGTTATACTGTACGGCTGTTAACATGAAGCTGCTGATGGACATGCCAGAAATGGTGACGAATTTGTTTCATAACTCAGTACTGTTGCTACTTTTTACTGTTATTTAGCTGAGCTGTGTACTCCACGTTAGTCCAGGTCCTCCAGAGTGGAGCCTTTCGGGATTGATAGAGCAGAATTTGTTTGCAGGCAAGCTGTCCTTCCTGGCACCCAACCAACATCATCAGAGGAAATGAAGGCTAAGAATACGTTTCATATCAGTATTAAGTATAACTGGCTTAAGACTCATTTGTCTTAGAATGTTTAGTAAGATTATTCTGTTGTTGTACCATCAGTTTAAAGCGAGTTGTTTGGCACTATTGTGGTGACTTGATGGACATGTTATGGTGCCTTATAAGTTGTTTTATTATTATTATTATTATTATTAACCTTAAAAAGTGTGTGAAAGTGAAAGATGTCTGGTCTCTAAGAATTCTGACTCTCCACTAATCTCTGAAATCCCACTTACAGGACCTATAGGAAACCATACCAAAAATGGTAACCACTTTCACTAGCCTTACAAGAGTGTCCCTAACCCGGGATTCAAGATTATGGTACTTTTCATCAAAAGTGAATTGCTGGCTAGTGAACCGTCTTTCACCGTATTACTGCAGTCAGTTATAAATGCTTATAATTAATTCATTCCTTCATCATGTGCACTGTCTGCCAAACCAAACAGTCATCGTTGGCATCGGTATAGTGTAATGCCTGGAGACTTCCGTCACTGTTCGTCAGAGACACACATTAATGATGACTGTACATCTGCAGCAACTTAGGGAGCACCACAGCCGTCGTCGTGGGTCGGTGGCATAGTGGTGGAGCGATGGACTTGGTTGTATCCTTGGGCAAGCACTTCACACACATGTGCCTCTGTCACCAAGCAGTATTAATTTGGTACTGGCACAAGCTGATAAGGTAACCGTAGGTCTGGCGTCGCACTGACCATGGTCACAGACAATAGTGTTATTACCACCTTACAGGCTCACGGCCCTAGAAAGGGGGATGAGCACTAGAGAGTTGGACGGGGATGGGGATCACGGTAATACCACAGTAACCGCGGATACTCCGCGGTAATGGGGACAGACCTCACGGTAACACTAGGGATGGGGACGAAGGTCATGGTAATTCCGCGGGAATGGGGACACATGCTGTGGTAGTACCGCGGTGATAATTTTATATTTTACAATTTTCAAGGCATTCAAGCTCATACTGACACAAAATAGCAACCTTAATGAAATCGACGAATGTGACACCAAAATTTCGTCGTCCGCCCATCTCCAGGGTTTACATAGGCTGTTATTAAATATTTATATTCTTTTATGGAAAAGGCAACTAACTGTCAAGTGAACATTCTTTCACTACTGAAAAATACTGGCTGATGATTTGTAGATTGCGTTAAAGAAATTTTGTAGCATGGGGATGGGGATGGGAATGGGGACAAGAACAGTGGGGACGGGGTGGGGATGGGGACAGAGCCTACGGGGACGGGGTGGGGATAGGATGGGGAATGGGGATGGGGACAGGAACCATGGGGACGGTTGGGGATGGGGACGAGCTCTTGTCCCCGTGCAGCTCTCTAATGAGCACCCCGCCTACACTCCAGCCGGAGTAGAGAAGCTTTTACAGTCATCGTCTTACGGCAAAATCTGGGTGGAGTGGTAGATGGATGATCAATGAGTGCACTGGTGTGGGATGTCTGTTGGGAACCACGGTTCTTGCTGTAGTGAATATTTGCCACTGAATTAATGACTAGATGACAAGGATGATGACGATGATGGTTAGATTTGTTGGTGATAATGATATTTGGTGATGATTGGTTATCCTTTATATATCTTAATATGTAGAAAAAATAATACTAATATAATTATATTAATTCTGATCATTGATTCCCTGGCAGTTGAGTCATCTCCGTTACAGGTTTTGGCGCTGGCGTAACTAATTTAAATGAACCTCCTAGAGCTTTAGCTGCCTCCACTATAGCCTGGGTTAGCAGCTAGCTCCATCCCTTTTGGGCCATTGTAAACAAAAGCAACGCGGGTTAAGGGGGTTATTATGTCGCTGGCCCTCCATTACTGAATGGGAGATGCACATCACTGCTCAGGCCCCATCTCCGAAATGACTATACTATGTCGAGTGGGACATCAGACTCTACTATACCATACCATAATCATTGATAACGTTCTTATGGTAAAATGTAGAAATTTGTATTTGTTGCAAGGGCGCTGTACTTGTTAATTTTTCTAGTCGCGTTTGGCCTAGATACTTATAAGTTAGTACAGATAGGTTTATATCTCCCTTCAGTGCTTTGAGGTGACAGGAAGGGCATCTGGTCTGTAAAAGAGTTGGGTGTTGGTATGTTGGTGGTGACAATTTGATTGGAGCTTCCCGTCTTATAGCTCCAGTTGTCACCACCACCTCCATCATCCTTAGCTCCAGCAAAATCCAGAATGGAGACTTTTGTATCTTACCCAGGTTGTCCTGGAAAATAATAATATAATAATAATAATTGATTTATTAGGTTTAGCAGATTATCATCGACAGATAGGTTTACATATGGGATGGTGAACATTTGTGTTAAAATGTGGTTTAGGAACGATAACGATAGTGATGATTTGTGTGTTGGAGAATTACTGTGGTTGATGCAGATATGGAGTGCGCTAGACAAAGGCCAGTATCTCCATGCCACGGCACTATACCAGCTAGCCCAGCATGTCTACACCTCGGTGCGGCTGGACATCCACGCTGCCCACGCCATCTCGCGATTTCCTCTGCTCGCACGACATGCCACCAGCATTGCACACTTCAGATCAACCATTCTTCAGGTCTGTTCTGAGTCTTTCGCGCGTTATTTGGATGCGCCAGTGGCGGTGTGGTAGAGTGCCGGACTTGTAATCGGGAGGTGCGGGTTCGAATCTCGGCCGGGGCTACTTCGCACCAAGGTCTACTCAGCCTTCTGTCCCTCCAGGGTCGGTAAATGAGTACCAGCTGCGGCTTGGAAAGCAAAGGCAGGTACGGCTCATTCTGCTTGCGGATGAAATGCAGGGTGTGCCGGTAAACTGTGATATCCCTTGACAATGCATGCTATATGTGAGAGCCTTAGAGATGTTTCGTGTGGAGGCGCTATACATATCGACGTTACCTTTACTTGTATTGCAGATCTGTATAAATAGTCTTCACGCTTTGTGACGAATCAAACGTCTAATGAGCAAAGAAGCTGCTCAGTTGTGAGATGATAACAAGAAGGTCAGCTACTGCAAACAGTTCGCGCGTCAGTATTCGTGGTCGACCCCGTAAAATTTTCCTCGCGTCTAGTTTGATCACCATGCAAAATTTGGTTGTTTCTCATACTGTGTGCGCACATGTGGGAGGTCCCAAAAATTTGGGATATGCCGGGGCCCCGCCCCTTCCGATGAGGCGTGGTTAACTCCAATAATCACGCTCCTACACCACATTTGTTACCATACCAAATTTGGTCGCTCTAGGTCAAACTTTTTTGGGCATAGGTAGGGTCTCAAAATTTTTTGGGACATATGACATACGTATGACATAACATAAGTAATAATAATAACAATAACAATAATAATAAATAACTAGAAAATAAATAAATAATAATAATAATGTGATGTATTATTATTATTATTATTATTAAGAGCATTTTATATAGCGCAAAGTCGCTAGAAAGCTGCAAATGCGCTGTATGAACAGTCACACGTTGAACAAAAATGTCTTCAGTTTGTTGCTGAACGTTGTCAGTGGTATCATATCGTATGCAGCTTTAATTATCGTCCTTACAATGCCGTTTCAGAATTGTCGCAATCGGCTGGAGCAGACGAGCGTAACGGATGAAGCAGTTAGTGAATGCTTGTGCTCTCTGTTACTGCTGGAGGATTTGACCACCGAACAACTATTTGCAGAGTTCCTCTCCGTCAGACTTGTAAGTTTGTATTAATAATATTAATATTAAGTTTGTTATTACACACACTCCGTTTTAATGGCCATTTTTTCCAGGTGAACCTGGGTTAGCCAGTTGGCCCCTTAATTCTCCTTCTCCATTTATTCCTGGACTGCGCATCCTTTTGGGACAGACCTAAACTTTCCATGTCATTCTTAACATAATCCCAACAGGTCTTTTTCGGGCATCCTGTCTGTCTAATTCCTTCAGCTTCCCACGTTATACAACGTTTGACCCAGTCATTATCATCTTTTCGTTCAACATGTCCAAACCATCTCAACCTACTCTTTTTTGATCATCACACTGACTGGTTCCAATCCTAAGAGTTCTCTGAGTTCTTCACTTTTCTTCCTCTCATTCAGCTTAACCCCACACATCCATCTGATCATACTCATTTCAGTGCGATTCATCTTCAGTTCATG
>Ga0049107_10000379_pt1 | contig 12952 bp, 10 predicted proteins | sample WorMetilPIANOSA1_FD_61187 | JGI IMG/M metagenome (GOLD analysis project Ga0049107, IMG submission 61187) | Marine gutless worms symbiont microbial communities from Max Planck institute for Marine Microbiology, Germany - Olavius ilvae PIANOSA.1 | ecosystem: Host-associated > Annelida > Digestive...
AATGCGCAGAATGTTACAGTTGTGTGATGATTATGCCCACGAACATAGTATTATTTTCAATGCTAAAAAGTCCAAATGTCTTGTTGCTTCTCCTAGAAAACGACACAGTTTATTATCCAGTGAACAGATTCCTTCATTTAGTGTAGGAGGCAATTCCATTGATTTTGTTGAGTCATTCGTGCATCTTGGGCATGTAATTAGCTCGAAACTGAATGACTGTAAGGACATTGAGAATAGGCGATGTACTTTTATAGGACAAACCAACAATGTTCTCTGCTACTTTGGCAAGCTTGATTCTGTTACTAAGCACAAGTTATTCAGTAACTATTGTAGTAGCATGTACGGCTGCCAGTTATGGTCATTAGATGACAGCAGTGTGAATGACCTCTGTACTGCATGGAGTAAAGGTCTTAGACGAATTTGGTCAGTTCCATACAACACTCATGGTAATATTTTGTATGGTCTGTCTGGTGATTTACCAATTTATGTTGAAATATGCAAGCGATCTCTCCATTTTGTAGCAACCTGTTTGCATCATAGTTGTGATCTAATTAGTTTTTTTGCACGGCATGGTATTACATGTACTCGTGGCACTTCATTATTTGGCAGAAATATCACTACTTGCTCGGCGCGGTATAACTGTACAGTTAGTGAGTTTCTGACAGGGACTGTTGATATTAATGCTGTCGTGAGACACTATTGCCGTAATACTGAGACTAAAGACCAGGCACGAATGTATTAGTTTATGCGTAATTTAATAGCATGTAGGGATTGGTATGACAGAGACAGTGGATGTATTTTATCAAGAGACGAATTATGTGACATTATTAATTTTTGGCTGCTAATTGATGTTTGTTTCCTTTTATTGCATGTTTCATTTATTTTTGATTGTCTCATGTATTTTTTCAATATTCTGTACTACGTGTACGATTTTATAATAAAATAATAATATACCGGGCGCGCCAAAAAGTATACCCTAAAGAATTTTGGTATTTTTCAAGAACTATAGTGATATGACATAACATTTTACATACCGGTACTAGTTACTCATTCCATTTTCGGTTAATTTGGAAAGTTTCATTACATTATCAACAGAATTGACAAAACTACGCTGCTTTTGGTCATGGCAACTTAGCTGTTGAGATGTTATCAAAAATTGTCTGAATTATTCAAGACAGCGCAAATGCCGTAAGTGTAAACACTTTTTGAGTAGAGAAAAATATTTGGAATGTCTTCTATCACCGTTGAGTATTCACGGCTACGTTGAATGTGTTTCAGTTTGCGGAATTCGGAACTGTTGATGGCTAAAGCGGTACAGGATCTGCTTAACAGTTCAAAGCCAATTAACGTAACGATCGTGAATGGTGGATTCCCAGGAGGCTATTACGACGGCGTAAGTTAGTTGATGATGTCTGTTTGAGTTTATTGTACACGCTGGCATGGCACGCAGCAGTGGTTTATCTACACACCCCCTAGGGATTGTTTACCCCCTCAACGACCAGGACACCCCCTGGTCAATTTATTGCATACACCCCTCCTAGCAGGGTGTATCATTCATGCACTGCACGTTTTTATATATTTGAGTCATTTTTTAGACAGCTATATTGTTGAATTTGATGTCTGGTTGTTTGTTCAAGTGACAAGTGAACATTTGTCGCTGCTATTGTTTCTCACTGATGAAGGTCCGGCCATCCCTCATCCGAGGAACACCGATGAAGATGAACAGCATCATGCAAAATTTGAGACATTCGTCTCCGAAGTCTATAGACAGTATATGAAGTTCCCACATCGTACTTAAGATAAACAGACACTGCAGTACATATCAGTAGTAGTAATAGTAAGAATGAATGAATGAACATGGTATAATCACGTGTGCCATTTTTTGTTCTTTTTCGTGTATTTTTTGAATTTTGATCTCTTCATTACTCCAAATTCTGCTCTAAATTTGGTCAGTTGATTCTTCAGGAAAATCACTAAAATTGTTGACACCAGATGTCATAATTTAAGGCTAAATGCACCAAATTCAATTTTTGCTGGGGCTCCGCCCCGGACCCCGCTGGGCGAGCTTACAGCGCTCCCCAGACCCCGTAGCTGGATTTAAGGGGCCTACTTCTAAGGGGAGGGAGGGTAGGAAGGGAAGGGAGGGGAGGGGAACATGGGAGAGGGGGTTGGGGAAACGGGGAGGGAGGGGGAAAGGAGGAGAGATGTGAGGGTGAAGGGGGAGCGTGGGGAAAGGGTTGAAGGAGTGGGAAGGGAGGGGAGGGAAGGGTCCCTCCTGGTTCTTACTTACACCCTTGATATGAAATCCTGGATAAAACCCTGGCACGCAGCAAAGCAGAATGTGATATTTACTGGAGTATGTGAGTGGTGGGTGTTTGTTTGTCCACGACTTTAACGAGAACACCTACAGAGAAGCTTTACGAACATCCCACATTAACTTGGCAGATTTCTTCTGAGTGTTCCAGTAAAAATTCGCCCCATAGGTTGTCGGCAACACATTTCTTCTCTAGAAAGGGTGCTACTTAATACCTTGAACATTTACGAGAGATGTAGTAGAAAAACATATTCCGGGGTAGGGTGTGTATACTCCACTTCTGCTACTGATAAAATTCAATGTTGCAAATCCGGGGTTTCTCAGGGGACAAAAGAGATTATAAAAGATTATGCCGCAGAATCATATCTAAGACATTCTCGTATCAAGTTGGATGTGCTACACGTTGGCTGTGCTGACAGTCAAAGTCCGCACCACCTTGACACCGTCATATCTCAGCCGACACATCAAGCTCGAGACATTCGGCGGACGCGACGAACGTCCTATGCAACCGCGCTGTCTAAACCATTCTCCAACACAGTTTTCGGCAAGCGAGCTTTCCGCTGCTCAGCTCTGGCCACCTGGAAGTTGAACTCTCTCGCACGTACTGTTACTGACAGCGACACGCTTGGAACTTTTAAATCTAGTCCGAAAACATTACTGTTCTGCCAAGCATTCTACTAACAGTGACATCACCTACCGCCAGCGCCTCTGAAGTTACGACCGCATGGCGCTATAGAAATGAGACTATTATTATTAATCAATGTAAAAAACTTGTCACTTTAAAACATGGTGTAAGGGTGATCGATAAGTCAAACATACAAAAGAGCACAGATCACTTTTGCGAGGACACTAGATAGAATGCACTGGCTGACCTTACAAATCTAGGTCACGTGACCCCATTATTACTGTTTAGACCCCTCATTATTTGACGATACACCTGCGTTCTCGGATAAGAATTCCCTATGAGTCTGAAGGTCATACCGAAGTAACACAAAACTCCATAACGTTTCTTCCGATATTATCTACAGGTCAGATTTTCCTCATGAAAGAAAACACTTCGTTTTTGTCAAGGTTCTCATTGAACACAAACGTAAGCAATCAAGATGGCGACGCTTGCAGAAGATTACATCAGGGTTACATAGCCTGTGTTTTACGTGAAAATGGTACAAAGTAAGTAAGTTCGGTCTAATCTGGTAATTTGCTATCCGTTTGGACTCGTCTGATTTTTTACTGTCACCCAAGGAACTGCACATTACAGCGTGTCATAAATACATTTATGTCCTCTATGGGTAATTTTTACTGAGGGGCTCAAACAGTAGAAATGGGGTCATATATGTAACAGTGCATGCCCACCTATATTTTCATCTAATGTGCATCAGTTTGGCTGGCGTAGCCTAGGGCCCTATGTATGTGAAGCCCATTAATTGAGGCTGGCTCTGATAACTTAGCCTTATTGCACTGCAGCTGCTTGCAAGCTTGATTAGCGGCGTATCCGAATATTTTGAGAAGGGATCTGAATACTACGTGCATCACTATTAACCGCGGCGTGTAACATCACGGCCGTCGACCATTCAGAGGAGGTCGGATAAACTTGGAGGCTTTTGAAGCAAGCCTTCAGGAATAAGTTGAGTTAAAACACATAAAGGTGCACGGTTAGTACTTGTGAAGTACTGTGATCTGCTCGATTGAATACGAGCAAAGTGACTGAGAGTCGACTAGATCGTTCCAGTCAGTGAGAAGCTACGAAGAGATCCGTGGGGCTTTCGACAGCAAGGGTGGTCAACGCCCAGAGTCCGGTATCAACGACGGTGAACGGCGACAGTCTGTTCGACATCTCATCTGCGTCAGCGTCTGTGCATGAATATGGACGGCGGAGATCGAAACGGTGATCGGCATCGCAACACCTCGACGATGGATGAAGTCGTTTGAAGACGGAAGTCAACTACGAAGTTGTGAGCGCGCATAGCTGCTTGCACACATTCGTTTGCAAAGCTTAGTTTAGCGACATTTTCGGTGACAGAGCCAGTCAATAGACAGTAACGTTGTTTGCTAATTGATCGTTTGTGTATAACTTTTTATAATACATAAAATACTGAAAAGATTTCAAATAGTTTTGTCTGTTCTTCGTAGAAGATCTTAACTCCATCTCCTAATAGAACTACTGCCGATTACGGCGTAAATAACTAGCTATACGAGCCACGATCCTATACTAGACGGGTGGACCCTCTTGTACAATATATGTGACCTAGATTTGTAAGGTCAGCCAGTGCGTTCTGTCTAGTGTCCTCGCAAAAGTCACCATGTCTTAAACTAACAATTTTTTATATTGATATTTGCTGTTTTATTACCAAATTTTACATTAGATTGTAAAATCAGATCACTCCAAATTTACCGTTACCGTAATTTATCGTAACCTGACCACACCAGCTTTACGGGTAATCTGTCATGCGATGGGTAATACATGTTGTTATCAGTATATGTACCAGAATACGAATTTCTGTCTTTAACCGTTCCAAAGATACAAAGGGTACCCAAAATTTCAAAATAGGTTACGCGACATAAGCCGTCCAAAAGTTATGGAGGGTCCCAAATTTTAAATTCAGGTCACGTTTAAATTCAGGTCAGACCACGCCCACTTTAGCGGTCAATTTGTTTGTGCGTTGGCTAGTACCTGTTGTGTTGAATATGCCTGCCAAATACGAAGTTTCTATTGTTAACCATTCCGAAGATATAAAGGGGTCCCAAAATTTCAGTATGGTCATGTGACCTAAGCAACGCCCCTTTATGGGTAAACTTTTTATCCGCCGACAAAGGGCTTCATGTAATGTATTAGCACACAAAATTTGGAGTGCGTATCCGAAAACACCATCCGTCCAATAGTTATGGAGGGGTCCCAAATTTTAAATTCAGGTCACGTGACCTGACCACGCCCACTTTAGCGGTCAATTTGTTTGTGCGTTGGCTAGTACCTGTTGTGTTGAATATGCCTGCCAAATACGAAGTTTCTATCTTTAACCATTCCGAAGATATAAAACGGGTGCCAAAATTTCAGTATGGTCATGTGACCTTGTGACCTAAGCCACGCCCCTTTATGGGTCAAATTTTTATCCGCCGACAAAGGGCTTCATGTACTGTATTAGCACACAAAATTTGGAGTGCGTACCTATATCCGTCCAAAAGTTATGGAGGTTCCCGAATTTTAAATTTAGGTCATGTGACCCTGACCACGCTCACTATAGCGTTGTTTAACATTCGTGTTATTTTCACAGTTTCAGTGTTTCCCATTGTGATGTTGTGTCCCCGATGAGCCCGCAGTTGCGGCAGCACAACACAAAATTGGGGGTACTTAAAAAAAATTCCGGCGTTCGCGCCATACTTTATGCCACCAATATGATGAAGTCCATGCCGTCAGACGATTCTCATTCGAATTTCTTAAATGGCGGTGGCACTCAAAAACTAGAGTGAATATCCTACGAGAATGTGAAAAAGTGACAAGTGACACAAAGTTTAGAGACACAATATGGAATTCGACATGCAGATGGACAGATAGACAGAAATGGTAAATCAACATCGCACTCTGCACACTATGCATGCATGCTGATGCGTGATAAAAAGGATTGAAACTGTGTGGACCTCAAATTTAGTAGCATGGTAAGGTTTCTGATGTTGGGTGCAAAATGGCAAAGGTGAAGGTCACACACAGCTCCAAAACTTTCTGTTTGTACGTGTTTACGTGTGTAAGCACGTATAAACAGAAACGTTTGGAGTTTTGTGTGAGCCCCTGTTTAAGCTAGGTCAGCAAATTCAATACACGTGATGACATAGAGGGCAAGAGCTCCTGGTGTGGCTGTGACTGAGTTCAGAAGGTTAAAGGGAAAAGATTGCACAAATAGTCTAGAGAATGAGTGGCCATGAGTAGCGCTGCCTCGGTGCACGTGTAGCTGATATTTACTACATCTTCGTTAAAGTTCTGTGTGTACATTTGTCAGACGGCACCTGGGAGTGGAGATGGAGCCGGTAGCACGACAGTAGGGCCGACAGATGATGATCATGATGGTGAAGCTATTCCGTGGTGGGTCATACTGCTCATGTGCGCCGGCTTCCTACTTCTGGTGCTGCTGATCGTACTATTGATTCTGCTGTTGTTATGTTGGCGACGGTCAGTATTTTAAGTTTATTGACGTGAGAACTGTTTACTGAATGTGATTATGTGACTGAGTTCTTTAGTCATTACTGTGGTTGCTAACTAGTTATTTCGTCCTCTGGAGTCTATTCGACCGAAGTACCTACTGCATTCTATAGATCTCATGAATTGTTTGTAGTTACCGCCCGACGCTATCGGTGCGTAAGCGCTGTACAAGCTGTCGGCCGGTGTCCGTCCGTCACACTCGTGTATTGTATCCAAATGAATAAAGATATTGTTAAACTTCTTTCTAGCCCATCATTCTAGATTTCTTCATCTCAAGCGCCGTTACCCAATTCCAAGGGGAACCCCCTCAGCAGGGCATTAAATACACGGGGTGGGAAAACTTTGCCAATTTTGGACAGAAATCGCCGTTTGTCTTGAAACGATACGAGATAGGCCCATGGTTGCTACTGCCGATCGATCCGTGTCAGTTCCGATGACCTTGAATGACCTTGAAAGGCGGGGCGCGAGAGTTCATTTTTTCAGAGGATCTCCATCATTACGCTCTTATCGTTTGACCGAGAACGACCAAATTCGGCAGGATAGCACACGTCAAAACCACATATTTGGAATCAGCGACCCGTATTTGGCCTTGATTTGGCCTGCGTCACGTGACCCAATTTCGAAATTTTGGGACCCCCTTATAATTTTTGAACGAATAAAGCTATCCGCTTCAAATTTGGTACAGACATACATGCATGCATTCATTCACGTGACATACATGCATGCATTCCCAAAAGTGGGAATATCCAGGGAGTAAGCCACGCCTCCGTCCCAAGGAACGTAGCCCCAGCGCTCCCCAATTTTCGAGTCTTCTATTTAGTTCCCTTGTTAACGCGGAACGACCACGTTCGGCTGAGTTTCTTGTTTTCATCAGTGAGGGATAATACGGGAAAGGAGTACGAATACTAAGGGAATAAGAGAAAGGAAACCATCTTGGGATTTTTTTCAACGGTTTTGTCATACACACTCAATGCTCTATTGGTGGTTATATGTAATAAAAGACAAAAACATAAAAGTTTACAACGACGTGTAAGGTCGACTGTGCATATATCACACAACTAAAACTGCAAAAATAAAAAAGAAGGTGATATTACTCTGCAACACATCACCAGAATGTCAATGTAGTGCAGTGTAATATCACCTTCTTTTTATTTTTGCAGTTTTAGTTGTGTGATATATGCACAGTCGAACTTACACGTCGTTGTAAACTTTTATGTTTTGTCTTTTATATCTGCTGTTTTGTTATTGTTAATATACCTGTAATTCACCTTTGATGTTTTGCCAGTTATAAAGGGTCCTAAGTTTTCGATATTGGGTCACGTAACCCGGGGCACGCCCACTTATGGGTCATTTAGAGGTTCATACGCATGAAGGATCCGTCCTGCATCTCTGTACCAAATTTGAAGCAGATAGGTCAATTTATTCAAAAGTTACAAGGAGTCCCAAATTTAGACATTGGGTCACGTGACCCAGGCCACGCCCAATTGGGGGTCGTTTTATGGTCCATACGCAGGAGGGGTACGTGCTGTATGTCTGTACCAAATTTGAAGCGGATAGCTTTATTCGTTCAAAAGTTATAAGGGGGTCCCAAAATTTCGAAATTGGGTCACGTGACGCAGGCCACGCCCATTTATGGGTTGTTTTATGGTCCACGCACAGAAGGGGTGCGTCCTCTATGCGTATACCAAATTTGAAGCGGATAGCTCTATTGGTGCAAAAGTTATAAGGGGGTCCCAAAATTTGCAAATTGGGTCACATGACCAAGGCCACGCCCACTTAAGGGTCGATTTATGGTCCACACGCAGGATGGGCGCGTCGTCAATGCGTGTACCAAATTTGAAGCGGATAGCTCTATTCGTTCAAAAGCTATAATGGGTCCCAAAATTTCGAAATTGGGTCACGTGACCCTATGCCACGCCCCTTTTGAACCTTAAACGTTAAATTTGTGTAGAAGTTCATCTACGCATACTTACTGTCAAATTTTATGCTTCTATCTTGATCCGTTGCTGAGTAATGGCTGAAAGCAATGTGAATGGGCCATTTTAATGGCAAAATTGGCAATACCGCTATGTCACGTGACCGGGTGGTAGGGGGTCACCGAAAACCACATATTTGGAATCAGCGACCCGTATTTGCCTATTCACTATACAACTTTTATGGGGCTACAACGACGATTAGTTTACATGGGAGCACCCCATTGTAAAGCGGTTTTAGGCCGAAAATTTTCTAATTCCCGTCAAAATCGGGCACCAAAATGGCGGTTTTTCGAGAATTACGGGGTGTAAATGTTAAATTTTTGTTTTCAATCCCCAAAAAGGCACATACTTGCGCGGAACCGCGTCGTTTGACGTATTAGACATGAAAATCGGTTCAGGGGCCTGGGCTGTAGGCCGTTGGAAGAACCCGGACAAAAAGCCGAGTAAACATCTTTGATGCGCAATTTCGCGCATACGGGGAAAAGAAACCCCTTCAGGATCGTGACCAAATTTTGTTTGTGGGTAGATATCCGGGATATAATCACGTGTGCAACTTTTGGTGATGATCGGTTAAGGGGTTTGGGCGTGACAGGGGGTCGAATATCCCATTTCCCCATTGACTTGCGTCGTCGCCCTTACAACACTCTCGCACTATCGTCCGAGTGTGTGATACAGCTCCGTTTCAGCTGAATTATGGGATGTGAAGTGCGTAGACTGAAGAAATCTAACAAATGCTTGGAGTGGCTTATATACCGGGTAGGCCAAAAAACCGGGGCCACATTGTTTTACGGCTTGTAACTTTAGAAATATTGATAAGATCTGCATCAAATTTGGCACAAATCAAAGACATTTCATTCTTAACATTAAATCGTAATTTATTTGAATCAAGTTTGGAAAATAAAGTGGCGCCATCTAGCGAACGATTGCGGTAGTAACGCACCGTGTTCCTGGCAGCGTGAGAACGTGCAGTTCATTGAGCCAACATGTGGCCACCGAATAGCCCGGATTTGAACCCGGTTGATTATGCCGTCTGGGGTGCCATTCAGCAGATGGTCTACCATTGTCAAAGTTTCGTCTCAGTTGACGAACTGAAACGAGCGATTGTCGAGGCATGACAGAAACTACCACAATCATTCATCGACAAGAGTGTCGGTGAATAGCATCGTCGTCTGGAGTGACTGCGTAGTGCGATAGTCGGCGGACACATTGAACTCATGTTCAACTGACATGTAAAATGTTGATTTTTTGTACTTGTTTTGTTGTTTTGGGCGTGTTTTGTTCGGTTATTGGATGTAATAAAAGAACAAATATTGCCATTCGTCACTTATTACGGTTATTGTCATTCGCTAGATGGTGTCACTTTATTTTCCAAAGTTGATTCAAATGAATTATGAATTAATGTTAAGAATACAATGACTTTGATTGATGCCAAATTTGATGCAGATCTTATCAATATTTCTGAGGTTACAAGCCGTAAAACAAAGTGGCCCCGGTTTTTTGGCCTACCCTGTACATCATACGTCATAGCGAATGAGAAAAGTTACATGGCAATTTGCTGCTGTGCAGACGAAAAGAGGAAGAGGAAGAAGCGGAAACGTCCACAACGGCAACACAGACGGAGACAGATGATGCTGAGGCTGAGTCCCGTGAGATGATTGACCACAGAGATGAGTCCATACAGGTGGTCGACCTACATGACGAAGCTGATGAGTCTATTGAGATGGTCGACCTCCGCGAGGAGGTTGTTTCTACCGTCCACCTTCACCGGGCGCAGACGCCGGGTCCCGGCCACCGGCCGCCATCACCCAAGCTATTGACACATGCTGATGACGCTACTACTAAGGCCGAACCTACCTGGGATACAGTTATTGGCACCGAGGCAAGTCCAAGCCAGCCGTCAATTACGACCACAACCAAGGATACAGCAGAACACGTACATAGTCGCATTGCAGAGTCGAGGAACACTAAACCTGGGTAAGCATGCATGCACACCCTTTGGTCTAGTGCTCAGAACGGGTACCCCGGTATCCGTTTCAAACTTTCAATACCCGTTACCCGGGTACCTGTTACATACCCGGGTACCCGGTACCGCTCAAAACCCGTTTGTATTTCTTGAAATCGTGAAATCAGCGAAAGTTTAAGTTTGGTATTCATGTACTGTGTAGTCTACGCCTACTTTATTTATTTATTTATTTAATCCACAGCTGGACACAATGCAAATAAAACATATAACAGCAAAACACACAACAGTAAGCATGCCAACTGTAAGACATCAAGGCAGAGCACTAACAGATCCCTTCATTACTAGACAATAGACATCAGTAAAACATACAGAAACTTATTTAAAATAATGTACAAATGCTGATAAATCAGATCTTTCAATGAGGCGTTTAAATGAAGTAATGGATCTCAAATTCTCACTGTTTATATTTAGGCAGTTCCTCGGAGCTATAACACGCTCACAGAAAAAATGTTTACGCACATTTGTACGACAGTGCTTTATAGGGAACAATTTCCATGAGTGGCCCCTGGTAGTCGACTGTGATCTGATCAAAAACATATCAGCATGATCCATTTCTAGTTTACCAAATAGTAGGTAGGTACTTTATATATGCATAGCAGATCATAATGGAGCCGTCAAAGTTCAAGGGATTTCAATCCAATGGCCTTAAGCCGGTCTGTATAACCCAAATGAGATATGCTAGACAGCCGCTTTGTAAACCGTTTCTGGAATGATTCAATACGTTTATTATGCTTAAGAAGATAGGGAGACCAGACACATGAAGCATATTCTAGCAGTGGCCGCACATATGTTACAAAAGCACGGGTCATAATAGTGATATCTTTAGAGAGGAAACATTTCAAGTGCCTCGATAAAGGCTAATCTGATACACAAAATTTGTGTATCAGATTAGCCTTTATCGAGGCACGCGCAATAATGTTATTAATATGATGGTCGAACTTACCTGCCTCGGTGGCTCAGTTGGCTGAGACACAGTGCGCACCGACCGGGACGGTCTGTCGGAGAAGCCGGGGTTCAATCCCCGGGTTGACCGGTAGATTTTGTGTTCAGATTTCAGGGGCGCATGCTTTGAGGTTAATTTCTCGGGGAGGCAAAGAGGTTTCGACGGTGTCCTCTATAATCTGTGACCGTTGGCTAATATTGAGTTAAGTGGCGCTCAGTCATTAGCCACTGCCTAGTCAGCGATAACAGAAGGTGCCGGGGCTGCATGTTGGTGGGCTGCTGTAGGCCTGTCCACGCGTGCCGCTCAGCTCGGCCCGGGCCGACGGTGCGAGGTGTGCTGAGTGGCTGGGCAGCCTGCCGGCATGCATGCCTGGATTAGACACCTAGAGAAACACTGTCATTAGAAGCCGGGTAGTATAAATATACAGGTACAACGCCACTGACATTAGAAGCCCTCCTCCCCCGATCCCTTCCCAGTAGGCCCACACGCCCTACCTCTCGGGTTACTCGATCGTGCCTGCACATCAGCGGCCGACGAGTTGACTCAAGAGGAGGGTAGCACAGCATACACTCACACACGCCTCATTAATTAATTAATGAGAGCAGCGCAGCATTAACTAACTTCCCCATCCCTGCGGCCTTGTGCATTGGGCTAACTTGTGAAGCAGGCCTCAGCACTGACGCATGAAAGGGGGGCATGCGTCACCGCAAATAGTGACCAGTCACCAGTGACCAGTGATGGTCGAACTTGAGACACTTGTCTACCAAAACACCAAGATCTTTGACAATGTCAACTTGACCCAGAGATTCAATATAATAATCACGATCACAAACATTTACAACAATACCAAGTTGTAATATAGACATTTTTGTGTGATATGTGGAGTTGTCAGGTTCTAGACCAGAGGGTTAGATTGTCCATACACTTTTGGAATGTATGTGCACATCCTGCTATGCTCATACACATGTACAACTTTAGATCGTCAGCGTACACTTGGACTTGTGCATCTGGCACCGCCGAAGTATTGGGAATTCCAGCAACTTGTGTTCCTTCAGGAAGACTGTTCTTTGAAGCTGGCGAAATTGTCAACAGACGACAGGCCGTCATCAGTTGACATGCTCGAGTTTCTGTCGAAGAATATGACACTGCTCACTGCTGAGTGACTCGTAGCATAGCTTGGATGGACTGAGTAGAAAACTATGCGTTTTGATTTCTGACTTCTGTTTTTATTATTTAAAAAAGACGATAGATTAAAACTGAACTGCAATTAGCCTTCAGCTGTTTGTAAATCAGGCAAAGTAATTTTGCTTTTAAATCAGTGATGTTAGTCCTTGGCCTTCGCCTTGGTCTTAAACCCTACTCACTCACTTACTCACTGGCCTTGGTCTTAAAGATCATAGGCAAAGAATTCCAAAAAAAATTGTTATAAGACGATATTTAGAAAGATCAATACAAAAGAAATTTTTTTCCAACTTACACTCATTACAAATAAAGACTATTTTTCAAG
>Ga0049107_10000380_pt1 | contig 12949 bp, 8 predicted proteins | sample WorMetilPIANOSA1_FD_61187 | JGI IMG/M metagenome (GOLD analysis project Ga0049107, IMG submission 61187) | Marine gutless worms symbiont microbial communities from Max Planck institute for Marine Microbiology, Germany - Olavius ilvae PIANOSA.1 | ecosystem: Host-associated > Annelida > Digestive...
GTAACAGCCGTCTCCGAAATGACTTATACTGTGTCGAGTGTGACGTTAAAGTCTACTATACCATGCCATACAGTCAACAGCGGCTTCCAGCCGGCGAACAGCCTACAGGCAGTTCAGAATCGTACAGATTGCCGAATTTGGACACCCAGCGGTTCCGGAGCCGAACGAAAGTTACGTAATCCACAAAATACCTAGACCCAGTAGGCTTCCAAGGTATACCGTGCCACACCAGCCCTCAGTCCAACTATGATAACTCTGTGTTCGTTACATTACGTTGTACGTGAAATAATTATGCCATGATGCGTACTACTAGATTTACACATGTAAACATGCGAGCAGTCGTTTTGTGTCCCGGCTAGACGTGTCCATTAAGCAGTTACATCGATCCATCGCAAAGTTTGGGGGTCCGAGCACCAGTGCTGAAGAATATCCAGGACCTGACTGTGTCTATAGTTTGAGAGTACAGGCCTCAGACTTGGGTGAAAAAGGCAATTATAACATTATATCACAATATCATATGTACAAATGTACATAACGAGCAGAAACTTTGGGGGAAAATTCGATATTAGTGTCCAATCCATTCTAATTTCTTTCTTTTTTAGGGGGTTGTCCCCGTCCCCGCGGGAACGACGCCCATACCGTCGAGTCGACTGCGGCAGACACAGATGCAGAGCTACAGCGGCACTATAGGAGAGCACATTTCACCAACAACTGGCACGCAAATTCAAACGATATGATTCCACCGGAGCCCCCCCCTCCCCCCCCCCGAATGGAGCGTGCTAGTAGACCCATGGAAATCTCTTCCTGTCCGTGATGAGATGTGTTGTCGAATTTGCTTATACGTGAACGTTCATTAATAAGGAGGCCATCGTACATAGAGTTAAGAGAGTGGTCGATTCCGTAAAACTTCCTTCCCCTGGTCTGGTCATCAGTGTGTGGTCGTTCTGTCATACGGTAGGAGTCGCCCAAAATTTGGGCTCATTAGGCCACGCTATACCTTAGGTTGATGGTATGATTAACTAACTCTCTGGAAACATACAACCTCCTGTAGCTTGCTTACTGTTCCAAATGGGACGCTTTGCGTCAATTGGTATGAACTTACGTGGGTCCAAAAATATTTCGTTCCTGGGGCCCAGCTTCTATAGGGCTGGGGCATGTTGGACCCCGTGAAAACTTTCTCGTCCCCTAGACCATACGCAGAATTTGGCCGTTATGTATCATACCGTGTGGGCGCACGTCCCGCCAAAATTCAAAAAATTGGGGCGCTGGGCCCTGCCACCGTAGTCTGGAGGCGTGGTCGACTTCAAAAACATCCGTCTACAAGTTTCTGTGCTATTTCGCTAACACGGAAACACACCATGCAGACGAGCACTCGGGAGCACAGCGGATGAACAATTCAACCGGACCGAAGCCTCTTGTAAGTGGGCAATGACGGTGGACCATGGATCCGCTGAAACATTGCCCTTACAACAGGCTATTGTCGACACTGCAGTCCCTCGTGTGCAGTCAGTCGTCGTCACAGTGGACGGTTTGTTCAACACACAACTGCGTGCTGATCAGTTGGCGCCAGGACGGTGCCCCCCCCCCCTTCGCCGTTTGTTCGGTTCGAGACAAAGCATGAAAGGAAGTTGCCGCTCTGCATGCAACAAGTAATGAGCATCGTTCGAATAGTTATGTGAACAAACCGTCGAACAACATAGACTCAAGTAATTACGATAATTACGATAATTACACTCGTGGGACGCCAGTAAGGACGCGTATTATTAGTGTATCACAGTAACGTGTTTTTAAAGTTTATGAAAGGATTCTCGTTATTAATGCATTCTTATAACATATTGTAAACGTTTACGTAATGACTCGTGCGTTTACCGTTTTTCAATGTATTGTCGTAGGCCTATGTTTTCAAAACGTATTTTAACACTATGAATGGACTCTAGCAATTACTGTACTTCATTATTGACTTTATTAAATATTTTCTTATTTCTTTCTTACGTGAATGTAAACGTTAAAGAAAGAGTCGTATATTTTACATACTGCAACTCTGCACTTGATACCATTAACTCCGAGATCAACGTGAGCGCTCGACATTCATAGGAACACAGTAGGTGCTGCGCCTCAAAACTGGCTGAACTGGCAATCTGGGCAGTTTGTTGACTTTGTTCAATACAATTTTGTTCGTATACAGTTACGGCTCTGAGTTGGTGCTAAGCATCCGCAATCTGCTTTTATGTTGCTTTCACTTTGCATTGAACTGAACAGCTCCGGGGCGAAGCTCCGGGGTTTGTTTCCAGCGACGGGGGGGACAGTAAATCTCCGGGGAGGAGGGCGACACGCAGTTAAGCGGCGTTGATACGTCCGCTGTGTTCACGCTTTGACGCCGAAAGCTGCGCTACTGGCCGCAACTGCCGCTGGCTTGAACGTCCGCTACACGGACATTCTCAGTGGAGAGCCATCGACGACAGGACTTGCCTACAAAGTCGCCGGTCGAAATAAACGTAAACTTTTCTCCACCGAAAGAAGAGCGAATACAGGTCCCAGCGGACCAGCGGCGGCAGCAGCAGCAGCAGCGAGGAAACTGACGCTTCGCTGGCCAGCCACGCTGCTGCCTGCATCAGTGATTGATGTGCGACCAGTTGATGATTTCTCGTCCACGACTTCCAGGAATTGTTGGACGACGAGTGAAGACTGTTGGTGCTGCTTCAAGTTCAACTGACGGAAGTCAAGTCATCTACATCCGTGTCCACCTCGGTCACGCTCCGGTCTGTCCTGTTGACACTCTCGCCCTACAGCTAGCACCAGCTTCGTTGTCTGATAACGCAGTCACCTACCATGGTCTGTACGCTGGATCCTGTTGCCACTTTTCTGCTGAAGGAGATGATCGACAGCCTGCTACGGCCGTTCGTCGTCAAAGAAACACGTGGTCATCTGTGCGCTTCTGAAGAAGGCCGCGGACTGTGTGCCTTACGTATTACTAATCCAGCCTCATTGCTGCCAGAATTCAATAAATATGATTCGATTAGAAGCTGATGAGTTTGGTTTGTCATTGCTGACGCTGGAGCTAATTGAGAGGACCCTGGAGTGGCGCGGCGTCACATTCACGACTTGGTCCATTTGCACGTGCAGTCTGATACGTCAGCTGCAGTCGGCCTATCGATTTCACACTGAGCATGTTGTCTGACGCTTATCAGTCTGCCATCGATCGCCAGCAACTGACTGTACTGGGTCTTTCTGTCCTGAGTGCAGTGTTTGACTGCCGGCCGCTACGACAGAATCACTGTGTTAGCATTGCTCAGTCGTTGTCAGGGAAATGCGACTCTCTCTCTCTCTCTCTCTCTCTGTGTGTGTGTGTGTGTGTGTGTGTCTCGCTGTCGTAGTGTCGTCCTGTTAGTCTCTCTGGTAACAGCCTATACACACGGTAATAGTACACATTACTGAAAACCGTCATGATCCACTACGACTTGTCTGTTGGCCAGTGGGACCGTACCACGGCATGCGCTGACAGTCGGCTGTTTCTTTCTACAAACGACTTAGATAGTACTTAGTAATTATTCTGGTTTTTAAGATCCTCGGACTATAAGTTTTGACTTATTTGAGGACTTTTCTTGTATGATGTTATGACGTAACGATTCTGCTGTTTTCTTGCGCTGATTATCAAGCAAATAGACTACTACTACTACTGCTGCTGCTGCTGCTGCTGCTGGTGGTGGTTGCTGGAATAGGTAGCTTTGCCATACCATTAAAGTAATATTTGTTTTTATAACATTTTTGCTGCTGGTAAGTACAATAATGTCGTTAGTTGTGCCTCTGATCAGTTAGTACTCGTACATGAAGATTGAGTTCTGTACGAGTCGGATACGTGGTTTGATGATAGCGGTTGTGCCTGCTTGCAGATAACGTGTTTCTGGAGTTTGTCGATCATCCGAAGATGAAACCGATTAAAGACAGAACAGTCTGGGTTCATATTAACGTTCCGGGACAGAGCGCCGGAGCAGCCGATCTACCAGCTGAGTTAGCATTAGTCGTGCAGCTCTCGTTAACAAGACGTTCTTAGAAATATCACCACCAGTCATCGTAATACACAGCAAGCTGATGTTCTTTGATGCCCATTGACCGGCAACCTCGAAACTGCCACATTACTTACTGCAAGATCTTTCTTTCTATGACGGCTTTTAAGATGAAACGCGAAATTCGTCTTTTGAAACTGTTGGTTGTGAGCAGTATTAGAAGAACTCTTGTGATATAGACAAGTGAGATAATCTTGCACTGTGTGTGGGAAACTGCCAACTAGAATAGCACTCGTAGAGCACATACCTTCGATAACTGCTGAGCAGGCCTACCAGAGAATACTGTACCACAAGCTTTTAAGTTAACCTGCATATACAGACATACACACAGATACACACGCACGCACGCATACACGCACGCACTCGCACGTAAACGAATGGTAAGCCATCACATAATTATTACCCCCCCCCGCCCCTAATAGGCGGGGACATTAAGCGATGATGCTGTCTGACGTCTGTCGCGTACATCGGGCCTAAGTAGAGAACAGAGAGGCCTAGGAAGAGAAGACCAAAATTGGCACAGAGGTAGCCCATGTCACACGTGACTCGGACACCACTTTCAAGGTCAAAAGGTTAAAGGTCAAGGTCACCAGGCCGCTTTGTTCACCGCCGTGTTGGCGCGTCAGGCGGCTGCAGCGGTGGGCGTGGGAACGTGTTGGTCGTGGGAAACTGCTGCTACGTTGCCGTCTGCTCGGTGGCGCAAGTTGCTTCGGCGCCCACGGAGAGCAGAGGGGCGGGGGCATATCGTGGCGGCCGCCCGCCTACAGCTTGTACTTTCTGCATTGTTGAAGATATAATGCTGTAGATCAGGGTCTTGACATATTTCTCTTTGTGTCCATCCTTTGTTGCCTAGCGCTGGGTTTTCCAACACAATAATTTCTGACAGTTTCCACGACCTCGGTTTAGGAGTTTTTGATGTGTTGAAGCATTAAATTAAACAATCAGAGTGTGCTTCTGTAAATTTTAATGGTATAGCTGGGAATTGCACCAAGTTGCTAAAGGCAAACAGTTAAGACTACTATCCTATTTTTTGTTGACCATCCTATTTTACACATTGCTGCGGTTTAGCTCGGGTTCCCAGAGTAGAACATTTGGGGTTTACTGGAGCAGGGTTTTTCTTGAAGCAGCGTTTTTTTACAGGCCGCATTTCCTTCCTGCAGTGTCGTCCAGTCAACAGTGAGAAATCCAAGAGATACGTCTAAATGCGCAGCTTAGCAGTAGCCAAAATATGACATTTAGCTTCAATTCCAAATGGACGACTTGACTGCCTATTCGATTTTTCTGAATTACAACTTGGTTACATTATGGTACTTATTGTTTTCCACACATAAAACTTTTGATGGCACTGAATGGCGTTGTCTGTGCTGAAGTGCTGTTATGAAACTACTCGCCCACTGAGGCGTGTTTGTGTTAATAAACATGTCTGTGTTACAGCTATCATTTTCCCGACCTCCAGAGCATCGGCAGAGATCTCAGTCACGTTCTGGACAAACTGAAGTAAGTTTAATTCATGTGCGCACTGTTAGGAGTGAGTAGCCCATTAAGCAAAAGCAGTAATGTATGTGTGTTATAGTTATCTCCAGCCAGCTGGAGAAGTTTATGCGATGCTAATAGTTTCTGTGTCTGTCTGTGTCTGTGTGTGTGTGTGTGTGGGGATAATGCAAACAGTTGTGTGTGGATTTCAATGAAAAAAAATTAATAGCAAAGAGCTTTTGGGACACTAGACATGAATGTATGTTGGGAGTGACAGATATAATGCTCATCCTAGATGCAGATTATTGATTTACTGGATCACGGCTGCATTTCCTTGGTTATCATTTTTATGGATAGATAACTTTTGCCACACATACGCACGTGTGGCTCGGTGGCCCAGTGGTTGGGATGCTGGACTTGCGATCAACAGGTCGCGGGTTCGAATCCCAGCCTCTCCGCTGTCGAGTGCAACCCTGGACAAGTTAACACACATGTGCCTCTGTCACCAAGCAGTATAATTTGGTACCAGCCAATGGGTGGTGATGCCTTGCGGCTGGGAAGGTAACCGTAGGTCTGGCGTCGCACTGGCCACGCGTCACAGATATTAGTGGTCCTCCACCTACGGGCTCAAGGCCTAGGAGAGGGAGATGAGCACCCGCCTACGCTCTCTTAGTGGAGTATGGTGAACTTTACCTTACCTTTACACATACGCATGCGCGCCCACACACGGCGTTATAACGGTCATTTATCGAGGTAAACCCGAGTTAGCCGGTTATCTCTTTGATTTCCCTCTACTTATTCCTGTACCATGCGTACTGTGGAACGTGCCCAAACTTTATGGCTGGATGCCCTTCCTGACGCCAACTAGCAGATACTACTCGCTAAGCCTTATATGTCCACTTTGACTTCTGAATGGAAAGGGGGTGTTGATTCTTTTTACATCTGCTGTCTAAGTCCAGTGTGGCTCGGTGGCCGAGTGGTTAGGACGCTGGACTTGCGATCAACAGGTCGCGGGTTCGAATCCTGGCCTCTCCGCTATCGAGTGCAACCCTGGGCAAGTTGTTAACACACATGTGCCTCTTGTCACCAAGCAGTATAATTTGGTACCAGCCAATGGGCGGTGATGCCATGCGGCTGGGAAGGTAACCGTAGGTCTGGCGTCACAGTGGCCACGCGTCTCAGACATTAGTGGGTTCTCCACTTATGGGCTCAAGGCCTTGGAGAGGGAGATCAGCACCCACCTACGCTCTCTAGTGGAGTATGGTGAACTTTACCTTTACATCTAAGTTCAGTTCTCTTTCCCTTCACTGCCTTAACACTGTTGTTTGGGCAACAGGAAGGGCATCCGGCATAAACCGGGTGTTGGTTTGTTGGTGATGACGATTTGACTGGAACTTTGCAAGTTTTATAGCTCCAGTTGTTACCACCACCTCCGTCATCCTTAGCTCTAGTGAAATCCGAAATGGAAACATTTTGGTTCCAGCTTACCTGGGTTGCCCTGGAAAACGGCCATAAAATGACTCCAGATCGATTTTTTAAAACCAAAATGCACTAAATATGTTATTAACTACTGTATCGTTGATCTGAGCTGTGGTGTCTGTTCTGCGTTTGTTGGTCGTATGTTTTCTACTGAGTGCAGACTAATGTGACTATGTGTGCGTGTGACAGTGTGAAGGAAGTGGTGTGCTTTGGTGAAGGTGCAGGCGCCAACATTCTTGCGCGATTTGCTGTAAGTTTGTAAACGGTTTCATTCTGGTTGATGTATGTTCTCTGCGAAATGTGTTTAAAGGGTGAACATTTTGCGCGAGTGAAAACTGTCATTTTCCCATCTGAATGTGCATTTGCAGCAGCGTTAGCGTCATGGATAGCGGTTGATTGATTGATGGGACCTGTGCTGTAAATTATTGATCACATCGTCATCATCATCATCATCATCATCATCATCAGTTGCCTTGTCTCATCATTTTTCACTGCCCAAAACTTCGTACTTTTCGTTGGTTGACATGTTGCAGCAAGTTCTTTTCCCAACTCTTCATAAGCTCATCGTCAGTGACTTTTGCTATCCATGAGATTCTGATAAGTTGTCAACAGCAGAACGTGCCAAAAACTGCATCGGTGTCTATAAGTGATTTCGTTATGAGTCGACGATTCACATCCACGAGACGCCGCGCCATTGACCGTACAAGATAATTGGCTGGTCGAATCTTTGTGAGTCAGTTGATATTGCCAACTGATCAACTCACTGTAACAAAATCCAGTAGTTTTTCTGTGATATTAATGTCGCAGCTACACGTGTTTGTGTGTAACAGATGGCGAACAATGCACGAGTGCTTGGCATCGTGTTGATACATGCGACTGGCACGTCGGCTGGCCTGTTTGACATGCTCAAAGACAAGGTGCTCTGAGCACTGTCATGTCCTCTTGTCTCTCCGTTGACAGCAAAGTTTTCAATGTTCTTCGTCTTCACTGAATCTTCATTGTGCCGTCTTGTTCCGTAGATGTTAAAAAAATGTTCAGATTAAAAAAACTGTCATAATGTTAAAAACGTGGCAGAACGATAAAGAGTTGAAAAGTTAAAACTTTAACAACACTTTTAATGTTTAATAAAACATAATTAAACTTCAAAACTTTATTTAAAAACCATTAATAATTTCTAAGGTTTATGTTTATGTTCAGATATAGGTCCCATGTGTTCTGTAATGAATACTATAATGCTCGCCAAAGAAAACAGATACGAGGTATGAGTTAGGTGTAAAAACATTCACAATTAGTTAGCATATGTTAATGCACATTACGAAAAAAAGTTAATAAAACCTAACGAAGAAGAACCTGCGAATCCTGGACTTAAAAATATAGAAGAATCAATTGTCATGACACCGCTGTTGTCACCATCATCATCTGGTGGCACGCTCGAAGAGCATAGCCGTTTCCACGATGCGTCGCCAGGAAGGACGATCCGTTGCTCGCCACAATGCAGAGTGAAGTCCTAGGTTGAGCGTTTGAGATCACTCTCGATTGTTCGAAGCCAGGACTGATTAGGTCGACCTCTTGGGCGGCGCCAATCAACAGGGAGGCGATCGGTGGATGCTCGTAGCGAACGTGATTGGTCATCTGAGGCTGCAGCCCGAGCTATATGCCCAAACAGCTTGAGGCGGCGTTGTTGTATTAGTGAGGAAACCGGGGATTGGTTCGTTTGTGACCGTACGGATACTTTCGAATATTGTGTTAAACTTTGCCAAGCTCGGCTGTTGTCACCGATTTTTGTTTAAAAACGTTGACACAATAGAAAAAAACTGTTAAAACACGTTTGTGAGAAATTTAAAAAACGTGAAAACACGTTTCACATCAGTGTGCTGGCAGTAGCAGTGATGTAGAGTGATACGTTGTGTATTCACTGGACAGATGATGAACTGGAAACTGGAAACTGTCGAGAAGAAAACGTCAGTTGCAAACTATCTGGTTCTTCACAGGTTTGGCACGGTACAGCAACTGCTGCTTGTTACGTCGTGTTGTGTTTGTGCAGCTCCAATGCTGGATTTCTCATATTGTGTTATATGAATCAACGGTAACCGCTAAACTTCAAATTTTGCTACCCGCTCTGCAGATAACAGCCTGTGTGGCCTGTTGCGAGATCCTTTGCTGAGCTGTGTTGTTTACTGTGTTTGAGTATGCAGTCTGATCTATTCGATTGCAGGGCGCCTGAAGGTTTTGTGTTCCCCAGAAGGAAAACGTGCCACTGTTCTGTGCTTGATAAAATATTTTAAAGCAGCGAGTCTGGACCTTGGAATTCACTGGCACCTGTTTGCTTTGTCTGCTGGAGCGATGGTTACGCCCCTGATATGATCAACTTGAAATGCATGTTCAGTAATATATCCAAAAAATATTTTCGAGTGTTACAACTGCAGACTGTGAAATATACTTAACGTACCATGCTTCTCTAACGTGCACACGGCTGGCTACGTGCAGTTAAGTTAACAGCTGTCTCGTGCAATGGAATTCACTGTGTGTAACATTTTGTCGTCGCTTTAACTGAAGCCACGTGATGCTTGCTGTATTGTATCGAGTCGTTGCATCGCTTTTACATTTATCAGCTGTGAAAACTCTGTGTGAAATAAGTAAGTACCGTACGTAAGACTACCTGTAACCGTTGTGAAAAAGCAAAAGTCGCTGTGTGCCACATGAAAACGTTTTAACCAATTCGATATAGTCGCAGCAGTGGTGACAATTAATTGTTATTAATAACTTGACTAAACGTTGGAATGATATGAAGTTTTCATGTCTGCAGGAAATTTACTAAAAGTTTTGTAAGGTTAAAACATTACAGCAGTGGGGCAATAATTGTCGTAAGTGATTGGCAATAGTTGTTTTAGCACGTTGCATATAGACTTAATGAAGCAAGCTGGAGCACCACAGAGCAGTATTAATTAGATGTGAAGTGTTGCAATCTGACGAAGTTTGGGCGTTAAAAATCTGTTACATTTTTGGCAGTTTTGCCGGCAGCAGGCGGCTAGGGGGCCAGATTGATGCCATAAAAGCATTAAAATTTAAAACTTATGTTTGTGTGTGCTTGACCTGGTCCGAAGCAGTGTGTGCATTCAATACATTTTGTCATAGTTTTGACGGCATTTGGTGCATAACGCTATGCTTACTTACGACACTGTGGCTGTATTGTTTGTAATAAATGCATGAATTTGTCTGTAACTCTGCCGTGTTAATGTTGCATGTGTGGCCGTCTGCTCTTGCATGGCTGCTCATCAGACTAAGGTAAACAAACACTGTAAACTGATTTTTCTGACATATTGTAATTAAACAGTTGTTGAATAGCTGTCATTTTTGTATTTAAAAAAGCATCGTGCCAGTTATGTTTTACTGTTACAGCTACAAATACAACTGAAACCAGACAGCCTTTTCTTGTACCGGTATACATGCAGTAGGCCTATTTCAGTACAGTGTGAGTATTGTCAAGAAGGCTGCAATTCTGTTCTCTAAGTATGTCGTAATGTGTAATAATTATTACAAATTTGGATTGATGTTTCCTGTTGTGATAGAATAATTACATTAATGCTAGATAATCTACAACATTATGGAGCAGCTTGTTGTAATTTTCATTTAATGCACTTGTAATTACTTGTGATGTGGAGTTGACGCAGTTGTCTTTGATTTTCGTGACTAAGCATCAACTGATTTCTGCGCTGTAGTTCAGCAAAGCCAGCAACAACGAAGAACTGAGGATGATCGTGGAGAATTATCAGGAAGTTCTACGCACCAAAACGAATCCGAAGAATCTTCATATGTTTGTTGAAGCTTTCCATAAGTATGTTACTGTTTTTAACATATCCAGTTTCACACTGTTTTATCCCTTCAGTGCTTTGAAATTGGTTTGGTGGCAGGAAGGGCATCCGGCCTGTAAAAGCCTTACACGAGTAATGTCCAAAGATTCTTCTTTGGGAGACCTTCAGCAGAACCAGCCTAATCTGGAGTGATACCCGGGAAAATAGTTCAGTTAAACACAAAACGGAAAGTAGGCCCTAGTAGTTTCACGCTGCTTGAGAGAGAACTGTAGTAATTTTTGTCATCAGATTGATCGTTACTTGGTGGCTGTTTGCAGTGTGTGTATGCGTGCGTGCGTGCGTGCGTGCAGGCGAACGAATATCGAGGACTTTATCATGAACTTGAAGTAAGTTCCTGTATTTCCAGTCTGTTGTAGGCCGTTGAGTCTAGCTTGCGACTGGCATGAAGTTATTTTTGATCCAGTTTTTTTTGGGAGCCATGTCCGTTTGCTATGAAATTTATAAGTTTTTGGTGTACAGCTGGCCCTGCACGAAACGTATTGCGTTAAATACGTGCAAAGCAGTTTTGAGTACAACTAAATGCTAGGGCGGACTCGTGGCCAAAAACTGTCGTGTTTATCTGCAGCTATCTGAAGCACGTGGCTGAGGACAATGCATGTAGTAGTTATGCCAGAAATTCACAAAACTAGCAGAATCACAGAAGAAAAATGCATATTTTCTGCGATGTGTCGGATGTCCAGTATTTGCTATGTTTCAACCTCGAAACGTTTTAGACGCGCTGTACAGTACAGCACAGTGATAAGGTTTACAAGTGAAATGCTATCAGCGTGAAATGCTATCAGCGGATGATTACAGCTGTTGAAACCTGTGTCAGGTTTTTAGTTATAGTTTTAGTTACAGTATAAATGAACAGTTTTCAGTTAAAGCTAAATTATAATTTAACTGAACGAGATTTAACAGTTAATAAGCAGTTTCATTTACAGTTAACTAGAATTACACTGTTGTGAAATTGCAGTGAGGGACAGCGTTGGAGGCTTGGAGCTATATGGCTGCATTTCCCATGTTGAAGCCGGACACCTGTCACCAGTGTCATATATTTCAGCCAGTCAGTGGCCCCGTGCGTGCTCCGGGGTTGTAAGAATAGAGACCCGCTCCGTTTCCTAGCCGGATGTCATACAAGGCGACTAAACCAGGCTCTGTCTGTCCGCTCTCTTAATCTAGATTTTTTGAGTGTGTCTGTTGTGCTGTTAATTAGGGTCCCCTTTTGCATAATGTTATTTTGTTTTATTTGTGTGTTCTGTCTCTTGGTTGTTCTTGTTAGGTTGTCAGTACCAGTGCAAGTGATTGACTGGAAAGACTCGGCTCCAAAATGACCTATAATGTGTTGATGGGGACGTTAAACCCTACTCACTCACTCACTCGCTCAGCCAGTCAGTGTGTGTGTGTTACTTAGTTGAAGGTATTGTGTGCGCTATGCAGATGTCCAGCACTTCTAATCACTGGCCAGCATTCAATATTCAACGCTTCCACACGCAGCCTCCATCACGCCATAACTAAAACCTGCGCAGACAAAACTAAAGTGGAGTTTATAGAGGTGCCTGGAGTGGCCAACGTTGTCGAAGAAAAGGTTAATACTATTCCTCTGTTCGTGTTATTTTCAGGAATATATGGTCAATAATTATTGGATACACATAGCTGCATGTGCTATATGCTGCAGTTTAAATGCTTAATGGTATATGTTGTGCGTGTTTAAAAGTAAATTATTTGGACATCACAACGGTCAATGTCACGGACACCACTGCTACACTGAAAGAAAAGATAAAAATTCTGGGAGTCACTCTTGATAATCACCTTACAATGGATAGTCAAGTCAGTGTTTTGTCGGTCTGCTTTTTACCACATCCGTGCCTTGCGACACATACGGCCGGTCATTACCGACGAAGTAGCCAAAACCATCGCTTGTTCATTCGTTACCTCCCGTCTCGACTATGCCAACTCAGTGCTGTATGGAATCTCGGCGAAAAATATTCATCGCCTTCAGCGAATGCAGAACACCATCGCACGAGTCGTTCTCGGTTCTTCGGCGTCTAAGTTCAGCCACTCTACCGATATGTTGTGTCA
>Ga0049107_10000381_pt1 | contig 12945 bp, 8 predicted proteins | sample WorMetilPIANOSA1_FD_61187 | JGI IMG/M metagenome (GOLD analysis project Ga0049107, IMG submission 61187) | Marine gutless worms symbiont microbial communities from Max Planck institute for Marine Microbiology, Germany - Olavius ilvae PIANOSA.1 | ecosystem: Host-associated > Annelida > Digestive...
AGAGGTCTGACAAGACGATTCAACGATTGGCAACCCTCTGCCCAATGTGCAGCCAGGAGCTTTTGGTGGTGAAACATAAGGATGGTGGTGCACTGTTTCTGTATATGTGGAGGCACTGCACTGTTGGGAGGTCTCTTTGGGTGAGCAAGTCCATAGAATGTGCAGTCTGTCTTTCCTCTCTTATCCTAGGTTTCTTTCGAGTGTATTGTTTTATGTACCAGTATTGTATATGTATCGAGGATGTTTTCATTGTGTTTGTCATATTCGGTTTTCTGTGTTCTCTGTCTTAGTTGTTCTGGTTTAGTTGTTAGTAGTTGCCAAGTGATTGGCTAGAAAGTCTTGTCTGATGAAGCCTCCAGTGGACCAAGGTTGAAGAGTGTGTTACATTTATTTTTCGTGTTAATTTCTGTTTGTCCCTGGCCCTAAACAACATTTGAAACAACCGTGGCTTGATATAAGTGATTTGTGCAAAGATGCTGTTGAACACCAACTGACCAGCCATGTCTGTGAGTGTATGTGGTGTGTGGCAGTCCAGGTGACAACAGCAAATCAAGTTAAGGCTGCCAACTTTGGCCCTACCACCTGTGTGTGTATGTTTTAGAGTCAAAAGTCAATAAAGTGTCAAAAAGTAGTTTTGGCACACAGTGACTTTGTTTAGCAAGAGGTAGGGCTACATGCTGGCCCCCACAGGCTTGGGTCTGTTTTTCAGATGAGTTATTTTAACATAACTGTTTATTTTGTTGTTTCCAGCAGACCTTTCCCACAATGGCGGGACCAGTGTCTGAACCATACATCGGCAGCTCTGGTTCATATGATGGAAATTTAGTGGCAGCAGCAGACCAAGAAGGCTATGATCGCAGTCAGCAGATGGATGAGTCAAGTGAGTCATCCAGAGAACGGCGGAGAGATAGAGACAGGGACCGAGAGCGAGAGAGAGATGGAGACCGTGATTACTCACGCCGACACAGATCTGATGATAGGTGAGTCATGCAGTGCATCAAGGATATTGGTGTTGTTATAAGTTTCCAGTTTGATTAATCTGTACTGCAGTGTGATGCATTGTGTCATATTTGTTACTTCACGGTTCGCTATCTGCAGTGAGACATGCCCCCTTCATGCGTCAGTGCTGCCCAATGTCCACAGGCTGGCCCAATGCATGAATCTGCAGGGGTGGAGCAAGTTAGTTAATGCTGTGCTGCTCTCATTAATTAATGAGGCATGTGTGAATGTTGCACTACCCTCTCAACTGAGCCCCGATTGTGTGCAGGTACGATCGTGTAACCTGAGAGGCAGGGCGTGTATGCCTAATGGGAAGGGAACGGGGAGGAGGGGATATTGAGTGACGTTGTACCTGTTTATTTATACTGCCCGGCTTTTAGTCAAGTGTTTCTCTAGGTGTCTAATCCAGGCATGCATGCCAGCAGGCCTCTCAGCACACCTCACATCGTCAGTCCAGGCCAAACTTAGCGATGCGTGTGGACAGAGCCTATAGGCAGCCTACCAGCATGCAGCCCGGCACCTTCCGTTATCGCTGACTAAGCAGTGGCTAATTACTGAGCGTCACTAAACCCAATATTAGCCAACGGTCACAGATTATAGAGGGCACGTCGAACCCTCTTTGCTTGTCCAAGAAATTAATCTCAAAGCATGCACTCCTGAAATCCGAACACGAAATCTACCGGCCGACCAAAAATTGAACCCCAACTTCTCTGATAAACCGTCCCGGTCGGTGCGCAGTTTGTCTCAAGTCACCTGAGCCACTGAGGCAGGTATAACTGTTCTTCAAGCACAACATATAATGTTTCTTTATTCACGCAGTGTACTAGCCCAGTTAGCTGACATTTTGATGAAACATGTACAGTCTGCAGTACACTTGGAATCTATAAAGGATGAAAGATGACGGCATTTTAATGTGTATCTGAAATGCCAGATGTTGCGATGCTGACATTTTGATGAAACATGTACAGTCTGATGACTCATTGTCTGTTGACTTAAGGTGGCTTAGCGGCCTGATTAGATGCCCCTCATATCCAGAGAAATGACTTGTCAGTTCCAGTGAGGAAGAACAAGAAATCCAGTCTCTTGAGAGATCATTGCTGCCAGATATTAGCAGTGCCTAATGGGCTCGTCAAGGAATAACAGCAGCAGGTTGCAGTATTGTTTGATGAGTTGTTTGTGACTGCAGGTCTCCTCAGCGACGTCGAGATAGACTTGACTCATCGCGGCATGCCCGAGAGTTCCGAGATCGAGATAGAGATCGACCCGGACAGCCTCGAGACCGAGAAGGACATCGTTACCGGTACTTGTGGCTGCCTTTTTCCTATTTATTTCTATAGTACTTGCCTGTTGTCTGTGTTTATTGCTGCTGTGATTTCCTTCTTCAATGCTACTGAATTGTTACTGCTTCTAAATTTTACATTCTGCATTCAGATGTCACATGCAAGTTTTATTTTAGCCCCATTTGTGAATGATTATATTTACAATACTTTACAGTTGTAAATTAGTAGATTTTGCTGTATGTTGCTATTGCAAACCAGAATATATGCTATGCATTTCTGTCTTATGACATGTAGGAATGTGACAAAATGGCGGAGGCATTAGATGCGGATGTGGTAGCAAGATTCAAGATTTTTCAACTACGTTTTGGAAACTATACAAAATTGTAGAATATATGCCTATGGTGTATCCAGCCCCCATTAATACTACATTACCCCGACTTAGTAAGTTGACAGCCGGTGCATTCACATCATGGAAGCAGGATATAACTTAGGGTGTGGTGTTGTATCAGATTGGGCAAGGCACCACACCAGGAGGAAAAGGAAAACTCCTTATCAGAAACCACCAGGAAGGTAACGGGAAACCACCTGGCTTTATTTATCCCTAGACATGACATGGATTGTGCTACTGTGATGAAAGATAACCATGTAAATGAAGCCGTTAGCCTAGGGCTAGTGGAGTTGCACTTGGCAGCGAACAGTGTAAGACTACTCGGTCATCATCCGCCAAAATCCTTACAACAAGAGTTGGGCAAAAGAACTTTCATCTGAAAATAGCATGTTGGAATGTTAGGACATTGCTACAAAAGGGGAAAGTGGAGAACATAAAGTATGAGATGGCTCGGTTAGGAATAAATGTTCAGGAAATGAATTGAGAAAAATGGCCTGAAGAGAATGACTCTAAGAGTGACAGCTTCAGAATAATTCATTCAGGAGAAGGAAGCCAGCGAGGAGTATCAATAATATTAGACAAAAGAACAGCCAACTGTGTAGAAAAGGTCCGGTGTGAGGGTGACAAAGATTGTTGATGATGAAGTTAAAAAGGAAACCGGTAGACATGTGCATCATCCAAGTATATATGCTAACAACGGAATGTAGTGAGAAAGAAGTTTATGACATGTATGAGAAGACAGAACAGCTATTAGATGATGAAATCAAAGCCAAGGATTATACTGTAGTGATCGGAGATTTCAATGCTGTTGTGGGTATATCGGCCATTGTGGTTTGGGATATAATAATGATCGTGGTCAGATGTTGGTAGATTTTTGCAAAAGAAGACAGGTACCTGGTATACTCAGTACAGAAAATGTCAATATGTAACACTTAAAAAATGACTGGGGATACACCATCACAACCTATGTGGGGAACCTGTAGGTTTATGGGACCAACCCATGTGGTATTAACTAGACACAAATAACATGTGAATTCTTGTTCCAAACTCTTTATTATAATATGCACAGTTAGTCACCGACTGAACTATTATGACAGACTGGCCACGAGCAGTCAGCTGCTAGTGTTCTTAAGCTGTTGCTGCACTAAGCATGCTGGGCCATGGCCTAAGCCTAAACCTAAGCACACTCTGCAGTACACTTGCCACCTCCTGGGAGACTGGCGTCCCCACTTTTTTTTGTTAAACGTAATTTTAATTTTTATGTTTTTGCAGAAGATCAAGATCACGCAGTACATCAAGAGATCGTGAACGAGCCAAACGTGAACGCGAGCGCGAAAGGCGAGCAAAAGGGCTTCCACCTTTCAGAGAGGATCATCTTATTAGTAAGCTGTTCATTATGCTGTAATTAAGTGATACTAGGTTTGGTTCAATTGGTTGTAGTGCAAACAGTAGATGCAGTGTGAGTGCTAATGCAGTACACATGATGTTACACTTGTTGCAGTTGTTACAACTTCAATTGTCCATTAGTGTGATGAACTGAAAAATCTGGTTGAGTTGTCTGCCAGGATTCGTGGCTTGGTTTACAGTAGATATGTTGATCTTCGGTTAAAGTCATTGCAGTTGATCTCGATTGTAAATCACCTACTCACTGTTTCAGACTGAGCTTCATGCATGTGTGGAAGATGTCTTATTAGATTTGACAATGAATCTCTAGTATAAAGTGTGATATATGTACATTTATGTGTAGTATGTAGTAAAACATTGTGGATTGGTCGACTCAACAAACACACAACAGAACAAGAATTGTCATCCGAGTTGTCTCAGTTTGGTGAAATTTTATCTATTAATGTGAGTCGTTCGTCTTTGCATGTGAACTGTATTGTGTAATTATGCCACTGTCGGAAAGGTGCCATACCATGTTGGTGTTCTACTGACTTTGTTTTTGTGTAACCAGCTTGTTATTCTGGTGATTACTCCAGCCTAGGCTGGGTTCCACAAAGGCCTGCAAATGAGAACCTCTGGGAATTACTGAGGCAGGATATTTTTACAGACTGGATGCCTTTGCTGTTGCTAAACCTTCAGTGTCAAGGCACTGAAGGGTTGGTAGCATGTTGGCGAGTTGATTCTTTGTAGCTCTGTGTGATTATTATTACAGAACTCCAGCCATGGCTCTGTGGTTAGGGCAGTAGACTTACACCTAGTGAACCTGGGTTCCAGCCACCTAGTCATTGGTGGCATTAGCAAGGGTGGGCTGTCTGGTCAGAAACTGCTCCCGTACACCAGAAAAGTTCTACTTTAAACATGGGCATGTTTGAGCCTTAGTTAATGAGGGAGTGCTTGGCATTAAACAGCCTTATTTACTCTACTGAAATTTCTCTGATCATTTAGCTTATCATTGCATGCACATGTCTATAACACCAACAATAACTCATTAACGGTCTGATGACAAGTTGTCAATGACTTGATGGTTGGTTGGTATTTAATGGCACTTTCACGACATGGCTATGTCATGCCATGTCCACCCAGGAAATTAATCCTGTAACATACCTATTCTAGACAGATGATCAAACCAGGATTCAAACCCCAGACCTTCTGCTGTCCAAGCAAGTACTGTAACCATTCGGCCACTGGCCTCGAGTCAGTAACTTGAGTTTCTAATACAGTGATATTTGAACATAGGCTAAAAAGGAAAAGGTGCCAATGACTAGCATGCCCTCTCACAGCCTGTGGCAAGGCGGCAGCACTCGTTTCTGTTTCCATGGCCTAGAGCCAGCAGTAAGCATATGCTGCAGCCTGGCAGTTAGGAGCACTCGGAAATATAGGTGGTAGGCCATACTTCTCACCACACCTTCTGCTTTTTGCCTGCATAACCCTCTATAACACACATTGCTACTTATTAAAATCAACCCCAGAGAGATGGAAGGCTGAGTTGGCCATGCTGGCTGACCGATAGTGTACAGCTTAACCTCAAAGCTGTCACATATCCAGCTAGCAGTCTGGCACAGGATAGGAAAAGTTTGTCAGCTGAGACATGCATTCTATCCATTCTGCTATGCCTCTAGTTTAAAAACAAACTAAACCAGTTAAATTGGTATTTCTTCTGCTCCTAAATTCCCATATTCATTTAGCTTTTACTTTTTCTTATGCACCTTTCAGAGCCATTTTTTTGTCTGATTTGCATAGTTTCTAGATATGTTTCTGTAAATTTAAATATGTGAGAATTTCATGATTTTGAATAAACACAGAATATTTAACAGTGCAATTCCGACTAAGAATTAAAAAAAAAACACAAAATATTACTTGTTGAGAGTCTGAATTAAATTGGGCTTTACATATGTCATATCTGGTAAATTGGTAATAAGTTGCTTTGGAGCAAGTACAGATGACAGCTAATTTATGTATGATCCAGTTTGAGAGTAAAATGTGCTGTGAGTAGGAATATTGCTTTTTCTATGGGCTGAAGTTATATGTAGGATGGTCCTGCGTATAACCATTTGGGTTATATGCAGGACTGTCCTGCATATAACCAGTGCGTTTTCTAGGACCTTGTAATGGTTGAGTCGAATGTTGGTGTGCATTGCAGCTAATCCCACCGCGCGGGTGTGCCTACGTTTGTTTTGCTTTGCGTCGTGATGCAGCACGTGCCCTTGACAAGTTAAAAGGCTACAAGCTCAATGGTAACTTGCTGAAGGTGAGCAACTGCGTTTAGCCCAGTTGGTGTTATATGTATTGGTGAAATGTCAGTCTTTCTAATGCTAATATGTCGTCTGTGTTGCCACTGTGTTTAAAAAATCACCCTTTCTATTTTTCAGTAACTCTTGTCACACGTTGGCCAATTTTTATAACATTGGCAGGCAACATTCTGATGTAACGTGCTACAAATGTTTTTAATTTTGTCAACCTCGCCCTAAAACTGTAACTCCACTGCCTTGTAAAATTTGCAAGCCATATCTTTTCACCATTGTTGTTAAAATTTGTGATAGATCAAAATATAATGGTGGGAGGTTGATATTTTGGAAGTCAAAAAATGATGAACAATTAGCATGAGCGGTCAAAATTTATGGCAGATCTCTACAATTGTGCTCATATTGTTTGACCTGGATTGACCAAATTTGGCATGCTAACACAGGTGGGGAGAAGCATATTTCTAGGGGACACATCCCTAGGGGTGGGGTCCCAGCATCCCCTAAATTTTTTGCCCCCTATGTATGCCCAAACAGTTTCACCTAGAGCCACAAAATTTGGTGTGATAACACAGGTGGGGCACGAGTGTGTTTATACAGCATTAGCCACCTCCCATCCAAAGAGGGTGGGGCCCCAGCATCTCCAAATGTTTGGGACCTCTTTTGTGCACGTGCACCGTATGACAAACAACAACCAAATTTTGCACTGTTATCACAGTAGATGTGAAGATAATTTTGATATGACCACGAATGCTGATTCATGATCTGTTTGCGGTAGCTGACTTTCTTGTATGTATTTCTCACCATTAGAAAATACGTAGGCCATGGCGAAGTAATTTACAAAATTTGCATTTCATGGCTTAATTCAAAGCAAAGCTGTAGCTGGGGTACCCTGAATTTCAAAAATTCAAGAGTCTGCTCAGTTTGGGAATCCGTATAGTTAACCATTGGTTGGAAATCTCAGTTTCGGGTAAAATTTTGACTGTTTTGGGGAGGAATATGAGTTGGATAAATAGGTATTAGTTATAAATTTTAATTTTTCTAATGCCAAAATGCACATCCTTGTGCAATTTCCGATCTCTTGAGCCATTCAGCATGACAGTTTGTAAAAGACCAAGACGAAGCCTGAAAAGAAGATATTTAAAAAGTTACAAAATGTTATGTTCATCCATTTGCCCATAAAGCCCCTGAAAATATGCCCATAATTTTCACCAAGCTTTGTACAGGGGGTCATCTTGATGATGTGAACAACTCTGCCAAACTTTTGGCAGTTGATTCAAGGGCTTTGATTCTGTAGAGACTGCCAGTGACTTGAGGTCTTGTTTAATATCAGTTGCACCACCTGTGATGTGATTTGTTGGTGCAGCTGTAGACTGTGCTAATGTAGGTGGCATGGGCACTTGATGTTGGAGTGAAGCAGTCGGAGTTCAAAGACTTGTGGGATGGGGATCTTGGTGCAACGTACATTCCATGGAGTAAAGTCCCCGACAACCTGCAGCAACTTGCTGATGGTGCATTCATAGATGATGAGTCATTGCCGGAAAGTGTGCAAAGTAACTGATTATGCCACATATACTCATGAAAACAGTTTGTGATTGAAATATTGTTAGTGAAGCTGTTAGCACATTGTACACATATGTTCATTCTTTGGACTTACGGGAACCTTTTGTGGCTGAGGTGGAGCTGTTGGTGCATTTACCACATTTGGGGTTGGGTTGACTTTAATGCATTCTACAATTCATGCATTACATTACATTACATCTGCATGAGGACTAGAAATGGTCAATCATCTTAACTCACACTATCCTTATAGCATGGATGGTCTATAACAAGTTATGATTGAAGCAGAAGCAGTAGTGTACAGTGTTTGAGTCATTGTAGTGCTTGGCATTTATTGCTAAGTCACTATGCTGTTGATAAGTTTGCGAAATTTGGAATTTTTGTAACTGGTTATTAACCGCTCATCAGTTTCTTGAATGACGTGACTGACCGACAGATTTGAATGAAGACATCGACACATTGCATGGCATCCGGGTGAGGTGCAGCACGTGTCCCCCACACAGCTGGTTATTACTCTATAGAGCCATGGCCGTTGTTGCTGGCCATGGGTCATGTTGTAGTGGCACTTGTCAGTGGCTGCTGCCACCACCGTTTTCTGCCATTCACAGAGCTGTAACATTCAGGCTTCACATTGCCAACCCCACCATCACCTGCACCTACCTTCCGATAAAGGCACGTGTCCCACGGCACATCTCCCACTGCTGTTTTGCCAGACTGTCATGCTTTCCCCCATTGCAGTGATGCTGCTGCCTTCTGCAACTGTCCATACAGTGACGACGGAAGGCGTTGGTGGGGGAGTCTGTCAGGCCTGCTTGCACTCTGGTCTCACTGATATAGGCCTACATTATTGCCACTTGGTCATCGGACAGATACGAGTGATTATTTGACTTCGTCGTAACATTGTTCTCTTGTCGGATGGCAGTGCAGTGCTAGAAATTTGAACATCAGTTACGACACATTGAAAATGATGATCAATATTTACCAGCATGACGCTATGCGTAAGTGCGATCTTTGCTGTCAAAAGATGGCTAGATGGCTGTCTGTCACACACCAGTATTGTGTCTAAATGGCTAAACCTATCTTAAAACTTTTTGACCATCTGGTAGCCCCATCATTCTAGTTTTTTTCAACCCGTTGCGCCGATACCGAACTCCAAGGGGACCCCTTCAGCGGGGTGTTATATACACGGAGTGGGAAAAATTTGTGATTTTCAACTGAAAGCCCCATCTTTGTCGGAAAGAGTGCGAGACAGGCCCATGGTTACTATATAACGTTAATAGGACATCATAGGTGGCAGATCGACCTTTGACCCCAATTTCTAGGTCACAACATTTTTCGAAGTCGAATATCTCAAAAACGGTTCATCTTAGGGACAAAGTTACTATTGAACACTAATAGGAAACTATACCCAGTCTATCGAATGGTATCACTTTCAATGACCTTGAGTGACCTCTGACCCGGATTTCAAGGTCACGATATTTTTGACATTGAATATCTGAGAAACGACACAAGATAGAGCCATAGTTACTATAGAACATCAATAGGAAGTCATATGTGCTGTATCGAATGGTGACATTTCCAATGTCCTTACTAACCTCTAACCCGGTTTTCAATATCACAGCATTTTTGAAGTCTAATATCTCAAAAACGGACAAAGTTACTAAAGAACACTAATAGGAAACCATACCCAATCTATCGAAAGGAACCACTTTCAATGACCTTGATTTACCCTTGACAGGGATTTCAAGGCCGCAATATTTTTTGCACACTAATTGTAAACCATACCTAACATATGGAATGGTACCATGTTTGGTGACCTTTACTGACCTCTAAGCGCATCGTGCGGGTTTGTCGGCATCAGCTGAGCTTGTGTAACTGGTCGTTGGATAACCGGTGATCGAATCGCAACTATAACTGTTGATCAGTTGGGGTAAAGCTGCTAACTTGTGGTATGTAGCAGTTGAATACATCAGTGTTTGTGTGGTGGTATGGTGCGCAGAAGCAATGGCTGAAGCAAGTCGCAGGAAACTAGAGAGTGAAGTTGCAGCAAGCATGGCATCATCGTCTGTTGACGTGTTGCCATCGGCAACTGTTGCTGGCACAGAATCAACACCAGGTGATGCTGTTGCTGGTGCCGGTGCCGGTGCTGGTGCAGGTGTTGCTGCTGAGACTGCTGCCAGTTCCCTGCCTGCAATGCCTGTTCCAGGTCCAGTGATGCCACCCAACATGATGCCTCCGCACATGATGCCAGGTTTGTGGTGCGATCCAAGATGGACGTTTGAAACAAACATACCCATTGTAATACAGCAAAATGCATTGCTAGCCAACCATTAGTTCTGTTGGCACAACTTTGAAATGTAAATTAAAGATACATGTTAAAGGTCACTCGTCTTCTGTCATTTGATGGGTACAACTGTGGCCAAAAATGGCACCATTTTGAGAGAGTCTACTCTACATAGAAAAGTAGTGTGACTTTGAAACGTGGATTAGTGGTTGGTCAGTCATTAAAAGTGGTACCATTTAGTATAGTACCGTTAATTGGCTTGAATAGGGTTTCCTGGCAGTGTTTTGTAGTAATTTTGGTCTCAGAAATCAGAATGCATTGTTTGGCCAGAGTTCACAGTCTTGACAACCAACGGACAGATGAACTGTGCACAGGATCTGTATCGAATGATAGGCATTTACTGACTTTGTTAGATATGTGCCGAAAAGTACAATGGAGATAAAAATGAAGAACAGATTGAACATATTTGTCTAAACTGTAGTGATGATTTATTTGACATTGATAGGCGCCCTTGTAGTGACTCGCGCCATGTTACGGCACCTTACAAGTTGGCGTTGTATTATTATTAAGACAGAGGAGAAAATACAATATGTCTCACAGGGTGCCCCATTATTTTTTAAATTTAACTCCATGAAAAATTGACTGATTTTAATAATTGTGGGTATATCACATCCTGAAGAACGTCAACACTGGAAAAGTATAATTATGCCCACCTCACCTACTCACCTCACATTACAGACTGTTTGGAAAAAGTGAATTTCTCAACTATTCAACTGTACTTCTGATTGAACAACTAATTTTTTAAATTTTCAGTAATTTTCATAGTGTCATTTGTAAGACTGTGAATTATGGCACATTACTAGTCTGTGTGGCAGAACTGTGGCAGAATGAGGTGAAACACTTACCGAGGCACAGTTGCAGCTGCATCTGTTTCAGAGATAGACTGCATTCCTGCAGCGCATTGTAGATGAGCTGATCAAAGACTGGCATACTTCTGGTTGTGTCCTCAGAACACTTGCTGTTATGTACACTGATCAGTAATATTTTTCACTGTTCTATGACGATGAACATTGTGGAAATGTTTGAATTGTTATCTGTTTAATCGAAATTACTGTTGAATATTGTTGAAAAATCACTTTGCACTTCCCAGGGTAGTGCGGCAACAGTTTATAGGTAAGGTGAGTAAGTATGTAACTTTCTGGTTCAAATTTCAGCAGGATGTTGTGCGCCAAAAAATTGTTAAAATCAGTTGATTTTCCATAGAATAATTAAAAACAGAATGAGGACACTGTAGGTTTACTTGACTGGATTGTTGTGCGATGTGTGATGGCAATGTAGGAATGATGGGGATGATGCCGATGATGAGGCCGCCACTTCCAGGTATGATGCCTGGAATGTTGCCTCCTGGAGTAGCACTGCCTCCGTTTCGTCCTCCGTCATCACAGGTTACTCATGATTTGGTAAAAGTTTTATTTTTGACCTAAACATGCAGTCAGAGACTGCTTTATTCACACCCATCCATAGCAGTGCTCAGTAAGTAAGTAAATCACAGCGAAGTCTAGTAACAATTGGGGCACGTGGCATATGGTTGCACCACCAGTGAATGACAATAGATAGGCACTCAGACCTTGACCTTTCACCTAGTGGACACAAAATTAGTCCTAGAATAAGATGCCTGAAATCTCATCGTGTGCGCCAAATTTGGTGACTGCATATTCAGTCATTTGTGAAGTGTGTCAGCATGCGCTAGCATGCACAGCGCATTGTTGTTTCACCAAATATTCTTTGTCTGTCCTCTATCTATCCATCTGTCCATCTTGAATACTGGTATTTTGTCTGAACGAATGAATATATTGACACTTTTTGGACCATCATTTTTGAGCACCACTGCTACTACAAAATACTAAGGGGAACCCCATCAGTAGGGCATTAAATGCACCGGTTTTAGAAATTCATGATTTTGTACTGAAAATGCTGTTTATCTGGGAAACAGTTCGAGATAGGGCCATGGTTATTATCAGTCACCAACAGGAAGTCATAGCCAATTGATCTGAGTCGCTTCCAGTGACCTTGAAAGCCAGGATGCAAGGGGGTCCATTTTTTCCAGCAGATCTCCGTTCATATGCTCGTACCAGCAGTTTATGTAGAACAACCAAATTCTCCACAGAACACATGGAAGGGGCATGTTTCTATGGGTCACTCAGGCCCCATCCCAAGGGACAAGGCTCCAGCATCCCCAGATTTTTGTTGTCAATACCATGTGCCACACAGCAAACAAATTGTGCATGATAGTCAAACTAGATAACAGGAAAATTTTTTGCATGGTCGACCATACCATTGGTCCTGGCCAGAAATCTTTTGTGACACAAATGCTGATGCACGATCCATTAGCAGTAAAAAACCGTGCTGTTGGGTTATTACACAGAAAACTACAATGTAAACAGGCTTTTCAGGGAGACCTTTGGTGGACCACAGACTAAGACAGGCATACGGGTAAAATGGCCGTAAATGGATATGTGTGTATTATGTATTGTGATGATGGTTGCGGTAAAGGCTTCATTTTTCTTGAATTATCAATAGATGCGGAACAACCTAACAGTCATGGGAAGAACAGTAAATCTAAACCTGCAGCAATCACAAAATAGTATCACTAGAGGGCATAACTTAAAGTTAGTTAACAGCAGATGTCATTATGATTTAAGAAAATATTCCTTCACTGTACGAATAGTAAACACATGGAATAGTTTACCT
>Ga0049107_10000382_pt1 | contig 12942 bp, 8 predicted proteins | sample WorMetilPIANOSA1_FD_61187 | JGI IMG/M metagenome (GOLD analysis project Ga0049107, IMG submission 61187) | Marine gutless worms symbiont microbial communities from Max Planck institute for Marine Microbiology, Germany - Olavius ilvae PIANOSA.1 | ecosystem: Host-associated > Annelida > Digestive...
TTATACTGTGCTCTATAGTTAAACTATGGTTACTTTAGTATTACCATAGTACAACTATAGATTCTACAGTATACTATAGTATTACTAGAGTTTTTCTGTAGAACTTTTCGCTATGGGAAGCTCCTCGGCTGAGGTAATTAAGCATATTAAGTTAAACATCTGCAGTGCATGGGCCCTATGGGGTACAGTCCACCGTAAATGTAAAGTAAAATTTCATCGATTAGTCGAGTAAATAGTCGACGACTATCGACCACAGAGATACCGGTAGTTTATTGTGGCAGCCGTACTGTGCACCTAGATGTAACTGATATCAATTTATGTTAATTTTCGTTTAGGCACAATAAATCATGATTTACAATGTGATCTGCTATTGTAGGTTATATTCCTCAATATACCGTACCATTACCTCAATATACATCTACGCCATGGTAAGTTTTACACATTCTGAAACAGTAGAGCAGGGGGCGGCCGGCGTATCGGGTCAAATTTTTGTACCACGATTGCTGACGCGCAATCTGTTTGAGTTAGCTGACCTTGTTCCTGTATATTTTTTTGCTTCTGGTTTGGTTGAGAGCAACGGATTGCCTGGAAAGACTCGTCTCTGAACTGATAGCGTTAAACCCTATACTTATACTTATGCAGTCACGCAGAAATTAACAATGACTTTTCCATTCATCAATGGCCATATTCAATTTTATTTTAACTAACGAACCACGTTTGGATGTTTTTAAGGCTAAGAACCTTCCAAAAATCCTTGTGATCATTATTAGTTATTACTGGTCAAAATTTCATTTTTTGACAAGTAGTATGAATATCAGATTCATACGGCTGAAAATTAGAGTAAATAAAAGCACTGTGCCATCTAAAATAGTTTAATGAGCTGCTTGAGTTTGTACCACAGTAATGGTATGTACAGTAATACTGCAGCAATAGCTACTCATACTGATCTTTGCCAGTAGTAGTGACCGGTGGTGGTGTATGGAGTAGGTATTTTGTTCATATTGTGAGTTACGTGACTTGATATCATTTCTGCTGATGACATATAACCCTATGTCAGAGGGTAGTTTCTATGGGGTCATATGTGTATTATGTACGGTGTCTACAAAAAGTAAGCCAAATGTTTTTGACTATAACTTTAAAAGTTGTTAACAAATTTCCATAAAAATTGGCACATAGCATTAGCAATCAATGTGGCACAAAAATTATTTAATTCACCTAATGTATGTCAGCACACTACCTTGTAAAGTTATGAGAGTCAAAATTGTTACAAAACATGGTATAATTTCACGTTGTTATTAGCAAAAACTCGTGGTTTAAGACGGAAACAATTTTCTTTCTGCTATAAGCACGCTATTTGTTTACATTGTTCCATAAACATTCGACATGTTCACAATTCGCTTGAACACACGCTGTCAGCTCGTGACGTCATTGCTGTACTGCACATTCATGATGGTATGATCTGCTGTTAGCCAATCAATAAGCAGTCGTGAATATTGTGTATATTATAGCGGTAATGTCAGTTTAACAAAGTGGACAGAATACCTACCTCCACAAATTATTTCAGGCAAATAATTGTTTGTGTCCTAGATCTTGAGTGACTTGTTGCTGAAAGTTATGTGAAATTACAGTATTTTGTTACAATATTCTGTCTCTTGTAACATTACAAGGTATAGTGTGTTCACACGACAGGTGAAGTGGATAGTTTTAACGCACACTGTTCAGCTTTGTTTGCTGCAGCTTATTTGCCAAATTTGATGGAAATTTTTGAACAATTTTTAAAGTTATAGAAAAAGACGTTTGGCTTACTTTTTTTGTGGACACGGTGTAGTATAGCTTAAATATTGATTGAACGAATTACATGTGCACTGGGTTGGTGTTGGTCATATGTCGTGAAGTGGTGTTATGTTGTCAGTGTCTGTCAGTGAGTGTGGGTGTTTGTGTTGCTGCTAGCACCGAGTCCACAGCCAACATGATGCCTGCGTCGTCAGCTGAGCCGTCTCCACGCATGTACCTACTACGTATACGCTTTGGTCTTCATGTCGCCGTCAAATGTAGGGGGGGGGGGATAATGCGATGCTTACTGCTTGTCTGTGTGTCTGTGAGTGAACAGGATAACTCAAAAAGTTCTGGTCAGATTTCTACAAAACTTGGGATCGGGTCAGATTGATAAAATATTGATCAACTCTTCCAATGAGGCCGAGTGACAGGGAGGCCTAGTTTTGTATCCCTCCCTGTATGTATACTGATGTTTTTTGATGTAGAATTACCTTATTTGGCACAAGTAGTCCATCAAGGGCAGAGGGAAGTTTCTATGGGGTCAGCTGCCTCCACGCTTCCGAGATTACCACGTCTGGGGTTGTATTGTTGTCGGTGATATGCAGTCTACTGAGTGTCCTTCTAGTTTCATAAATACTAGTTGCTTTATCATTTATTTGGCACTGTAATAATTTGGCACCATTAATAGCGACCACCACCCGACCACCGAGCCCTGATTCTTATTAGACTTTGACGCTGAATATATCATTTGCCTGCTTTTGTATTTATGTACTTACTGGCCATCGATACACGTGGCCGTTATGTGGTATCTGACATACTGGGCGACAGTTATTGTTCATAAGGCAGGTGACTGGGGAAATAGTTCAATGGAAAGGAAACCATATCACTGTACATCAGGCCACGTCTGTTTTGTTGTCATGAACCAGTTATTAGATAATGAAAACGTCTGCTGTCTACCAAACAATCTACTATTACTACTGCTGCTGCTGCTACATTTGGTTTTGTCTAATCAGCCTATTTTTCCAGAGATTACTCCAGGTTAGACCAGGTCCATCGAAGGTGTCCCAAAGAAGAATGCTTGGCGAATGCTAACACGAGATTTTTCCCAGACTGGGTGCCCTTCCAGTCACGCCACCAACATTGACGACCTGAAGGCACAAACAAACAGTTGCCAAACAAATGCATGATATATATATTCTCACTGATTATGTCTGTGGCTATAATTCCGCTGTTACTGTACGAAGCACAGCATGCAGTTACGCAGCACATATATTATTGGTGACGTGTGGCAGAGCCGTATAAACTGTGACCATGTTATGTTGGCAGCATAACCGTTCCTATGACACCCTCGCGTGCTTCTCAGGCTCATGTCAATCTGCCTGTGATGTCGAGCAGGTGTGCAGGTAATATAATTTTCATACACTCACTTGGGTCAGACTTTGATACGTTCATTGCTGTACACTATACATTAGGCTACGTCATCAGCAGACATAGTAGCTTCTTTCAGTGCAGGTTTGTTTTCCTGTGTGAATACTTGTGAATGGGTAAGAATGGTTGTTCATAGACGCCAGCTGTCTCCAGAGGACACTTGATTCTGGCCCATAACTTCGGCAATTGTTGACCAATTTTCAAAATTCTTTCACCACCGGGCTCAACAGTGACTGTGTAACGAACTGATCATTAAAGATCCCAGCAAACTTTAAACGTGTTGCTACACTACCTTGTGAAACATTAATGTCTAAAAATTGACCTAATTAGAACGTTAAATAACATCAGTTGCAGTTTCTCAGTCATGAGCTTATAAACAGGATTACTGTATCTTCAGACATTTTAAGTGATTTGGTTATACGCTGCAGTATTACATTATCACTTTTGATAGATTCTGCTGGTCGTTATCTTTTCCGTAAGCTGTGTATACCCTAACATTCTCTGCATCATTTGCTGCATCCAGCCTGAAAGTACAATAACGTAAGAGACCCATATAAACTTCCTGATTTCTGGTCACCGAACAGCCCGGACCTCAATAAATTTCATTACAAAATCTGGCGCAGTGAATCTACCACAAAAAATGCAGACTGTAAATGATTTGAGGCGGCGTTTGAATTGATGGATGTGTGAGTTGGAGTGTAACAGAGCGTTATTGACAATGACACTGACCAGTGGTGCAGACGTCTCCATGCTTGCATTCGAGTCACAGGAAAACATTTTTAACAATCAACATGACAGACATTAGCCAAAACATTATTAACTGTAATAATTTAAGTTAAAAATTTTTGTTAAACGAGACATTTCTTTCAGATTGTCGGTAGTTTCCTGACATTTGTATTTCACAAGGTAGTGCAGCAATGCGTCTGAGGTGTGGTGGGATCTTTAATGACTGTTTCATTACACGTTTACTGTTGAGTCTGAAGGTGAAAGAATTTTGAAAATCGGTCAACATTTGGTGAAGTTATTGGCAAAAGCAGGGTGTCCTGTTTTTTGACTCACAAGGTAGAATAAGTTGTTTTTGCCTTATAATTTTTTTTCTTAGAGGGCATTGGGGATGGCTTTGGCCACCCTGACCACCCCCTGACTAGTGGCTACGCATCTGCCCGTAAACGAAATTGCTCTGAAGTGATTAATTTCCACGGCAAAAATTGAACAGAAGGCGCTTTTTATGTGGGTTGTCAGTCGTACTGCAATACTTTTAGTTTTTATGTCTATTTTCAAGTCAACCTGTAACATTTTTACCGCGCGACGCGATCGACGCTATGCGTAAGCGAGGTCTTTGCTGTCGCCCGGTGTCCATCTGTCCGTCTGTCACTGTCAGTCACGTTGGTAGATTGTATCCACACGGCTAAATCGTCAAACTTCTTTTTTTCGCCAGATAGCCCCATCACTCTAGTTTTTTGACCCCCAGTGCCGTTACCCAATTCCAAGGGAAACCCCTTCAGCAGGGGAGCAAAATACACGGGGTGGGAAAATTTTGCGATTTTCGACTGAAATCGCCGTTTATCTCGGAAACGGTACAAGATAGGCCTATGGTTGCCATGGAACGTTAATAGGAAATCACAAGTGGCGGATCGATACGTGTCAGTTCTGATGATCTTGAGTGACCCCTAACCCGGGTTTCAAGGTCATTGTGTAGTTACAAGTCGAATATCCCAAAAACGGTGCGTCTTAGGGACAAAGTTACTATAGAACACTAATAGGAAATCATACACTGTTTATCTAATGGTACCACTTTTTATGACCTTGAATGACCTCTAACCCGGATTTCAAGGTCACGTCATTTTTCGACATTGAATATCTCAGAAACGACACGAGATAGAGCCATTGTTACTATAGAACGTCAATAGGAAGTCACATGCGCTCTATCGAATGGTGACATTTTCAATGACCTTGACGGACCCGTAACCTGGTTTCAAGGTCACAGCCTTTTTGAAGTCAAATATCTCAAAAACGGTGCGTCTTACGGATAAAGTTACCATGCATAGGACACTAATAGGAAACCATATATAATGTATCGAATGGTACCACTTTCAATGAACTTGAATGACTCCTGACCCGGATTTCAAGGTCACAATTTTTGAAGTCGAATATCTGAAAAACTGCGCGTCTTTGGGACACTAATAGGAAACTATGCCTAACATATGGAATGGTACTATGTTTGGTGACTTTGACTGACCTCTTAACGCGTCGCGCGGTTTGTCAGCGATAGCTGAGTTATGTCTAAGCTTTGAAATATTCTGATATGTTTTTAGAGTGTGAACTTTCTTCTACGTTTTTGTAGGTATTACAATACCGGATCACATTCGACAGGTAAGAGCTTGGTACAATGTATTTTCACTGACGGTAACTGTGAGCTTTAGATACAATGTCTGCAGTTACAGAACCCCATCAGTGCTATATTGGATCAGGAATAATAGTTTGTGTAGATTGCAGTCAGATAAACAGTATATACGGTAATTGTAAGATACAACGGCTTTGCTCACACAATAGTGGTCGTGCAACTGGGAAGTGCAACCTCGTGACCTATTTGAAGTCTCTATTCTCTCTCTTCAGGACTACATAAATCCAGAACATATCTAATATATTTCTTCTTAGCTTAACAGTAGTAAATTAATATATATACTAGTCGATTTCTGCAATATTACTTAACTTCTGTGATTTCTACTACGTATTTTCAGTGATAGGTCAGAAAATGTCAAATCCAAGACAAATCCAGGACAGAGTTAAATCCAGGACACGTCCATGGAATAAAGAACTGTCCTGGAAAATCCAGAACAGATGGTCACCTGTAATACCCGACGTGTTTAGTAGTAACAGTTTTGGTTGAATAACATGAAGGGTATCAAGCCTATAAATCATTCTACTCCACACACTGCCAGAAGGTTGTCTTTTTGGAGACCTGTGGAGGACCAGTCTAACCTGGAGTGCTCCAGAAAATGGGCTCGTAAAACTAAAATTAGCAGTGTTGTACTATATTTATATACCTGTAGTTAAATTCTCATGTTAAGAAGATTATAATACTAAATTTCTACGTTGTATATTACATTTATGTGCAAAAAGACAGCACGAGCACGTTTTAAAATTATAATGGAATAGATGACGTACATTACGTTTTATTTTTAGCATGCAAGCTTTTGCAGTTTTATCCAGCTGTTGCTAATTGGTATATTTCTTACTGTAATTAGCCTCCGTCCCTTGAAGCCAAGCTATTGTTATTACACGCAAGTGTGTACGTCATCTGGTGTAGTCTGTTTATCAACAAAACAAAAGGGCCTTACACTGGCACACAGGTTGACCTAGATACAGCACACGACCTTATTTTTTTGACCAAATGGTCATATGGCAACAAGATCAAAAAGTGTCAAAAATCACTTTTTGGCCTGCAGCAGCTATTACTAAATTTTAACATACCAGTGGTATTGTGTGTCAATGGACGTGGACCATATGACGGTGTTGAAGAACAGACAGGTCAAATGAAGATCTATACCTGTACTCCACACACAATTTCAAAATATAGGCTACAAAGGTTGACCTTTGCCCTACCATGTTTTGGAGCCAAAAAGGTTTAAGATCAAGGTCAGCATGGACGGATGCACGCTGCACAGTTGCTATATTATAAATGCTTGTTGCTGTAATGCTAGATCTCATGATTTTGTACAGGTGAACAGTACATATCCAAGATCATAGCCTGTATGCCCACTGTAAGCATTTATTCATTTACCATATTTGTATTAAGCTGTAAACTGCTTAGTCAGTGTATGAATGTAATGAAGTTGCAGACTTGGCCTAATTACCTTCAGACTATGATATTTAGGTTTGGAACCATCAACTACAATTTAAGATTCAGTAGTATCCTGCTTACGTTATTAACTAACCTTTTATGAACATGTTTAAAGTACCAGTCTGATGCTAAATTTGGAAATGTTTTTATTGCGTCGAAAACAGGTTAAGTCCAAAAGTATTTGTTTACTAAAACTAGAGCTGCTGTAGTTGATTGCAAATGATTGTTACGGACAATTAACCCTTCAGTGCTTTTGACACTATTCACAGGGTGACATCATAGGCTATATCATAAGGGGATCTGGTCTGTAAATAGTCTCACACAAGCAATCGTAAGGGTTCTTTGGTTAGTTGGGATATAACAGCATTTTCAGCACAGATGTTCTTTTGGAGACATTTAGGGGATACAGCCTAACTGGAGTGATCTGCAGAAAAATAGGTCAGTTAACAAGAAGCAAAAGTAGTAGTAGTAGCCGTAGTAGTAGTAATGTAGTACAGTAGTATTGAGACTTGATGAGCGTGAAGCACATGTGCACAAGTCGATAACTTATTTTCTCATTACTTAGTTGAGTTGATTTATGATTACTTGAACTTCCCTGTTGAAACACATTACTGATCATTGCACACTAGTTAAGTCAGGAATAAAACACCCTGACAAAGGAGAAAGCTACATGTATTATGTTACCTTGTTGTTTAGCAGAAAGTCTCAAACACGATATGGACAGACGTTGATGAAATGTTATCAGTGACTAGCTGTTTGGAAGAGTTTTAGGATTGTTCCAGTTGCTATTTGCAGACACTTCTGTCACTGTCAGACACTGTCTCACAACTAGATAGGTCTTCACGGAGCACAACCTATGCGATGCCCACTGATTTTATAGTCCGCAACAGTGACCTTTAGACAAAAGTTAATAGCCACACCAGGATGCCTTTAAGATCATCAAGTGTATGAAATTTGGTTTGACCAGAGTTCAGATTTAGCTAGATTTTCTTATAGTGTGTTTATCTCGTACATCATGTCTTGTTTTAATGTTGGTTATCTGTGTGTGTGTGTGTGTGTGTGCTCGTGTTATTTGCTACGTAACACTGTAAAATTTGTATTGCTCTGTGGTATCTCGTAAGAGGCGTTTTCTGCCCTGTGATCACCCTAAACCTGTTAACTGTTTCTATTGTCATTATCTCACTGTATACCTTATTGCTAACTGGTTTTAAAGATTAAATGAAATGAAATGAAATCCTTTTGACTTACCATGCAGCCAGATAGACAGATGGCACTTACTGTTGTGTCCTTGCTCACAGTGCTTTGACAGTACTGATTGTACATTAAGAATAGCAGCTGGCCCATAAAAACTCGCAGTGGCAGTTCCCAAAGGCTTTACAGGAATCTCTGTGTAGCTCAGCCTAGGCTGTGATGACCATAACAAGAAGCTCAATTAATACTGATAAACCCGTGCGACGCTTTTAGAGGTCAGTCAAGGTCACCAAACATGGTACCATTCAATATGTTAGGTATGGTTTCTTATTAGTGTGCTGTCCTTCAAAAATCCTGTGACCTTGAAAACCGGGTTATGGGTCCGTCAAGGTCATTGGAAATGTCACCATTCAATATAGCACATATGACTTCCTTTTGATGTTCTATGGTAACTATGGCTCTGTCTCGTGTCGTTCCTGAGATATTCAATGTCGAAAAATATCGTGACCTTGAAATCCGGGTCATTGAAAGTGGTATCATTCGATAGATTGCATATGGTTTCCTATTAGTGTTCTATAGTAACTTTGTCCCTAAGACACCGTTTTTGAGATATTGGACTTAAGTATACCATGACCTTGAAACCCGGGTTAGGCTTAGGGGTCACTCGACTCAAGGTCATCGGAACTGACATGTATTGATCTGCCACCTAGGACTTCCTATTAGCATTGTATAGTAACCATGGGCCTATCTCATACCGTTTCCAAGAAAAACAGCGATTTCAGTCGAAAATCACAAATTCCCCATGTATTTCGCACCCCTGCTGATGGGTTCCCCTTGGAATCGGGTATCGGTGCAAGGGGTCAAAAACCAGAATGATGGGCTACCAGGTGGTTGAAAAAGTTTTAAGATAGGTTTAGTCGTTTGGACACAATACCGACGTGTGACAGACAGACATCCAGCCATCTTTCTGCAGCAAAGACCACGCTTAAGCGTTGCATGGTGCGGGTAAAAAACGACAGTCAATTAAAAGCCAGATTTTGGCGTATCACAACAGGTACAGTAACAAAAACGAATAGACCTGCTATACCGTAGTCAATAATAAACACACCAAAATTGTCTTTATAGTATCTTCTGTAAAAACAGTCGTTATAAAATTTGGCACCTGTGTGTCTTCGTATTTCACAATGTATGTATGTGTGTTGCAGATGTGCACAATACTGGTTTGCATCAGTTTGCACATGGCTGCTGACAAGTTAATGACACTGAGTTATCTGTTTTAATTGGCTGACTGCACCATTGTTATTGTTAATGTGTAGTTTGTTATGGCGGCGTTTGTCATTGATTTGCTCTGCATTAATACTTACTGCCAGTCAGTGCACAGTGGCGACACACGAGACTGTTTATAGTATCTCCCAGGCACTGCTGCAAGTCATGAATGCTATAGGAGTTCGTTACTGTGCGTGGTTTCATATAAAGGCTGCCATATTCCATATATGTTAGGATAAGGTGTTTGATAGTTAAGACGTTTATTATTAATATATTGGACATTATTTTGCTTTCTGGCAGCACAGAACATAAAAAGGAGACTCTTGATGGAGAAGACTTACCAGCTTTATTACGGCGAACACTGATGATAGTGTGGGTTAATGTATCAGAACGTTTCTTATTCTGTCCCACTCAGGGTGTGCTGGAGAAGGCCATAAAATGATTGTTGATTGTTATTTGGCAGCACAGGGACACACTGTTACTAAGCACTGGTACTTTAACACAAGCTGACATTTACCTGATTGATTGTTTACCTATCAGTGTGATGACAGCACAGTTGCAGCAAAATATTGTGATCAGTGTCATATGTGTCTGTGAGGTGAAACTAGGGAAGCCAAGTGCACCGATAACTTTAACCCGTGGTTTTTGGGGTGAAATTTTCAACCATGGGGATTGGGGCCCTGTGATCCCGGGGTTCTCGTGAACCAGAACTAACTTGCAAAGAAACTGTTTTCACTTTTAACATTTAATATTTTATTTCCATCTGATAGCTGTAGCTCTATTTGGTCGAAATTTTTGTTGTAATTGTACTCGGTGGTTTAGACGCTAAGAACTGGATATGTCAGACGCGTATGACAATAATATGTAGATCCCTAAGCCGCAGACTTAGCCGGCTGGCTGCGATTTATAACAAGCTGACCGACGGCCGCGAAAATTGCGGCTTAGCCACGAGCCAGTCATAAAAAAAGATGCGGCTAAGCCACCGAGAAATTTGCAGCTAAGCCGCGAAAATATCCTTTAAAGTTTAAAGCAGAGCAACACGGTCGTCATTATCATCGTCACAGCGCTTTCTGCAACTGAATGCTTAAGACCAACCAGAGCTATTTTCATAACTAAAACGAAAACAAAAAGGATTGCTATTCTTTTTCTAATTCTAAAACTAGAACTGAAATATTCCAGAAAACTAAAACTATATAAAAACTATATTGATTCATGGCTGAACGAACTAAAACTTGAACTAATAATGCAAAAAAACTGCAATGAACTGAAACATGTTTTAGTCCATGTTATTATTAATGTAATTCATTTTAATAGAGATTGAAAAGAAATGTTGGGCAGCCTCGGCAATTACACTATTTTGTGTTGAAGTTCAGATGCTCCACCACCATCAGTCCTACGGAAGTTTAAATTCCTGGATTCTTCCATTGTGCAAGTGTATGTTATCGCCTACCAGACGTGATGCTGTCAGTGTGTGTCTTCTCAGCTGGACACACATATTGCTGAAGTGCTAGCTGGGGTCACTCTCAGTGTTAATGCCTTTGAATTCTGACATGCCAGAGGTCCTTCACGACTTGCACGGCTTGATAAGGACTTGACCTGTGCCCCTGCATCACAGGCCTATGTGGAACGCACCTTTTCTGTCTGTGCATTGCTCAATTCTTGACGACGAAGATCTATGTTCAAGTGTCTCGAGATGAGCGTTTGTCTAAAACTAGACAGTGCTGGAAGAAACGTCTTGCCCACGGTAACCGTCTTTCAGAGACTTGGTGTTAATGATACAGACTTAATGTAGGAACATTCTTGCAGAACAGAACTGATACGGTGACTGACAGCTGTTTGATAGTGAACTAAAACTAAAATGATTTTTTAAAACTAAAATACCACTGAGACCAACTAGCAAGTTTTAGCATATTAACTGTAAGTGTCGACTTTGCGGAAGAATACAAATACAGAAAATTCAATCACTCACCATTAAACCGCAACTGTCACAACTCCCGGAAAGGTACGTGTTCACAGTGTTCTACATGTACCTTAACACAAGTCTGCGCTGCATTTGGCGTGTACTGAGTCGTTTGCAGTCTGCAGGACAGCAGTAGTTTTAAAGCACATCTACGACGATGACGGAGGACTGGGGAGCAATATATTATCAGACCTATTGTATTAGACTCCATAATTCCATTTGAGTTAGTCTTACTGGCATACCAGTATTGCACACTGTCAGCACTCGTCGCATCACAGTTGGTAGGATCTACTAAGCAACAAAGCATAAACACATTTATATCATATGCTAGGCGGTAGGCCTAAATATGAATAGTATATGAATTTACAAAACTTTCAAGCCCAAGATAAAATACAATTCAGCCGAAAATAAGCTGCGATTTAATCCGCAAAAAAAACACTAAGCCGGCCGCCAGCCATGAAAATGGCGACTAGCTGAAATTAAGCCGCAATTTGTGCTAAGCCAGCCGAGAATTTGTCAGACAGACGGCTTAGGGGTCTATTAAATATATCTCACACTGCTGATATATTTAACATCAGAACATGCGTTTGTGCAGCACACCACGTGACTGGTTTCCACTAATCAGGAACCACAATTCTCATTGGTCATACAACACAAACTAGCTAGACAGTACACAGTCTGCTGTAAAGGATACCCCTGCTGTGCTGGCACTGCCAACTGCCAACCTGCATGCCGCAGCCAGTGGCTGGAGCCTGCTGACTACTCACCTCACCCCATTCCCACACGTCACCCCTTATTTGGTTGCAAAGCCTGCAGTGTGCAAACTGTCACCCTGCTGCTGTGTGCTGCAGTCTGTGGTGCCATGTTTCTGCTGGGTGCTTCATTGTACAGATACAGATCCATTTATGATCAGGGAGGTGAAATATTGCATCTATTTAGAGAACTTACATTATGCATATGGCTACAACCAGCCAAACACTCAAATAACCCTGTTAGTCCCTGCGGCCCTGGGTATTATCACCTCAGGGGATGAAATTACTGGGGTCCTGCATCCCCTGGGGCTGGCTTCCGTATTGGAAACTCAGCAACTGGAGTTTAACAAAAGTTGAGATTTGTTTATAACGTCAACTGCAGATTCCACTTCAGCTATACTATGTTGACAGATGACAGCAGAACAATACATTGCAAGGCCATGGGTCTTCCATCCTTGTCTGTGACCACTAAAGACTCCTAGTTGCACCTTGGGAGACGGTCAGCAAGCCTTATCTTTAGCTCTCTGGCCAGAGATGGAGTCCTCGAGGCCACGGCCTTGGCCTCGAGGCGCCTCGAGGCCAGCTGGCGTGTCCTTGGCCTTGGCCTCGGGAGCTAAGTCCTTGGCCTTGACCCCTCTGGCCTTGGCCTTGGAATTTGTGGCCTTGACTCCAAGTCTGTCCATTACTGAATGGGAGATGTACATCACTGCTCAGGGTTGTCGTCT
>Ga0049107_10000383_pt1 | contig 12915 bp, 9 predicted proteins | sample WorMetilPIANOSA1_FD_61187 | JGI IMG/M metagenome (GOLD analysis project Ga0049107, IMG submission 61187) | Marine gutless worms symbiont microbial communities from Max Planck institute for Marine Microbiology, Germany - Olavius ilvae PIANOSA.1 | ecosystem: Host-associated > Annelida > Digestive...
TGATGATGATGATGATGATGACGGTCAGCCGCACAGGCTGGATCCGCCGCTGACCATTCTTCGAACGATTCGGCTCATTGTACACGCTAAACACGCATATAGGCTACTGATCAGATTTATGGGTATTGCAGGCTTATTTGTTGCCGTAGAGTTATACATGCTCCGTTTTGTTCTGTTCTACTCTGTGTACAGGCCTGGCAAACATACAGAGCGTCTGCGACGGCAGACGACGAACAGCTATCAACCACGAGGACGGCGAGTACGCCGATATACAGACCGGAGCGCATGAGATTGGTCACAAGTTAGTTTATTAGTCTGCTTCCTAACGCTTATTTCTTCGGAATTACTCCATATTAGGGCGGTTCCCCAAAGGCATCCAAAGGAGAACCTTTGAAATTGCTGACACAGGATTGTTTTATATTTACATTCGACACAAATAAAATGTGAAAACAAGCGAATGCATTTTGTGACTGTCGCTAGTCGCTATATATGTCGCTAACAAACACTGAAGGTCTTATCATTAAAATATACATCGTTATGGAGAAGCTGTACATTCAGTAGTTGGATTTTTTCTTAATGAGCACTCTGTAAGCTATGCACAGAAAACATATCAAGTATGAGAGCCCAATTACCGCGTTTTCATATGCGCAGAAATGGCAGGTGACAACATAGGCGTAGCCAGAATTAAAAATTGGGGTGGCCAAAAATGGACGAGTGAAATGAATGACCAATAAAATATTTCTGGTTTTTACCCGCGCGACGTAGTAAGCGCGGTATATGCTACGGCGACGTGGCTGGCTGGCTGGCTGGCTGGGTGTCTGTCACAGCCTGTATTGTATCTAAACAACTAAACCTACCTTAAAACTTTTTCGACCTTCTGGTAGCCCCATCATTTAAGCTTTTGAGACCCCTTGCGTCGATACCAAATTCCAAGGGTAACCCATTCATCGGGGCGTTAAATACATGGGCGGTGGGAAAATTGGCGATTTTCGACGTACATCGCCGTTTATCTCGGAAACGGTGCGAGATAGGCCGACGGTTACTATGGAACGTTAACAGGAAGTCATGGACGCCGGATTGAATGGTATAATATTCGATGACCTTGAGTGACCTCTAGCCTGGGTTTCAAGGTCACTGTATATTTACAAATCGAATATCTCAAAAACGGTGCGTTTTAGGGACAAAGTTACTAAGGAACACTAATAGGAAACTACACACGATCTACCGAATGGTGCCACTGTCAATGACCTTGATTGACCTCTGACCCCGATTTCATGGTCGCGACATTTTTAGACATTGAATATCTAAGAAACGACACTAGATAGAGCCAAGTTACTACAGAACGTCAATAGGAAGTAATATGCACTATATCGAACGGTGACATTTCCAATGACCTTGACGGCCCCCTAACCCGGTTTTCAAGGTCACGACATTTTTGAAGTCGAATATCTTAAAAACGGTGCATTTTAGGGACAAAGTTACTAATGAACACTAATAGGAAACCATACACAGTATATCGAACGATAGCCTACCACTCTCAATGACCTTGAGTGATCTTTGACCCCGATTTCCAGTTCATGACATTTTTCGACTTTGAATATCTCAGAAACGACACGAGATAGAGCCATAGTTACTATAGAACGTCAATAGGAAGTCATGCGCTCTATCGAATTGTGACCTTGAGTGACCTTTGACCCAGATTTCAAGGTCACGGTATTACTGAAGTCGAATATCTCAAAAACTGTGTATTAGGGACAAAATTTCTATAGAACGCTAATAGGAAACCATACCCGGTGTATAGAATAGTACCTCTTTCAATGACCTTGAGTGACCTCTGACCCCGATTTCAAGGTCACGACATTTTTTGAAGTCGAATATCGTAAAAACAAAGTTACTATTGCACAAGAGGAAACTATACCTAACATATGGAATGCTACTGTTTGGTGACCTCGATTGACCTCTAAACGCGTCGCGCGGGTTTGTCAGCATCAGCTGAGCTTCTTGTAATTATATGGTTTAAAGGCAAAGAATCAATGTCTATGTTTAAGAAACTGTCTATTGTACTATACAGTGTACACTGGTACATATGTATATGTTCATATTAACAAGTTAAGTCTCCGTGCTGCAGTGGTGGAAAATCAGCCAATAACTGCATCAATGCTATAGGGATGTCAGATCGGTGGATTTGTAGCGTCGTAAGACATCCGAGGCGTTTTCCCCCGTTGAAGCTCTGAGTGCAGTTTAATGTGCAGTGTGAATGTTGTAAATAGAATAAGTTGTTTTGCCTTATATTTTTTCTTAGACGGGATTGTGAGGTGGCTTTGGCCACCCTGGCTACGCCCCTGTGACAAACGGTTGTGTGCGTGTGTGCTCAGTCTCGGAGCGCATCATGACGGTTATGGAAACGACTGCAACAGCACGCACCAACACGTCATGTCGACAGCACCAATACGTCTCACCAACGCCACCTTCCACAACCCGTTCGTCTTCTCGCGCTGCTCCGTGCAGTACTTCCGCAGTTACCTCGCCTATCTCACCTCGTAAGTAGCTCCACCGACAATACCGTCCTGTTCTGCGTCGACATATAACAAGCACATACAGGACATATATTCGATATTGTCCGTAAGTTCAACGAGAAGTCGTACACACGCTGTGCACATAGGCACCAGCGCCATTGACCTGGCGGGGGGCACGTGCCCCCACATTTCTGTAGCTAACCTTCTTATTAACTTATGACGTTTGAAAATAAGAAAAATTGAATAAGATTAAATAAGAAAAAAAGAAGAAAAAGGTTATAATAAATGCGTGTGCAGTAAGTAATTTGGAGCCTGTTTATAATTCATGCGCGGTACTTTTAAGTTGATTATTGTTCATAGTTGATCCGGGATGTGTTAAGAGTGATTTAATACATTCACTTTATTTTCACAGTTTCAGTGTTTTCCACTCTGCCCCCTCAATTTTGTGAGTGCTCCAAATTTTAGGGTGTCCCCAATTTTGCGTTCTGCCTTAACTGCGGGAGCACAACACAAAATTGGAGCACCCTAAAATAATTTCCGGCGCCTTGCGGTGGACTTTGTACTCCCAACTTCATATCCACGTCGGCGCCTGATTGGCGAAAACGAGTCACGTGGTATGCGGCACGACATGCTGTCGTTCTGCTGCACATGTCGTCAGTTTCGTTGTATGTGTTACTGGCACTGATACTTGTACTTGAACCTTTAGGAATTGTACTTCTGCTGATACTTGCAACAAGATGAATGAATTAGTCATGTACTTGGTATTGGTACTCAATCAATCAATCAATCAATCAATCAATCAATCAATCAATCAATCAATCAATCAATCAAACTTCGTTTAATACTAATGTCAAACGCAACTTGAGACAGTTAAAATATTGATAATGTATATACAGTATAAAAATAGCTGAGAAGATTGAGTCCTACTAAGTTTTACGCAACATTTTTTGTACAGCATGCGTGTTACTTGAAGTCAAGTCTTGAGCCCCAAGTAGGCCTACTTACTGGTATCTGCAACGAAGCACTTGGTGCCACGAGGATTTTTTCTGCCGTGTGTGAAGGCGTAAATGCATAATCTTCTTTCTGACAGTTTCTGTTTTACCTTACGAGTGGTTTATTCCTATTACATTTCCATAATGCTTTCACTGTTTACCCTGTTGGACCGATGCATGTATCTCAGCTTGCGAGTTTGTATTTCACATTTTGTGTGGTTCCGGCGAAAATGTGGAAAAAAATTAAGAGATAAATTTTGCTGCCTGTTTATAATTCATGCGCGGTATGGTACTTGTGTTTTAAGTACTGGACAACTAGTATTAAATGTGCAAATTTTAGTCTCGAGTTAGGCCCGATGTACGCGACAGACAGACGTCAGACAAAAGCATCGCTTAATGCCTCCGTCCTACGGGGGCAGAGGCATAATAATACACCAGCTTCGATATTCGGGAATTGTCATTGATATATGTTCAGTAAATGTGGACTGACATCTCTATCAGCAGTGACGGGAAGATTGCGGGGACGGGGGTGAATGTGTGTCCCCGTGGAGTTCTCTACTCTGACTCAGGGGCGTATATATCCTGGGGGCTGGGAGTCTTGATCTCATGAAAATATGTAAGAGTGGTATGTTTTGACCCCCCCCTTAAAATGTCACGTTCTTTCATTCAAAACTGTTGTTGGATAACGCTGCAAGTTTCACATCATCAAGGATGAAAGACGTGTCAAAAATGGAAGGCAAAACTAATTTTTCGAGGCGCCTGAAACAGTTTGATGGCTTGACCTGACTGACCCTGACCGCCATATTTTACGACAGATCTACTGCGTGGTTGGGCCACTGCTCTGACTGCATGTTACTGCTGTGTGTACAGGAGCGACACGAACTGCATGCTAAACTCACCGGCTGACGTGGCAGAGAACATCACCGAATACCCAGGACAGCGATACACTGTTGACAAACAGTGCCAGATCATCTTCGGTTCCGAGTCCTTCTACTGCGCAGTGAGTTCATTGCTGGAGTTTAGGCCTATTACTTCGTGTCCGCCCTTTTACGCACGCCGATGACGTAGTACGGCGGCGCGGATATAGCGATCACTTTGTCACGATGTGCGTGTGTGGGTGGGTGGGTGTGTATGTCAGCACGATAAAACGAAAACCCCTGATCAGAATGACATGAAACTTGGCACAGTAGTAGTCCTCCACAGTTTGTCGAAGTCTGTTGATTTTGGATTCAAAAGATCAAAGGCCAAGGGCACAAGGTCATCATTTCAACTTTTGGCACCCCGTCATATCTGTGGAACGGATGCAGTTACAAAGTTCAAATTTTGAGCACAAATGCACTGCAGGCGGTTATTGTCTACGGAACAAAGATTATGCAGAAATACGATGAGTGTCACAGAATACTGTGAAAAATTCAACCCACTTACATAGTGCGCTATCAAATGAAAACGTGAAATGGTATTTCCGTGACACTTCGTACAACGGTTGGTCCATTGTGATCCAGAACAACTTTCCCTTTCGAGTCCGAGCGGATTTGCATCTCCGTCGAGTGCACATTCTAGTTGTACTCATGTGGCAAGTTAAGCTACTCTTTTGGGTTACATATGCATGTCGTCGTTTAGTACAACACTGGTTATTGTGTGGTAATTGTTCATATTGCATATAATGTATGCTGCTGGAAATCAGTGCGCCATGTTATGTAGCTGCTGGCAGCAATCAGCTGTTCAGACGGGTATCGTTTAATTGATGTGCTAAGCAAACTCGTGAAACCGGCGTTGTGTTATCTGCCCTGTAATGTAATTAAAGAGGCAGATCCCTGAGTTTACCATCTGAGGGTTAATTCTCCAGAGTAATTGGGCAACACGTTCGGTTACATGTAACATAAATATAAGTAAAAAAACGCAAAACTATATTAATGGCCAGTGTTGCAGGACAGCCTGAGTGAGCCGGTACCAGAATGTCTAGTGATGGGCAAATCTCAAATTAAATCCCATTTTCAAACCCCATGATTTTGGGATTTGACAGTGAGATTTTATTTGAGATTTGCCCATCACTGGGCAAATCTTGTATTTAAATCCTTATCTCAAAATAACCTCAAGTCTCATCTCATTCCAAAATTTCAAATCTTTTCGGTTCAAGTCTTAAAATCAAGTCAAATATTCTTTTAGTAGTCAAATCAAATTAGCCTATCGTAACTGATTCGCGATTTGGTTTTGCCCATCATTGAAAATGTCAAACGATTCTCGCTTTTGCTCCAGCAATAGATGATGGAGATGGCAGATATCACAACAGGAACTCGAAATCGTATAAAGCTCCAGTCAAACCATCACCGCCAACACACAACGCTGGTAGCAAAAACGCACCGTTTTACAGGCCGGATGCCGTTTCTGTCGCCCAACCATGCAGCAGTGTCAAAGCACTGAATCCTAAATATGAGTAAATGGGTAATAATCATAATTAAAGATATATTAATTGTGCCGCAGGGGTCCAAATTCAGTGCCGACGTCTTGCAAAAATTGGTCAATACATTGCAAAGAAACTGCGCGACGGTACATATTCTTTAGAAATGTTTTTAATGCACACAAGACACTAGATAGATGACATGAGTATTGTCTAACGAATGTATATATTGTCTGTATGTATAGTACCTGTAAACTGTAAATGTTGCTGCTTGTTAGGGCGGTTCGAGAGACAGAAGTATCTGTCGAGAGATGCAGTGCTGGGACCCGAAGCTCGGTCTGTGTCGCGCCGGCGTGGAACATCGTGCGTTCGAGGGTACGACGTGTGCCAACCAGTCCTGGTGCATCATCGGACACTGCGTCTCCAGCTACGATGCACCCGATGCTCCAGGTTGATAGACCAACTAGGACATTTTCTGCAGCGTATACGGCTGGCAACAGCATGTCTGCGGCCATGCTTAACTATTCACGTGTTTTTAAATCGCATTCTCCAGATGGAGCCGTTTTTAGTGATTTCCTCAGCAGTTGCTTAGGAGTTGTTCATTAAGTACGATCGCGTCTTTCTTCAATGAGATAAACAAGCTGGATATGCATCAGGATGATCCGATCGAAATGCATAGAGAAATAACGTAGGCTACGGAAGGAGAAAGAAAGCAGTGTTGGGTATTGGGTACGATTTTAATTCATGTGGCGATAAGCGATTTTGATATTGACATTAAGATCACGTGTTCACGATTTTGATAACTTAATGGTAAAAATCATCAACACCATATTGCTCTAAAACTGCATTTACTCTATCTACAACGTGTCTCAAAAAAACGTGCCACTTTTATTTTTATGACAACTTCGACAAACGTGGACCAATTTTCGTAATTTTTTTTCACTGTTAAATTCAGAAAGGATCTGTGCAGGAAGACGGAATTATAACTACCACCTCCCCTCAAATCTGTTGCCACACTACCTTGTGAAATGTAATGGGCCAACTATAGGCTACAGCTTTACAGCACAGTTAATTTAGTTCAAAGTGATGAAAAACGTTTAATTATGGTAAATGTTCACGAGGGATGATATTTCTTTGTTTTTTTTTCTAAACGGGCTAATTTACATGTTTTAACTTTTGACTCGTGAATGTCACTGGTCAATGGATGTGTCAACTGTGCGTTGTTCAATGGAGTGTCAAAGTTTACCTTCGTAACTGAAAGGAATTAGTAATACAACAAACAAAATATTGCAATATAACGTCATAATGACGTCAGTATTAGGAAGAAAAAATGAACAAATGAAAACTCGTGAAACAGATGTCGGATGACAAGAAGCATATTATTCTTGATAATATGAATGTAAAGCTGTATAGTTGACCGCTTACGTTTCGCAAGGTAGTGCAGCAACAGATTTAAGGGGAGGTGGTAGTTTTAATTCCTTCCTTTTCCGCAGATCCTTTCTGAATTTAGCAGTGAAAACATCATGAATATTGGTCCACGTTTGCGGGCGTTATCATAAAAATAAAAGTGGCACGTATTTTTGAGACACGGGGTAGTTATGATGGTCTCGAGTGACTTTGAAAGGACGGGCGCGAGGGGCCCAATCTTTGTGTCGGAGATCCGTACATATGCTCGTACCATCTGACCAACAGCGATCAAATTCGAAATGCCAACCGGTGTGGGAAGGCGCATTTGCTGCAATGGTTTAGCTATACCGAGTACCGACAGTATGTAACACTGAGCGATTTTGTATCCAGAGCATTAGACTAGGCCTATCGTACAGATGCGCTATAACAAATGTTTGCGCTGTTATACATTTTATACGGTGGTTACAATTTTACAACGAAAAAGCGCTCAGAGAGACGCAAACATTGCGCGTGCTGGCTGTAGTAAGGTTCGGACACCGCCCGCCCGCTACAAACACACAAACACACAGACAGGACCGATTACAATACACTGCGCCGCTAGCTAGCGCACAGTGTAACTATGATTCGACTTCGATTCGAAGGCAGTTCGACGTCCATTCGACTGCTTATCAAAGGTCATTAAGGTCACAGTGAGGTAACCCGCTAGCAGCAGTCACGCTGACCTATTTATTTATTTATGCCGCAGTGCAGCAGCCCGGTCGTGATGTAGGTCGTCGAATGGTCGTAGCGCAGTCGAACGTCAGTCGAACGACAGTCGAACGTCAGTCAAATCATAACCATCGCTTTACTCATTGAAATGATGTTACGTATGTCGACAGAGAGTTGTATATACGGCGACTACAGAGATCGGTTCCAGGTGGATGCGGTGACGTCACTCAACTGCGCAGAAATCGGCGTTCAGCAGCCGTGGCGTTGCTATGACAACAGCTACGTCACCGACTGTTGTCAGACATGCGCTGACGTACGAAACACGTCACTTCCTGTCGGTAAGTTTCGCGTTTGATAGCGCATCGTTTCGTTGGCTTTGTCATTCGCGTGTCACTTTCATTCAGCAAATATCGCAGGTAACGAAGATTCGAAACTGCAATCGATAGTTTGTGAAGTAGGCTAAGTTGTGCCATTTGTAGCCTTATTCTGAAATCAATGGTAGTGGTTCAGGACAGTTAAGATGCAGTTGATCTCTCTCACTTCAAAATTCCAATATATCAGGATGGATTTACTCTTCAGGCACAAAAATTTACTATTAAGTAAGAACGAGTGGGCCTATAGTTATGTCTTTACATGTTTGATGATACAGCCACCATGCAGTGCCACGTAAAAAATTTCAACGTCAAAAAGATCGAAGGTCATGTCGGGTCGTGTGTCGCGGGCTTTGTGGCCAAATAAAGGGTGTAGTCTGTTACTGCACCGGCACCCCAACCCTAACTCTACCCTAACCCTAACCCCAACCCTAACCCTAACCCTAACTCTAACCCCAACCCTAACCGAAGACATTATCACCGGCGCCGGTGGGGCCGGTGCAGTAAGTAAGTAAGTAAAGATACTATGTTAGCGTGCGCTCGAAAGCTAGCAGTTAAGCCAGCTTATTCTACCGCACGACCGAAAATAAAAAAAGAACAAAAATAACTAAAAATGAAAAACCGTTGAGTAGAGTAGAAGACAGTAAGAGACTACACCGCAAATAAAGGGAAGCGCAGAAGAAGCCAGAGTTAGACGGCGTCAGTGAACATTGGGTCTGCAGCACGGAGACGACGTCGACGCTACAGTGATGACTGCCTTCGTTCACGTGCCGGCGTTGTTTGTGTGCACCGTGCAGGCTGCGAGTACGGCGATCACAACTTGGCCTACTGCTCGGACAGAGTGCGTCGTGACTGTTACGACGTCAGCATCCAACAGACGTGCTGTGCCCGCTGTGCCGCCGAGCGTGACGCAGAGGCACCCGATGACTGCCAGTTCGGAGACAAGGCCAGCTGGTGTGATCCGTCACAGTTCCAGCCGCTCAACTGCTACTCGTCGGCCAATGCCACCTGCTGTGAGACATGTGCCGCCTACCGGACTGGACCACCCGGTATACTGGCTCACGCTAGTAATGCGTTTACAGTCATACATTAGACGAACTGTACTTTGTAAAAATAACTATGATAATCTGATAATTTACTATTATTTTTATACCCTCGGTAGGTATGATCTCGAGGGAGCTTAAAAATTGCAAGAATATACAACAGTGAGATCATCAATAAACACCGGCTAACCCAGGTTCACCTAGAAAATGGCCGTTTAAACGGAGAGGGGTGATCAATCAGTCCGTGCAGTCAATGACAGGCAGCTTATCGTGCAACAAAACAGGTTGAAACGTTGCACCAGCATCGAGCTACGCTGAAACAGGAAACTGGTCTCTTTTATTATTATTATTATGTTCACACAATACAGATGAATGATATAAAGGTTGACGTACTTAGATTCTGTAGAAAGAAAGCACTGTTTCTGACGCTGACGCTGTTGATTTGTTGGCTTCATACAATCTGTCAAAACAATTTCAATACTCAGCAGTCGGAGTGAAAATTGCAGCTGTGGCTCAGTGTTTAACTCGGTGAACACTAATTTCACCTAGCGAACCTGCAGGCTTTAAGTCCCGCTGTCAGGCACAAGAGTCATCGATGACGTCACGAACGGCATCCGACCGAAATTGCTTCCGTGCACCAATAAGTCCCAGTTAAGGCGTATGCACGTCCGAGTCTTCGCAACAACGTTAAAAGACCCGTACTTAAATGTAAAGGTAAAGGTGCATACACTTGATATAGCGCCTCTTCGTAGTGAATCACCACCGAAGAAGCGCTCAGGTATGGCGCGTGTTCTCACGGGATCTCACAGTTTTACCTGCACACCCACACCGCAACTGGTACTCATTTACCGACCCCGGAGGGATGGAAGGCTGAGTAGACCTTGGCGCGAAGTAGCCCAGGCCGATATTCAAACCCGCAACCTTCCGATTGCAAATCCGGCACTCTACCACACAGCCTCTAGCGCACATCGACAGTGCTGTACTTGAGCATGAAAACATGCTGTGGTTTTACTACACTTTTCACATATATGCAGCATTCCGATAGGCCTTATACGATGTGTGTTGGTGGTGCTGAGGCAGGTTGTGAGTACGGAGATCGCGTCACCTGGTGCTCAGAGTACAGCGGCCTTGACTGTTCAGTGCCAGATCATCGCCACCAGTGTTGTTCCACGTGTGCAGCCTTGACCACCACCACCACCACCACTACGTCCACCACCACAACCACCCCGTCCACCACAACCACGACCACGCTGACGCCGACCACGGGCAACACGGAAGTCGGTCCGTGTCCCGAGGGCGACCAGCAGTCGTTCTGTTCGACAATATCGCCCGAAGATTGCTACTACTACTCCGACGTCTGCTGTGCCACCTGCTACAACTACAACACTCACGTTGACGGTTCGTTCACTTTACACTGTAACTAGTTTATACAGCGTCTGATTACCTGTTGCGCATATAGATGGCACATCTGCCCTGGGCCCCTAAAGTTAAGGCCCCTAAACCAACAAAAGTGAAAAATTAAACATAAAAAGCACCCGTAAATACGATAAAATTTTCAAGACATCTCAGTCGATTTCATGTTGACTTGTAAATCAACCTGAAACGTTCCACCAGTTTCGCGTTTTCTCGAACACATTTTGCAGATCGAATAGTTGGCTTCTTATCCACCCTTTCCAATATATGTGTGATGATGTGATCATTGTGCTTTATATCGTAGGTAACATTTGTTACTATTTTATCCAGCAATTATGCATATTGTGTAAACTTCTCTGATACTGGCGCATGTGACACTGGACACATTAATGGCTACTTGACTTGACTTGAATAACTCGTTTTGGGGCACTGAGTCGGCCTACGAAATACGTAGCAGTCGCACACACTCACTATTTCATTCCAGGCTCAAAACTCACTTTTTCCACAAATCATTTCCACCATAGTCTGCTAGCACCCACCTAGACTGCCTTGTCGGACTATAACTGGACCGGACTTACTCTGCTCAACGGTTTTTCATTTTTTGTTATTTTTCTTTTACTTCTTATTTTGGGTCGTGCGGTAGACTAAACCGCCTTCGAGCGCACGTTAATATATCATCAGCAGCAGCAGCAGCATGATGTAATCCGTGAACAATATTATTGACAGGCTGCGAGTACGGAGATCGTGACGTCAGCTACTGCTCGGAGAGGCAGTCACGTGACTGCTATGACGTCAACGTGCGTCAGACGTGCTGTGCCTGGTGCGCTGCGGGGCGTGACTCACAAGCACCTGCCGACTGTCAGTTCGGCGACAAGGCGTCATGGTGTGAGCCGCCGGAGTTGGCGCCACACGGCTGCTACTCGGCGGCCGACACGTGCTGCGACACGTGCGCTACCTACCGCACTGGACCACCCGGTAAGCCAGCCACTTCCGTCCCGCTTTCATGTACCGCAGTCGCCACTATTACGCTCTTGTGATTTTATGTGGCTGTAACTGTTTGGTTTAGGCCTAGCTGCATTAGTTGTATTTTTCATATTAATTTATTTTTTATTTTTTGGTTCTTACAGTTTTCTTTCTGCTGTTTGCTGTTTCATGGTGGCCAGTTCAATGGACTTGTGGCCTTTCTGGTAACAGTGAAATGAATATGATGAATGATGATGGTGGTGATGATACTAGCAAATGCCGACTTGCTCACATTCTCGTCGCCCACGTGTTACAGATATTTTAAAATACTTTACACGGTCACCAGAAATCCACAAATAGTTCTTCTTTTGGAGATCCAGGGCCGGGTTTAGGATTAGGAGTGCTCAGGGTGCTCGGCCGAACAAGGCATCCACAAATTTAGGGGCCTCACATTCTGAAAAGGAATTCTTCCTGGTTCTGGACATTTCTCCGGCATCACTGTCCATTGGAGTCTAAGGAGCTATGTCAAAGCAGAACAGCAAATCCGCTAGTCAGAAATACAGCGTAACTAAAGAACAGAAAGTGAGAGAGAAAAGAAGTAAGACCACGGCCTCCACATTTGTATCAAACACACCCCACATCTGTAAATCCGGGACATAGAAGATCTAAGTTGCGGGACCAGCCTAACCTGGAATGATCTCGGGAACATAGGATGGTTGAACAAAAATCGAAAGTAGTAGCGGTAGTGGTTGTATAGTGGCAGCAACAGCAGCAGCAGTAGGCCTGTTGTATAGAAAAGACGAGGGAAGATATGTGCAGGGGCAGTTCTAGCCGAAAATTTATGGGGCTGGCCCCTGGAAGGTATCGACTGCCGAGCGCCAGTTCAGTTCAAGGTCACCATTGCCTTCTTATCGAATTAAAACTCTGCAAAGTGATTACCTGTATCACTGGCATGTTATTTTATTCTTTGTATGTACAGTTGCAGTCTTTTTCTTTTACTGTGATTTGTGCTGTGTATTTTGTGTATCTTTTTTCTTTTACTGTGCTTTGTGTTGATTGTGTATTTTACTGTTTGCTGCCATCTGGCGTATTAAATAAATAAAT
>Ga0049107_10000384_pt1 | contig 12911 bp, 9 predicted proteins | sample WorMetilPIANOSA1_FD_61187 | JGI IMG/M metagenome (GOLD analysis project Ga0049107, IMG submission 61187) | Marine gutless worms symbiont microbial communities from Max Planck institute for Marine Microbiology, Germany - Olavius ilvae PIANOSA.1 | ecosystem: Host-associated > Annelida > Digestive...
CCGCTGTTCACACTTACCAACGTCGGCGACAACACAAATGTAGCCGACAGAAATTTTCGTCAGTCAAAACGTCGAGCTAGGCAGATGGGCGTGGCTGACCTCTGTGACGCTTGTGGTCATTGGTCGATCGTCGGGCTACAATTCGGCCAGATGTCGCTGACATAATGTCCGACGTTTTTACAGTGTCGGCAACATTTGTCGGCAAGTGTGAATAGGCAGTGAGCCGACGTTACTTATACGTACTTGATGGCGCTCTCTTGTAAATCCGTTATTCTGACGGCAGTATATTCGCTGTTGTGCGCACCGAATGGCTGTGTGGTTTCAGTACAAGAAGACTCATATTCGCAACGACGACACGTTGCACTGTCTGACGACGGAAAACATGGTCAGCTACACGCCAAAGGAGACAGCCAGAGAGCCTCCCGGCGATCCATGGCGCAACATCCGCAGCAGCGTTCCGTTCAGCTGTCTACCGTACTGACTACTGACGATACTTCTCGCCAAGTGCTGGAAACCACCGTTACTCATTCTACGAGCGAGAAGCATAGCAGGAGGCTAATCAGCTGCCCTTTAAACACATGTCAACGTCCCATCTCACCTTAGCTGCTGTTTCTGCACTACCCTCTGTGGACCATTGTAACTACAGATTTGTTGCTAAGTAGCCTACCATGGAGCGGTACCACCGTTATCAAAAAACGTATCGCGATCTCAACGGTATAAAAAGTCGTGAAATAAAGTACTGGGGTTTCACTGTAACGCAGTACCAATTAACTTTAGATATGCAACGCAGCGTTATATTCCGTAAACCGTGACGTTACAGGTCTTGCTGATATATAATTTTGGAATATAAGTAAAATTAACCAAATGACGGACAACACGCACGCGTGCGCACACAAACCGTTACGATTCATTTTTCCAGGTGAACCTTCGTTAGACGGTTGCCCCCGGCCATTTATTCGCGGACTGTGCATTTTTTAGGACGGTCCCAAACCCTGAATAATCTTTCTTGACGCAGTCACATCAAATCTTCCTGAGACGTCTTGTCTTCTTGTTCCTTCAACCTGAATCGTTATACAGCGTTTGACTCAATCGGCATCATCCTTACATTCAGTATGTCCAAATCATCTTACGCAAGTTTTCTCGATAACGAAACTGACTGGTTCCAGTCCCTATAATTCTCTGATCTCCGTAAACACTGCATGGCTATTCGCACCCTACCAACTTTGACAAAGCCAAACTTGGTATTCATCTGCGAACGTTTAACTATCATTCCAAATTTCCACTTCACTATGTTCTCACGCAGACTCTCCTCACTCTCTGCCATCAACATCAAGTATGCAGTAACAAAATAAACACACGTTCTATCACCTTTCACCGTCTACCATCAACTTTTATATTAAAAATTAACAGCAAACGACATACATGTCATCAAATATAGACACAGCAATTACCACAGCACATTAACAGCTCAGCCCAACAGCGTCCACCAGTCTCCGTCATACACACAGGGAAATTTCTTTACATAAATATGACTACATTCAATGGCACCTGGCACAAACTAAATATTGAAGTAACGGGTTAATGACCTTCAGCAGCAATAAAATGTTTGCACTTCACTAAAACTGTCAAAATTCCACCCAAAAATCGTTTATAGTAATGCTAGCACACCTTACATACATGAATTCAAGACGGTCATATCAACTACAGAAAAGGAGGGGGAGTTACTTTGCCCATGTCTTGTAATAAGCCCACTAGAAATGAATATGTATGTACCAGGTGCGGCAATAAAGTAACTTGGCACAAACGTTTTACAGCGCGCTGAGAAAACAGCAAATAATTTTAGGGATTACTTTTTTGCCGCACCTGGTATGTCTGTATGACCCAAGCAAGCATGCAGATGACATTTTGCACTACAATCTGCAGTACTGGCCTTTATGTGCGCCAGTGGCTGTGTGGTAAGAGTGCCGGATTTGCAATCGGGAGGTTGCAGGTTTGAATCTTCGCACCAAGGTCTACTCAGCCTTCCACCCCCGGGGTCGGTACCAGCTGAGGCTAAGGCAAATGCAGGTATGGCTCATTCCGCTTGCGGATATAACGCAGGGTGTGCAGCTAAAACTGTGTTATCCCTTGACAATGTGTGCTATACCTGAGCGCCTTAGAGACGCTTCGTGTGGAGGCACTATACAAATCGACTACCTTTACCTTTCACTCTCATTTTCCAAAACTTGCATATGACAGACTTGGAATTTCCCAACCTTTCTTGTCATTTTCTCACATGGCTTTAGTTTCAACGACTTACAGAATGTTGGCAACCTGAAATAATTATATTTTTAATCGTACTCCTACCTCACCTTTCCCACAGAACTAACTGGTCAGAAATTAGTTAGTTAGTTAGTTGGTGATTTACTTTCAGCACAAATAGGCTATATAGAAGTAGGAAATGTATCACATAGGGCCGGGGGAGAACACAAATATCATGCAATAAAACAACGAAAGAATACAACAAACCAACACAATCATAAGCTCTCTTCGGCCTGGGCTTTATGGAGATGATCCCCTCGCCACGGTTAGGCTTCCTCAGAGGGGTCTTTCTAGCCAATCACTTGGCAAGTAATGACAACCAAAAGACAGAACATATACCAACTAAAATTAACAATACATAAAAAGGGGCCCTAATAAGCAACAATTATTAAAGCATGCTAAGATACAAAACAAAACTACACCTGGTATAGTCGCCTTGTACAACATCCGGCCAGGAAACGGAGTGGGTCTATTTTTACAACCCCGGAGCCCGCACGGGGTGGTCAGAAACTAGACCCTAGAATAATGAAGCTGCTTTTTCACAGTAAACATAAATATTTTTATAATACCACACAACCGGCTAACATACATTTTATCCATACAAAACCACAACTGAAAGGCAGAATGAAGTACACACATAAGAGCTATATATTATATACACCGTGTCTCAAAAGTGTCTACTTTATTTTCTATAACTTGAACAAAACTGAACTAATATTCATAACTTTTGGCATGCAGTATCCCGATAATCCTAGCGTCTAAAAGCATTTCACATCAAACCTCACGCTTACTTACTTTAAGCTTTGCAACTTTCAGGGTAGCAGAAATGACGTATTCTCACACGCCATTGCTGTACTTGTAGACATGCTATTCAAAAAAGAACACTATATTTTCATTAAAAATTTGTAACTCCTTAAAGGATACATTGTTCAAAAGTTGCTAAAAGAATTTCCGAGAGTTGAAACGAGCAGTATTTCAGAGGCTGCTAACAGAAAACTCATGACATCAGCTTATTTGACAGGCGTCCTGGGAGCGGCAGACACTGAACTGTACTGCAACGTACTGCAGAAAATGCGGCCTCGTGTTCAGTCAGGAAGGTGCACCACAGACACACACATTAATCTGTATACGAAATTTCAAGTAATTTTTCGGTCGTCAGTTGGTCGCATCATCCACGATCCTTTCAGCACAGTTCATAAGAAAACAACGTGCCAATTCGGTTGCTAATGTATTCTCGGGTAGTGTAGCAACATTAACTAAGGTGAGGTGGGAAATTATGCATGCGTTTAGAAGCTATGATTTTCAGGATACTGTGTGCCAAAAACTACGACGATCGGTTCAAGCTGCTTCATATCACAGAAGAAAACCCGGTGGACATTTTTAAACATATGGTGTATATATCAACTGACTGGCTGTATGCTTGAATAATAATGTTATACAGATATAATTTCATAACTGCAACTGACTGTTGGCGAGATTAAGCTAAATACAATCACAATTTATAATAATGCACATTAATACAAATGGCCTAGTGCAAGTTACACGGATATCAGTTCATCATATACGTATAGAACTGCACATATACAAACTAAACAACCTGGAGTGCCTATGATACATGATGATACTGCAGATAGATACGAGGAATCAGAAAGTAACATGCAGCTAACTGCTAAAATGTTACAGAATTAATTCGTTCAATCAGAACTCACTTACAACTTATATTGTTTATTTGCATTACTTTTCACAGAGCGGAGGAGGAAGTGTATGTGTGAATTCAAAATTGTTCCATTTTACAATACACAAACCAGTGTCATCTGTAACTAGCACAGAATGAATTGCCAAGGTCCAAACGTTTTTACACTGTTAGTTGGCACCAAGAAGGTATCTCATTCAATCCGGCCTAATCCACAGACAGCATGGAAATATACACGGATTAAACATGAGCTGAGACAGACTGCACTAACAGCAATGTGTGCAAGTCTTTCATGCAAAGTCTCACGTTTACAGCCAAGTTTTACGTCAGTTCATCAGCCCAACCTTAAGTCTTTCAGGTCAAGTCTTGCATGCAAAATTAAGAAAACTGTTGTCGCGATAAAAACAACCAAAAAATTCTGGTAAAACTTTGAAAATTAAATTCCTAAATACAAATCTGTAAACAGAAAGTGTGGCGTCCATGTCAAATAAACTGTTTCACTTTAAGAAAATGGGACTGTTCAGTGTCTGCTATACCAGTATTAGTGATGTAAACAAGACCAAATTTTTAAGACCAAGACCAAAATAACAAGACCAAGACCACCGGAAGTAAACATATGCACTTGAAGGATTAAACTTTTAAGTAAGTGAACGCCACTGTTGATCTCCGCAGTAGTGATGTTCCAAGCACAGAACAGAGAAACTATAAATAGTATTTGAAAAGTTGATGTGTCCTTCAAGTTCATTATGATGACTAGTGTGACAAGACAGTATTTCACAACACAACACCAGATCTGCAAGACCAAGACTACAGTGTGCAAGACCAAGACTGATTTTCTGGTCTCAGACCGGTCTTGTCCTAAGATCGACGGACTTGGACCACACCAGTGAACAGTATATCAGCTGATTAGTCCATGTGGTTGCAACACAGTACTGCAATGAGTAAACACATTTCATGAAGCTGGCACCACCGAACTAATGCAGCAACTGGAAAGGTCGTTCATATGGCCTGTCTGCCAAGCTCAATTCATTGCATGCCTATCCAGTCAGCTCCTGATACTTGCGATATGCACACTATGAAACTAAATTTCAAGTCATCAAATGTGCAGGACAAAACATTAATGCAGCGTCATAATTTGTTCAGTAAGCAAGACAGTGTACACACAATTCACAAGTGAAGTCTCGTAAGTCTAGCCAGGGCATATCTGTGAATTTTGCGCCTAAATTCCACTTTTTGCCAAAAGCGGTTCAAACCAACATAACTGAGAAGACTTACTTTGAACTATCTCTCCCCCCCCCGAGTCATCAAATGTGATGCCAGGATGAAAGAATCGCTAAACGACATATTTCCTATGCAAATTTAAATTCATTATAATAAAAAAATACTTATCAGCCCTAAAAGCATGCCACAAATGGTGTAAATTAATCCATCAGTTTGTGGTGACTCATGGTAATGTGAACTGACAGCAAAACAAGGCTACGTCAGCCTTTACAGCAGTAGCAACTGAAAGTAAGTTGCATGACAGCAATTCCGACACCAGTCACATCACAAGTATTTCCTATTATTCACAGCATACAGATATCTGTACAAAAATTAAATGCACCAAATCGTCACTATTGGACAACGATAACAGCATTAAACTTCATAGTACTACTTAAGTTACAGGATCCCCATAAGTGCTTTGACGCCATTGGCTAGGTGAGAAGGGTAGCCAGTTTGTAAATGTTTCTGCTCCAACAATCCCATAGGTTCCCCATCAACATAATGGAGGATTGGCCTAACCTGGTACAATTCCTGGAAATACAGGCCAGTAAGATAAAAATAAACGTGCAAGCTATGAATCACAGAAACTAACCACCAGTTTAATTGACACTGTCAGATGGACGACAGGAAAGGCAACCAGCTGGTAAAAAAAAAAACTGAGTGTTGGTAGTGGGATTTGACCACAGATTTCCACTTCTTAAAGAGTTTCGACTGTCACCACCGCCACCTCCATCATCTCTGGCTGCAGCAAGATCCAAGACATTTTGACATACTGGTACCGGTTTATCCAAGTTGTCCTGGAAACTGGCGCTTAAAACAAGTGTGTTTCTGAAGTTCCTGTGATCAACCATACCATTTACTTCATAGGTTATTTTAGCGTGTAATATTACACAAATTGTATATCATTAAAATCAATCTGTGCATCATTAAATGTCAAACTGTGTATCTTTAAAAATCACTTCACACAGACTATTACACAATGAATTGTGCATAATAAACATTTACATGTAATGCTAGTTAGCTGCTTCACAGCATTAATAGTTACTGTACCGGAATGAATTGCAACTCTCCCGCAGACCCCCTAGTCGGCTGGGAGGGGATGAAATTTGGTCAGTTGATTCTCAGGAGAATCGTTAAAATCGTTGCCACCAAATGTCCGATTTTAAGGCTAAAATGCACCAAAATCGATTCAGACCCCCTAGCTGGATTTAAGGGGCCCTACTTCTAAGGGAAGGGGGATATAGGAAGGGAGGGGAAGGGGGAGAGGGGAAGGGAGAGTAAGGGAGGGGACCCCGTGTGTATCTTTAAATTTTCCTTAGAATAACCTATGACTCACTTATTATAATAAGAAAATAGAGCAACAGTGTCATTTTAGTTACAGAACACAGACACAATTATAGAAGGACTGAAGTTAAAGACAAAGTGATACAAAATGTTGCTATTCAACGACTGCTAATCCACAACCCATTTGTTCACACCACAACATCTATTGTTTTTCATTCCACACAATCACATATTGCAGAATAGTTGTTTTTAAGCATAGTGCTGTCACCTAGTGAGTGTCAATGTAATTATAGAGACAGCCAGAACAGAATTTAGGTCTACATCCCATAATTATGCTGAGACCTTAATGTTTGATCTTTTAGGCCCAAAATCAATCCCGTATCAGGGTTTCCCAATGTCATCACATGCACCATATCTGGTGACCCTAACTTCAATCGTCTTGACTTACAGATTTACATATATAAATTAGTTAACAGACAGAAAGGCGGTACCGCACCATCTATGCTCCACTACAATGACATGAAATAACTTCATTACTGTTGACGTCTCATCATCACTGCCGCAACTAACAGCTGGCAAGTGTTCACGTTTGGATAATTAACTCGTTGAAATAAATATAATTATATAATCTAAATTAATCAACTACCTAAATGCATATACACAATCCTTCTACTATAATAACAGAGAGTTCCTCAATTCACTGATGCATGACCGACACTAGGCGGAACCAACCTGTAAACAAGAGTGGATCTAACAAACCATTGCTGGATCTTTAGGGTAACTCCAGAAACTAGCCAGTTAAACAAAACAAAAAATAGGAGCATAAAAAGGAGTACTGATTTTTCCTTCAGTGCTCTGACACTGTTGGTTGGGCAACAGGAAGTGCATCTGGCCTTTAAATAAAGGGCATCCGGCCTTTAAATAACTGGGTGTTGGTTTCATGGTGGTGATGATTTGATAAGTTTTCATGTCTTATAGTTCCAGTCACCACCACCTCCATCATCCAATAAAATCCAGAATGGAGACATTATATTAATGGCTAACCCAGTTCCACCTGAAAAATGGCAATTAAAACACAGAGAGAGAAAAAAAGGAGTCCTGATCATAAAACACATACGATCGATAAAATAAATGTCCGTCCGAATTTACGTCCAAATTAAACGTCCTTAACTCCTAGTATAAGGGCTTGGGCATGCCTACCAAGGTACCGAGGTAGGACTTTTATTGGCACATGGGATAAATTTTGCCGGATACCCTTCCTGCCACCACCAATGACTCGTACGGGTACCACTGGAAATTGAACCCAGGCTCGCTGGGCACAAGTGCCACCTTAACTACTGAGCCACAGCTGAATGATAAAATAACACCTCGGACAATCAACCAGACAACTGAATTAACAGTTTTGACATTTATTAAAAGTGGCTGATACAGTACATGTTATTTCTGAGGCATTTCTGGTATCATTTCATCTGATACAAGTCCAAACCCATACAGAAAGACAAGACACAGAGAGTATATGAAACACTAGACAATGACTGAAATCTGCCTTCTCTTCCTATGACACACAGCAGTCGAGTCTGTTCTGCAGTAGTGTTTTGCACAGGTCTCAATAGTTCATATCCATCTCCACCCATTCCTGCACACTTCACTTCCATCCCCACTCATTCCCCGCACAGACCATCCCCATCTCAATCCCACCCCAATCCTGTCCCTGCAAAGTATGTCCCCACCCCACACATTCCCATAAAGTCTGTCCCCATCCCCACTTTATCTCCACAAAAGTTAACCTTGCACAAAGTTTCAACATTCGACATCCATGACTATATTGTACTACACTACCAGAAACCATTACAGTGATTAGTTTGCAAAGCACGTTCACTGCCAAGTCACAGTAGGTCAAACAGCACACTGCATCACCAAGAAATGCAGTTGGTTTCACTTATCAACAAGTATTAGCGAATTATCATCTGAACAGGGAGATGTACCGGTACTGCACCTGCAATAATACCCACAAAACTTATGCCATTACCTCTGCATTCATGGATGATGTAAACCCTTGCCTGTATAGTGTATACCCGTGGTACTGTGACTGCTATTCATCCCCACATCCGCAAGAAACCCGCAGGAAACCGAGGTAATATTCCCATTAACTGCAACTGTGCAAAACTCTATTCTGCACCAACTACAGCAACAGCTGGCTACTTTCAACTAGACAGCTGCTAAGGCACGGGAGGCGGGAACCTCTGGATTCCGCAGAGAATGCAAGCCAAGTGTGCAGGACTACCACAGGTATCAAAAAATGAATACACATTTTGCTGTAATGGTCCTACTGCTGCACCTCCAGTGGCAAAAACGAAATCTGTCAGCAACCTCTTTCAACAGTTATTCCCCAAGACAGTGAAACTTCAAGCATCAGCTTCGATATTCAGTAATCATCAGTGATGCATATTCATTAAGTGTGAACGGACATCTGTACCAGTGGTGACAGAATGGTATGGTATACTAGGGTTTAACATCCCATTCGACACAGTACAGGTCATTTCGGAGACGGGGGCCCTGAGCAGTGATGTGCACCTCCCATCCAGTAATGGAGGGCCGGCGACATAATAACCCCCCTAACCCGCGTTGCTTTTTTTACAACGGCCCAAAAGGGATGGAACAGTGGTGACAGAATGGGAAGAATTTTTTGCGGGGGATGAACCTCTAAGCGATGGGTGTAATTTCTGTTGCCATGCTGCTCTCAACTTTCAACATTCATTTACATACACATTTACAGCTAAGCTGATATTTTTACCAAAACTTCACTCAGCATGTCATGTTAGAATTAAATAATACTATACTAAAGACACTCATTTCGCACGAAACAGTATCGCCAGCTGCACAAGGCTGTCAGCTGGCCTGGCTGATAATACATACTACTGACCCTGATCCACATTTGGTCCACACACACAAAACACATTTTTAAAGGAAAAATTAGCATTGGCTAATTCCAATGAAATCTGTTGTGAATAAATCTCACCTTTTACATAAATAACTTTAAACTACAATAGAAATATGTTAACCATCTGTCACAGTGAATTTCAGTAGTTGATGCTAGTTTACTTACTTTAAGTGATTCTGCAGTGCAAAGCTAATTTGTACCTCACATTAATACCTAGAATTGACTTGAAATACAACTGACATTCTGAGAAGTTTAACAAGAGTCAGTCAGGCTTAATAATAACTAATAATAGTTAAAGTATTATTTACAAGAGCAACTAGAGAAAGTCTAGTTGGTAACAAATTATCTAGTACAAGTTTTATTTCAAGGAAAAATTAAAAGTTGAAGGATTGTCTATTGCCAAAACATGGGTGGAACTACCATGCCCTGAACTTTGCAGACAGTTTTAGACTATACCCATCCCAAGGTTATAAACCTGTGTCACCATCATGCCATAAGCATGCCAGCTTTCACCTGTTATCCCTTGGCCTAAGTTAGCTGTTTGGTAGTACAATATCCGCTTCTTACTCTTCATTAGCAAGAATTCATTTGAAAAGTGAATCTCAGAAATCTGGTGGCAATATATACAATATACAAAAACATCAGACAGTTCAACTTGCACTATGTCACTTGCAAGTGCAAACTGGTAGCCAAATGAACAAAAATATATCTTCAATATCACAGAAGCACTTTGTAGCACGGTAGTTTGGCAGCCATAACTACGATGACAAATACGAAAGAAAACAAGAGATCATCCACGAAACACTGCCATGACTGTACACTGATAATGCCGAGAAAAACACTCAAATTGTACAACTTTTCAAAAACAAATGTCGACCATTCGGATCAAAATATTGGCTCCAAATACATATTTTACCAGCAATTTAACATAAAACAGCATACCACAAAGTGATCAGGAGACAATCAGTCTAGCATATGTCCCCCAAAAGGTTTCCTGGGTAGACCTATGGGAGACTCAGTCCAACCTGTGGTGAACACTGAAAATTTGCCGGTTAACTAAAAACAGAATAGTACCATTAATGCACAGTTAATCGTGTAACAGAAAATATCAACAGTTCAAGTATATTACTGCATAATAATCCACAGTGAAATAAACGCTAGATTTCATTACGACATTAGCTAGAAGCAGATACACAAAACTGCTGCCCTTTCATAAGCATTGGTCGACAACTATCGACAACTACTTGGCAGGGAAATTCAATGTCGCTAATGATCACAAAATGTATCAAAATAAACTATTTCTGTATTATGAGACTGGCGGATGATGTTTTTACTACGATATGTGGAGATGATGAGCAGCATGTTTGCTGCTTCATGCTGGCAGGCTGAAAATGTTATACAGAAATCTCATAAGATGAGCCAAACTTTCGTTTACTGTCCTTTTCTGCGACCTCAGAATCCTCACGTTCCTCATCCACTTCTGGAACTGGAGCATCATGCAGCGGGCCCGCTCCATACCTCTTCCGCTGAGCTTCTTCACCGACCGCAAGTCGATCGGAGAGCTCAAGAGCTTTGACGAATGACATTGGCCTCCGCACGTTACTGCTGATGCTGACATCACCGATTTCTAACACATCGCTTTCATCTGGAGGCAATGCAGTCCGTGTCGGAGCTGTATCTTTCGCTTTTGTCGGTGAAAGTCGTCCCAACCGTCTGCCTCCCACGTGCAACATACTGGCTCCAAAATTGTCCGGTGCCAGTGCTTGGGCAGTGGGATATTTGGCATCGCTGGGCAAGATGGTGGCATCGGAAATGGGATATTTCGCATCGCTGGGAAGAACGGTGGCGTCGGAAATGTGAGTCTGCATCGCGTCTTTATCGGCTGTTTTTTGCGAGAAATACACGTCGTCATCCTTGTTGCCATGAGCGTCCGAGAGGCGCTGGATCACCGCGTTGGTCGACGCGTGCCCGATTGGTGAATACATGGCATCTGGTGCTAGCCGCTGCTCGGCGGGGGATTTCGGAGAATCGCGGCCGCCACTCGATACTAGGAGATTTCGCAGCGAGTGGGCGCTGCCACCCAGCGGCATCTCCTGCTCGTCGTCGTACAGGTTGAAATAGGAGTCGGACTTCGGTGGCGGCAGTTCACATTCCAGTGTCTGGCCATGGAATGTTGCATCATCATCACCATCCACATTCAACAGCTGCAGCACAATCAATCAAGTACATATTGTAATATCTCAGAATATAGCAGCCTATTTTTGTCTGCATACAATCCTCGACGAAAATATTACACCCAGACTGGCATACTTTTACAACTGCAGTGAGATCTAATTAGTAACAATGCATTTATATTTGGGTGTTGGTTTGCTGGTGGTGATGAAAAGACTGGAGCTTTGCTGATAGCTCTAGCTGTCAGCACGATCTCCATCAACATTAGCTCCAAGAAAATTCCAAAGGGAGCAGCTACTGGCTTACAAGGTTGTCCTGGAAAATAGGCATATCCTGTAGCAATGTGTCTCAGTCTCAATTGCCAGGATCCTTTCAACTGCCATTATGGGTCATACTGCATGGCCAACGCAGAGCCCAGGAGGCCTGAACAGTAAATTAACAAGGCAAAAATAAAATTAAGAAACTGAACATAGAAGAAATATATCTAACTCTTCAACTCAGTCCTAGTGGAGATAATCTGGACACGCTTGGTATCATTACAGAAGTCTTTCTAGCCAATCTCTTGGCCGAGTACCGACAACTTAGGATGAAAAAACTAAATTATACATAATACTGCAACAAAGTCTAATGGTACTAAATATAATATACAGGATAACAGTTACTGAAGAAAACTAAACATAATGAAACATAAATCTGGCTGATCTGTAACAACTGCTCGTATAAATGTACATACAACTCTAGTGCATATTATAATAAATGGCAGTTCTGTTAATATTCCCTCTTATCCTCCTGATAATCATCGGCCTAACCCGGAAAATATGGGGAAAAAGGCCAGTTAAACAAAAGCCAGAAGTCAATCAATCAATCAAGTTGTAACTCACACTGCCAAGTGTCAACTCACCCGATCAAACTCACGACTGCTCTTCTGCCCACTGCTGTCAGCCTCCAGGTAGATTTTCACATTATTGTCGTTAGGCTTGTATGCAATCCTGGCCGTCTCGACATTCATCATATAGGTTTTGTTTCCACGACCAGTCAACCTGCAACAAAAATTACCAGTACTGTACTCCTTATCAAATACATCATCATCATCATCATTCAGGGCTTGTCGGTGACGTAGCCGTTCCCGTGAGTGCATGCCAGGTAGTTCTGTCCTGTGCCTTCTTGAACCCTGATGCAAGACCGAGGTTGAACGGACGCAGGTCTGCCTCCACCGTTCTCAGCCAGGTATGTCTCGGACGACCTAGACGCCGCTTC
>Ga0049107_10000385_pt1 | contig 12901 bp, 10 predicted proteins | sample WorMetilPIANOSA1_FD_61187 | JGI IMG/M metagenome (GOLD analysis project Ga0049107, IMG submission 61187) | Marine gutless worms symbiont microbial communities from Max Planck institute for Marine Microbiology, Germany - Olavius ilvae PIANOSA.1 | ecosystem: Host-associated > Annelida > Digestive...
GAAGGGGAGGGGAAAGAGGAGGGAGGGGAAGGGACCCCAGGAAAAATTTGACAAATCCAGCACTGGCGAGGGGTCAATTTTTGGCGGATCTCCGTAATTTCGCTCGTGTGGTTTGACCTAGAATGACAGAAATTGGCATGGTAAGACAAGTGGGGGGGGGGGGGATAAACATGTTTCTAAGGGTCACCACGCCCCATCCCATGTCAACTCCTACACATAGCAAATGGTGACGCGCGATTTATTTGCTGTAGCTAACCTTGTTTAATTGTAAAATTATTGCCCTTGGGTGTGGAGAGATCAGGGCTAAAAGAAAAAAAGGTCTGGAATGACTAGAGGTCCGGCTCCCGCCCCGCTCTTCAGGAAGCTCCATGTGCAACAGTATTGACTGAAACGTTATTATGCCCCGCCTCCTAGGCGGGGGCATTAAGCGATGATGCAGTCTGACGTCTCTCTCACGTCTGATGTCTGTCTGACGTCTGACGTCTATGGCGTACATGGGGCCTAAATCGAGAACAGAGAGGCCTAGGAAGACTAAAATTGCCATAGAGATAGCCCATGTCACACGTGACTCGGACACCACTTTCGAGGTCAAAAGGTTAAAGGTCAAGGTCACAGGGGCGGGGACATATTGTGGCGGCCTCCCGCACAGCTTGTTATCATTACCGCGCGATGCAGTGCGTAAGATCGGTCTTTGCTGTCGCTCGGTGTCTGTCCGTCTGTCTGTTTGTCTCTTCGTCCGTCTATATCTTTGCCACGTTCGTGTATTGTATCCAAATGGCTGTAGATATCGTCAAACTTCTTTCTCGGCCTGGTATCTCCATCACTTTAGCTTTTGACCCCAAGCGCCGGTACCCAATTCCAAGGGGAACCGCTTCAGCGGGGGCGCAAAAATACACGTGATGGGAAAATTTGCAATTTTCGACTGAAATCGCCATTTATCTCGGAAAAGGTATGAGATAGGCCCATGGTTGCTACGGAAGGTTAAATAGGAAGTCATAGGTGGTGGATCAATCCGTGTCGGTTCTGATAACCTTGAGTGACATTGAAAGGTGGAATGCGAAGGGTCAAATTTTTAAGCAGATCTTCTTAATAACGCCCGTACCGTTTGACCTAGAACGACCAAATTCGGCAGGATAGCACATGTGGGGAGGAGCGAATTTCTAAGGGGTCAGCCACGCCCCTACAGCAAGGGGCGCGGGGCCCCAGCGCTCCCAATTTTGGGGGTTCCCTTCTATTTATGCACACACCCTTTGACGCATGGAACTACCAAACTTGATGTGGCAACACGTGTGGGGAGGGTGCTTGTTTTAGGGGTCAGTCACGCCCCACCCCAAGGGGGCGGGGTCCAAATGCTCCCCAATTGTGGGGTGCCTTTCTATTTATGCGTACATTCTTTATCGCAGAACGACCAAATTCGGTATGGTAGCAATGGGGAGGGGTGCGTTTTAGGAGGTCAGCCACGCCATTGCATTTGCACAAATTGCGTCGCGCGGTTTGTCAGCGACAGCTGAGTTTCTTGTTATTATTCACAGTCATGCCAATGGGGAATGGCCGTCCTCATTATACATCAAAAAGGTTTTTTTCGGCCGCCATTTTTCCGAATATTGATCGATCTTGATGAAATTTAGGATCTATTGTTGCACGGAATATACTTGTAGGTTCCATTTGACTCCAATCGGTGCATGGGCGGCTCCAGGCCAAACCAAGACGTGTTCGTATTTTGTAATACTTAAAATGCACCATAACTTATGCTATATATAACAGATCTCCATGTTCTTGGTGGCAAACCCATCCAGCGCACTCTGCTGTCGTGAAACATTCTGTAAGTTTCTAACGTGGGCGGACCCAGAGTAAAAAGCGGCAGAATTTCCGGTGTCCTGCGCACAGCCTACAAGAAAAGTTGTCATGCAAACTAATGGTACCAGTGGAAAGCGTATACTCTGAAGGGATCCTTTTCGGGTCTCAATTAACTTACCAGATGTGAATAACCCCAAATAAGGAAACCCAAAACCCGAAAGAAATCGGGTCCGAGAAATTATTCAACGTAGAAAAATTCGATGAATATAATGGTAAAATATTTTTCAAATTCGAGCAAAAGTGGCAGAGATATCGCGAGAAAACTCCTTGCATGGGCGGATCCAGGCCTTTTGTAGTCTACTTAAAATACCATAACTTTAGTTTCGTACAACAGATTTCCGCAATCTCGGTGGCAAGCACATGTGCGGGTATCGGACTCTGCTGACGTGAAACGTTCCGGAAGCTTTTAACGTGAGCAGAGCCAGAGCCAAAATCCGCGGTTTTTCCCGTATCCTGGGTACAACCTTCAGGAACAAGAAGGTTAGCTACCGCAAACACATCGCGTGTCAGCATTCATGTCACAAAATTACTGGCCACGGCACGGTGTGGTCAACCATGCAAAAATTTCCATTAATCACCATGCGAAACTTGGTAACCGTTTCTCATACCGTATATATGCGCTCATGTAGATCTAGGGTCCCAATTGGCATGCTGGTACCCATGCCTTAAGATAGGGATCGTGGCTGACCCATAGAAAAACGCCCGTCCTCCACTTGTCTTACCACGCTGATTTCGGTATACGTGTAAGTGTCAACAGGGGGACGCTGGATCTTCGCCCCTTAAGATGGGGGGGGGTGTGTTTGACGCAAACACGCATCTGACTCCCCACAGGTGTTACTACGACAAATTGGTCGTCATAGGTGAAATGGTTGGTGCGTGTTTACGGAGATCCTCCGGAAAAGTTTTACCCTTCGCGTTCCGCCTTTCGAGGTCACTCAAGGTCACTGGAATTTCACCTGCCAGTCCACCAGCAACTATGCCTTGTTCTACTTTGCTGTTAACCGGTTACTAGTGATGTGATGTGATCTCACTGTGCAGCACACTGCCAGCGAGTGGTTGGGTGCGACGTGAATGTGATTGCGGTGTGTGTGTGTGTGTGTGTGTGTCAGTGGCGCTGGTGTCGGCTGCCACTGTGCGCCGTGACTTCACACTGCAGCACGTGCAAGCGACAGCAACTGTTGAGTTCTGTCCGCGTTGGAGCTGTCCGTGCGTGGCGGCGCCGTCGTCTCAGTACCGCGCTCTGCTGCTGGCCAGCAAGCGACCCGACTCCACCAGCCAGTTCCGTCGAACGGCGCTGCAGTCTGCCGCCACACAAGCACTGCTTCGCACACGAAACGTCATGCAGCGAATAGTAAGCCACGCGAATCGTCTGTGTGTATCTATATGCCTCCACACGCTTATTGACGCTTGGCCGTTCTGTTTTCTTTTTCGCAAAACAGGTTTTTGGACCTCGTACTGCTAAATCTCTACCGATTTGGATATAATTTTGCACACACCTATTGTTGTACGGAATACACTTATGGGACGACTTAGACCACGATCGGCGCTTGGGCGGCTCCAGGTCAAACCAAAACGACTATGTTTTTTGTAATACTTGTAACGCACCCTAAGTCCTATATCCCATAGAGACGAGAGATCGCCGCGATTTTGGCGGCAAACCGTCAAGAGTAGAGGTGAGGACGGGTGCAGTTGCAGTCGTGAAAAATTCCGGAATTTTATAGTGTGGGCGGAGCCAGATCCAAAAACAGCATTTTCGTGTTTTTAGGTACCCTTCGACTATCCTGCGCACAGCCAACAGGAAACAGTTTTACCCAAACCATGGTACCGATGGAAAGCCGAGACTCTGAAGGTGTGCCTTTTGCTAGTCTGGAGAGTCTGTGACCAGGCATTTAGCAGATATAGGCCCCTGAAGGGTGCCGAAAAGTTGTCACGTGTCCATCCATCACGAAAATTGAAAATTTGCATCTAGACACACGTAGAGAAATTCATTGATTCCAAAATGCTATCCTTTTCGATCTGTGACGAAAAATAATGAAGTTATCGCGGAAAAACCGTTCAGAACAATGGCGTCACCAAGCGCTTGTGAACGCTTGGCCGTCTTGAATTGACGCTCATCGTCAATACATCCTTCTAGTATGAATCATGTTGCAGTTCTGTATACGGTTGTCGCCAACAACGGCTGTGACTTGCGGTTCTCGATTGACAAATGTGGGTACGTACGGTACCCAGTTCGAATCTCCACTTTCGCACTAGAATACAACTAACTAAGTAAGAAGTAAGTAAGTCTACATCTACTGGTGGATTTGCTGTTCTGATTTGACGTCCTTTCATGGTCCTGGACTGCACAGTAGCAATGGACACAAATGTCCATAATCAGAAAAAAATACTTTTCAGAATGTGGTCTGGAATTTTGTGGAGGCCCTGGTCGGCCGAACAGTCTAACACTGATAAATGCGGCGGTGGCTATTTGATGTCGAAGAACAACGTTCAGTACAGGCGCTGCATATTGCCGTGCAGGTGAACGAGAGGTTCGGAGGAACAAGTCGAGAGGAACACGTCAGATCTCTAAACAACTGTGCTCAGTCATTGCAGTCAGAATGTGCAGCACTTCATCTCAGACAGTGTCAAATGGAAGGCTTCCCGTCCATGTATCACGTCAACCGTCTCCGGCATCATTCGTCGGTTTGTATTCTGTACAACCCTGCTTACAGCATGCTGTGTAGTCTTGACCTAAAGTTGACCTCACGTCCTCCAGGCACCACCTAATTGGCCACCAAGTCGAGCAACAGCTCCTTGTAGTTGTAGACTGTACTCCGGGTTATTCCAGACCTCCTATGCAGACAACGCTGTCTGCAGTGGTATAACGGGTCGCTAATCACACGTTACTAGTGAAGCGTGCGTGATGGATGCTTCACGTCCGCTTCACTGGTAGCGTGTGATTGTCAACGAACACTCGCTACTATACAGGACATTGGTGCAGTCGTGGAATAAGTGTGTTAAACAACTGTCTTCAGTGGTTAAAGTTCGTAAGCTCACTTTATACCACTGAAGACAGTTGTTTAACATACACTTGTTTCAACATAATAATTAATATATGAATGGGGCACATCGATTACCTATCATGTAACTCGCGTGCACTGCACACTGCAATACACCGCTATTGTTTTACAGACTGCTGCAGGCCTATGTGTTTTACCTATAGTCGTATCATATTGCTAAGTGGCTATTATTGCACGTGACGCTGCAGCAGCTGCTGTAAAACAACGTTGTAGCAAGAAACACTGATAACGGAAGCACAGCGCGTGTTGTCGATCCTGGCTGTGTACGTCGACCAAGCACGCCGGGATGAAGCCAACATATCGGACCGTCGCGTGTCACTCGCGCCCGCCATTGAACGCATCGAGAACGATGGCATTTATCAGCTTCTGTGTCAGCTTCAGATGAGCGCAATGGATCGCCGTCTGACCTGGGACCCGTCTGTAGCACGCAACGTCCAGCTCATCGGCTGTGCGTTCGACGCGCAGGCGCCCAGAGACAATCGCAACTACATCGTCTTCTACACACTCGAAAAACTGCTGCGAGCGCTCATCAGAAACTAGGCCTACTATATAGCTGCCATGTGCACGTGTGCATTAATACTGCGCAAAACAGTCTATGGCAATACTGTGATTCAGTTAGCTCGACCTTCGGTCCCAGCCTCGACTAATAGGCACGCCTACTTCCTGATGGTTTTCTTCGGCAGTGTTGTTATTTGTGAAAGATCGGGGTTGTTCGGTGTGGTGGAAAGGATGGAAAGGTATTAGTGTAATTTCCGGTTCCTGTCAGGCCGGAAATGGATAACCCAACAGGGTTTCGACGACAGTGTAGTGTCAATATGGACTAGAACTAGTTCCTACCGCGGTGAGATCGGATGAGGGACCCGCGACCGGCTCGAATTCCGTTTCCGGTCGTGCTATTTCCGGTTCCGGCCTTGGTACAACCCCTGGTCCTTTAGAGTGTATATCTGCGCGTACAATTACCTCCGATCGACCGGCGCGTGATTGAGAGCCTAGCACCGTACCAGTCGGTTTGGGCTGTAAAACCACTTCCGGTCGGTCTATTTCCGCTTCCGGTCGATCCAAGATGACGCCCGAGGCCGACATAGAAGTCGGGCAGCTAGTGGGAGCTGGAAAACCTGTAGGATCCATTTACGGAGCGCGGATTTTACGATATTCTAATGCAACACTGAAAATCAGCCTGATTTTGGAGTCTACTGAAAAGTCGCACTTCTACGCCTACTTTTCACGGCTTGCGAATACACAAACTTTACGCTGTTTTCTACGCTAAATACCCTTTTATGATTCTACGCTACCTACTACTTTTACTAACCTCGCGGCAAAAGTCGGACACAGGAAAATAATATCTGTGGAAACTAATAAGTATCTCATCATCATCACTATGCGACTGGCTGTGGGGTATGTCTTATATCCTATGCCCAACGATGCTAAAGTTTTAAAAACGTATTTTGTTTAAGATTTATCCACTCAACTGGGTATTTTAGTCAAATGTCGCAGTATTATTAAGAGACGCAATCGGCTTAAGCCAATTAAGCATTAGCATCGCCTTCCGTCTTTCTGGCTGTTCTTACCAGTGACAGTATGGGCTTGTAAATCAAAAACTCGTGCCGTGTTTAGTGATTTTGCAGCCCCTGCGCAGCGCAACATCTACTCGGCCCTTCACGGTAGGGCAGCACTATTATAACGGCGGGAGTTTTTTACAAATATTTTCAAAAAATACTTTTCCACTCGTTTGCGGCCCATTGCTTGCTTATTTCTGTGGGTGCATGCTGCGGGGCCATAAAAACGACACTGTCAAAAACAGAGAAGTCCCTATGCAGAAAAACACATAGCCCCTATCCTTATCCGAAAGTTTCCGCATGACAAATGTACATCGAGATGTTACGTTGAGATCAAAAGTCACTGTCATCAAGAATCATAAATATTGGGCTTGGCACCTCTGGCCTTGATGTGGCAGCAGTTTATTTCTTTGTAAGTCTATAGGCTACTGTTCCAGACAATGATTCGACTACCAAGTACACCTGCACTAGCTAAGTAAGTAGAAACAACGCTCAGTCCACACCTGAAGCTATTCTTCCAAACTGCAACAAGCACATCAACGTTGATCACGCTATGACTGGCGGTGATACCAAGCACGCTTTACAATATTAGATCATATGAAGGCACTTAAAATATTGGCCATTGAACATGCAGTTAGTTGACTGACGGTAATAACAGTTCTACCGGGTACCCAGTGTGCTGCCTTTACACATTCGCTTAACCGCCAGTATAGGACAACTTCAGTAAGACGGTATCAGAATGTCAAACCAGACCCATGTTTTATAGCAGTGATCGCGACAAATGGCTGGCGTACGACGAGAGAGAGAATGTAGTACAATAATATCCTAGTCTTAGTCTAAACTCTTGGGTGTTTGTTGCTGGTGAAAAACGGACAGACACATAGTTTAAACTCTTCAATTTGTATCTAACGCAAGTCACATCACAACTGCCAACATACCAACACTTGGTTTAGTAGAGTCTTGCTGACCTCCTTGCTGCCCAACCAACCGTGTCAAAGTAGTGAAAGGAAGTATACGTTTCCTTCGAGGATATTTTTATGCCTCCGCCCCCCACACGGCGGAGGCATTAAGCGATGATGTCTGTCGCGTTTATCGGGCCTAAATCGAGAAGAGAGAGGAAGAGTTGACAATGGGTCACATTTTATGACCCATGACCCACGTGACCCATCAGTCAATTGACCCGTGTCCCGCGTGACCCATGATCCATGACTCACGACTACTCACCAACCAGTCACTGTTACAGTGTGAAGTTTGCGTATACCCTAGGGATAGGGAAGGGAGTATCTTGCGATTTCGACTTCATACTGTGCCTACGCCCTCCCCCTAGGTACACAATAAATTCAGTTCACATCAGTTAATCTTTCTTCCCAAAACATTTCGACAGAATTTGGGCCTTCCCAAGGAAATCTGTGCATTTCCGAAGTTGTCTGCTCGTCTCGATCTGGCCACGCTGTTACAGAGATTGTGAAAAGGTACTGAAAGACTGTCAAAATAACAATTTCGATTGCCGTTGCTAGTTTTCCATAAACCAGAAAAGCACGTGGGATACCGGATGAGTAAAGTGGCTTTTGCCGTGGTGGCATCTGTAACTAATAAATCTACAAAATAATAAACAGCAGACTAATAAAAATTAGAAAATTATAATCTCACGAAACTGGACACATTAATTGTCTGGGAAAATTTAAACCAGACTTGCTGCCAGTCTGTGCCGACTGCCGATCGACGTCACTGGAAGAACATGCTAAGCCCGCTCACCCGACGTCGGTCGGCAACCCGTTTGTCGCGCGAAAATCTTTGCTTAAACGACATCCACAGGTCGTTTGTCGTCCAACCTGCCGAAGTCATTTGAGCGAAAGTTTCGCGCGACAATAGAGTTGTCGATCGGAATTTAGTTAACTTAATCATGGGTCAACGGGTCACAGGTGGGTCACTGACCTGCGACCCACCCATATTTGTTGACCCAATTGTCAGCTCTGCAGAGAGGCCTAGGAAGTCTATAAAAGTTGGCACAGAGGTAGTCACACGTGACTCGGACAGTGGACATATACCACTTTCAAGGTCAAAAGGTCAAAGGGCAACTTGCAGGGGGCGGGGGCATTTGTGGCGGCCTCCCGCACAGCTTGTTTATAACCATGTTCGAAGTATATTCAATCAATCAATCATTTATTGCTCACAATACAGAGAACAAATGTAAATGTTACGCAACACAATATGAGCCAGACAGAAAGGCTTAAAAGCACTAACAGCTGCCCTGAAAAAATGAAAATAAATTTGTAAAAAAACGATATAAAAATAAGATACAATTCAAACATGGTTGTGGAGAAATTTCATGGATTAGTTGGACATAGTCCAGGGACCAATCGATTAGATTTTGAGGTCAAAAGTTCAAAATCGTTTTTCGCGAATAACTGTTCAAAATCACAACCAAACTGTGGAAGTGACGTCACGACGATCGAGCCAATAGCGGTAGGCAATGCTAACGGCGCAGGCTTTTTGAAGCAAGCTTCCAATAAAAGCCGAAATTAAAATTACTTAGAAAGGTTTAATACTAGAGGAGTACGAAAAGCAATCTGTTCATCAGAGTATGGGAAAAGTGGCTAGGAACCGGCAAGAAGATTGGTACAGTCAGTGAAAATATAATAAATTAATGAACGCTCATTTCCAAAAGTGGTTGACGGCAACACACTTCAGATTGGTTTCAAGTAATCCGTCAGCTCATTACACTGCGCACTAGCTAGCGACGCAGTGTATTGTAATCGGTCCTGTCTGTGTTTGTGGCGGGCGGACGGTGTCTGTTACCACGATAACTCGAAATCGCGTGCATCGATCTTCACCAAGCTTGGTCTGTAGGTGCAGGTAGCGAGTGACCATCTCCAGCTGATTAAATTGTGGCAGTCCTGTGCCCCCGGGGAGGGGGTCTGCAGCGAGGCGAATTTTTTTTGGCTCCGCCTTACTACAGCCAGCGCGCAGTTTTTGCGTCTCTGAGCGCTTTTTCATTTTCTGTGTTTTGTTACCCGCGCGACGCTCTGCATAGCACGGTCTCGTGCGGTGTCCGTCCGTACACGGTACCCCTGTCATACGCCGGTATTGTCTAAACGGCTAAACCTATCTTATAACTTTTTGGACCATATGGTAGCTGCATCATTCTATAGTTTTTTTGAATCCTTGCCGATACCCAATTCGAAGGGGATCCCCGTCTACGGGGACGCAAAATACACGGGGGTGGGGAAATTTCGCAATTTTCGACTGAAATCACCATCGGATACGGTACAAAATAGGCCCATGGTTACTATCGAACGTTAATAGTTAGTCATAGGTGGCACCGTGGCGGATCGATGCAGGTTGGTTCCAATGACCTTGACCTAACCTGGGTACTATGTTTGATGGCCCTGACTGACCTCTAAACGCGATGCGCAGGTTTGTCAGTATCGGTTGAGCTTCATGTTTTATTTTTCTTCAGTTGAAATAAAACTGCTCTAATTCTGCTTCAATTTAACTGCAAGTCACAACACTGGACTCACGTTACTGTCAATCACATTGTATTACAAAATAATTTTCACAAAATAATACAAATGCATCAAGTAATTTACACTCGAAAATGTTTCCCAGGTTCCAGATGTTACTACTGCTACTCCCACCACCTTTTGCATCAGTAAACTCCAGAATTCTCGTACGGGCTTACCAAGGTTGTCCTGCAAACTGACCATAATAATGAGAGTATGTATGTGTGTATAATGTTGAACAACAGCATTTTAGAGTCAATTGCATACACTGTGTTTCAAGAAACGTAATCCTTTTTATTTTTTATAACTCTGCGAAACATCAACCCATTTTCATAAGATCTGACGTGTAACATCCTGAGGAAGTGCGCTACAAATATTTTAAATTTCCTCCACCTTGCCTTAAACACTTAACTACACTACCTTGTTAAATTCACAACTTATTTCAGCAGTTTACAACAGCACGACGTCAGAAATGTCACTGACTCAATATGTTTAATAATGCATGTAACAAAACACGCGACAAGCTATGTCAAAGCACTGTTCAAAGTAACCTCCTTGTGCATGAACAGTGCACAGGCATGGAGTGTTTTTGCCACTGATCAATGACTTCATCTATTACACTCAGCTGAAAGCCAGACCAGGTGCTCATCACCTTCTGCCCGCAGATCTGCCATGTCCTGTATTGGCGTATGGTAGACCCTTCCCGCATCAGTAATCAACTGGTCTAATGTCTGGGCTATTGGGCGGCCACATGACAAAGCAGCTCCTCCCTCTGACTGCACAATGAGCTGGTGCAGTGTCCTGCTGAAAGTGTAAACTTCATCATCAATGCTTCGGATGGCTCGCAGTAACTCCTTCAGTAAATGAAATATTAAGTAAACTTATTAGAACTTTCCATATAATCCGAGCCAGAAAATGTTTTGTCATTCAGAATGTGAACATCTGGAAGCACAGGCATGTTATAAACTGCTGGGAGTAAGGTTTGTGAATTTCACAAGGTAGTGTAGTTAGTTTTAAGGCGAGTTTTACAAAATCATTAAAAATAAATTCGTAGCATGTTTACTCATGATGCTGCCTGCCGAATTTTATTGAATTGGTTGACGTCTGACAGAGTTATGCAAAAATAAGTAGGGTGACGTTTTATGAAGCAGTGTACATTGCTATTCTACTGAAATTTGTAGATTAAACTGATACATGGCTGTCTGAAAATTTTATAATAAAATTTTATTCATAGGCTTACTGATACATGCATTTTCTGTGGGTTTCAGTTAGAATTACTCTGTACAGTGGCACAGGCAGCGAGCACACATTAACATGCACACAGATCTAGTTGCTTGACGACTGTGCATTCTGCTGAAAGCTGACGGAGTACGACCCTGTAGCTGGATCTTGCTGTAGATTGAAGTTATTTGTTGACAGACCAAAAGGCCGTAAGATCATGTTGCCCAAGTCTTTCAATTTACCTACAACATCAGTTATTTACACACTGCAGGTCACAGCTGCTCTAACTAACTCAACTTGGTCAGTCTTTAGCCTAAACAATACGAAACAAAATATTTATCGTGTGCTCCAAAAATGAAAATTAACAGGAAAAAATGAAATGGAAACTGACGAGCACAAAAATCAGAAAAGCTGTCAAAGGATCCATGGAAGCAATCCAGCAGGAACCAGCAGCCCAAGATTCGTGAGAGACTGACGGAATGTTGGATGGTGAAAACGGCAAGATCTTCCACTGTTCATATGACAAGCATGACCAAAGTATCTCATTTGTCGCTGTTAAACCATCCACACCACACTTCTGACTAATCTAGTTCTTACTTGATATCTATGCCGCATACCAGTCACTCCCACAATATTCCTTAGAATGGCCAAGTCAACACACATGTCTTTACTTTGTTGGAGGTACATGACCTCCATCATCTTTCACAAGTCTCAGATTTGACTAGCAAATGCAAAATTTGCAGAAATCATGTACTCAGTTTTTTATATCTATGACTAACAAAATTATTTCATGTTATATCATTTACAGTTAGTTAATAGCTATAAAAAGAAGTTGTAGTTTCACATCAAACTTTGTAGCTTCATATCACAGTTTCAAGTACAAGTACACTCACATATTTGATTTATCATGACCAAACATTAGCACATTCTGTGCCTCGGAATACACTTTCTACTGTTAGTGTACGGTGCCGGATACACAGCGCTCAACCATCGGTGACCGTGCTTTCGCCATCGCCGGTCCACGAGCATGGAACAATCTTCCAGTAGATCTGTGCCTATCCCGGACATTTACTACTTTCAAAACACACTTGAAGTCACATCTGTTCAACTTATCCTTTCCTTCAGTTTGACTGTATCATCGACTATTTTTGTCCAGAGCCCTTGAAGCCGCTTGTGCTGCATATGCCTCTTTAAATTTGTCATTATTACATTACATTACATGTACATGCCGTGACTCAGTGAGTGTGAGTGAGTGAGTGAGTGTGAGTGAGTGTGAGTGTGAGTGTGAGTGTGAGTGTGAGTGAGTGAGTGTGAGTGAGTGAGTGAGTGAGTGAGTGAGTGAGTGAGTGAGTGTGAGTGAGTGAGTGAGTGAGTGAGTGAGTGAGTGAGTGAGTGAGTGTGAATGTGAGTGAGTGAGTGAGTGTGAGTGAGTGAGTGAGTGTGAGTGAGTGTGAGTGTGAGTGTGAGTGTGAGTGTGAGTGAGTGAGTGAGTGAGTGAGGGAGTGAGTGAGTGAGTGAGTGAGTGAGTGTGAGTGAGTGAGTGAGTGAGTGAGTGAGTGAGTGTGTGAGTGAGTGGGTGAGTGTGAGTGAGTGAGTGTGAGTGAGTGAGTGTGTGAGTGAGTGAGTGAGTGTGAGTGAGTGAGTGTGTGAGTGAGTGAGTGAGTGTGAGTGAGTGAGTGAGTGAGTGAGTGTGTGAGTGAGTGGG